>Ga0233410_10000245_pt1 | contig 18801 bp, 21 predicted proteins | sample Na_anoxic_1_MG_FD_179869 | JGI IMG/M metagenome (GOLD analysis project Ga0233410, IMG submission 179869) | Seawater microbial communities from Saanich Inlet, British Columbia, Canada - Na_anoxic_1_MG | ecosystem: Environmental > Aquatic > Marine > Inlet | place: Canada: British Columbia...
ATGGAACCACCTTACGCTACCCGCACCCACCCCTATCCAATACGAGATAGCCGAGTGGATGCAAAACGGTCCACGACGAGGTGTTATCCAAGGGTTCCGAGGTGTCGGTAAGTCATGGATCTGTTCCGCCTTTGTTGTCCACCAACTCCTCCTAGATCCACAAAAGAACATCCTTGTTGTCTCGGCATCCAAGAACCGCGCTGATGACTTCTCCACGTTCACCCTTAGGTTGATCCACGAGATGCCCGTCTTGGCTCACCTGATGCCCGGAGACAAACAACGCTTCTCTAAGATCTCCTTTGATGTCGGACCAGCCCAAGCATCCCACGCTCCCTCGGTCAAGTCCCTTGGTATAACATCCCAGCTTACCGGCTCCCGTGCTGACATCATTGTTGCTGATGACGTAGAAGTCCCTAACAACTCAGCCACCCAGTCGATGCGCGACAAGCTCTCAGAGCAAGTCAAGGAGTTCGAAGCCATCCTTAAGCCTGAGGACAACAGCCGCATCCTTTTCCTTGGGACACCTCAATGTGAGGACAGTATCTATAACAAGATGCTTGAGCGTGACTATGAGATGCGCGTGTGGCCAGCAAAGATGGTAACAGCCGATAAGTCCGACAAGGTCTACAAGGGTAACATAGCTGCCTCCTGTATTGATGATGATAACGTAGGAGACCCTACCGAACCCACACGCTTTGGTGACATCGACCTAGCCGAACGTGAAGCATCCTATGGTAAGTCCGGGTTCGCCATGCAGTTCATGCTGGACCCCAAGCTGTCCGACTTGGACCGCTATCCATTAAAGATCAATGACCTGATTGTTATGGATCTTGATAACGAGACGGCACCCGAAAAGCTTGTGTGGGCGCAAGTCCCGGAGAACGCTTGGGACAGCACTGTGCCTAACGTAGGGTTCCGAGGTGATCGTTTCTTTCGCCCTATGAAGCTTGTGGGGGACCACGTGCCTTACACCGGAAGTGTCCTTGCTGTTGACCCATCAGGCCGTGGTAAAGACGAGACCTCTTGGGCTGTCGTCAAGATGCTTAACGGTTACCTGTATGTTACCGATGCCGGTGGTATGCAAGGAGGATACGACGAAAAGGTTCTCAAGGTGCTTACCATGAAGGCCAAGATGAATAAGGTTAATGTTATTGTGGTGGAAAGTAACTTCGGTGACGGTATGTTTGTGGAGATCATTAAGCCCTATCTCACCAAGATCTACCCTTGCACCATCGAGGAGATCAGACATAACGTCCAAAAGGAACGGCGAATCGTAGACACCCTGGAACCAGTCCTTAACCAACACCGCCTTGTTATCGACCCTAAGGTCATCAAGAACGACTACGACTCCGCCCAAAAGTATCCCATCGAGACACAGCTAAAATACCAGCTAATGTTCCAGCTATCTCGCCTTACACGAGAAAAGGGGGCCTTAACACATGATGATAGACTTGATGCCCTTTCTATGGGAGTCTCCTACTGGACACAACAGATGGCCCAAGATGCCGACACTAAGATAGTCGAAAGAAAGGAAGAGGCCATATACCAACAACTCAGAGACTTCAAGGACGCCTATTACAAGTCCCACAACAATAACAACAACGCCACATCATGGATATAAAGACTGTTAACGACATTATAACGATTCTTGAGGAATACCGCGATAGTGGCCTTAGGATGGATTCTGAGAGGGTTTTGGATGGGCCGGTAGGTGAGCCTAGGAAACAACGCCTTGTGCTGTGTGTGGGGCATTCTAGGGCCGGGGACAAGGGAGCCTTGAGCTGGGACAAGACTTGCACCGAATGGGCATACAACCGAACCCTTGCCCACTTCATCAATCTTTACCTCGAGGACTCCATTGATGTCACCATCATCGATACATATAAAGGAGCCTCCTATACCGAAGCCATCAATAATCTCAAGATAAGCGTGGACGCCATCAACCCCACCCTTGTCATCGAACTACACTTCAACTCCTACCACCACGAAGAAGCCAACGGATTCGAAGCCCTCCACTGGCACTCCTCCACTAAAGGACAACTAGCCGCCACCTCCCTCACCAACACCCTTAAACACTTCCTTCCCAACAATATCAACCGAGGAACCAAAAGCATCTCCAGTAACTCCGCACGGGGCGCACGGTTCCTCCGCACCCTCAAAGCACCTTGCGTCATCCTTGAACCATTCTTCGGAAGTAACCAAAAAGAATGGAAAATGTTCCAAGATACCACCGGTAAAAGAAAACTAGGAAAAGCAATAGCCACAGGTGTTAACGAATGTTTTTCACATTGGGGTAAGTAATTGAATAACAATCCCTTAGGAATGAGACCCATAATAGGGTAAGGGGAAAAGAAGGTCTATCTTAGGAGACCCCGAAGGTGGATGATCTAAGGATTATTAATAACATCATCAATAACACTATCTTAGGATTATCCCGAAGGTGAGTGATCTAAGGATTATTAATAACATCCAACCTAAGGGGATCTTATGAGGGATCTTAGAATAAGGAGGACTTAAGGAGATCTTAGAATAGCTCTAAGAGTAGTTGTTAATGATTAACTATAACTATCCAACCTATCAGTGTTTAATGCAACATAACTCCAACATACATCACCAAGAGATACCTGAAGTCTCCCTAGACAACCTAGAGCATGCCTTAGCTTGCTTAAGGGAACACTTCGATGATGTTGTTGTTGCTGTTTATCACAAAGACACCAGGAACATTAAGGTAACATCATCTAATCCCTATGCTGGCCTCGGGATGCTACCGACCATCCAACAGAAGCTCCGGGGTGCCATAGAACACGCCGAGATGACACAGATCATCCATGAGGAATCCTATGAGATCGAGGAGGATGATAGGCTGTAGGTTTTTGTTATAAAAATGTGAAGGGGTATAGTTAACGCAGCGACGGCGAAAATCCCCCCGAGACCCCCTCGAAACGTCACAATAAGCGTCTATCACGCACAAAAGATGCAAGGGGGTGTCTAACTTCCTATCGTTGTTCAGTAACTAAGAACACTTAGAATGTCTTTTACATTGCTTCGGTGATGTTATATCGACCAGGGGGGCTCTTGATTGTTATTGCAAGTGAGTTGCATTAGTCCGTGTTTTTGTGTTGTCACCCCTTTTGACTTTAGCTGTATACACAATGTAAACACAACCTAAAGCAACCTAGTGCCTACCTATTATCTACCTAGTGCCTACCTACTGCCTACCTATGATCTACCTATTGCCTACCGAGGTGCTTGCGCTTTTATGGGAAACTGTAAGCACCTCTAAAAAACCTTAAAGTTTTTGATTGTTTTTCATAATCACCTAGGTATATTGACAGCGTATGACAAAAACAACCTACCAAGCACACCAGACAGAAATCATCGCATTCGGTCAGGTCATCCAGTATATCATGGATCACGACAAGGCGATCACCTTAGATCAGCTTAAAGACACCATCTTTTCGCTTCCTGATTATGAGAGCATTTCGGAATGCCTACCATGGGAAGATGTGGAATGGATGATTAACACAATGTTTTACCGGCTTTCGCCTTTAAGAGAGACTAAGGAATGGAAGGAGCTTTTTAAGGAATTGAATAACATTCAAAACAACGGCAAGCACGATCATCACGACATCGTTAGCATCACCGGGTTTTTTGGTTCCCTAGAAGAGCTAGAAGCACACGTTAAAAGAAACCGTATATAGAAACAAGACAATGTCCTTCCTAGAAAACATTACAGGCCCGCTCTTTATTATCCTTCTCTTTTGCGTTCTTCTTATCCTCGCATATTGCTGTGTAGTTGTTAACTACGCCAAGAGCGCCAAGCGTTACAAGCGTATGAAGGACCAGGCGGAACGCAAAAGAAGCCGCGAAGACTTCCGCCTTTAACGCGCGTTAATTCCTAGAGCTCCTCGGATGTCCGGGGGGCTTTATGGAGTTATATGAACTCCGTTTTATATTATGAAAAAACAACTGATGAAAAACAAACAAGTAGAGGTATTTCCCGCCTTCATTGAACTATTCAGAGAGGAAGACATGCTTTCTGAATTCTATGCGGAATCGAGAAAAGATTACAAAGACAAGCTTTTCGACCTTATCGAGAAACATGAGCTTTATCACGAATGGATTGACACCAGCACATTCACGAAAGAAGGCCGCCTAAATGTCACCTTGAAAATGGTGGAATCATTCCGTGTGTGTTCCCGTGAAACATGGGAGAAGCGCAAAGCTCTTTATCAAACCAAAAAGGGGGGCTCCAAATAATGAAACTCCTCAACAGCGGAAACGCAAAAACGATCAAAGGGGAGAAGCTAGGCTTTAAAACCTACGGGGTCCACCTTTCGCCTTTTAACAAATCAGGATTCCAAGTCTGTAAATGGGCAAGCAAAGGTTGTGCAAGAGCTTGTCTTGATACAGCGGGAAGGGGTGTTATGTCAAACGTGCAACGTTCACGGATTAACAAGACTAAGTTTCTTTTCGAAGATCGAAACGGTTTTCTTGATCAACTACGCGCGGAAATCAAGAGCGCCATTAGATCAAGCGAAAAGAAAGGACTCGTTCCGTGCTTCCGTCTTAATCTCACGTCTGATTTTAAATGGGAGGAAACTGGAATATTCGAGGAATTCCCGGAGGTCCAATTTTACGATTACACCAAGGGGAAAAACCGCATGATTGAATATCTAGAGGGAAACCTTCCTCCCAACTACCATCTGACCTATTCCCGGAGCGAAAAGAAAGGCGATGACATCCATTCGAAAGCTTTCCTAAAATCCGGGGGGAATGTTGCGGTTGTTTTCCGTGGTAACCTTCCAAAGACTTGGAACGGTTTTGCTGTTATTGATGGCGACGAAAGTGATCTAAGGTTTTTAGATGGAACGGGAAAGGTTATTGGATTAGTTGAGAAGGGTCTTGCCAAGAAAGACGAAACCGGATTTGTCGTGGAAGCGTAATGAAGTCACATTTTTACAAAGTTTCTGACGGGGAAAGTTCATTTCGCCTAAAAGACTATGATCTGACGGTTTCAGCTTTGCGTAAAAAACCGCAATGGATGCAAGAGCTTGCAAAATTTGCGGATTCCATGCCGAACGTGTGGGTTTCCTCTTTCAAGTTTAGCATGAAAAGAATTGACCCATGAACAAATTCGAGGAAATCCTATGGCTATTCTTCTCGCTCCTTTCCGCCTATCTAGCGTGGGAGTTATTCCGGGGAGGTAACTAGCACCACCACACAAAACACCACCACAAAGCAACCTAGGGGAAACCTTGGGTTGCTTTTTTTGTTACCGTTGGAAAAAACATCTTTACATGATCAAAGTTTTCGTCTAATCGTTGGGCATGGCTACAAAAACAATAGAAGAGCTGTTCGAAATCACCTTCACACACCGTTGGGCCGGTAAAGCCCGGATGGAGGTAGAAAGTCGGAACATTAAATTCTGGCTTAAGATGTTACCCAAAACCACAAGGGGGTTATCGTTGGGCGTAATCGACAAGGTGATCCTTAGCGAGGTAAAGAAGGGTAACAAACCCAGCACCATCAACTCCAAACTCCAGACACTTAAAACCTGCCTGGATTTCACAAGGGAACGAGGGCTGCATGACGTTGGGTTCAAAGTTCCACGCCTAAAGCAACCATCGGACGCCCGTATGTCGTTCTTTAGTGAATCCGATCAAGAGGCTATCGAGTCCCTCATTGACGACAAGGGCTTTCGGTTGTTCTTCCGTTGGTCTATTGCGACTGGTCTTCGTCCAAGTGAATCGTTGGGCCTAAAGTCATCCATGATACGCCGTGACCCAGTCGTTGGGCCGGTGATCGACATAATCAAAACAAAGAACGGGGAGCCAAGGACAATCCCGTTGACAACCAAGGCCCTTGAGGCGCTTGAGACCGTTGGGGAGTGGAAGCGATACACGTCCTATAGAATCACAAGAGAGTGGGCAAGGTTACGCCGAAAAGACCCGGAAGCATTGAAGGACTACGTCTTCTACACGTGCCGCCATACCTGTGCAACTAGGTTGTTATCCAAGGGTGTTAACATCAAGGTTGTGCAATCTTGGATGGGCCACAAGGACATCAACATGACCCTTCGGTATGCCAAGCTAGTGCCAAGTGATCTTGCAGCAGCCCGTGACATCCTAGAAGCATAGACTTATGAAAAAAAGAAGAAGAAGAAGAAGAAAAACAACAAGCCCGATCCCAAGACCAGCGTGTCACCGAGATGACGAGTGGACGTTATGGGAGGCGCGTAATGAAGTCCGTCGGTATTCCGAAAAGATTCCGGGTTACTCCGAAGCCGTTGCAAGCATTAAGGATGCCTTGTGCGAGATTACCGGGCGCTACCGTGAAATGAACTACGGACGGGACAAACGACACCACTGCGAAGACGACTCAACCATTGATCTTGCCGCTGTCTCGTTGGGAATGGGAACCAAAAACTTACCTAGTAACCAATACAGGCGATGAAAAGTTTACTAATGACAACCGAGTTGTTTCGTCGGGCTAACATCACCACCATGTATCGGGCCTCCCTTTGCATTGCCGTTGTGCTTAAACCTGGAATCACCAAGAATAACCTTGCGGAGTTGATGCGGACTAGCAGTGAGTCCATACAGGTGTCTTTGAGTTACCTTGCTAGGTTGGGTCTGACTTATTCCACGCGAGTGTTTCACAAGGACGGGCGCTCCAAGGAGACCAAAGTTTTTCCTACGCCTTACCTCAAGGATGTTATTAACGGAATCGACTACGAACTCAACCAACCAAAAAATGATATACGACACGCTTAGGAAAGTAATTGTTACCTTACAGGAGGCTTTGGATGCCGCGAACACGCCTTGGCCACGATTTAAATATCTAGATGGAGAGATTGGGGGAAACCTAACGAAGACCAGAACAATGGCGCTCAGTGACGACGGGGTGATTCATTCGTTAGGTTACAAGTCAGACATGTATATTAAAACGTATACTGACACCGACCGGATTGAGAAACAGAGTGTGGGACACAGAGGCTTCATTGGTAATGTCGCGGCCTCAGACGGATACACGTATTTCCTTCCCGCTTACGGTAGTTCAATCGGCAAACTCGGCAGGAAGACAGGGTCTCTTAACATAGAAAAGAAGTTCACTATGAGTCCTCAAGTCCGGTGTGGCGCGGAGGGCAACGCGGGTGTTATTTACATGCCGTCATACACGAAGACGTTAAAAATATTTACGTATGACACTAAGACCGAAGACGTAGCATCGTTCACACCACCGAAGCCAAACCGTTATACGTTCTGTAATCATATCTGGGGCGCCGCCGCTGATAAGGAGGGGGAGATTTATATGCCTCCTGCACTCGGAACGAGCGTCGCTAAAATAGATAAAAACGGACACTTTAAATACTTGGACGGCCATCCTGTTACTTCAGGTGTGTCTGGGTTCTCGGTGAAGTATGTTGGGGCCACCTATGTTGAAGAGGTCAATAAAATCTTCTGCTTACCGCGTCAGGGGGAAATGCTCCTAGTGATCAACTGCGAAGACGATTCGTACCAAGAGTTCAAATTACCCGAAGACTACCTCGCCGTAGCAAACAAGAACAAAAACTTTCACGGCTTCCTTGCTCCAGACGGGTGGCTTTACAGCGCGTTCTGGGCTGACACTAAGTGTTTTAGAGTCAACCCACGAACCCTTGAGGTGCAGTGGAAAGATTACGAATATGAGTTTATGAATGGGTTTCCTTCAGTGAAAACTGGGTCCGGTATACTAAGCATCGGGACAGGCTACTCAACGGCTGCTCTGGTCAAAGGTAATGACGTTTACCTCGGCCTCGCAGGAACTTCCAAAGCAATCAAGCTTGAATATGAAAATCGATAGAAAATACCTAAGCCACAAAGAGCAGATAAAAGTGCAAATCATCGAAGATGAGTGCTTGATGTTATCGCGTCGCATCGCTAGGATCGTAAGGAAGCGAGATCGCTTGATGCGGAAACGCGACAAGATTCTTGATAAGGGACTAGAGGCGTAAGAGAGCTACGCACGTGGTTTACTTGTTTTTCCATCATTGAACAACCTTATCAACTTCACTTTTTAATGGACCAGCACAACCTCAACCAAGAGATGTTAGATCTCGGGGTCCAAAGGTATCGAAAGAACCGGGCCACCAATAAAGGGTCACTTACTAACGCAGGACGACGCATTATGCGTGAAGGCGTGGAGCCGGTATCGTTGGGCCTAGTTGAGTTGCTTCCTACAGTAAATAAAATTAAGAACAAGTCACAGTGGCAACGCTGTTTAGTGGATGTTAAAGACTTTCGTCCCATAGCATTGATAGCTGTTAAAGCTACCTTAGATGTCCTCGACGAGCCTCGGTCCTATGCTAGTGTGTGTTTTCGCCTAGGTCGGGCCGTCGAGGACCAACTGCTATCCGACAACTTCATACGTAACCACGAGTTCGGGTCGAGGTTGGTTAAGCGAATGCAAGACTTAGCCAGCCGGGGACCAGCAACTCAAAGCGCCTATCTCCACAAGACCGCCCGGAGTGAGGACATGGAGTGGACCGATTGGACCCGCCGGGATCGCATCTCGTGTGGCTCTATGTTGCTTGAGATTGTCCATGATCGGACAGGTCTTATTAAGTTTACTGACAAGGCCCAACGCCAACGCCGTCACTTCAAGCCGATGCGGATGGTGGAGATCTCTGATGTCACTAGAGAGTGGATCAACGACTACGACAACTACCGTGAGTTATTGTTACCATTTTGGTTACCGATGGTGGAAAGCCCGGAGCCGTGGCACAAGGTGTTTGGTGGTGGCTACGGTATCAACAAGGATCAAGGGCTTCCTGTGCTTCCGTTCATCCGATGCTCTGACAGGAATGTGTTACGCATGGCACCCGAGATGCCCCAGGTTTACAACGCGGTTAACCTTATACAGGAAACACCGTATGCAATTAACAACAAAGTCCTAGATGTCCTTGAGTGGGCGTGGGATAAAGATTTACAGATTGGGTTACCACCACGGAACGACCTAGAGCTACCTGAGTGGCCCGGTGATCACATGTCGGTCGAGGAGACAAGGAACTGGCGTGACGACAAGCGGGAACGGGCTGCCTATAACACCTCGTTGGGTTCACAGCGCATCCTTATCTCCAAGATCTTGATGTTATCACGAAAGTTTCGCAACGAGCGTATGTTCATGCCGTCATCGTGTGACTTTCGGGGTCGAGTCTATCAGGTTCCAAGCTACCTTAACTACCAAGGACCGGATCACTGTCGAGGATTGTTACAATTTCACAGGGGTAATCCCATAAAGTCCGACGACGACCTAAGATGGCTGGGCATCCACGGTGCTAACTGTTTTGGTAACGACAAGTGTGACTTTGAGACACGCCTAAAGTGGGCCGATGGCTTCACACGAGATGCGATACGGATTGCTAACGACCCGAAGTCCAACCGAGAATGGTGTGCTGCGAATGAGCCTTGGCAAGCGTTGGCGTGGTGCTTTGAGTGGGCTGAGTATCACACGAAACGGTCGAAAAATTTTAGGACGTTCCTGCCTTGTGCTATGGACGCAACCAACAGTGGCCTACAGCTTCTGTCATTGTTAAGTAGGGACGAGGAGGGATGCTTTGCAACCAACGTGTCACCCACTGCAACACCTCAGGACATCTACAGGTTGGTCTCGGACCACACGTTGGGGAAGTTAAAGCAAGATGCAAAGGATGGACGCGACTACGCACGGCTTTGGGTTGAGTTTGGGATCGACCGCAAGATGGCGAAGAGACCGGTGATGTGTTACAGTTACGGCTTAACTCCTTACTCCAACAGGGATTACGTCGCTGACTGGTATGACACCACCCGAAGAGAGCGTGGGATTGACTGTGTGTTTGGTCGGAGTCACATGTATCCAGCCATCAAGTATCTAGGTGACACCCTGTGGGACAGCATCCAAACTTTGTTAACCAAACCGAAGCAAGTCATGGACTGGTTCCAAGATGTCTCCCGGTTGATGACAAGGCAGGAGCTACCGTTGACGTGGACAACACCAAGTGGATTCCGGGTCAGTCAAGACTACCGCAAACAAGTCAGCCAGAAGGTCAAGACGTGGTTGAACGGTTCGTTAACATCGGTGCGCTTTAAGGATGCTACGGACGACCTCGACCCACGAAAGCAAAGCAATGGTGTCGCACCTAACGTGGTCCACAGTCTTGATGCTGCTGGGTTGGTGTTAACTGTTAACGAAGCCCACCGCCGTGGTGTCTATGACTTTGCCATGATCCACGACAGCTTCGCCACCCACAGTAACAACTGCGAGACACTTGCGTCATCACTCCGCGACAGCTTCAGCGAGATGTTCACAAAAGATATTCTTGCAGAGTTAGCGGAAGCATGGCAAAACGAATCATATGAGGAGCTACCAAGCCTACCTGACTACGGGACGTTTGATGTTAACACACTACGTGACTCTAAATACTTTTTCAGTTGAAGACTGAGAAAAACAAAGAAACCAAAAAACCTAAACAATAATGAAACAACTGACAACGCCTATAGGCACCGCGATGTATCCTAAGCTCATCACACCGGACACTAAGTTCAATGCTGATGGAGTGTATTCTTGTAAGCTGATCCTATCTAAGGACGACTTCGAAACACTTGAGGCCACCATCAACCCGTGGTTTGAAAAGGAATACGAGCGATTGGTAAAGGAGAGCGGAAAGAAGAAGCTGGATCGCAGCCAGAAGCTACCGTTAAAGCTGAACGATGATGATGAGTATGAAGTCTTCGCAAAGCAAGTAGCACAGCGTGAGACCTCTAAGGGACTCATTCACTTCCAAGTCGCTCTCTTTGATTCGGCTGGAAAAAAATTGAACAACCCACCGAACATCGGAAGCGGCTCTAAGCTGCGCCTTGGGGTGGAGCCATCGGCCTGGTTCAGTCCTATGATGGGAGTGGGATACACGCTTCGTCTCAAGGCAGTCCAAGTGATCGAGCTTAAGGAGTATGAAGGTGGCTCCGGTGGCTTCTCGTTTGACGCTCAAGAAGGCGGCTTCGTGTCGGAAGACTTGGGTGACGCATTTGAAAACGACAGTAAGGATGCCTCGATTCCGTTCTAAATTCGAACAACGCTTGGCTCTTGCTATGAAAAAGGCAAGGGTCAAGTTTACATACGAGTCCATGCGGATTAAGTATGTTAAGAACCACCACTACACCCCGGACTTCGTTCTTGATAATGGTGTTATCCTTGAGGCTAAAGGTCGCTTCATGTCGTCAGACAGGGCAAAGCATTTGTTAATTCAAAGGCAGTACGCAGATAACCCTCTGGATATTCGCTTCGTCTTTATGAGAGCAAGTAACACCTTAAACAAAAGGAGCAAGACAACCTATGGAGACTGGTGTGACAAGCACGGGTTTCTTTGGTGCGAGAAGTCCATACCTCGGTCGTGGTTCGACTAATGTAAAATAACAAAAAACAAGATGTATATAGCAACCCACCAGCCGTGCGATAAGTGCGGTGCATCGGATGCGTTGTGTGTTAACGAAGACGGTTCTACCTTTTGCCATTCGTGCAATAAGTATTCACGTGCCGAGGCCACACCAACACCTCCACCCATCACTATGAAAATAACAAAACCTTTACACTCCGACTCGGACAAGTTCCTGACCGGAAGATACAGTGACATACCAGCCCGTCACATAACACTCGACACCTGTAAGCACATGCGGTATCGAATCGGAGACTACAACGGACGTGCCTGCCACATCGCTGACTACTACGACGACGACCGCAAGCTCCAAGGCCAGAAACTAAGGTTCGAAGGCAAACAGTTTATGATCCTTGGTGACATCTCGGATCGCTTCTATGGTCAACACCTACACCCTATGGGGGGAATGAAGCTTGTTGTTACCGAGGGGGAGGTCGATGCCTTGAGCGTGAGTCAGATGCAAGAGAACAAATATCCATGTGTGTCTCTTCCTACCGGTGCAGCCAGCGCCGCCAAGGTATTCAAACAGAACCTTAAGTGGCTTGATAGGTTTGACGAGGTGATCCTGATGTTTGATGAAGATGAGCCGGGAAGGAAAGCAGTAGAGGACGTAGTCGGTATACTACCATCCGGTAAAGCTAAGGTCGCCCGGTTGCCACTCAAGGATGCGAACGAATGCCTTATCAACAAGCGGAGCCGGGATGTTATTCACGCTATATTTCAAGCCAACGCATGGAGACCAGATGCTATCATCTCTGGAAAGGACATCCACGAACGGTTAACAAATCCAAAGAACACTGAAAGCATTCCTTATCCGTTCGACGGTTTGAATGAGATGACACGTGGTATTCGTAAGGGAGAGATTGTTACCTTCTGTGCCGGTTCTGGGATCGGCAAGTCACAGGTGTGTCGCATCATCGCTCATCACATCCTTACCACTACTGACCACAGCGTAGGTTACATAGCATTGGAGGAATCCATTGAGCGCACAGCACTCGGAATCGTCGGTCTTGAGATGGGTAAGCTTCTTCATCTTGATCCCGAAGTGAACTACGCCGAAACCAACTTTGATGAAGCGTACGTAAACACGGTCGGGTCGGGTCGCATGTGGCTTTACGATCATTGGGGCAGCCTTGACCCGGCTCGTTTGTTATCCCACATCATGCACATGGCTAAGGCGATGGATGTCGAGTATGTTATTCTTGATCACATCTCTATTGTTGTTAGCGGTATGCAAGATGGAGACGAACGACGGATGATTGATAATGTTATGACCAAGCTTCGTGCTTTAGTTGAGGAGTGTAACATCGGGTTAATCCTGGTGTCCCACCTTAAGCGCCCGTCGGAAGGTCGGGGTCACGAAGAAGGAAGTAAGACATCTCTTGCGCATCTTAGGGGATCGGCCTCCCTCAGTCAGCTATCGGACATGGTCGTGGGACTGGAGCGAAACCAGCAAGACCCTGAGCATAAGCATGTTACAACGGTTCGTGTGTTAAAGAATAGATTCTCAGGTGACACTGGAGTCGCAACTAACCTTGCATTTAATACTGTCACTGGTCGAATGAGTGAATATACTTTTGAAGAGTTTAATGGCTAGGTATCCTTACTCCCTCTTCCTTTGGACGAAGTAAAACAAACCATGACAGTCGGGAACAGACCGGCAACTAACTATACAACTAAGAATGAAAAAACATAAGATGCTCTACTTTGATATAGAGACCAACGCTATCGACTTCTGGCCTACCCTTGCTGGGTTAAAAGATCTCCACTGTATCTCCATCTACGACCCGGACGCATCCCAGATGCACTCATTTAGTTCCAACGCTAACAACCTGGATGAAGGTGTGGCCATGTTGAACTCAAGCCATAACATCTGTGGTCACAACGCGATTAACTTTGATGCACCGGCCCTCCGAAAGCTAGGCTATGAGATAACAGCACGGGTCGTTGACACCAAGGTCATGTCTCAAGTCATGCACCCCGATCTCTTTACGGAGGACTGTAGACGAGGCGACGAGTTTCCCAAGAACCTACGTGGACGGCACAGCTTGAAGGCATGGGGTCTCCGCTTGGGTAACGAAAAGGACGACCACGGTTCCACCGAAGACTGGACCCAGTGGAGCCAAGAGATGCAAGACTACTGTGAGCAGGATGTTAATGTGGTGGTGGATCTGTTCCTTCACTTCATGTCCCAGAAGCCATCAGCAGATATGTTATTTCTTGAGCATGACTTCGCGGAGTTGATGACACAGCAGGAGATTAACGGGTGGCCCTTCGACATCAAGAAAGCTAACGAGCTTGCCGAAGAACTTATGGCACGACGGGCTGAACTCCGGGACGAACTACAAGACATGTTCCCGTCAACCACCGAGGAGATGAAGACACCTAAGGGGTGGACAGTTGAGGTGGATGGTAAGACTTACACGGCCGCAACCAAGGGTGGCCTTAAGCTTGTCCTCAAGGAGAATAAGTTGAAGCAAGTTCTTGCAGACAAGGCAGCCAAGACTGGTAACAAAACCAAGACCATTCCATTCAACCCTAACAGCCGGGACCAGATAGCAGAACGCTTGATGAAGATGGGGTGGGAGCCAGAGGCTTACGAAGGTAAGAGACCTAAGATTGATGAGGCAGTCCTAAAGGAGATCGATAAACCAGAGGCTAAGTTGTTATTGGAGTATCTCCTTATAAGCAAACGCCTAGGACAGGTCGCCGAAGGTCGCCAAGGTTGGTTAACATTAGTAAAGGACGGACGCATCCACGGTGAGGTCAATACAAACGGCGCAGTCACCGGACGATGCACCCACAGCAAGCCTAACGTAGCCCAAGTCCCAGCTTCACGTGCAGTCTATGGTTCCCAGTGTCGCGATCTGTTCACAGCACCGGACGGTAAAGTGTTAGTAGGTGCAGATGCCAGTGGATTGGAACTCAGGTGTCTTGCTCACTACCTCTATCCTTACGACAAGGGTGTGTATGCAAACACAATTATTGAAGGGGACATCCATACAGTTAATCAACAGGCGGCTGGTTTGCCTGACAGATCGAGTTCGAAACGATTTATCTACGCCTTTCTTTACGGAGGTGGTGACAACCTCATAGGTAAAATTGTTGGAGGAGGAAGACGAGAAGGTAAGCGGATCAAGGAAGAGTTCATGCGAAAGACTCCTTCCATTAAACGTCTACATAAAGACATCGAGCAATCTCTCAAAGGTAAGCAGTGGCTAGGTGGCATTGACGGAAGACGACTCCCGGTTCGCTCGGCACACTCTGCTCTTAATTTGTTATTACAATCTAGTGGAGCTGTTCTGATGAAGAAGGCACTCATTGTATTTAACGAGAATGCACCTCACCCCTACGAACTCCACGGTAACATCCACGATGAGGTCCAGTTCAGTTGCCTTGAGGAACACGCGGAGGAACTCGGTCAACTCTTCTGTGACTCACTAGCCAAGGCTGGTAAGTTGTTAAGTTTCCGATGCCCACTCGACGGTGAGTATAGCATTGGTAAAACCTGGAAAGACACACACTAAAGATTTATGAAGAAAATATACATAGACGGAGACATGCTTCTTTACCGTGCTGCCTTCGCAGCCGAAAAGGAGATCCGATGGGACGATGACATCTTCACAGTCCACTCTGACTTCAGTGATCTCAAGGACTCCTACATCATGGTGACTGATTGTATCTGTGAGATCCTTGACGCATACGAAGACGATGGTGATGAGATAACGATGGTGTTCTCAGATCGCTACACGTTTCGCCATGAGCTTAACCTACTTTATAAAGCCCACCGCCGGGACAAGCGCTCACCCTTAGGCATCAACGACCTCCGTGAGTGGGCTTGTGATGAGTGGCGCTCCCTTCGGGTGGATCGCTTGGAAGCCGACGATGTCCTAGGTATCATTGGTAGCCGTGACCCCGATGGTTCGATTATTGTTAGTGGTGACAAGGACTTCGCGACGGTGCCTTGCACTTGGTATAACTTCCTTAAGGATGACCTACGAAAGATAACAAAAGAGGAAGCCGACTTCCAACACCTAGTGCAGACCCTTGCCGGTGACGCGACCGATGGATACTTTGGTGTCCCACGGGTGGGTTTAAAGACAGCCGAAAAGATCCTTAACAAGGATGGAGTGGAGTGGCAGACAGTTGTTAACACCTACGAGAAAGCTGGGATGACCGAGGAGGATGCCCTACTCAATGCCCGGATGGCCTTCATCCTTAGGGATGGATACTACAACAACGAAACAAAGGAAATAACGCTATGGACCCCAACACAATAACAATCGAAGGGACCGCCGAGGAGCGTAAACAGATCCCATTGTATCGTGGGTTGATGTGTTATTTTCCTCACGCCTTGGTGGAAGTAGCTAAACAATCTTACAAAGGTAACATCCAGCACCACCCCGAAGATGAGATATGGTGGGACATGAGTAAGTCCAAGGATGAGCTTGATGCCATGCTCCGTCACATGCTTGAGGGGGAGTGGGCGGCTGTTGCTTGGCGAGCTTTAGCTCACCTTGAACGAAGTTGTATTACAAATAAGGACCATAATAGGAAAGTCTAACATGAGTGATTACATTCCCGCTATACCTAACGACCTAATAAAGTTCTTGGACGAACGTGTGCCAAGTAAAGATTTCTCCCCTAGCGATTCGCTTCGGGAGATTGATTTTTATATGGGGAAGCGAGAACTTGTTAACTTTCTAAAGACCCTTCACGAAGACCAGTTAGATAACGAATTCCTTACCCCCGAATAACCCATGTGTATGTCTATTAAGACCCCCAAGCCCCCGGAGCCTCCCGCATCTCCACCACCCCCAACAGCCGTAGCTGAAACAGTAAAACAACCAGAGCAATCTGGGGCTGGTCAAAAGAAGAAACGTGGTGCTGCATCCCTTGTGTTGCGTAGACCAACCATGGGTGGCTTAGGAACTAGCACTGGCGTTAACACCTCTAACTACTAACAACACGATATGCCAAACTTTAGCACAGACATAACACTTGCCAACTCCGACCTAACTGCCGGGGCTGGTGCCTTTGATTCATCAACCACACCCGCAGTCAACACAGGGACCGGGACACCTAGTGGATTCTTTGTAGCCGGGACATTCGACGGAGCCACCGTCAGCCTTGAGCAAAAGATCGGGACCGCTTGGGTAGCTCTGGGTGACGACACAACTCTCACTGGTAACGGTGGTGGATTGTTCACTACTCCATTGTCAGACATCCGCGCAAATGTTACAGGTGCCGGTAGCTCCTTCAGTGTGAAGGTTGTTATCAAACCAATCTATCTATAATCTATGTCATCGAAGAAGGACAGCTTGAAGCCTTGGCTAAGTAGACCTGCCATTAACAGGAGTGTTACGCTTCCGTTAACCAGGCCGCTTACGCAAAGGCTAAGTAACTTGAATGAGTTTCACCCCAACGAGCTGGACCCCTTCCTTCTTTTTGACGCTCGGGATTCCATGATTGGAACCCTAGAGAACCCAACGCTTGACCTCGATCCCTCTAAGCCTGATACGCTTAATGTTATCACAGCTACGAGATCAGGCGTGGCAACCTACACAGATGTTAACGGTAACATAGCGACCGCCAGTGCTGATACGGTGCGCGTGGATTACACGCAGGGAGCCGAGTTGACTCCGACGAAGTATCAGCGGGTTGGCTATACGGACTTTACTAGTTCTTTGTGGGTGAAAAATAGCTCTACATTGACTTTTAACCAAGAGACTGCACCTGACGGCACACAAACAGCGGCTAAGTATGTCGGCAGTGGGACTGCTCAAGATTCATATTACAATGATACCTTTACTGGTCCGTTCACTTACAGTCTGTTCGTGAAGTATATCAACGCTCCCTTCATTAGACTTAGGAATGGTAGCACAAGCACTTGGTTCGATTTAACAACTGTTAGTGTCGCAACTAAGAATCACGACAGTGCTGCCATTAAAGATGTTGGTGATGGTTGGTTTAGGATTAGTGTCACGGTGAATTCTTCGTCATCTTTTATCCGAGCTTACTTCTATCCTCATTCTACGGATAACACAACTGTAGAACAAGACGGCGGTTCTTTTTATCTTTGGGGGCCACAGCTTGAAGAAGGCACAACCGCGAGTTCCTTCGTGGCGAACACAACGGGAAGCCCGAAGTTTATCGCTAGCGCAACGTATGGCCCACGAGTGCCGATGATTCTGGTGGAGCCGAGTGCGACGAACTTGCTGACTTACAGTGAGGACTTTAGTCAGTGGGTTGAAGCCGGTGAGATAGAAACAACGACTAATTTCACTGTGAGTCCTGACGGAACTCAAAACGCTACTAAATTAGAATTAACAGGTTCTAGTAGTGGAACAGATGGCAAAATTTCATTTCCTGTATCTACGGCTTCTCAGACGCACACTTTTTCTGTTTACGCTAAAAAAGGAAGTCATAATTATATTTACATATGGATGGCGATAACAGGAGGAAATATTACTAGATGGATTAATTTGGATGATGGTTCGCATAGCGGAAGTGGAACAGCAACCTTGAAAACAACGGAGGTTGGTAATGATTGGTGGAAAATAGAATATACATTTGACGCTACAAATCTGTATAACATTAGACTTGAAGTTGCTGGAAATTTTATCAGCACAGGAACAGGTGGGGATAATGTTTACATCTGGGGCGCACAGCTAGAGACCGGAAGCGTAAGCACAAGCTACATACCGACATCAGGCGGTGACGCCGCAGCAAGAACGCGAGCCGCTGACGACCTTGTGATTTCCGGCAGTGCCTTCGATTTCTACAACCAGAGCGAGGGGACAGTTTATGTGGAAGCCACACCTTTTGCAGAAAGTCATTTATGGTCAATTAACGATGGTTCATCCAATAATAAAATTTATAGCTTTTTTGACTCTAGTGTTAGAACACGCCATTATGTAAGAGCAGGTGGAACTTCTTCTTTTGAGTATACTGCTTCTCCTTCTGCTCTAGGTGAAATCAGTCGTAGCGCATTTAGTTTTAAAACTAATGACGCGATTTCTTCTGTGGACGGAACATCCTCTCCTCCAGATTCATCAGTAACACTCCCGTCTGGATTAAACAGATTAACTATCGGTCAAACTGAAGCTTCTGGTTACACCCTCAACGGCCACATCAAGCGTCTCATCTACTGGCCTTATCACTCAGACTCTCTTTAAACAATGGCACTCAATCTATCCACACTGACTTCCAGCGCGACATCTGGTGACGTTCTAGCAGAAGCCCTGACGACCGCTGACTTCCTTGAGAACGTCCCAGTGTTACGCAACTTGGCTCGCGGTTCACAAAAGGGCGGCGATGCGAAACAAGATGTGGCCCTAAACCAGCCT
>Ga0233410_10000248_pt1 | contig 18665 bp, 15 predicted proteins | sample Na_anoxic_1_MG_FD_179869 | JGI IMG/M metagenome (GOLD analysis project Ga0233410, IMG submission 179869) | Seawater microbial communities from Saanich Inlet, British Columbia, Canada - Na_anoxic_1_MG | ecosystem: Environmental > Aquatic > Marine > Inlet | place: Canada: British Columbia...
TAAATTATCAAATTATTTATCTTGGATTAAATCTTTTTCTAATTAATTTTTAGTCTCTTTAGATTTTCTTTCATTCTCATATAGAATATAACAGAACAGAACAGAACAGAACAGAACAGAACAGAATAAAAAAAAAGAATACAATAAAGAAAAGAAAAAAAAGAAAAGAGAATAAAATAAGAAAGTAGAGAAAAGAAAAGAAAATAATAAGAGTATGATCATGGCTCCCTTTTTACGCAATTCGTGGACATAACACATGCTAGTGTGAGATTAAACATAAGCTAAATCACGCGATGAGGTGAGTAAATGATTTATTTACCGAATCTTTCTAATGAGGAATAAGAGGGATTTGAAAATAAAACTATAGGTTTAGGTATATGATGAAAATCATGCCGATGATCCTTAGCAATAGCCACAATGATACAAGAAAATTAAGAAATTAAGGAAAAGGCATAGCCGAACTTAAAAGTTTAAAGAAAGTCAAGAAGAGAATCTTCCCATGGCAGCAGTGAGGAATATTGGGCAATGAACGAAAGTTTGACCCAGTTGACGACAGAAATTAGAGGATTAGATTACACCTCTTTTCTCTAATTATATCAAAATGAGGTATAATTAGATTTGGTCCTGGCCAAACCTGTGCCAGCAGCCGCGGTAATACAGGTGGGACCGCGTAGGAGATCTTTAAAGGGCATTAAGCGTGCTAAGATGGTATAATAACTAGAGTTTAATAGGAAAAAAGGAGAATAGCTAGAGGAGGGTTAAAATCTTATGATACTAGAGAGAATAACAGAAGTGACAACGCCTTTTTATGATTAAACTGACATTGAGTCACTAAAGTGTGGGGAGCGATACGGATTAGATACCTGAACAGTCCACACCCTAAATTCTGAATGTTAATTCCTTTATATTTAATTTAAAAGGAATTTACTTTATGGTAAACATTCCGCCTCCGGAGTATTTTGGCAACAAAGAAATGGAATGGAATTGGCGAGTCTTGACGTAAGCAGTGGAACATGTCGTTTAATGGGATGATCCTCCATAATCTTACCTTGTTTTATTAAAAAATTAATTTTTATTATAATAGCAATTATAACTAAAATTATAATTGTTTGGTGTTGCATGGCTGTCGTAAGTTAGCACAGCGATGTTTAAGCTTTCATCGTTACATTATTTATAATGTAAGAAGACAAGCAATATGACCCAATAAGAAGGGCTACATACGTGTTACATAGGGATATATAAATAGATTCTAATTTACGGATAATATTCTGAAACTCGAATATTTGAAATAGAAATTGCTAGTAATCGTAGATTAACTTCTTTGCGGTGAATTACATTCAAGATTGTACAAATCGCCCGTCAATCGATATTAATTAGGTTTTACCACCTTTTACTCGTCGATAAGTCGTAACAAAGTAATGGTACCGGAAGGTGTCGTTTTATGGTTGTTTTATTATGGTTATCTCTGTATTTTAAAAAACTCTTATATAATATGATACCTCCTTTATTAGGGTTTTATTCTAAATTATTTGTAATAAATGCTTTAAGTTACCAAAATATTTATATAGCAATATTAGCTGTAATTGCTAGTGTTATTAGTTGTGTCAAATATTTATATCTTATTCAAATTACTTCCTTTTCTCTTCCTAGTCTTTATTATAATAATAAGCCTTCTTCTAATAAAGATGCCGATAAGAATATTAATATCTCTAGTAATGTTATCTCTATTATTACTATCTTAATTTCTCTCTCTTTTATTAAACCGGTCTATTTATTAAGTAATATTACATATTTATTATTATAAAGAGAGAGAGTATTTATGGGAAAGAAAATAATTAGTCAAAAAAGTAAAAAAAAAGGAAAAGAAAGAAGATGAAGATATTGATAGCACAATTATTAGGGTTAATAATATATTTATTTTTAAAGTTTGTAGTAATATCTTACCCAACAAGAGAAGGGGGAAGTATAAAGAATACAAATAAAAATAAAGAAGATAAAAGAATAAAAAAATTAGAATTAATAAAAAGTAATAAAAACTTTTTAACATTAAAAAGAGTAAGTAAGTTATTAATTTTATTATTAATAATATTTAATTTACAATTAATAAGTTATTCATTTGAAATAAGTAAGAAGGATGGTTTATTAAAATTAACTGATTCAAAATTAATATTAATAAATAAGATATTAATAATAAGTGGAGTGATTATAAATAATCAAGATAATCAATCTAAAACTGAAAAATTAATTATAATTAAGACTAATTTATTAGGTATTACTATAATGATATTAAGTAATGATTGGATATTAACAATAGTAAGTTGGGAATTATTTAATATGTCTTTATATTTATTAGTAAGTTTAAGAAGTGAAAGTGAAGCAAGTTTAGCTGCATCATTAAAATATTTTGTATTAAGTGCATTAAGTACAACATTTTTATTAATGGGAGTATGTAAGTTATATAAGTTAACTGGTAGTACACATTATGAAATAATAGAAACTAATTTATTACATTTAATAAATAATGATATAAATGTATTTTATATAGATATGGCTTTCATTCTTATTTTCTTTACTTTATTATTTAAATTAAGTGCTGCTCCTTTACATCAATGGGCACCAGATTTATATGAAAGTTTAGAAACAAAAGTAACAAATTGGAAGATAATAGTACCAAAATTATCTGTATTAACATTTATTTTAGTTTTAATTGATAATTTTAGTCTAATTTTAATTAATCAAAAATTACTTTTCTTATTCTTAATTTTTGGTTCTCTATCTATTATAATTGGATCTATTGCTTTATATAATCAATGGTTAAAGAAAAGATTATTAGCTTATAGTGGAATATCACATATAGGTTATATGTTATTAGCATTATATTGTAAGGATATACATAGTTTTATATTTTATATGTTAATTTATGGTCTAACTACTCTAAATATTTTTACTATTCTTAAAGTTATTTCTGAAATTAATTTATATAATTCTAAATTAACCTTAAATCATGAAGTATCTAATAATACATATTCATTCCATTTTTTTAAAAAAATGAATGAAATTAAATATATTCAAGATATTGCTGGTCTTATTAAATTAAACCCTTTTTTAAGTATCGCTTTTTCTATTAGTCTATTTTCATTAGCAGGTAATAAAAATGGTATGTCTGCTAAAAATTCTATGTAATATTAGAAAGATAAAAATTTATTAATAAGCAAATAAAATAAAAATATTTTATTTGGATTAGAGACTTTGCATAGAACAATCTCTTTTTGAAGATAAAGTCCTTCTCTTTTTTCCCTTCTTTTCTTTTCTTCTTTTAATTAGAAGAAGAAGATAAGATTTTTTTCATAATACATTAATGTTGTATTATAATTTTTTCTATTTATTGATTAATACCCCTATAATGTAAAAGGTAGCATAACAAGCTCATGATTTGTTAGTGATAGTTCGAGTCTATCTAGGGGATAGTATTAGAGACAGAGTGTAGCTCAATGGTGGAGCACTAGTTTTGGGAACTAGAGGACGTAGAATCGGTATCTGCCACTCTGAAAAAAGCACTAAGAATAAAGTGGTAGGGATCTGGATCTACCACTTTGAAAGGAAAAAAATAAGAGAATAGTAATTAAAAAGAAAGAAAGTTATAATAAACTAGTAAAGAATAAAATTATGAGAAAATATTCAACACCAGCACATCCTTTTCATTTAGTGGATGTATCTCCTTGGCCAATTTTAAAGAGTTTTGGTACATTATCAGGAGCATTAGCTTTAGTAAGTTGGTTAACATTAGGAAAAAATAGTACAATATTATATGCAGTAGTATTTTTAAATTTAGTTTTTATTTTATATCAATGGTTAAAAGATGTAGTTAGAGAAGGTTTATCTGGTGTACATACAGAAGCAGTAAAAGAAGGTTTAAAGACAGGTTTTATAATATTTTTAATAACAGAAGTATTATTATTTGCTTCATTTTTTTGGGCATTTTTCCATTCTTCTTTAAATCCATCCGTTGAATTAGCTCAATGGCCACCATTAGGTATCAACGCTATTGATTGTTGGAGTTTACCTTTATTAAATAGTATTCTTCTTTTATCTGCTGGTTTTATTATTACTTGGGCTCATCATGCTTTTCTTAAAGGTGAAAAAGGTAATACTTTATTTGGTATGTTTTTATCTATGATCTTAATTGCTATCTTTTTATATATTCAATATATAGAATATTCTAATTCAGAATTTACAATATCTGATTCCGTATTTGGTAGTGTATTTTTTGCATTAACTGGATTACATGGTTTACATGTATTAGCTGCAATTATATTATTATCTGTAGCTTTTGCTAGAATTTATACTGATCAATTAACAACTGAACACTGTCTAAGCTTAGATTTAAGTATCTTATATTTTCATTTTACAGATATTGTTTGGTTAGGTCTTTATTTAGTCGTCTATTATTGGGGTGGTTAATTTTTTTTCCCCTTCCTCTTTTATAATTTTAATTTCTTTTACTATATTTTTTAGTACATTTAAAAATTAAATCATTTTATGTATATTACTTTAATTTTTTTAGCATTTAAGGCTAGTATATTAGCTAATAATAGATATTGTGGTATTAAAGGAGGACCTGTTTTATCAGTTTTATGTTTAATGGTTGCTGCTTTTTTTAGTTTAATTATTTTTTATGAAGTTGGTCTTAATGGATCTCCTGTCTCTATTGAATTAGGTAATTGGATAGATTTTGGTAATTTATTAATAGAATGGAATTTATATTATGATACTTTAACAGTATCTATGTATTTACCAATTGTTATTATTTCTTTTTTAATTCAAATTTATTCTATTGAATATATGGGTCATGATCCTCATAAATTAAGATTTTTTTCATTATTATCATTATTTGCAGTAACAATGTTAATTTTAGTTACAGGTGAAAATTTATTAATAATCTTATTAGGATGGGAAGGAGTTGGTATTGTTTCTTATTTATTAGTTAATTTCTGGTATACTCGTATTGCTGCTAATATGGCAAGTTTAAGTGCTTTATTTTTAAATAAAATAGGTGATATGTTTTTTATAGTAGCATTAATATTAGCTATAGCTATCTTTTCAGATCTTTCTTTATCAACTATTTATAGTTTAGCTCATAAAATTAATACAGATATTTTATTTATCTTTATCTTATGTCTTATTTTTGCTGCTTCTGCTAAAAGTGCTTTAATTGGTTTTACACCTTGGTTAGCTAAAGCGATGGAAGGTCCTACTTCTGTTTCTGCTTTATTACATAGTTCTACTAAGGTTACTGCTGGTGTTTATCTTTTAATGAGAATTAGTCCTTTATTAGAATTAAGTTCAACATCTTTAAAGATTGTGATTTGGTTAGGTAGTTTAGGTGCTTTATTTGGAGCTATGTGTGGTTTAGTAGATAATGATATAAAAAGAATAATAGCTTTTAGTACAATGAGTCAATTAGGTTATAAGGTAGTAGCTGTTGGTATTTCACAATATAATATTGCTTTATTCCATTTAATTTTACATGCTTGTTTTAAATCTTTATTATTTTTATCCTCTGGTGCTATTTTACATGCTCTCTTAGATAATCAATCTTTAATCCGTAAGGGTAGTTTAAATTTATTTTTACCTTATACTTATCTTGTCTTTCTTTTTGCTTCCTTAAGTTTAATGGCTTTCCCCTTTACTTCTGGTTTCTATTCTAAAGATTTCTTATTAGAACTTTTATGTGTCCCTCACCATTTCTCTCATTCTTTTGCTTATCTTTTTACTTTATTAGCTGCCCTTATTACTAGCTCTTATAGTATCCGCATCTTTATGATTGCTATGTTTAGTAGACCTCTTTTCTCTAGAAGTTTTATCCCTTTTGTCGTTGATTCTCCTTTCTTAATGACTCTCCCTTTAATTATTTTAAGTGTTGGCGCTATCTTTTTAGGTTACCTCTCTTCTGAACTTTTCCTCTCTTTTGGTTCTTCCTTTTATCTTAATTCTCTCTTTACTCATCCTAATTCTCATGTCTTCTTATTTGATGCTCTTTTTTCTGAAAGTAGTCTCGCCTTAATCCCTATCTCTTTCTTATTCTTAATCGTTTTTGCCTTATTTATTAGCCCTTCTTCTTCTTCTTCTTCTTCTTCTTCTTCTTCTTCTTCTTCTTCTTCTTCTTCTTTAATTAATATTAATCCAATTCATTCTTATACTCCTAGTTTTAATCTAACTACACATTTTACTTTATTAAATTATTTTAATGTGTTTTATCATTATATTATGGATAAATTTCTTAGATTATCTAATTATAATTTTCGTTTTATTGATAAAGGTTTCCTTGAAATTTTTAGCTCTTTAGGTTTATTAAGAATCTTAGACTTTCTTAGTCATAAAATTGAATTCCTTTCTACTGGCTTTATCCCTCATTATGCCTTTGTTTTTCTTATGTCATTTATATTATATTATATCTCATTATGTATTTAAACAACATACATAACAGAACAGAACAGAACAGAATAGAATAGAACAGAACAGAACAGAATAGAATAGAACAGAACAGAACAGAATAGTAAATTAAATTATGTTATATTTTAATTGTAAGAATATTCTCCATTAAGAGTTTATATAAGGTAAAAAATTACCTTTTGGTTAAGAAGACAAGCTTTAAACTCTTTAATGTCGGGTCGGGCTTTTATTTTATTCGGATTAGGAGGTGAGCCAGAATGGTTATGGAGCTGACTGTAAATCAGTGGATTTTTCCAAAGTGGGTTCGATTCCTACCACCTTCATTTTATATCTTATTTTATCTTTTTACTACCGTAGCTTAACGGATAGAGCAAACCACTTTTAATGGTTCAGATATGGGTTCGACTCCCATCGGTAGTATACCTTTTTTCTTCCTATTAAAACTCTAGTTTTCCCTTTTTATTCTTATTTAAATTATAGTTTTTCCCTTTTTATTCTTATTAAAATTATAGTAAAAATAGATCTAATTTTATATGTTTTTAAGGACAATCGCCAAGATAACATGGCACGTAGTAAAAGGGGGAGGAAGGCGAAATGAGCCTTACGGAGGATACGGAGTAAAATAAGACGGAGAATGAGAGATTCGGAGTGTAAGAGTTCCTCTTCCAGAATATTGTGTAATATTCCAGAGACCACCTAATAATAGCGTTAAATTAAAAAAAGAATACAATAAAGAAAAGAAAAAAAAGAAAAGATAAAAAAAGATTTAGAGAAATTAGAGAGAAAAGAATAAAAAAGAAATGAATTGTGGAAAACTAACTAATAAAAGATGGTCGGCATAGAACGAAAAGTAAAAGAAACGTAACCATAAATTAAAATAGGAAAAAAAATAATTGATGAATTGATATATCTAAGTAATCAAGGAAAGAAACTTTCAAAGTAGTGAAGAGCGAAAAGAAAAAAGCCGTAAAAGGAAAAAAAGTTAAAAAGAAAGATAAAATAACTAAGTAAATTTTATTAGTGATAGTGAAAAGTACCGAGAGGGAAAGTTGAATAAAGAACCCAAAATAGGGAGTGAAAAAGATCTTGAAACAGTTAATTTAGAAATAAAAGGATGAGATAATCTAATTATATACCTTTTGCATAAGGGGTCAGCAAGTTATTTTATTTAGTGAGCTAAAAAGGCATTTTAATAAAAAGAATTAAATGAAATAGACCCGAAATTTAGTGATCCAGTCATCATCAGATGATATAGAATAGAAGAAATTGTATTCTTAATGAGATCGAACCTGTTTGCGTGGCAATGCAATAGGATGAATGATGACTAGAGGTGAAATACTTATCGAACTAAAAGATAGCTGGTAGGTCATGAAAACTATAGTAGTAGTGCTATCAAAAACATAAAATAGAGTACAGTACAGGATTTACCTTAACTCGAAAAGATATAAAAAGAAATGAATTTGATAAGACAGAGGGATGCCGCTAAGGGCATTTGTCAAGAGAGAGACAACTCTATCTAAAAACTAAAAATCCAAAATGTATTTTAAGTGATAAAAAAAGGGAATATCGAAGAAACTTCAGAACGTATGCTTAGGAGCGGCAGTCGTTTAATTAGTTCGTTACAGAAAACTGAAGATAGTGCAAGCCCTTGAAAATACTCGGACCTAAGAAATACTTTTTTAGTGTTAGAAGAAAATTAAGATAATTTTCTTGGTAATGATCTAAACTGCGAGAATGCAGTTAAAATAATGCTGACATGAGTAACGTCTAATAGGGTTAAAGCCCTATGGCCTTAAAATCAAGGTTTTTGATGAACGTGAGAACACATCAAAGTTAAATGGTTCCTAACCTAAAGATAAGGGATGGAAAAGAAAAAACCAGGAAATAAAGGAAACCATACTAAAACTAACACAAGTGATTTAAATAAAAAAAAGGCTAGCGAAAAACCATTTGAAAGGAACTCGGCAAAATTGGCCCTGCAACTGTTGACCACAAACACAACTGTGCGCAAAATTAATAATTAAGTATGCGCAGTGACTCTTGCCCAAGTTTACGAAATAGGGAAATTTTTTATTTATAAAAATATAATCCGTAAAGACTGGCGGTTGTAACTCTAACGATCCTAAGGTAGCGAAATTCCTAGGCAAATAAGTATTGTCCTGCATGAATAGATTTATGATGGGGTAACTGTCTCTCAAATGGATCGCGTGAAATTTTAATGTCGGTGCAGATACCGACAACTCTCAGTTAGACGAGAAGACCCTTGAAATTTTACTGTAACGTGACCTAATTTAGGTTTCGAAGACAGTTTTGCTGGGGCGGCAGCCTTCTAAAAAGTAACGAAGGCTTATAAAGGCAAAAAAGTTAATCGCAATGGAATATTTTTGCTTGACTGTTTAAGACGTATAAGTCAATCAGGGATGAATTTATTAATTTGTCGATCATAGTGAACTGGAAGTATATGAATATTCTTCCAATCAAAAAAAATAATTACTCAAGGGATAACAGGTTGGTGAAGATATAGCGTCCTTAGTTTAATCTTCGTTCGACACCTCGATGTCGGCTCGTCTTATCCTAATGGTGCAAATGCTATTAAGGGTGTGGCTGTTCTCCACATAAAAAGGCACGTGAGCTGGGTTCAATGCGTGGTAACACAGCATGTTCTCTATCTTCTGAGAGATAGTTTATAAGTAATGGTAGTATCTAGTACGAGAGGACTGATATTAGTAGATCTATTGTGAAAAGATTAATTCTTTGAAGCTACATCTATCAATTTTAATTCCTGAATTCATATCAAGGGAGAAATTTAATTATATAATAACTAATACATTTTAATTTTAGAACAAAATTAAATTTAACAAATCTTTTTTACTAACTTTGAATTATGTCATTCATTTTAATAATTATTCTTTTCTTATTATCTTTTACCTATATCTCTTATAGGTCCCCCTCCCATCTTTTATTTAATGTATTTACCTTTAATCTTATTTGGTTTACCTATATTATCTATTCTTTTTTTAGCCTTTAATTCTAAAGGCCAAAATATGGAAAAAAATGATCTTCTCATTGCTTTATCTTTAAGCATTTTAAATTTATTTCATACTTTTCTTATTATCTTAATGTATGATCCTAATTTTAGTAACTTCCAATTCCAATTATTAGATATTATAATTGGTGGTATTGATAGTCTTTCTATTTGGCTTATTTTATTAGTAAATTTAATTATACCTATAGTAATTTTAGATAGTTGGAAAACTATAAATGAAAATAGAAAAAAATATATAATTTTAGTTTTATTAGTACAATTTTGGTCTATTGCTGTCTTCTTTGTTTTAGACTTAATTCTATTTTATATCTCTTTTGAAGCTATTTTAATCCCTATGTATTTATTAATTGGGTTTTATGGTTCAAGAAATAAAAAAATAGAAGAAGCTCAAAATAAATTTTTTATTTATACTTTAGTTGGTTCTTTATTTTTACTTATCGCTATCTTAATTATTTGGACCCAAACTGGTACTACTGATTATCAATTATTATTAACTACCCCTTTTAATAATACATTCCAAATATTTTTATTTATAGCTTTTTTTATAGCTTTTGCTATAAAAACTCCTATGTGGCCTTTTCATATTTGGTTACCAGTAGCTCATGGTGAATCTTCAACTGGTACTAGTGTTATCTTAGCTGCTATTCTTTTAAAATTAGGTAGTTATGGGTTTTTACGTTATTCATTAGCATTATTCCCCTATGCTTGTCACACTTTAAAATCTTTTGTATTTATTTTAGCTATTATTAGTATTATCTTCTCTTGTATCTCTGCTTTCTCTTTACTTGATCTAAAATCTATTATTGCTTATTCTAGTATTGCTCATATGAATGTTGGCGTTATTGGTATCTTTAGTAATGATCTTAATGGTTTAAGTGGTGCTTATGTTTATTCTATATCTCATGGTTTAGCTAGTTCTGGCTTATTCCTATTAGCTGGTTATTTATATGAAAGATATCATACTAAAACTTTAATGTATTATAGAGGACTTGCCTTATTTATGCCTTTATTTATAACAATATTATTTTTCTTTTCATTATCTAATATCTCTTTCCCTTTAACTTTAGGATTTATTGCTGAATTCATGATTTTATTAAGTACAATAGAAATATCTCCTTTTATAACAATGTCTACTGTATTAGTCACTATCTTATTACCTTTCTATTTTATTTGGACTTTTCAAAGAATTTCTTTTGGTAGTATTTCTAATTATTTACCAAAATTATATCAAGATATGAATATAAAAGAATTTAACCTTCTACTTCCTTTATTTATCTTAATTATTTATTTTGGTATTATGCCTAATAAGTTATTAGATATGACTAAGATATCATTATTTAATTTATTATATTAAATTAATGAGGAAGTTTTATAAGAAATAATAATAAAAAAAAATGCGTCGCAATTAATAAATTATTTATGATAAAGAAATCAAAGTATTTTATTTTTGCTAAGATTAGTATCATAAGTTTAAAGATATTAATAACATCTGTAGATTATATGACTAAATTAGCTTTATTAATTATGATTTTTTTTATGAGTGGCTTTATATATTTAATCTTAGATTTAAGATTCTTAGGTTTAACATATATCATTGTTTATGTTGGTGCTATTTCTATCTTATTCTTATTTGTAATTAAGATGACTCAAGCTGGTAGATCTCCTCAATTATTACATAATAAAGATAAAATTTTTAGAATTGATTTCTTTATTATTTTTCTTAGTATGATTTTATTAGCTTTTTACAATAAGCAAAATAATTATATGCCTAATGATTTTATCTTTAATTATTTTACTTCTTCTTATTCTTCTGAATTTTTAAGTAAGACTGATATTGAATCCTTTGGTTATCTTTTATATTTAGGTATGCCATTAATTATAGTATTAATTGGAATATTATTATGGTGTATTTTAATAGGAATATTAAGAATAAGTCAACCAAATTAAGAAAGAAAAGAATCAATTAATTTTTATTATTTTTAAATTTATCTATTTGTCTAATTTTTACTAAATTTAATTAAAAAATGCCTCAATTCTCACCTTTATGGTTTATTAATTTAATTTCTTGGACTTTTGCAATTATTTCTTTTGTTGTATGGTATGTACAAGCTATTACATTCCCAGCTATTATACGTTTATTATTATCTCGTATAATTTTAACAAAAACATCTTTTATGGGACTTAAATAATAGATATAAGAATTAAAATGTTAGAATAAAAAAAAATGTAGTACATTATGTGATTCCTCGTGAAAGTCTTAAAAAGTAATCCGTTCTTAAGTATAGTGAATGAATTCTTAATAGATTCACCTGCACCTATTAATATCAATTATTTTTATAACTTAGGTTCTTTACTAGGTCTTAATCTTGTTGTACTTATTATTACAGGTATTTCTTTAGCTAAGCATTATAATCCATCAATAGAATTAGCTTTTAGTAGTTCAGAACATATAGTAAGAGATGTAAATAATGGTTGGTTATTACGTTATATTCATGCTAATGGTGTGTCTCTCTTTTTTATGATGGTTTATGTACATATTGGTAAAGGTTTATATTATGGTTCTTATAGAGCTCCAAGAAGAGCTTTATGGATCGTAGGTGTATTTATCTTTATTGTTAAGAAGGCTACAGCCTTTATTGGTTATGTCTTAATTTGGGGTCAAATGAGTTTTTGGGGTGCTACAGTTATTACTAATTTATTTAGTGCTATCCCTTGGATTGGTCCTGATTTAGTTGAATTTATTTGGGGTGGTAGTTCCGTAGATGAACCTACCTTAAATAGATTTTTCTCTTTACATTTCTTATTACCTTTTATTTTAGCTGCTTTAGTTATTATGCATTTAATTGCTTTACATAAAGATGCTTCTAATAATCCAGAAGGAATAAGTTCAATATTAGATCGTGTAAGATTTCATCCTTATTTTACATCTAAAGATTTAGTAGGTATATTTTGGTATGTATTATTTTTCTCAGTATTTATATTTTTTATGCCTCATGTATTAGGAGATGCTGATAATTCTATTCCTGCTAATTCATTAGTGACTCCTGCTTCTATTGTTCCTGAATGGTACTTTTTACCTTTTTATGCTATTTTACGTTCTATTCCTAACAAATTATTAGGTGTAGTAGCTATGTTTAGTGCTTTATTAATTTTAATTCCATTATCATTAGTAAATACATTAAATATTCGTAGTTTAAATTATCGTCCTGTGTTTAATTTCTTATATTGGATATTTGTATTTAACTTCTTTTTCTTAATTTGGTTAGGTGCTAAACCTATAGCACAACCTTTTACTTTATTAGGTCAAATTGCTACAGTATATTACTTTAGCTTCTTCTTTATTTTTATGATTTTAGGTTAATTTTTAATAATCTTATACTTTTATCCTGTTAAGTTCTACCTTTTTCTTTTTATTTTTTAATCGTTCCAGTTAGTTAATTTCTTATATAGACTGGATAGTTTTTAATCCTATTTATGTTAAAGGCTGGTAAATTAATTGGAGGAGGTTTAGCTACATTTGGTTTAGGTGGTGCTGCTGTTGGTATTGGTTTAGTTTTTGCTGCTTATATTCAAGGTACTTCTCGTAATCCTTCTTTAAAAGCTGAATTATTTAATATTGCCATTTTAGGTTTCGCTTTAGTTGAAGCTTTAGGTTTATTCTCATTAAAGAAGTCTTTAATGATTTTATATGCTTTTTAATTAAGTAATTACGTAATTTTACACGTAATTTATTATTGTACACAATTTAAAAAAACAGAACAGAACATTTGATTAACTCAGAATAAAATAAAGAATAAAAATATAAAAACTACATAGTATGTTATACCTATCTTTTTTCAATGTATCAAACTTTAATTGTCTCCTATGGTTTGGAATTAGGTTTATTAATGTTAATTGGAGGAATTATAATATTTAAGAGTATTAGTGGGAAAAAAGAAAATTTAATCATGTTAATAATTTCCTTAGAAATTATTTTATTAGCTATTGGTCTTTTATTTGTCCATGTCTCTTTTTTATTAGATGACCTTATGGGTGCTTCCTTTACTTTATTATTATTACCTTTAGCTGGTGCTGAATCTGCTATAGCTTTAGCTATTTATATTGCTTATTATCCTAATAGAGGTTCTGTAACTATTAGTTAATTTTTTTACATACATCGTAGTTTATCTTCTGTTATATTGGCCTTGGTTAAGGTCAATGGCCTTATTTAATAAATAAAGAAAAGAAAAGAATTAAATAAGGGAGTGAAAGTTAAATTTTTATTAGCAATATCTTTAAGTATTGCATTGAATTAGATTATAGGAAGATTCTCTTCTTATTAAGTTTAACAAAAATGATAGGATAAGATGCAGGATCAGGCTTACCAACGATTAGGAATGATAAATCGTTGGTTATTATCAACTAATGCGAAAGATATAGGGGTATTATATATAATATTTGCAGGTCTTTCAGGTTTAGTAGGTAGTAGCCTTTCCTTTATGATAAGAAAGGAATTATCAGGAGGAGGAAATGTATATTTTTTAGGTAATTACCATGATTATAATGTTACTATTACAGGTCATGCTATTCTTAAGATCTTTTTTAAGGTAATGCCTGCTATGATAGGTGGATTTGGTAATTGGTTAGTACCAGTAAAGATAGGTTGTATGGATATGGCAAAGCCACGTTTAAATAACGTAGGTTTTTGGTTATTACCACCATCATTAATATTATTAGTAACAGGTTTATTTGCAGGTGGTGCAGGTACAGGTTGGACTTTCTATCCACCATTATCTGATAGTCCTTTTCATTTAGGTCCAGCTGTAGATTTATCTATTTTAAGTTTACATTTAGCAGGTATCTCTTCTTTATTAGGTGCTATTAACTTAGTTGTTACCATTATTAATATTAGAGCCCCTGGTCTTACATTTGAAAGATTACCTTTATTTGTATGGGCTGTCTTTATTACTGCTTGGTTATTAATTTTATCTTTACCTGTCTTAGCCGGTGCTATTACCATGTTATTATTAGATAGAAATATTAATACTTCTTTTTATGATCCTAATGGAGGTGGTGATCCTATATTATATCAACATTTATTTTGGTTTTTTGGTCATCCAGAAGTATATATATTAATTATACCAGGGTTTGGTGTAGTATCTCATGTATTATCACGTTTCTCTCAAAAAGTAATATTTGGTCAAGTTGGTAAGATCTATGCTAAGATCTCTATTGGTATCTTAGGTTTCATTGTTTGGAGTCATCATATGTATGTTGTTGGTTTAGATATTGATAGTAGAGCTTATTTTACAGCAGCTACTATTATTATTGCTTTACCTACTGGTGTTAAAATCTTTTCATGGTTAGCTACTCTTTATGGTGGTAGATTACATTTTAACTCTCCTATGATGTTTGCCTTAGGTTTCTTATTATTATTTACTTTTGGTGGTTTTACAGGTATTATATTAGCAAATGCTAGTATTGATGTCGCTTTACATGATACTTATTATGTAGTAGGTCATTTTCATTATGTACTATCATTAGGTGCAGTTATTAGTTTATTTTCTGCTTTTTATTATTGGATTGGTAAAATTACCGGTTATAATTATAATGAAAAATGGGCTTTAATTCATTATTGGACCTTTTTAATCGCAATTAATATTGTGTTTATGCCTATGCATTTCTTAGGTCTTAATGGTATGCCTAGACGTATTAGTGATTATGCTGATGGTTATGCTGGTTGGAATAATATCATGACTTTAGGTTCAATATTAACCTTTATATCAGTAGTATTATTTTTATATGTAGTAAGTAACACAATCTTTATTAATAAAAGATTTTACACATTACCTAAAAAATTAGCTATGTTCAATTCCCATGATAAATCTTTATTAAATGTATCTCCTGATTTAAATACTCATACTACTAGTTATCAACCTCGTATCTTATCTTAATTTACATAATTTCTAAAAACAGAACAGAACAGAACAGAACAGAAAAGAATAAGCAGAGAACAAACTCAGAATAAAATAAAGAATAAAAATATAAAAACTACATGGAATGTAAAAGAATAAAAAATAAATGTTAACAAATTTAATAATAATATTAGGAGTAATTGTTATGGTTATTTTTGCTACATTAGCTGAAAGAAAAGTTAAGGGTAGTAAGCAAAGAAGAATAGGGCCTAATAATGTAGGTTATAAGGGTTTACTTCAACCATTAACAGATGGTATAAAATTAATAATAAAAGAAGGGATAGTACCAAGTCATGCTAATAAATTTCTTTTTTTATTTAGTCCTTTTTTCTTTTTTTGTATTTCATTATTAAATTGGTTTGTTATTCCATTAGATTATGGTTTAGCAATAGGTGAAGTAAAAGGGGGTGGTATATTAAAGACAATAGCATTATCTGAAGTATCTATATTAGGTATATTATATGCTGGTTATTCTAGTAATAGTAAATATAGTTTATTAGGTAGTTTAAGAGCTGTAGCTCAAAAGATATCTTATTCTATTGCGATGTCATTAGCAATAATTAGTGTAATATTAACAGTGGGAAGTATTGATTATTTAACTATATTAGAAGCTCAATCAAATACACCTTTATGTTATGCATTATTTCCAATAACATTAATATTAATATTATCTTGTGTAGCTGAAGTAGGGAGACCTCCATTTGATTTAATGGAAGCAGAAAGTGAATTAGTATCAGGACATATGACTGAATATTCAGGTGTAGCTTTTGCCTTTTTTTTCTTAGCTGAATATAGTATGATGATCTTTATGGGTATATTTATTACTGTACTCTTATTTGGTTTTGCTAATCCTTTACCTTTTCTTTTCCTTTTATATTGGTTAAGAGCTAGTTTACCTCGTATTAGAATTGATCATATTTTATCAATGGGATGGAGTCATCTTTTACCTTTTTTAACAGGTTATATATTATTATTACCAGTAATATTATTATTATTTGATTTATTAGCATAATTTTATTAGGATTAGTTCCTTCTTATCTATTATAATTATATTTTGTTTAAATTTTACTTTTCTACTACATAACATGGGTATTTTACAATTAAGTTTCATCATATTAGCATTATTATCTATATTATATATAGTAAGTTTTTGGGCTAGTACAAGCGTACCAGATAAAGAAAAATTAAGTACATATGAGACAGGATTTAATCCAATAAATGATGCAAGAAAGAAAATAGATATAATCTATTGGATAATAGGATTATTATATTTAATATTTGATTTAGAAGTAATATTTATAGTACCTTTTGCTTCTATAATATTTACATTAAACTCTTTTATAGCCTTAAGTGCCTTTTTCCTTTTTTTAATTATTTTAGCTTTAGGCTTCTTATATGAATATAATGAAGGAGCTTTAGAATTATTTTAAACAATATACGTTATTTCCTATGCTAAATTTGAGATTAATCAAATTATTGCTTTAACAAAAGCAATTTAAGTATTCAATATTTATTTATATATAAATTCATGTCTTATTCACCTATGGAACAATATATTATATATCCAATAATAAATTTAAATTTTACAATTAACAATGTAATTCTCTATTTAATGTTTGCAGCTTTTCTTACTTTATTATTAGGTAAAGGTATTAAGAAAGGAAAAATTTTATCAAATAATTGGGGTTTAATATCTGAATCTTTATTTAGAACAATATTATTAAAGATAGAAAATTTTGTAGGTCCAAAAATGAGTATCTACTTACCTTTATTTTATACAATATTTCATATTGTTTTATTCTCTAATTTATTAGGATTAGTTCCTTATTCTACTACTCCTACAGTAGAATTAGTTATGACATTATCTATTGCTTTTACTTTATTAAAGGGTTTAATTTTTGTAGGTTTTTTAACACATAAATTATATCTATTAGCTATTTTTATACCAGGTGGTACTCCTTTAGGTTTAGTCCCTGTTAAGGTTGTTTTAGAAGTTCTTACTTATATTTTTAGAACTATTAGTTTAGGTTTAAGATTAGCAATTAATTTAATTACAGGTCATTTATTATTAAAAGTAAGTATAAGTTTTGTATGGTTAGGTTATATTAAAGGAACAAGTTTATTTATATTAGCAATACCTTTAGTATTATTAACTGCTTTCTTATCTTTAGAAATCTTAATTGCTTATTTACAAGCTTATATTTTAATCTTTATTACTATTATTACATTAAAAGATGTGTCTAAGACATAAATTTAATATAATTAAATTAAAAACAAAGAAAAGAACCATAAAGATGGTTTAAAAAGAAACTTTACTGAGAAAGTAAAAGTAAAAATAGTCTTATTTAAGGTTTAAAAATAAAAAACAATGATATTTGCAGATTCACCAATAAATTTTAGTTATAGTTTTCAAGATCCAGCATCTTATTTAAAGTTGAGTATAATTTCCTTACATGATTTTATTATATTTTATTTAATAATAATATTAACTATTGTAATATGGGCAGGAGTTAGTGTTTTTTTTAATAAAGATTATTTAGGTAATTTAGCACATGGTAATTTAATTGAAATAATTTGGACTATTACTCCTTCATTAATCTTATGGACTATTGGGATTCCTAGTTTAAAATTATTATATAAGAAGGATGAAATTTTAGATTCAGAATTAACAGTAAAAGTGATTGGGAACCAATGGTTTTGGTCTTATGAATATTCAGATTATGTAAATGAAGAAGAAGAAACAATAGCTTTTGATTCATTTATGGTACCAGATAGTGATTTAGAATTAGGTCAATTACGTACATTAACTGTTGATAATTATTTAGTTTTACCTATTAATACTAGTATTCGTGCTTTATGTACTAGTAATGATGTAATACATAGTTTTGCAGTACCAAGTTTAGGGATAAAAGCTGATTGTTATCCAGGAAGATTAAATGCATTAGGGTTTGTAATAAACCGTGATTCTTTTTATCATGGTGGTTGTAGTGAATTATGTGGTTCTTTACATCACGCAATGCCTATTGGTGTTCAAGCTACTAAATTATCAAATTATTTATCTTGGATTAAATCTTTTTCTAATTAATTTTTAGTCTCTTTAGATTTTCTTTCATTCTCATATAGAATATAACAGAACAGAACAGAACAGAACAGAACAGAACAGAACAGAACAGAACAGAACAGAACAGAACAGAACAGAACAGAACAGAACA
>Ga0233410_10000250_pt1 | contig 18643 bp, 15 predicted proteins | sample Na_anoxic_1_MG_FD_179869 | JGI IMG/M metagenome (GOLD analysis project Ga0233410, IMG submission 179869) | Seawater microbial communities from Saanich Inlet, British Columbia, Canada - Na_anoxic_1_MG | ecosystem: Environmental > Aquatic > Marine > Inlet | place: Canada: British Columbia...
TGAAGGACCAATGCTCTCTGCCTTGGCAAAGAGATAATTTGTTTGACGGGAGGGGTTGAAAATCCTATCCCCTGGTTCCATCTGTGCAAACCCCGGCCTGTTGCTTATTACATGTCTGCGAATGACCTCCATCGTTACAGGATCGATAACCTCAACCTCAGTGTCATAAATCCTTATAACAACCTTCGTATGAAGCGGAGCCGGTAACGCTGAATAATAAGATTTGCCCACTTGAATCATGCCGTCATCCCAGACTGTACGGGTTTCTTGATTAAAGTACCTGAATGAAGACAGAGGAAGTTGTTTAAGATACGGTTTTTCCTCCTGAAACATCTCTTCAACCTGGCGCTTTGCTCTCCCGTGTATTCGCGGGGCAGCCCATCTTTCCTCCCAATGCATAAGCCACTCATTCTGTTTTTCAATCGATTCAAATGTGCGACCCTTTAAGGCAGTATCCTGTGTATGCTGTATGGCATTTTCCACAGTCCCTTTTCTGTCCGGATCTCGAACCCTTGCCGGGTCGGCAACAACCCCATAATGGTCCAGCATAGCCGCATACACTGCGTTTAGTTCAGGTTCATAAATATCGGGCTTGATTACACCCTCTTTCAAATTGTCCAAAACCACATACTGGGTGCAACCTCCAAAATATCTAAATGCCTGCTCATGAAGTTTCGCCCATGTTTCCTTGCTGGATTTCCAAACCACTTTCCGGAATGAGCGCCTGGAATATTTTAATGTCATTACAAAAAGACGAGGCTTCCGATATTTCCCTGTCGAATGAAGCGTCTTGGCACCCTGACCATAATCTACCTGGGCCTCTTCACCCGGCAGAAATTCCAGTCGATCAAACTGCTTAGGATCCTTTCTCTTTAGACCCCTTACAAAACGCTTTACGCTATTGTATTTGTTTGTAAAACCAAAACGCTCAACCAAATCCTGGTAAATCGATACAGCATTTCGCCCAAGCCTCACCTGATCCTCAATCCATTCTCGGTGAGGTTCACAGGCCGATCTGGCATGTAATGGAATAGCCCGCTTTTCTTCCTTCGATATGCTGTTTCCCGGTGGCCGGGGTGGGGTATTTTGACTGATTACGAAATCAGACCCGGTGGCTACCTCCGCATCAGTGGGGGATTTTGAATCTAAGCCTCCCTTTCCATGCAAAGGACCATTTCCGTATTTTCTTATCGTTTTCCTGTCAATATTAGTTTTGCGGTTTATTTCACGTTGGCTAATACCATTCTTAAGCAGTGTAATTATTGTAGATTTCTTGTCCGGCTTCAAAACGTTCATCCTTTCTTCCTCCCAGCTAAGTTTCTATTTTGCTGGAAGTCAATTTAACGTTCTGTCGCCAATTTGTGAATTGACTTGAAGGTTAAAATCTACATCTTCAAGCTATCTTAGGTGGGGGATTTTGAAGTGGCCATAAGTGGGGGATTTTGGGTGGCCATCCGGGGTTGTCAAGGATTTGCGGTAAAGTACTACATCTTCCTCAGTGATCGGTTTTCCCAGTTCCGGCTGAAGCAACCGGGGCAGGTCCTGCTTCATCCGCCGCCGCGCACGGCGACGGAACTCATCCCGCGCTTTGCCGGGGACTGGTCCGCAACACGGGCATTTCACCCCACCGGGACCGAGCTCGGAATGAGCGGCGCGCTTGAATTGATCCTTACTTTCCATTTCGTCCTCAAAAAGATGGTTTTTAGACCGGATTAACTGTATCGACAGGATTTATATTCTTGATGGCACTCTGTTCATCTTGAACGTCCTGTCGAAAGTTTTACATAATCAAGATCTGTGCCAGGATTGAAGGAAACAAGGCTGATATGACATAAACGATTGTTATTACGTCTGTAATTAAAAAAAAGCGTATGGTTAATACCCTATACCTTGCCTCCCCAAACGAGAATCACGGGGGTTTCTGTTAGGGTTTTCTAACAGAATCGTTACACGATTTTATGTAACGCCTGCCTGTGCGGGGAGCAGCCACTTCCAGATTGGTAAAAAAACAATATCTTTTCCTTTGATCGTTTCATTGCCTTCAAAATCCCAGGTCAGGATCATGAGATTATTGCACCCGGTTTCTTTCGCCACTTTTATGAGGGAGTTTATCTCTCTGTTTCGTGTGGTTTTGTCGCTAATTTCATAACAAACCTGGACCAACTGTGCTATTGTCAGGCCCTCTTTTATTGCGAAATCAACCTCTTTGCCATCACGAGTCTTATAATAATAAAATTCTTTTTCTCTTCTCAGCAACTCGATGGCCACGAGATTTTCCAGGAGTCTGCCAAGATCCGGAGAAATCTTGAACTTTACGGAATTGATTATTCCGAGATCGTATGCATAGGCTTTCCTGGGGCTTCTCAACGATTCTTTTGCTTTGTCGGAGAATCTATCGAGGTTGAAAATCAGATAAGCCTCTTTGAGGTACTCAAGATAATTTTCAACAGTGTGTATACTCCTGATCTCTAATAAATTTTTCAGTTTGTTATAGGAAAACAGGGAGGAATGACTGGTTATCAGATAGCGGCCAAGATCATAAAGTTTTTTGGCATAGCGAACGTTGTATCTTTTTACAATGTCTTTAAAAAGGATACTATCGAACAAGGTGGCGAGGTAATGCTTTTCATCCAGGTTTCCGGTTACAATCTCAGGATAACCGCCCGTTGAAAGATAATCACTCAAGTTCCTGAGCAACAACCCCTGTCGTTCCTTCAGGTCCAGGGTGTCATCAAGATCGAAGTTCCTGGCAAGTAGGAATTCAGGGAAAGAAAACGGCAGTACCTGAAATGGTATGTATCTGCCGGTTAGATGGGTGGCAAGTTCTCTGCTGAGAAGTTTTGAATTTGAGCCGGTTACAATTAGATTCTTCCCCCTGCGATGCAACCTGTTTACGAAAAGCTCCCAGCCTTTGATATTCTGGATCTCATCAAAAAGGAGATACTCTGTTTCCCCGTATACTTCTAAAATAGATTTGAGAAGCTCATCAAAATCATCTGCATCCGCCAGCCGTTCATCGTCAAAATTCAGATAGGCAAAATCAACGTCTTTAAGCATCTGAATGGCAAAAATTGACTTCCCGGCTCTTCGCGGCCCCATGATAACCTTAATAAGGGTGTTTGTTAGAGCTGCCCTTGCAGAGACTACTCCTTCTCGCGGCACATAATTGCCTTTTAAGAAGGTATCTCTTTCTGCTTTTTGACTAATAAGCGCATTTTTTATCATGAATCACACAAATTCCCGTAATTTTGTGCAGTATACAATATTTAATGCAGTTGCCAACACATTTTTTTAGACAGGATTAACAAGATTTACCAGATAATTATCATGTCTATCTTGATATCCTGTCTGATATTTATTCGGTTCTATAGCATGAAATTTCTTTTGAATCAAGTTATGATATACTCTGAAAAATGGGATTTCCTATCCTGAATGGCCTGTTGAACCTGTATGATTAATAATCATGAAACATAAAATACAGGGGCAAAGGGCAGATGGGCTCCATGCGTTTTCCATGAGCTGATGTTTGGACCGGATAACAGAATTGACAGGATATGAAACCAAAGATTCATTGAGGTCCATGATCCTGTCAATCCCATGAAAATGAAACGATAGTTGATCGGATTGGGGGTTCGAGCCTATGGTTTCTGCATACCATTGAATCCGGGAAGCTGATTATGACATAGATCGCGAAAATCTCCCCCAGGACCGGTATTCCTCAGCACAGAACCGGTTGGTCCAACGACGTCCGTGTTGATATGGGGATCAACCAAGCCACTGCGATGACCCGTCATATCGAGTCGATCCTGCAGAGTGAATCCCGGAGCACCAAATTGACCAAGGTCTAATTTAAATAAGTCCATTCTTTCACCTCCTTTCCGTTATTTTGGCCGATCAAGAATGCAGAGTCCGTGCCAGAAAAATGGAAATCGAAAGAAGGACAACCCAGATGACAACTATTTTCTCACAGAAGCATGCCTCGATGTGCATTTGTTGGCTTTTCATATCGTAAGTTGTTATCTTCGGCTCACATGGCAGCAATTCCCTCTGGGTTCATTCTGTTAGCAATTCGTAACACGAGGAGTTATATTTCCCTAACACCACGCCGATAAAGTCGCTGAGCGATTCTTTTATGATGTCTCGTCCTTAGGAGCCCAAAGGCGGAAAGTCATCATAAAATCAATATGCTACTTCATAAAATGCGGTCTCTCTGTTATGGAATTCGCGGATGCCCACCTGATTTTACTTTTAGGCATTTTTTGGCACCTCTCTTGCAAGAATACTTGATGTGATAACCCCGTACCATCTTCCGGAGCTACGGGCCCCCGATAGCGGGATCTACGCATGGCTCCGACAGGCACGATGATCAGGATAGCAAAAAGAATTATGTAAATCCAGTGAATCCTGTCAAAAATTGAGCTATATATGCCTATGATAAACGAAATTAATATGAAAAACCAGCTCCTGTCTATAAAGGGACTGAAAACAGAATTCAGGCTTAAGGATGGCAAGATCCTCCATGCAGTCGACGGCATTGATTTGGCTATAAGCACTGGTGAAATCCACGGGCTCGTGGGAGAGTCGGGATGTGGAAAGACCGTGGCCTCGCTTTCCATATTGAGGCTGATCAGTCGGCCAGGTCTTATTTCGGGCGGGGAAGTCCGCTGGGGAAGTGACGACCTCTTAAGGCTGAAGAAACAGGAGATGAGGAAAATTCGGGGCAAAGAGATTGCCATGATTTTTCAAAATCCGCAGGGTGCCCTGAACCCTTTATATTCTATAGGTGGCCAGATGGGGGCCATTGTCAGGCTGCACCGGAGCATGTCAAAAAAAGAGGCTGAACATGAGACCATTCGTCTACTGAAGATCGTTAAGCTACCGGACCCGGAAAAGCGGTTACATGATTATCCACATCAATTAAGTGGTGGTATGTGCCAGCGGGTCATGATTGCCATGGCCTTATCCTGCCGGCCAAAGCTATTGATTGCAGATGAACCCACGGCTGCCCTTGATGTGACTATCCAGGCCCAGATCATGGACCTCCTCCTGGAGCTCCGGGATCAGTTCAAGATGGCCATATTGCTGATCTCCCACGATATGGGTGTGGTGGCAAGGATGTGCGACAGGATTTCTGTCATGTATCTTGGCAAAATCGTTGAGGAATCCGATTCAAAAATTCTTTATTCCTCGCCAAAACACCCTTACACCCAGGCCCTTTTAAAGGCCGTTCCGATACCCGATCCCACGAAGAAAAACGAGTTTTCATTATTGATTGGCGATTTGCCCAGTTCTGTTGAAATCCCCTCAGGTTGCCGTTTCAGGACTCGGTGTCCGAACGTATTTGATAAATGTGAAATAGAAGAACCCAAATTGGAGGGCATTGATCAAAATGGAGCAAAAATTGCATGCTGGCTCTATTAAAGCGCCTATTGATGCCTGGCTGGACTTGATCCATTCTGATATGCCGGAAAAGGATCTGGTTGCAGGCTTGCGAAACATATATAAGTACCCCATGCCCGGCATAGCCGAGATAATTTTAGAGAGTTATTGCCCTAATAATTGCAGACATTGCATTTATCCACCAGATTATCACAGCTTTAACTCAACGTTGAGCGCAGAAAATTGGACAGTAATTCTTGGAAAACTATACATGACAATAGGGTTGCGGAAGTATGTTTTTAGTGGAAGGAGTCTAAATGAAAAGGGCATAAGTATCATCAGTAACTTCAAGAAAAAGTTCCCGGATATTGAAGTTGGTATTATTTGCGATGGAAGAACAATAGAACCTCTTGTGGACAAGGTGATACAATTGGCGCCGGATTGGGTTGATATGTCTGTTGACGGTCTGGAAAAAGACCATGATCTTCAACGAAATGATGCGGGGGCATTTCAAAAAACTATGAGCGTTTTAAGGCAGCTCAAAGACTCGGGGGTTATTAAAAAAGTAAATATACTGACCTGCCTCACTACCTTGAATATTAACTCTGTTCTTGACATGATAGAGACGCTAAACAATATGGGTTTCAAGAACTTCTTTGTTGCTCCCGTTACTGTGCTGGAAGGACATCGTCCTGACCCGAATTTAGCGCCTAAAATGGAAGACCTTATCCAATTTGTCGATGCAATGATTTCAAGGTCAAAAGGTTATTATGACGCCTGGGTGGAATTAGATATCTATGAAAGGCAATATGCCGGAGGCATTAAACAGCTCCGGCCAGGGCTTTTTGCAGAATTCATTCCGGTGGGCGAACATTTGGAATATATTACTAAAATTGGCAACAATGAAATCCATATTTCCTATTATCAGTCTTCTCTCACAGGCTTCAGGGAGCTTATAATTAATTCCGATGGAACCATAGCCTTACCGAAAGCTATGGCGATGGGTAAAATTCCGGAAGAATGCATCTTTGGTAATGTATCGAACCCTGGGGAAATAATTGGAATATTAGATACATTTACTTATAAAGAGGCATTTTCTTTTTACGAAAACGAGTTTTTGCAAGAAAAACATATTTTGGGACACTAATTACCCAAAAAATTGTCAATCAAAGGAGAACAAAAATGATTAGATGCTGGATGTCAAATAGCGGAAGCAGCGGAAAAGGGAAACCCTTTGATGCTGATTCTAAAGTCAATCAGGTAAAAAAATAGCGATTTGTGTTGGGAGCGCAGTATGCAGCAACATAACACATGAGATTAATTCGTACCACAAAGAAGGAGGATACTGTGCATAATCAGGATTATCATATTTCAGGAAGGGCATACAAAATCTCTGTTAGCCTCATTTGTGCCTTTATCGCTTTTATATACTTTGCTCCCTTAGTTCAAGCCGGAGAGCTTATTTTCGGATTGGACTCTGCTCCGGAGCGGCTGATTCCTATTAAGATCAAAAGTCCCCAGACCTTTCCGGTCAGTATGCAGATATTTCAGGGGTTATTTGATCTTAATGAACAGGGTAATGTAATACCATGTATTGTGGAAAACTGGGAGACAAAGGATAACAAGACCTGGCTTTTCCATATCAGAAAAGGGGTCTTTTTTCATCAGTCTCCAATCTTAAAACATGGCACAAGAGAAGTTACAGCAAAAGATGTGTTACACAGTTTGACCCGATTCTGCGCCGCTGATTCTTACAATGCGTTCCTATTGACCGATTCTGTAAGGGGAGCTGCCGAGTTTAATCAGGGTAAAGAAAACCACGTTACAGGCCTGCGACTCATTGACAAATACAGCATTCAGGTGGATCTGATCCGGCCGGAGAGCTTTTTCATCAATCGCCTCAGCAATGCCTTGCTCTCTGTCTTTCCTGTTGAAGCCGACCGCAAGGAGTACGCCGAAAAAATCGGGTTTTCCATAGCTGTGGGCACCGGCCCCTATATGTTGGAGTCAAGAACAGAATCAGAAATAGTCCTCAAAAAGAACACTAATTACTGGGACAAAAACAGTCAACCGCAGTTGGACAAAATCATTTTTCGCGTTATTAAGAATGACCAGACACGATTTGTTAACCTTCAAAGGGAAAAAATCGATTTGATGGTTCTTCCGAACACCCTGTTTGCGGCGGCCTTTAACAAGGACAGGTTATTAAAGAAGTCTTTACATAAAAAATACCAGATAAAAGCCTTTCCTACGTTTAACACACATTTGATCGGCATCAATAACAAATCGATTACGGATGTTAATCTAAGGCGGGCCATGTTCTGGGGAACAAATAGAAAAGAGATGATAGACGCCATCCTCCATGGGTATGCAGAAGAAACAGGAGGCCCTGTTCCACCGGGCATAAACGGCTATCAGTCACCCTTTGATAAAAAATTGTATGATCCTGAAAAGGCAAAAGCGTTTTTAATGAAAAGTGCTTACAAGGGAGAACCCCTGGAGCTTTTGGTTCATGATATCTCCAACAGTGAACAAATAGGGCAGATATTTCAGTCACAGATGGCGGATATTGGGATTAAAATAAAATTAACAAAGCTTGATTTTGGCAGTGTGATCAATCGAATGATCAAAGGTGATTGCCGGCTTTTCAGTATGTTCGCAGAATTTGTGTTCTCTTCTCCTGAACCTATACTGATAAATCTTTTTTCATCTTCAAAGATCCCAGTGCCCAATATATTTCATTTTTCAAATCATTTTGTAGATGAAATGCTGAACTCACTTTATGATATTAAAAATGAAAAAGAATCTGTGAAATACTGCTCTCAAATCGAGGCCAAGGCCATGAAAGAAGCCCCTTCAGTTTTCCTTTATAGACAGAAATATGTGGTTTTGTATCCCCAGAACATGGAGGGCTTAGAGGTCAGCGGGAATAATCACTACTTTCTGGAGAAGATAAGGATTAAATAATGATATCCTATCTGTTAAAACGATTTGCTTACTACCTTTCCATATTTCTTGGTATCATATTTTTTTCTTTTATTCTCTTTCATGTAATACCATCCGACCCGGCCAGAACCATTCTTGGCCCCAATGCTGAACAGGCTCAGGTAGATCAGCTGCGCCAAAAGCTGGGTCTCGACAAACCTATGTCTGTACAACTTGGCCGGTATTTAAAAAACATACTGAGCTTTGATTTTGGGCATTCGTATATAGACGACCGGAACGTTTTTCATGAGGTTGAAAACAGGTTCAAGATCACATTGTCTCTAATAGCTATTTCCATGACGATCGTCTTTGTGTATCTGTTTCTTGTAATCTTATCCTTCATCTCTCCCTTGCTTCAAAGATGCACGGACCTGCTCGATTTTCTCATGTCATCTTTGCCCGTCTTTTTTAGCGCAGTTATCATTGCAATAGCTGTGCTCTATTTCTCTCCGGTCACTTCTTTTTCAGGAAACATAACCTCTCTTAATGATCTGCTCTATCTCATCCCACCGGCATTCGTGCTTGGCCTTTATCCTATGGCCATCCTTGCCGGAATACTCAAAAAGGAGATGTCCTCAGTTCTAAAATCCCCCTATATCACAGCAGGGAAATCCTGGGGGTTTTCAGACATTACAATACTGTTCAGATATGCCTTGAGGAATACGTTGATTCCCATATTATCGGCGCTATCCAATATTTTACCCATGCTTCTCACAGGCGCCTTTATCGTAGAGATCATCTTTTCCATTCCTGGAATAGGAAGTATTCTGATAAAATCGATTATGAACCAGGACTTTCCCATGTTGGAGTGTACGGTTATCGTCAACGGTGCCTTTTTTGTCCTTGTGAATCTGGCGTTTGAATATCTGTACCCACTGGTTGATGCCCGTCTGGTAAAAGAGAGGAAACAATGAAACAGGAGAAAGGCATTCTGCTACTCATATTTTTTTTGCTTTTACTCTGGATAATAGGTTTTACCTGTGCCAGATATACACCGAGCGATCCATTGCAGATACATTTAAAGGAAAGACTCAATCCTCCTGCTCAAGAGCATATATGTGGAACAGATGAACTCGGACGTGATATTTTCAGCAGGGTCATGGTGGGCTTCTCAAATACTATTAAAGTCTCTATTATGACGCTCTTTTCTTCATTTTTCATTGGAGTCATTGCCGGGTCTCTGGCAGGCATTTTTTATAACAGGTTCATAGACAGGCTGTTCAACTGGATGGCGGCCATGCTTTTTTCTTTGCCTTTCTTGCTCATTATAACGGCATTGATGAGCATGATGGAGAAAAACCTTTTTAACGCATATCTGGTGATGACAGCCATTATCTGGGTTGCCCCGGCACGAATTATTCGCGCAGGAGTGATCAAGGCAAAATCAGCCGATTTTGTTGTGGCTGAGAGGGCTATTGGGAAATCGGAATGGTCAATTCTTGTCAGGTCTCTCATCCCGATGAGTATCCGCCCCGCCTTTATTTATTCTTTTAAATATTTTCCGGAAATTATCGGCATGGAAGCGGGTTTGTCCTTCCTGGGCCTTGGAATTCAGCCGCCACATCCGGGGTTGGGAAAAATGATCTTCGACGGCATCAACTATCTTTACTCTGCATGGTGGTATGCGCTGGCACCGTCGCTGCTTTTATTTGTAGTTGTATTATCATCAAACTTATTTTATTCACAAATTGCCGTAAAGGATGAACCGGCATATTAACTGGAGAGGGCTGTGAAAAATCATAAGTTCTTTCAAGATGACATCTATAAGCTGAATAGAGAGATTAAACAGTTTACTGATCGGGAGAAAAGGGATGTCGTTTTATCCGCATATAATCCTATCAACCTTTCTGTAAATTATTTTTCTGTCTATAAGGGAAATGATGTTGATAGATGGAAATTTCGTGATGATGATCTCGAAAGCGCTGTCCGGCGTTTTCTCGATGCAGGAAAAAACGATGATTTCAAGGCATTTCTTAAAAGACATCCGTATAGTAAGTTGATCGAAAAATACCGCGACAATGACCTGCACTATTTTTTGATCAACCTCTACAACAATTTCCCAGTTAATCCTGAGCTTTTTTTTGATGGTATTATTAAAAAGGTCCTTTATGAATTTATTCAAAACGGCAAATTAATCAAATATGCCTTTATAGATGCGCTCGATCCGGAAGGAAGCAAATTTAATTTCACCTATTTTCAATGGTTCGATATGCACCTGTTTTACCATGACAAACCTGGCGATCATCCCGTGATAGGTGTCATAGCAGACCAGGAATCAGGCGAATATTTAAAATATGGTGAGTGGTTTGGTGATCAACACCCTAAACGAGATGAGGTCATAAATTCAAATGATGTCAGAAGACCGCCGCTGGACCTTTATCTGGAAAAATATTTCTTTCAATACCTGCTTCCATTTTTCAACGCTTTTAGAGATGAAAGCGGGGCTACATTCAATGGAGACAGATTGTTTCCCTTGAAAGTCAAGCAGTTATCCGAAATAAGGCATTTCCTGATCATGCCCTTTTATGATTCCTGGATAGACGAAAGACCCTGTGGATTGATACAAGGGAATTTATCCATATTGCCATTTGAAGATGATGCGAATAAGGAGAAAAGAAAAGAGTTTATAAGACAAAATTTAAGCAAATATGCGGTTTGGTCCCGTTCTATCTCACAACGTCTTCATGAATCACGTAGCCATGATTTGCAGAGACTTTTCACTCAACCGGAAGATGATATCCTGAGGGATTTCCTGCGCAAGATTGCCTGTATCCAGGAGTGGAAAAGGATCATGGTTTTCAATATATCAGAAAATCATCCTGACCTGCGATATTGCTTCACACGATTTCCGGGCGGCAAAGCAAATAATTCGCTGGGATATGAAGAAGAGTGGGATATTTGTAAAAAAGAAAAGGGTGGATGTGAGGAAAAATGTTTTCCACCTGGTTTAGCAGGATTTCTTGATGACAAATTCTCCAATGACAATGCCGTTTACAAGAATCACAAGGATAACACATATCTCTTCTGTATTATGCTTGAAGACATCCTCCGTTCAAGAATCTTGCCCTCTGTCGAGGAAACGGATATCACCAGATATAAAAATTACATGATCTGTTTTGAATTTCCAGAACACGCTTTCTTTCCGATAGCAAATGGAGGCAAGGAAGAAGGAGTAAAAAGACTGGGCGAGCAGTATATGAACAAACTGATTCCGGTTTTTGATAGGCTTTTATTGAATAGAAAGGTTTTAAAACACAGCATCAAATCGGCGGTTTCCGCTATCATCTCCCGCAATCACTCCCACCATATTGGCAGCCATGTTACACCAAGGAGCAGTGTGGGGAAGATAATAGAAAGATTAGATGTACTTGATTGTAGTATGCCGAACAAGGAGAGGCTGGAAATCACAGGTATGTTGAAGTCACAACTGGATGAATATATACAAAAAAAAGCCGATTTCATGGCTGAAATATCGACTGAACCTCTTACTGCTACCAAATCCATGTCCTTTTTTAACGAGGTTATTCTGTATTTCATTCGCAATTCGCTCCTTATGGATAATATTGGGACAAACGAAGGTGTGAACTACAAAAAAGCCAAATGTGATGACAACAGATTAAGAATTCATGTCTATTTTGAAAGCAGGGAGTTGATTGCGAAGTTTAACGGCGGTCAGTCATGTTCCTGTGGTCAATTGACTCATCTACGTTTTCCTTATTCAGGCTTCTGCAATTGCCCGGGGCCTGGACCTTTGCAGGTGGTAGATCCTGAGTTGAACGATGTGGCAATTGCTTTACCAGGTCCTTTGGGGGAATTCGCCTTTTATTCTTTTCTGGAAAATCTTATCCGAAATTCGGTAAAGCACAACCATAACGTTCTCAGCAAAAACCCTGATTCCTATTTAGATATTCATATCAATATAAGTGAGCTTAGTGAAAATGATCGGGACAGAAATGAATTTTATAAAGTGGAGATCTGGGACAACATAACAAAACCTACCAAAAACCTTAAGGAACGCCTTTCGCAATTTATTAATGAACCGATAGTAGATGATTTTGGTCAGTTAAGAAAGGGCGGATGGGGCCTTTCAGAAATGAAAATCATGGCAACCCTTCTCCGCGGATCGGATGATTTTACAAAAATAAGCTCAAGTCTTAAGGTAACCGGCGAGAAGAATCTGACCTATGAATTAAGGATTATGAAGCCCAAGGAAGTTGCCGTTATCTCAAATAATTGCAAAAAGAATGAGGCCCACAGGAAAAAGGGAGTCTGGTGGTTCTCCTCTCTTAAAGGATTATTTGACCATCAGAAGCAAGGCGCATCGCCTGCTTCATTTAGTCTTATTGTTTTTGACAGAGGTGTCATCGAGGACCAACACGATTTTGAACATTTATTGCCCTATAGAATTCTTGTCCACAATAAACTCAAGACCAAGTTGCCTGGAACCGTTAAAATAGATGATGCATTCATGAATTCTATCAGAAAATCAGATGCCGAATCTATTATATCTAATGCCTGGGAGAAATGGGTTAGAGGGTTGCATGAACGATCACATCAGGCTCTTGATAGCAGGCTTGGCATATTCTTCAGCCAGGAAGACTCCATACATCCCACCAGAGAATGGCTCTCAAAAGCTAATCAATGGGAAAAAGGAAACCATAAGCCCAAATTATCTGTTATCTATAAGGGTGAAGATGACAATAAAATACATCCGGCAGTTTCCAGTGAAGAAAGCCTGCTTATTTTTGACCGCCATTTTGACGGATACGATTGTCTGCCTGCAAATACAACAATCGCTTTTCATGAGGCATTTGATAAAAATTCCTCCGATTTTGTTCCGATTTTTTCGTCTGTTCCGACAGATGCAATGATTTGCAGGTTAGCGGAAAGCGCATATCTGAAGATATTGATTATGGATGAAAGAATTGCAGAGGTTGCTTATGAAGAATTGATGAAAGATGAAGGTGATAAACCATATGCCCTTTACGGCTCAAAAAAAAGGCTGATAGTAAATAAATGGTCAAATATGTTTATTGCTACACATCTGAAGATCAATGCCAAAGGCACTAAATCTCTTCACCATGATATCAAAGACAGAACACCGCAAGTCCTTGTTGAGCTTACAACCGGAACTCCGAAAGGAAAACGGATCAATGATTTCAGCGTGTATTGGTGTGATGAAGAAAACGGAAGAAATGAAAGGCAAAAAATCACCCCCGATGCCCTCATTATCCATCAAGGTGTTTTGGAAACCTTCTTTGGGGGGGCAATTCCCAAACAAGAGGGTGAGGCCTTCATTGAGACGTTGAAGGCCTTTATTAATGATCTTAAGGAATTCATACCCTATATTGTGGTTGATTCGGGGCGAGGAATTCCGGCAAATCTGCCTCCGGAGATTAAGTTCTTACCCTTTTCCTTGGTTGAAGATTATGTTATGAAGGACAGAATTTCCAAGTACAGTCTTACCAGAGTCCTCATGAGCCTTATAAGTATAAGGAGAGGTAACTAATGAGAGTAGCTATTGTTTTTTCAAGCCCAAGTCCCGGAACCCGTGAATATAAAAATGTGTGGGATAATTGCCCTCAAAGACAGAAACTATCACCCGGCAAATTAGTAATTGAAGGGAATGACTGGAAGATATATGTTTTTGATGGACTGGAAAAGAGACATTTCAATGGCTCATGGGTTTATGAAAAGCTGAGCCGTGAAGCAGCTGATATCATCAACCAGCATGAAGGTTCCTTTTTTGCGATACTTCTTCATGGCACCGATAAAGAGTTAAACTTGTTAAGAGAGAATCTACAACCATTGGGTGCTTCAGAGCTACTTTATAAATGGTATACATCAAGCAAAGGAACTTTTTTTGAAGAATACATGAAACCATTTGTATCCGATAGCCCAAATAACGCTTTTGAGAATCTGTGGGCCAAACTGGAGAAGGGAACCCCTGATAAGGCACAAAATGAAGACCTAAACGGGGAGATTCGGTTCCTTAAACACCTGTTTTTAAACATCAGTATATTTATGAATAGCAAACTGAATAAAGCAAAGGAAAAGAAGGATATAGGTATCCTATTGGAATTTGAAACATTCAACGCCAGAATTATGGAGAGCTTGGATAGATATGTAAAGATTGAGCCGACTCTCACAAAACTTGGGATCAAGGGAATTGATCGAGTGCGCGGAGCGATAGGGGGACTCATTACGATAATACAGGAGATTGGAAAAGGGAAGGATTCGTTTAGCGAGGTCTTGGCTCTTACTAATCAATGTCTAAAAAGGGCTGAGTTAATTCATAATATTTTTCTGGAAGTATCGGAGACGACCAATGGCAGATAAATGTGTGCTCGTTATTGATGATGATTTTGAATTCATGGAGGGAGATCTGAAGAGAGGATTGGAAAAGCACCACTTTAAAGTTGTAGGTGAAACAGATCCCTCCAAAGCGGTTTCACGTATAAAATCCATAAAACCGCATATAGTTCTTTTGGATATTCTCTTTCCGGAAGGGAAATTAGGAAAACCAACTCTTGAAAGAATTAAGAATAAGTATCCCAACCTTCCTGTCGTCATGATTACAAGCACACTCGCGGATGAAGAATATCGCCCTGAGGATTATATGCTTGCTGATTATCGATACGCCAAGGAAGCCCTGGCCCAAGGCAATTTTGATGACTTAGCGATTCAACTCGACAAGCTCATCAATAAGGCCGAGGTAAAGGAGGAAGATGGAGAGAATGATGAGATAGGATTATCCAGACACGGTTTCATCGTGGGTAAGTCCATGGCCATGCAAGATGTGGCAGAGATGGTCGAGAAAGTGGCTGACCAGGATCACACTGTAATTATTACTGGTGAGTCGGGGACCGGAAAGGAGATGATTACAGAGGCTATTCACTTCAGCAGCCCCAGAAAAGAAGGGCCCTTTGTAAAGCTCAATTGTGCGGCCCTTACCGAAACGCTTCTCGAATCAGAGCTTTTTGGTCATGAGAAAGGAGCGTTCACAGGCGCCCATAAGAGAAAGGAGGGGCGGTTTCGGCAGGCCCATGGTGGAAGCATTTTATTAGACGAGGTTAGTGAGATGTCTCTATCCATGCAGGTCAAACTATTGCGCGTTTTGCAGGAAAGAGAGATCACCAGAGTCGGTGGCGAAGAGGTGATTAAGGTCGATGTGAGATTGATCGCAGCTACCAATAAGGATCTGCTCAAGGAAATTGAAAAAGGACGATTCCGTGAGGATCTCTTTTACCGACTGAATGTGGTTTCCATTCATATGCCCCCGCTCAGAGAACGTAAGAAAGATATCCCCCTTTTTTTTGAATATTTTGTTAACAAAGCAAATAAAGATTCTAATAAGAAAGTGTTGCCACTCTTTAGAAAGGATGTAAGGGAACTGCTAGTTTCCTATACCTGGCCGGGGAATATTCGTGAATTGGAAAATATGATAAGCCGAGCCGTAGCCCTCTCAGATGAAAATATCCTGCAGGTGAGTAATTTCCTATACTCAATTAAAGAAAACAGGCCCTCCTCTGATTTACCATCTGATGTACCAGCTATAGTGGATCGGATTTTCAAAAAAGAATGGAATTGGGAGAACATCAAGGCAGAGTATGCAGCCAAAGGGAAAATGCGCAAGAAGATACTTTTGAATATTGTTGATCAATGGAGAGAAAGGCATGGGCGGCGCCCTATATACGATGATTTGGCGGAGCTTCTATCGATTCATCCCGGCAATGTCCGGCGGATATATTCAGAGGAGGGAATCAATCTAACTAAATTGGCCAAATAGACATAGAGTATGCCTGGCTTTAATATTCCGCATATTTTTGCCTGTCGAAGCGAAACGAAGATCCAGCTGTCGGAGCCCTTCGCCTGGAGGGTGATCCTGTCAAAATTACAAAAGGCTAATGGAACTGCTTTGAAAGACTAATAAAATATGGAATGAGCTTTCTTAGATCAGATAAACAAACAGCACCTCAACCAATAATTTTTGCATTTCATACTGTGATAACAAATAGATAGACATCATGACCTCTTATCATTTCAGATTTGGCATGGGAGTTGTAACTGTGTACATAAAAACAACAGTTTTTTCATTAACCAAATCTGGCATTGAAAGGAGGTACATAAAATGAGTAATTTTAATCCTATGGGCTTAATCGGCCCGTGCTTTGTTGATGTTATGCAGATGGGGGATAAGGTATTAGAGGGTACAAATTTTGTAGCTGATAATGGTCATTTTATGAGTGTTGGGGCTAAGATTTACAACCGTGAGATTGGAAAAATATCAGGCCTGCCATTTGACAATACTGTTAAAGACTGCCTGGGAAAGAAAATCGGTGTACTCGAAACCGGACCAAATAGCTTGAAATCCTTACGCCGTTGGTAAGTGCATCTCTTAGGTCTGGATTTGATCAGAGATCGCAAAACACACCTTCTTATCGACAGTATAGTTAAAGTACTGCTATGGGGTCAAGCTAACCAGTATGATTAGCTCGGTCCCATGCAGAGGGCAAATCGGAAATACCGTATTGAAGTATTCCATTTGTTACTATCATTGGATGAATACTGGGGCTACACATATTTACATTCCTCACCATCTACTTTTGACTACAACCGCAGAACATATACGTAGCTTATGTCAAAATCCTTGCCAAATATCTATTGAATCCTTTGTGGAAAATAAACAGACTGCGGCTATAATGTAAAGGGGAACGTTGCTGCGTAACTGGGCTATTTCACAATATGTTCGTAGAACACTGTTTCTAAGTAACCCTATGGCTTTTATTCCTCCTGTACTGTATGCTTGTATAATTTATCAATAGCCAGTTCCACAATGGATTTGGAGACAAAAATATCGTTCACACCGTGCCTTCCATCATCACTCCGTGACCTAATAATGGTACCATTCAACACCATTAATGGCTTTTAGCCTTTTGCTATGACTTCCTAACATATACCTTTTGAAGTGTTACTTCTTCCTTGGTTTATTGTGATGCCGAGAATGATAGTTTATGCTTTTTTGCTGCCGAATATATCCAAACAAGAAATTTACGAAAACCAATTTGTTCATAATATAAAGAAGTTATGGCACTTCGGTATTGTATCTTTAAACAATTTTGACATGAACCTGCCCCTTTGGCATTCAATATGCAATTAAGGTTAGTCAAGAAAAACGAATCAATCCGAAACGGCGTAGTAAAGGCAACCTTCTAAAAAGAAGGGAGTAGGATCACCCGGACCTGAAAGGAAGGAGGTTTGGAAAGATGGAAGAGAACTTTGTTAATGTCAAAGCGTTTAAAGGTCAGGATTGCTTTTATTTAACATTAACCAAAAACGAGTTCAAGCGTGGACAGAGGCGGTATAACAGATACATCAAGCTTGTCTATAAGGAAGATATCCAAGAGAAGAGAGCCATGACGATCAGTAATGGGAAATGTTTTGTTTAGAAACAGGGGAATTACTTAACAGAATTACAAATTAGACACGATTCATAAAAAGACTGAACTTAGGCCGGGCTTTGCCCTGGCCTTTTTAATTGGGAGTGTTTGATAAAAGGGGGATGCTTTTAGTTGGCATAAACATGTATGAGCACAACAATAATCATGATTGGTCAAGTTTTAATATTGCTGGTAGCAGTAACATGGTGCACTTACTGGGTGTATGTGTATTGATATGGCAATGAAAATATAATTTTAGGCGGTGGCTGAGATGGTAGCTTTTCTTTTGTGTTTGTTATTGGTGAATCGACCAACTAATGGAGGTCTTAAAATGGGAAATATAATTCTTTTTATAATTTGTCTTGGAGTTTCAGCATTTATTCTACCCGCAGGATGTATAACCGTGTATTTTTTGATTGACCATGTCATAAGCAATTAGGGCATATCTAATCGCCCCTACTTTGTTCTAATGCAAATAAAAAAGGTAAAAAGAGAAAAGGAGGAAATAAAAAAGTGGATCATAAAAAACATTGTTCAGGGCTTCTTGTTTGTGTGGAATGTGGGAAATTTGCAAAGAGAGATGAACTCCCATGTTCATGTGGAAATGATGAGTTATTCATTGTCCTGGATGACAATTCTTTGCTGTTTTTCAAAGACGCCCCTGTTTTGGAGAATGTAACATATACAAATTTATATTAGTGGAAAGGAGGTTATATTTGAAATGAAAAATCTTAGTCTATTCGTTTTTTCAGTTTGTGTGATATTTGGTCTTTTGGCCTGTTCGGGCAAAATGAAATCACTCACCAAGGTAGAAATTCGAGATGTGGTTCGTAAAGTTG
>Ga0233410_10000251_pt1 | contig 18629 bp, 24 predicted proteins | sample Na_anoxic_1_MG_FD_179869 | JGI IMG/M metagenome (GOLD analysis project Ga0233410, IMG submission 179869) | Seawater microbial communities from Saanich Inlet, British Columbia, Canada - Na_anoxic_1_MG | ecosystem: Environmental > Aquatic > Marine > Inlet | place: Canada: British Columbia...
ATCTGGAAGCCTAGTTTAGCATTGTTGGAACCCTTCTTGAGGATGCCATTTTTAGCATCTTGCTTGATGCTTTTTTGGTAGAGCGTTGAGGTTTTCATGGGTGTATTATACCAAAAGAGTGGGGGCTTGTCAAGTGCGGGCTGTCGAGTTTTTCAAAAAAATGTGAGAAATATCTTTGAGAAACGGTTGTAAGTCCTTGCTACATAAGTACTTATGTCGGGCCGCCGGGGCTTTTTTCCAAAATTGCAAACACAAAATGAAAAATAAGTACTTGTCTAGTAAGGACTTAGGAGGGTTATTTCGAGTTTATTCCATTCCCGTACCGAAGCGGTCGATATAGGACTGAGGGATAGGGAGGTTTAGCCTTTTACCATTGTCAAGGAGGTTCTCATAGTCATCGGCTACCTTTTCAGCAGCCTCCCAAGCAGTATCCGCAACGATGTTGCGAGCGTTACCAAAAGGCTCAGTAGTTACACTAAAACCGTAAGAGGTCTTTTTAGTAGAGACATAAAGTTCTCCAACCTTGAAGAATTGATGGGGAGTGAATCCCATTACAAGGCGACCTGTATCGGGGGAAACGATGAGACCTTCACGGTCAACGATGGTAGTAGTTATTTCTTTTTTCATGCGTGTATTGTACCAAAATATGGAGGGCTCGTCAAAGGTTATCCAGACCAATTGCAGTTCTTTTTTCCGTCCTAACCCCTTGCTACATAAGTACTTATGTCGGGCCACCGGGGCTTTTTGCAAAATTGCAAGAAAAAAATGTGAAAAATGGTGGAGGTGGAGGGAATTGAACCCTCGTCCAAGAAGCAGCCCCGTAGGGCTTTGCAACCTGTCGAAACCATTAGCACCCCCGAAGGGTTGAGCTTGCTTCCCGTGGTTAGCTCACCCACGCTTTCTTTATATCAGGTGCCTACGCCCTGAGTAGCTTTGTGAGCAGCACAAGCACCAATATGGCGGTTGTTGCTGACCCTGGGCCAAGCAGTCCAAGCAGTCTCCCGAGGGAGCAAGCGCCTGAGAGACTTGTAAGCCTCCAGACACTCCTGGGCCTCATCTTGAGCCGTGTTATCCTTGTAAAGGTCAGCGAAAAGTTCACCAACCTGCACGCTCAAGCCTTGAATCTTGGCTTGTCGTGGGTTATTATTGAATGTATTATCCATGTGTAAATCCTCTATAGAAGGTAGGTTTGCGGCTACTGGCCGCGTTTCAGTTTCCCTATTATACCATAGGGAGGTTGTTTTGTCAAGGACTATTCCCCTAATCCAGAACCTAAGCCTTGAAAATATCATCCTGGCACTTCTGGCACATCCCCGAAATGGTGTACTCCTTCTTGGAAAGGGCATCACGGAACTCGGAAGCCTCACCTGAACAGGTGACGCACGATGCCTCGGCCACGGCACCCACACGGGACAAGCCCGTAAGAGAGGTGAGGAGGGCTTCAATTGAGGGGCTTTTCTTTGTTGCTTTCATGCGTGTATTATACCATATCGAGAGGGGAATGTCAAGGGAAATCTTCAAGAAATCGGTTAGTAAGTTGCTTTTTTTTGTTCAGGGGTCATCCAGAAAACATAGTCTTGGATATTTTCATCAAAAGCCATTTCAATTTTGTTTTCACCTACCAACTGCATCAGAGCTTCATCGAGTAGGTCGTTTAGTTCATCACGCTCATCGGAGCCTTCGTTTGTTTCTTTCATGTGTATATTATACCCTATGGAGAGGGGTTTGTCAATCGTTTTCTAGGAAAACTTCTCGGATCATAACAGAACGAGACTTGTAAGATATATTCTTACGGTCCATAGCTTTGGTGCAGTCGGTGGATTTGAACCAGCGCCAGCACTCATCATGGGTGCCTGTGAACCAGACTCGCTTGCCAGTCCGAAGGGGGTTGGTGCCTAGGACTACATTGTGGACCGATTGAACTTGGAAGGTTTTCTTTTTTTCTTTCATGCCCCTATTATACCACATTCTAGGCCGTATGCAAGACTAAAGGGGTACTTATTTTGCTCTTTTTTCCGTCCTAACCCTTTGCTACATAAGTACTTATGTCAAGCCCCCGGCGCATTTTGCAAAAATGCAAGCACTAAATAAAAAAACCCCGCTGACACCAGCAGTGAATGCTTCGCAGAGCAAGGGAAGGGTTGCAACCATCGGAGGTGTTACCCTCTCCTACTTCCTTGCTCTGCCGCTCTGGGCCTAATAGCCTTTTTATACTCGCCCAGACGAGTTTGGAACTTACGCTCCCATATAACGGTGATTGGCACCGTTCTTGGTCACATACTGGCGGGAATTAGCGTAGTGACGGTTCCACGCCTTCTTGCAAGAGTTGAGCGTACCCGTGTAGGTGTTGCTCTGGCTCTTGAGGTCAAAGATGGTATAGATTGCGCGATTCGCACTACCGTTACCAACTCGGATCATAACAGCGTTTTGATTGGAACGCACAACATTTGTGATGCTTGAAAGCATAGTAGGTTTCTCCTAATGAAAAAGTAATGAGGGGAGAGGAAAACCCTCTCCCCCGTTTGATTAGGCATCCGCAGACAATTCTGCGGGACCATCTGAAACCAGACCACCGATCACTAAAACAATCTCAGCCTCGATTTCGTCTTTGCGCTCTGATGCGCTAGACAGGGCTTCCTCGGCTGCAAAGCGTTCGTTTCGGATCTTGTAGATCCATGCTTCATGCTTGGCAATACGGGAATTGAACGACTGGGGGCCTTCCCCAAGTCCTTTTCGTGCCTCGCGGATTTCGATCCGCAAAGCGTCAAGCTCCTCAACGAGAGGGGCAACAGCGGGATTGCTCATAGCATCCCGCTTCGCTGCTTTCACACGCAGACGCGAAAGCTTGGCTTCCGTCTCAGCGATGATTTCAGCGGGTGTGCGTTGTTTACGCTCACTCATGGTAAGTACCTCCATTGGCACAGGGTTAGTAAAACTCGATTTCATTGACATATTATACCATATTGGCAAAGGTTTGTCAAGCCTAATTTGGGGAAATTATGAGGATCTTGCCCGTGGTGATCATCCAGGATGTGAGGGCCGCGCTGTCCTCCCAGGCTCCGTCCACGAAGCGCGCGCTCCTTTGCTGCCAACGCTCGATGAGGTTGTAGCACTCGGTTTGCGTTTGGTTACCGAACTGCATTTGGCTGCCGTCTGCGTATTCAAGCTTGAGCGTGTATTTTGCTTTTTTCATGCGTGTATTATACCAAAAAGGTAGGGGCTTGTCAAGGGTTCTCCAGACCAATTGCAGTTCTTTTTTCTGTCCTAACCCCTTGTCACATAAGTACTTATGTCAAGCCCCCGGCGCATTTTGCAAAAATGCAAGCACTAAATAAAAAAAAGTGGGGGTTGGTTGCTGGACTCGCCTAATGGCTCCGAAGGCAACCGTACCCCCCACCCAACCTCAGGCGTTAGCCCTTGGCGATGTAAGCGTTCAAGCCTACCGTGACGGGCTTACCGTCCACCATCGCAGTCGTGGTGACATTGCCACCGCTTGAAGCGACTAGCATAGTCTTACCCGACTTGGACGGGCGAAGAGCCACAGGGGCCTCGATGTAGAGGGTCGAAACCCCGTTATTTTCCTTGATGGAAACATTCATAAGTAGTTACCTCTAAATTTCAAACTGGGTCATTGTCATATTGACAACCCCAGCCAGGGGAGTGGGCGAAAAGAGTATATCTCGTTCGATGCCCATATCGAACGGGAGTTTTATAGACTCAAGCTCTGCGAGTGAGACATAGCCCCACTCTGCACAGTCGGGGATACCAAGGTCACAGTATCCAAAGAACAGCCAATCGCCATCCTCTTGTTCGGAACCCTCAGCGATGTACCAAGTACCCGCGCCCATAGGGTTGAAAAACTTGCACACGATTTGCTTCTCATGCACGGGAGTATTCTCTGTGCTGTACAGAGGGGGAAGGGTTGATTTGATTTCGTCAGTTAGTAGCTGCATGGTTTACTCCTCCGAGTATGTGTGTGTGTTGCTTTCATGAGTGTATTATACCAAGTTGGGAGGGGTTTGTCAAGCCTTTACTGTCCGAATATTTTTCGGGGCCATTTCAAGGTTGGCGATGTCATCATCGAAGAAATAAGTTTGGGGGTAGTTCATCGCCAACTGGGCGAGAATCTCAGCCTTGTAGTTAGGGATATCAAAGCCACGATCTCCCACGGTGAAGATGTACTCTGGGGTGATACCATAACGCTCACACAGGGTACGAATCACGGGGTAGATGATTGAGTTCCTAGCGGTCAGAATGTAGACGCTGTGGCCTTCTTCTTGAACCTCACGGGCCAGATCTACAAGGCTGCGAGGGGTAGACTCGTTCAGGAGCTTATCCACATCGGCAAATTCGATGTAGCGAGCGTGTCCAGTAGCGGACTCAATTTCTTGGGCGGTAGTTTCGAAGAGCGTACCGTCAAGGTCGAAGACAAAGGCTTTTTTCATGAGTGTATTATACCAAGTTGGGAGGGGTTTGTCAAGGGTTTTATTGAGAATTTCTAGCCCTCGCAATCGTTTTCCTCGTAGGGTTCGATGCAGAAGTCTCGGTAGGCATCTTCCTCCGTGTAGTCCTCATTCTGAGGGACAAACTCTTCAGACAGGAGAGAAATGATTTCTTGATCGCTCAAGAGTTCAACCTCATCGGCTGCTTCTTGAGCAGCGATATCAGCGGCAACCTCAGACTGGGCATCGCCCATCTTTTCGAGGTCTTCAATGCGTGTATTATTATCGTAGTTCATGCGTGTATTATTATCGTAGTTCATGCGTGTATTATACCAAGTGGAAAGGGGTTTGTCAAGCCCTTGGCCCGCATTTCTTTCATTTATTTTCCGTCCTAACCCCTTGTCACATAAGTACTTATGTCGGCCCGCCGGGGCTTTTTTACAAAAACCACACAAAGAGTGCAATAACGCAAGCACAAAGCCCGTAGATTAGCAGCATATTCATAAAGCCACGAAAAATATCTAGCCCATCATCCTTTGATTTTAGCATATTGAGCAATCCCCCTCAAAGACTTCGATTTGTTGTTTGATTTCAAAGGGCGAATGTCCATCCCAATACATCTCTTCTATCAATTCAGAATGGATTTCAGGATCAACGCCAAAGGTGCTTATAAGGACGCGCATTTGGTCAAGGGTCAAATCAGTAAGGGGGATATTTTTCATGTGTGTATTATACTCTACTTTGGGGCACTTGTCAAGGAGTTTATCGAAGATTTTTGGGGATGTCGCAACCCTCTTGGTCGCAGCGGTGGACGAGCGCTTCACGCCAGAGGGCAGCATCCTTTTCTATCGCTAAGAGGACGCATTTCCCCGACTCGGTCAAGGGTTTCCACGAAGTACCGTAGCCCCCATCGGTCAACCATTTTATCAGAAGTTCAAGCTTTTTGATGTCTTTCATGTGTGTATTATACTCTACTTTGTGGCACTTGTCAAGGGCTTTGTTGAGAATTTTTTGATGACCAATTGATCAGCGGGAGTGCCTGTAAGCATGGCAAAATATTTCATCATGTCATGCACGCGCTCTTGAGGGATACGCTCCATAATGGGAAGGCTTGAAAAGGGGTTGTAAATGGTGTAACTGATTTCTTTTTTCATGTGTATATTGTACCAAAATATGGAGGGCTTGTCAAGGGTTATCAAGACCAATTTCAGTTCTTTTTTCCGTCCTAACCCCTTGCTACATAAGTACTTAGGTCAGAGCGCCGGGGCTTTTTGCAAAATTGCAACTCAAAACACAATAGAACCAAAGGACTACAAAATAAATCTTAGCGCATGACCATAGGCCGCGCATACATCCTAGACCATCATCATCTAAATCGTGCATGGAATTTCCTCACATTACCAATCCAATGTTTATTCAATCCGTTGGGATCATTGTCTGCACCAATGGGGCAGTAACGATTACCAAGGAACACAACAAACTCACCCTTAGAGCCAGCCTTGACCCAACGATCATAATTCTTTTGAACCGTAGCCGCACACCAACCAGCCTGATTTCTATAACCAGCCTTGCAACGCTTGTGAATGATGCCATACTGGTAACGCTTACCATTCTCAGCGTAACGAATTGCTGCCACATAGCGAGACAGTTCTTTGCGTAGCTTAGGGCGAATGTTCACCTTCACAGCATCAGCGAATTGTTCCCCTGCAATAGTGCCGTCCTTGTAGACGATAGCAGCTTGAGGAGATTGAGCGAACACCGCACCACTAAGGGCGACGAAGGCGAGAGTAAGCCAGAGCGCATAGCCTAGCAGAGTTGTAGCGATTATTTTGATCATATTGAGCAGTTCCCCTCAAGGACTTGGATTTGTTGTTTGATGTCGATCACAGAGTGACCATCCCAATACATCTCATCAATGAGTTCTGCATAGGTGCGAGTGTCGATGCCTTCATCAGCACAATGGTCGATCATCTGGTCGATGGTCATATCGAAGAAGGAGATTTCCATTAGTTGTTTTCCTTGTAGAAGGGTTTCTGGGCACGGTAGCCCTTGCCATAAGCGTAGATGCCAGCACAGAAGCCGACGAGGAAGCAAGAGAGATAGATCATGACCACACCACCTTGAGCATTGTCAGCGAGTCCTTAGCGATGCTAAGAGCAGAGGCATAGCTGCCTCCGTACTTCCTTTGCATATCCAAAGCGGTTTGACGAAGAGCGTAAGCCCTACGCTGAGAAAGGGGACGATCCATCACATCCTCTTGAGAGAGGGTGAAGGTGTCAATGGTAGTTAGATCAATTGTTTTCATGTGTATATTATACCCTATGGAGAGGGGTTTGTCAAGAGGTTTTTTAGAAAAATTCAGGAAGAGATGAGATGAGTGAAGCGACCATGAGGAGGATCTTTGCGATGATCACGATAGCGTGAGCAAGGGCATTATGGAAGAGGACTGCAAGGCTTACGAGGAGGATGTTTTTCATTGTGATGTTCTTTTTCATGTGTGTATTATACCAAGTCCATAGCCATATGTCAATAGCTTTTTTCTTTTTCTTTCATGCGTAAACCCTTGTCAATACTGTACTTAGGTCGAGGGGCCGGGGATAACGAGCGGAGGATTTGACGGCGAAGCGGGGACCCCATACGGCCCAAGCCCCCTTCATACACAGTACTTAAGTGGTAGGGACTCCTAAAATTTTATAAAAAGGTAACGGGACTCCGAAAAAAAAAGGGACTCCTAAAATAAATTAGGAGTCCCTAAGGGATCGACAGGAGTTAGTTATATACTAGTTCCAAAAGAGTCTGCACTCGCGGTGGCTGGTGGGCAGCATTTTTTTACCACCGGAGAAGAACATTTTGGATGACCCTGACTATTGTAGGGACCATATCCCATTGGGTCACCTGGCTCTTGTACCTCTGTATTGATAGTTTCAGCTACTTGCTCCGCTGGGGCTCCTGCTTGCATTTCTTTAGCCCATTTAGGCGGGTTATCTGATACTTCGCTCTTTGTCATGGAAGCAACACATGGGCCACCACCGCCGCCACAGGGACACTCCTCGCAGGGGGTCTTTTTAAAAGAATGAAATATCTTAAAACCCGCACTACCTGAAATTGTTGGACCTTCATCATAATGCTTTTCTTTTTCGCACCTTACCATAATAATAATACTTAAAAAAGTTTTAGTGGAACCATTTGGGAGGGTCTTCGCGGTGCCAGTAACCTTTCGGGTTATAGTGCAATAACAAATTTCAGACTCTGCTGCATCTCCCGTATCCCTGTTAATAAAGGTTTTATTATTATCTCCCTCTTCATTAAAGCCTATCATGATTACAGGTCCACCAGTGTAGCTTTAAATGAGGGGCACTCGACAGCTACCTGTCCCATAGCTTGAGCTAAAATACCGTTTGTAGTAGAAGAGGTATCATATGTGCTGTCATACCCTCCAGGCATTTGATCCATTACTAAACTAACATTTTTTGTACAGGTTCCTGTAACATCTAAATAATTTCCAGCAGCATCTTTTAGAGCGGGTCTCCTTATGATACCCATAGAACTGGTACTGACAACCCCATCCGTTCCAAAACCACCACTTGTTCCTGTGTTAGTCTGAAGTTGTAAAACATGAGGTCTGAATAAGTTTCCTGAGGAACTATCTGCTGAAGAGAAGGCCACATTCTTATAAATTTCATCTTGAGTCTGAACAGTACAATTCATGTCCATCCAGTTTGAAGTGACTGTGGGAGAAGTAGTAATACTACTTGTACTACTATTGTATTGATTCCTTCTAATATACATGATATCAACAGTTTGAACATGGACATACCAATCTTGTACTCCAGCGGCTCCTCCAGAAACGGAAAATCCTATATTAGGGGGGCCAGTGGAATTGGCATTGGTTGGTAAAGGTACGGGGGTGGGCATAATTAATTCTCCTAGGTATTAGTAGTTCTAGCTACTCTATTATATATAGTACTAATATTTGAAATGGATCTTAGAATTTATAAAGTTCTTCAAATAAAAGTAACCTATATAATAAGGAGTTTATTATGACAGATGAAACAAAAAGTGGGCCTGAAAAGCCCGAAGAGTATAAAGAAATTTTTGCAGCTAATATCCCAGATCTCCCCTTAGAGGACTTCGAACCTGATATTGAAGCTATTGTAGACGAGATCGAAGATAAAGCCCACGGTGCTTTAACTTATGCTTTTATCGGTGCAGGGCAGGGAGGGGGAAGAATGGCAAAAGCCTTCTACGAATTAGGTTACACTAAAACACTTGCTATCAACACAGCGAAGAATGATCTAAACTTGTTAAAGATTCCTGAGGAACATAAGTTCTATATTGATCATTATGGTGATCAGGGTGCTGGCAAGGACCAAGTTAAAGCAGCCATCGCATTCGAAGCTAGGGAACAAGAGGTTTTCAATAAGTTGAAGAGCATCGTAGGTGAGAATGTAGATCGCATTGTTATCTGCGCTGGCATCGCTGGAGGTTCTGGTGGTGGGTCTGTCGTTCCTTTAATCAAGCTGTGTAAAAAGTATTTCACTTATGTAGGGAAAGAAGGAGATGCATCTGAGAGAATTGGAGTTATTGCTTCTCTCCCAACTACTGGTGAGTCTGCTTCTCCTGTTGTGGCTAAGAACGCTTATAACCGTATGAAGCAACTTTGTGCAATGGCTAAGGAAAAGAAGTTCTCACCCCTTATCATTGTTGATAATCAAAAGATTAAGAAGCTTTATCCTAAGCTTACTGTAAAGGCTTTCTGGCCTACAATTAACAATACCGTTGCTGGCTTGTTCCATATATTTAATGTCCTAGCAACTCAGAACTCTGATTATACTTCCTTTGACCCACAAGACTATGACAGTGTGATGAAGTCTTCTGGTTGTATGATTATGGGTGTCACGGCTGTTAAGGATTTTGAGAGCGAGACAGGGGTTTCTACGGCTCTCAAGGCCAATCTAGAAACAACCCTACTAGCTGAGGGCTTTGACCTCAAGACCGCTACAGCGGCCGCTGGGGTGGTCGTAGGGGGGACCAAAATCTTTGAAGAGACTGCTGGTTTGATGGACAACCTTGAACACGCCTTCTCTACTCTGGCAGCTATTACTGGCAACGCTATGGTTCACCGAGGCATCTACGAAGATCCTAGGAAGGATAAGCTAGTTGTTTATACTCTTATTGGTGGTCTTGATGCTCCCCAGAAACGCTTGGAAGATCTTACCAAGTTTATGAAGCTTGATCCTTACGGGGACGAATAATGGAAATTAATATCAATAAGGGCCAGATCATTACTACAGTATGCCTAGCTGTGGCTGGGTGGTTTACTATGGAAACTTATTCTCACGCACAACGCCTTAGTGCTTTGGAAGAAGATAAGAGTATTCATCTGCGCCAAGATAAGGAGCTACAAGAAATTCGTAAGTGTATTCAGGACATGACCATTCTTTTCTTTCAGGAGGGGGAGGATGAACTTATTCCTTCTTACGAGAATGCTAACCCCGATGCGGGTTTCTCTGCCGCGCAAACTGATTTAAGAAATTTGCGAGAACGCAAAGGTAAGTAAAAAAAATTCGGAGCCCTTACGGGTTAGTGACTCCTATATAATAATGAGGTAGAGCTATGAAATTTTTCAAAAAACTTATACTAATTGAGAAACACAATCGGAAAGGTGGGGTGTGAGGTATTTAAATGGAAGAGCCAGTAGACAGTCTAGTTTATTCGAAAAGGTTACGCAAACCTAAAGGAGAGATAACACTCTTTAACGATAGTGCTAAATTTATTCGGCTCCCTGTGCCTCCCATTAATTCTAGTTTAGCTACAGCAAAAGATATATTGACAGTGCAGGGAGCCACTTATTTATGCGGGGATGGTATGAAAAAAAGTGTGCGTAAGCATGATAAAGATCCTGCATTCGCAATTAAAACATACCTAACTTTGTTTGGGATTAAGTATGATAAACAGTTTATTGACAAGGTGCTGAAGGAGAGTGCCATAATCATTAGTACTTTAAAGAATTCATACAATAGACCTAGACCTCAACAATTAGCTCCTTATTTTGGAGTCGAGTTTGAAGTTCTTTGGAGTAGAACTAATAATAGTCCCTCCTACCCAAGCGGGCACTCTACCCAATCTAGACTGATCGCTGAAATTTATGCAAACAAATACCCAGAACACAAACTTAATTTAATTAAAGCAGCAGAAGAATGTGGGGGAGGTAGGATAATGGCGGGATTTCATTACCCTACAGACCACAAAGCAGGAGTGTACCTTGCAAAACGACTTTTTAAATCCCTCAAAGGAACAAAAGCTGTTACTTATGATCTATCAATTGATCTCACAACTAATAAAGGAGAAAAATAATGCCTCTCAAACGATTCATGCTTCCCAGAGTTGCGCGTTGCAGTAACGGTTGCTGACTATACCCTCTCATCATGTAGGGCTAATGCCCAACTGATTGCATAAAGCAACCAACATGATGAGAGGGATAAAAAGCCATCAAGAAGGAAGTTTCCTGTAATACTTTTCCAAGTAAGACTAAGCAAACTTCCTGTCCAGAAACCAAGACATAAAGGGCAGCAGACTAGATCACCTAATAACGGGTGTAAGTCTGCTGCCTTTTCTCTAAAGGTCTTGAAGATCTTCCCGTGCGTAATAGCAAAGGTTATTCCAAAGCTTACTAGTATCCACTCAATCATATTGACAACGGAAGGGTAGTGTTAGCGATAAACGCTTTTCTATTCTTATGCCAAGAATCTCTGCCCACTAATTCCCCATTAGACATATGAATTAAGTCTACGGGGACGGCATAATTAGTATACCCTTTTTTGTGAGCGGTACTTGTGTAGTGAAGGTCATAAAAATCCCAAGGTCCTTCGAAGTAATCAGGTTTTTGTAATCCTACATCTACCCATACTTCTTTTCGTGCAGCTAGAAATAAACCATCTAAAACTACTACTGGTCCGTAAGGTCCGTACTCAGTATCCTCGATACGAACTTGATCGGGTTTGTGCGTATGTGGGGGAAACTTCACTATGGTTTTATGTTTAACCATACCTCTATGATACCCCGCAGCCCAGTGGTCCTGATTCCACCACACGGAATCCTCACCTAGTAAAGTGGTCCCTGCTGGCCCAACGATGCCTGTTGTTTTTTTAACGCATGTGCTTAGAGCGGCAATGAACTGTGTATGATTAGAGAGGATCTGTAGATCATCATGACAGAAAATGATAATATCCTCATCCTTAGCAGTACAGAGCTTTAATCCTCTCTCATAGGCTTCAAATATAGAAGACTGCTTTGCCAAGAGTTTAACTTCCACCCCATAGCTAGATAAGGTGTTAACAAGAGCCTTAGTTATTATCGGCAATTTAACATCCCTAGTACATATAATAGCGAACATCTTCATGTACTATAATAGAGTGTCTTATGGATAAATCAGAACTACTTAACGAATTTGCTAAATGTAAAGAGGACCCTGTATACTTTATTTCAAATTATATAAAGGTCACTCATCCTGTGAGAGGTCTAGTTCCGTTTAAGCTCTACCCCTTTCAAGTAGATGTGCTAGAGGCTGTTAAAACCCATAGATTCAATGTATTGCGTAAATTCAGACAGGCAGGAGCTACTACTATTGCAGCAGGTTTATCCTTATGGACAGCCATTTTTCAAAAGCATAAACAGATTGTAATTTTATCTAAAGGAGATGCCGAGTCTACTGAGATTCTTGATAGAATCAAACTAATGTATGATGAACTTCCTACTTTTCTTAGACCTAAGATTGTGGAGGACAATAAGCACACTCTAAAACTCTCCACAGGGTCCACCATTAAATCTCGCCCATCTGGTAAGCAGTCGGGACGCTCACTAGCAGGATCACTCCTCATTATTGACGAGGCTGCTTTCATTGAAAATATTGATACTATCTGGGCTGCTGTATACCCAATTATCTCTACAGGAGGTCGTGCTTTTGTCTTATCTACCGTTAATGGTATTGGTAATTGGTATTATGATGTGTACCACAAAGCTTTAGCTGGGGAGAATTCTTTTAATGCTATTGATATTAATTGGGAATCCCACCCAGAGTATAAGCGAATGGAGGGCTTTGAAGATCTATACACAGAGTTAGAGAAGAGGGGTCTATATGTGGATCAATGGGAAACAACTACCAAAAGGAACATGCCTTTAAAGCAATGGCTACAGGAGTATGAGTGCGAGTTTCTGGGTACGGGTGAAACCTATTTAGAGGGCTATCTTCTAAGGCGATTGGTAGAAGAGGTTAATACGGATTATTGGATCAAATACAATAACAAAATGCGGGTGTGGAAAGAGCCTACCGCAGAGCATGAATATGTTATTGGAGTAGATGTTAGCTTAGGAAGAGATAGAGATTACTCTGCTTTTCATATTTTTAATGCTTATACGGGAGAGCAAGTAGCCGAGTTTTATTCTAACAAAACCCCGATTAATGACCTTGCTCAAATTTTGTATACGGAAGCTAATCTATATAATAATGCCCATGTAATCATTGAGAGAAACACAATTGGGAATAACTTGATAGACTGGATGTTTAATGTTTTGGAATACGATAACCTTTGGATAGATGATAAAAATGATTTTGGCGTACAAATCACTACTAGAAATCGAGAGGAGTTTTTAGCAAGGATGGAGGAGTATATTAGGAACAACTACTTGAAGATAAATTCAAAACGAACCGTAGATGAGCTTTTAACCTTTATTGTAGATGCTAATGGTAAGATTACAGCAGATGAGGGAAAACATGATGATTTAATTATGAGTCTTTCTATAGCGGTATCTTTACTACATACTTTAGCAGATCACGCGCCTTTAGAGATGGCACAGAATACAGAAGAAAAAGAGCGAAAACCCTTAGAACCCGTAAGGACTTCGAACCACGAAAGTATAGATGAGGATATAAAATGGCTGATGAGTTAAACAAAAATGGTAAGTTAGATGAAAGTTCTATTGGTTACACTAAGTTTGGTGCTGGTGGTCCTGATGATCGTCTTGGTCCTTATTTCTATCCCACAGGAAGATTAGGACAGTTTTTAGCTAGATTCTTCGCCACTAAAGCAGCCCCCTTTATGCACAAGCAAGGGGATGAAGGTCCCACTCCTCAAGCTCTCCTTGCTGGTGATACCGTTCAGAACTCTGATATAGTTCAACCTGATCGTCTTCCTGCCGTTGGAACCCTTAGCCGCACCTCTCTCCAACTACCTGAACTAGAGCGTACCCGTAGAGAGAGGTATAGGAAGTTCGAAGAGATGGATGACTATCCCGAGATTGGAACTGCCTTTGATATCTATGCTGATGATGCTACTCAAAAGAGTTTAAGAGGGGGTAGATGGACAATTCAAAGTAAAGAGCAGTTAGTTGTAGATGAGATTACTAAGCTCTTTGAAACCCTTAGTCTGGACAGGCATTATTGGGATATTATCCGTAATACTTGTAAGTATGGGGATTGTTTTATGGAAACTATCATAGATATTAATAATCCAAGAAAGGGTCTCCAGAGAATAAAGGTTTTAAATCCTAATTTTATTATTAGAGTAGAAAATGAGTATGGCTACCTAACTGATTTCCTACAAGAAATCCCTGAGGCTAACGACTGGACAGCATATGGAAGTGCCGCTGACCAGATGACTGGGACTGCTTATATTACTTTAGACAGAAACCAACTCATCCACTTTAGACTTCGAACCTCTGACCCTATGTATTACCCTTATGGAAAGTCTATTGCAGCAACGGCTGTTCGGGTATTCCGTTCTTTGAAGCTTATGGAAGATGCGATGTTAATCTACCGTTTGGCTAGGGCTCCTGAGCGTAGAATTTTCTATATTGATGTTGCTAATATGCCAGCCACTAAGGCTGAGATGTATATCGAAAAGGTGAAGGAGAAATTTAAGAAAGAAAAGTATTATGATTCCAATGCAGGAACCATTGATGCTCGTTATAACCCCTTAAGTGCAGATGAAGATTTCTTTGTTCCCACTAGAGGAAACCAAGGAACCAAGATCGAGACTCTTCCTGGAGCCCAAAATTTGGGTGAGGTAGATGATGTTCGTTACTTCCGTGACAAGCTTCTTGCTGCTCTTAAGGTTCCTAAGGATTATATTGTGGAGAAGGACAAGTCTCCTGAGCGTAAGGCTAACCTATCCCAGCTTGATGCTAAGTTTGCTAGGGTTATTGGGCGAGTTCAACAGCAAGTTGAAATAGGCTTAGAACAAATTGCTAAGAGGCATATGGCATTGGTGGGTTATCCCGCTAGTTTAATTAAAGACTTAAAGATCATTCTTCCTGATCCTAGTGATGTTTTTACTAAGCGTAAAATGGAAATTGATGAGCAAAAAGCTAGAGTTATTCAAGCTGTTGTTGGTACAGGGCTATTCCCTAAATCTACGATCTATAAGGAATTCTATGATATGACTGATCAAGAAATTGAACATACTTTAGAGGAACTTAAGAAAGAGAAGGAAGAGGAAGCTGCTAACGAAGCCGCTGCGATGCAAGGTCAAGAAGATATGGCTCAAAGTGGCAAAGATCAAGATATGGACCGAGAGCAACAGGGTAAGGACGCTGATGCTGGTCGAGATGAGGGTGGAAAACAGGCTGACCACGAACGACAAATGGAAGTAGAAAAGAAAAAGCCTAAAAAGGAAAGCGTAGTCTTTTTAAATAGGTTAAAGAACCGAATTATTGCTGAGTCTGGGACTGGGCATAAAAAACTAGCCTCTCTTGAGAGGATTATCACTAGAAATGTGCAAAATCATCAAAAAAATAGTTAATTAGGCTCACTATATAACAATAGCCTGTAATAAACAAGGAGTTAGACAATGTTCGATCATTTATTCGAAAACAGAAATACCACAGTAACAAATTTACTTAAACTAGGCGACTGTCTTGGTCGTTCTTTAAGAGAAAATGTAGAATTATTTTCTATTGATAGTGAAAACAAGAGAGTTGCGTTCTTAACCGAGAACGGAAAAGTTCTATCAGGAGAATATAATTTAAAAGGAGATATTAATCTCACTAATCTAAGAATTCAAAGTTCTGATATCTTCGCAGATAATGAAACTTTTGATTCCTTTGTTACTGAGAAAGTCTCAACTTTTGTAGGCAAGCTCAACTCTAACGAGTATGAAACCGCTGACGATAGTTTTACTAATCTCTTATCTCTTTGGGAAAACAGACTTAAGTTTGAAAATGTTAAAAAGAGGCTTCAAGAAAAGGCTGCGGTTTTCTCCCAAGATCAAACCATTGTTGAAACTCAGGAATTTCAACGCTTTCTTGAGATGATGCCGCAGTTCCTAGACTTTCTATCTGAAAATAAACAAAATATTGAACAAGTAAAAGAAATCGAACATGCAATTAAACTTTCTAACGCCGTTTCTAAGGCATTTGATTTCCCAAAACTTTCGTATGATGCTTTACAAGAACAGGGTAGCTACAAGATCTCCAAGGGACCTAATAAAAGCGTCTACGAGTTAATCTGTAAACAAGAATTAGTACGAAAAGAACTTTTAGAATCCAAAAAGAGTTTTGAAGATGTTTGGGCGACTAACCCCAGCATTCGTAAGCTTGCTAGTCATATTTTTGAAGACTCTGAAGAAATAGTATTAGAAGCCTTTGTTTATGCTGTTGTAGAAGTTCCTTTCTTAGCTCTCACTACTAAGAAGCAACTGTTTGAATCCCTCGGAAGCTCCTTCGGTTTCTCCGATGATACAGCTATTTCTGATAAGGAAATTAAAGGCTATGCTTCTAAGCTTTTTGAGATGAAGAAGCCACTAAAATCTGTAATTTTAGAACTTCTTAATACTAAGTATGGTATTAATGTTCAAAATCTTAGAGAGAGTGCCACTTTTGAAGGGTTAGCACAGACACAAGTAGTTATTTTTGAAGCTCTTATGCGGTTAGCTCCTAAGGGAAGCATTATTAAAGAGTGTTTATCCGATTTAAGCAAGATGCTTAAGACCAAGAACGGGGTAGAAATCATTGATGTTAATGATCTACTACAAGAATGCTTTGAAGGCTGTGATTATTCAGACTTCACCTTTGATTTTTCCCTGTCTGAGGGGATTTCTTTTAATACCCTTCTTACAACTGAAGTAAGTACTAATGATCTTTTAGAAAAGGCCAAAGAGAAGATGCTTTTAGATAAAGATAAATATAAACCTGTTGATGACGATGAAGATAATCTTAGCCCAGAACAAAAAGATGGGAAGGCTGCCGCAGAAAAGGGCGAAGTGGACCCAGAAAACGAAACAGAGGATGAAGATGACTCTATAAAGGCAGCTAAAAAAAGAAACCCTAAGCCAGAAAAGAAGCATGAGGAAGCTGGTGAAGCTCCTTTTCAAAAGGCAGAGACAGAAACCGCCCCTGAGGGCGGCGATGAAGAACCTCCACCCGAAGGGGAACCTTCTGCGGAAGCACCCAAGAAGGGCCTTACTAAAGATGAATTTATGGATGCTTTAAAAGACATGGATGAACTTTTAGCAGGTATGGCTTCCGAAGAAGAATCAGAAGAAATAGATCACGCTGAAGGTGACGAAACGGAGGCTTAACTCTAAATGACAACGGGCTGCACACTAGGGTTTATCCCTCTAATTCTATCTTCTGTAGAGGGGCAATGTGAAATTGTTGAACTACCAGATGGAGAATGTCTATGTGTAGATATATGTCAGGGAAGTGTAGGGGGAACAGGACCTCAAGGGCCTCAAGGGTTTGACGGGGCGCAAGGGATTCAAGGAACTCAAGGGTCTCAAGGGTATGACGGGCCTCCAGGGCCTCAAGGGCCTACAGGGTATCAAGGGCTTCCAGGCATTAAGGGCGCTACAGGAACCCCCTTGGGTATTATTCTGGAGTTTGATGATGCGGTTGCTGGGGGAGTCTCTGGTAGTTTAATATCTTTTAATAGTGTTGATTCGACTGGTGTTAGTGAAGTTTGGGTAGATAATTTTAGTAAGGCTGGTCAAGATCTTACTAATTGGATTAATTCATGGTATACAGGGTGGCCTGGACCTACAGGGTATGGCCCTTATGGGGTATTAACTGTACAGTCTACTCTTAATTCTGATGCTTTATTTAACTTTAATATAACTGGTATAACATATGTAAATGCTGGTGGTCTTACTTATTTTAAATTAGCTTGTGATGCTCTATATTATCCTGGGGCTGAAATTGTCAACTTTTTAACTGATGGTGATGATGTAGCTATAACTTTTTCAAAAGATGGGCCTCCAGGGCCTCAAGGGTTTGACGGGGCGCAAGGGATTCAAGGAACTCAAGGGTCTCAAGGGCATCGAGGGGATCCAGGGTTTCAAGGGGCTCAAGGGATTCAAGGGCATCAAGGGTATCAAGGGTATGACGGGGATGTAGGGCCTCAAGGGCCTACAGGGTTTGACGGGGCTGAGGGCATTAAGGGTTCTACAGGGATTCCCTTGGGTACTATTATGGATTATGTAGAGTCTGCTACTGGGGGAACTGCTGATGGTAAGTTGTCTTTTAATAATATAGACTCGGCTGATATTTCAGAAGTTTGGTTAGATGATGAAAGTAAATATAATCAACCTCTTAGGGATTGGATTGATTCCTGGTATTCAGGGTTTCCAGGGGCTACAGGGTATGGCCCTTATGGGGTATTAAATGTACACTCTACTGAGGCTGCTGATGTTTTATTTAGCTTTAAGATAACTGATATATTTGACAGGACAACCTACTATAGATTAGGGTGTGAGCCTCTGTCTTATCCTGGTAATACTGTCACAGACTTTTTAACTAATGATGATGATGTAGCTATAACTTTTTCAAGATATGGGCCTCCAGGGCCTCAAGGGTTTCAAGGGTTTGACGGGGCTCAAGGGATTCAAGGGCATCAAGGGCCTGGGGGGCCTAAAGGGTTTCAAGGGTATGACGGGCCTATTGGGACTATTGGGCCTACTGGGCCTGAGGGGCCTGAGGGGCCTCAAGGCCCTATAGGGTATGCTGGGGCTGTTGGGCCTATAGGGCCTATAGGGTATTCTGGGCCTGAGGGGCCTGATGGGCCTCCAGGGCCTCAAGGGGTTACAGGGCCTCAAGGGCATCAAGGGTATCAAGGAACTCAAGGTTCTCAAGGGTCTCAAGGGGAGCAAGGGTTTCAAGGGTATCAAGGGTATCAAGGGAATCAAGGGATTCAAG
>Ga0233410_10000252_pt1 | contig 18523 bp, 25 predicted proteins | sample Na_anoxic_1_MG_FD_179869 | JGI IMG/M metagenome (GOLD analysis project Ga0233410, IMG submission 179869) | Seawater microbial communities from Saanich Inlet, British Columbia, Canada - Na_anoxic_1_MG | ecosystem: Environmental > Aquatic > Marine > Inlet | place: Canada: British Columbia...
AGGGCCCCACTTGTCACAATGCTCTTCTGCATAATCTTGTGCGGCTTGGTAGTCCTTTAATGGGTTCATCGTAAGGACGTTAAGCCCTTCGCCGGCAGCACCCCATTGACCAGAGTATGGATCTGTACCATACTCGATGCGAGATTCTTCTTGCAGGTGGTTATAAAAGTTTCTTAAGAATTGTTCTGGCTTGGCAGGTATACAGTCCTTGACAGTTTCAGTTAATAGTACGGCACCCATAGGTGTCTCCTTTATTTTATGTTTAATGATGTGTAGCGGCGTTAATTACCGCTTTTGAGGTAAAACCCGTGTAGGTCACTTAAAATCGATTTAAGGCGCCTTTCCACGTATTCTACGGCTTGTTTGGGATTATGGAACGGCTTGTTTATGTTCATGTAATGCGACATATAAGATGCTGCATCTACGAACCAAAAGCCGTCGTCTTCCATCTCGACTCTAAGCTCTACAGTATCTCGTAGAGTACAGACCCAAGACGTGTAGTCACGTTTCCACTTGAGTCTCAAGTTATTCTCCTAATAGAAAAAGCACCCCACAGCTGTGGTTGCGGGGGACAAAGGGCGTCTGCGGGGTGCAAGTTTAGTTGGAACAAGTCTGAATAGTCTTGTTCTTATGATGGGTAGCATATCCTCTCGCAAGGAGTTGAATGGCGTTAAAACCGTCACACCCAGACTTAAGCAGGATGTAACCACCTTTCTTACTGAAACCCAGCAAAACATAATTGTCCATGTACTCTTTAAGCACTGGATCGAGTTTCCTCATGAAGGGAAGTGTACTGTTATCGCAAGAAGAGCCTCTACCACACCAATTCTTCCTATTGACTCCCTTAGACAAAAGATCCTCTTGGAACTCTTGCAGGATAGGGCTTCCTGGGTATAGGTCACATAGCTTGTAAGAATCAGCCTTGTGTCCGAGGTGGATATCAACATCACCTACACCAAAGAAATTGCACTCACCCTGTAGGATGAAGCTTTCAAAGTGTACCTGTAATTGAGGAACAATTGACTCCTCGATGTTGCATTTTAACTTGTCTACGACAATCATAACCTTCTCCTTGTCTTCTGTATTGTACTGCATACAAGTACAAAGTACAAGGCTTCTAGTACATTTTAGCTACCCAAAGTACTGCAGTATAAGTTGCGGTAACTTCCTGGAGTTGAACAAGTAAGACTGTACTACGTCCTCTGTTAGCGACTTCTCAGATAACGAATCGTTCTGACACCAGTGCAAGAATGAGTACAATTCACTGCCTGATACACCCTGCTTAGCAAGAGTTTCAAGACACCTGAGTAAGCGCTTACGGTAAGTCTTGTCGATAGGTACAGTCACTGTAAAGACCTCATAGATTAAGTATGCTGCTATATCCTGAACAACGTTAATCTTGTAGTGCTTACTTGTGTACCTGAAGCATGACCACTTAAGCGTGCTGTTAACTAGATCATCCTCTGAAGATACTTCAATCGAGTCCACATAGGCTCTCATCTGAAAGGTTACTACTTGATCTCTGAGGTGTGCTATCTCTGTATGAGTATCTACACCAAAGGTACTCTTTATAGTTTCTCTGAACAGTTCTATGGATTTCTTAGGCATCTGTTTGTATATCTCGTTGAGCAGATACTCCGTTTCAACGCTAGTCAAGAGGCCTAGCTCCTTTAGCTCTTTATCAGAAAATGGAGATGCAACGCCGACAGCGTCGGCGGAAGATTGTCTTGTCTTGTCTTGCACTCTCTCACTCTTTACACTCTCTTCTCTCTTGTTATATAGCTTGTTAGGCGAATGTTGGTCATTTGTTAACAGATTGTTAGTAGGCTTGTTACCTTCTAGGTCTTCAAGTGTGTAACTATCTGTATCTGTATGCCTTACATCCTCAGTTCGTCGGTCGCTTCGTCGGTCATAATTTACATCTTTTTCCGAAAAAGTGGCAAAACCGTCGGTCGGTACCTTGTTAGTGTCTTCTTCATACTTGTGATAAGTAGCATAGTTGCAGACACTTATGACTCTGAGTTGTCGGTCGGCCACAGTAGTAATGTCGTCGGTCGCTTTTAGGTTCTTAAAAGCAGTCCTAACAGCTCTTAATGATAACCCTAACTCCCTGCCAATTACAGGAAAACTCTTAGCATAAGAACCCACTCTTAGCAGCATACCTCTATCCTCGGTTACAAACCTTCTGGCGTGTAACAATGAGTAGATGTACACAGACCGCTCTTTATGGCTGTGATACCATTCCCAGTTCACAAACTTACGGTACAGCTTTACGTAGGAGCCTGGTCTATCGACGTGAGCCCTTGGTACTGTAAATAGCGTGCTACCTTTAGCTTGCTCCTGTGCTATGTAGCCGGAGTCCTTCAGCTTGGTTATGGCAGTCCTTACGTTTTGTATAGACACACCTAGTTCGTTTGATAACTCCTTTACAGATATCCTTCGACTTCCTTTCTTATGGGTTGATCCTCTAAACTTAACCTCTTCCCTATTAACCGTTAGCAGCAGATGAAGAAACACTGCTTGCACGGGGAGGTCTGTATACCATTCCCACTCTAAGAACGAGTGGTATAGCTTTATATAGCCTGTGCTCATAAGCATTTCCTTACATGATGAAACGGTGCCTGTCGCCAGGCACCTTGATTATTAGACGAGAAGGTCAACTGGAGGTTTAGGTATTCTGCACGCATACCCAGCCTTGTGTCTTCCACCTTTAGAGAACGGGCAGAAGCGTAGTTCACTCGCCGCTACCCATTGTGTAACTACAGGAGATCCTGCAACTACTAGGTCTTCTAGGTTAGGGATCGGCTTCCAACGCTTCTGTCCGTTCTTACTTGCCTCGGCATATAGATCGGATAGAAACTTTAGCGGACGAACCTCTCTACCTATTGCAGCATACCGACTAACCAGCTCCTGCTCCTCCTCAAGCCATGCAATGTTATCTGCAGACCCTGGGGCGGCTCCGTGCTGGAATACACCATATACTTGTGGAACTAGCCCTAATGGGTTAGTCACGTCTTCATAGGTTTGTGTTATCATATCGTTTATAGTTTCCTTGTCAGGCTCTCCAGGAACCTCGGCCACATATACTAAAAAGCAATTGTTCTTGTTGACCTTTTTATCTAGGCAGGCTTGGCAAAAGTTTTGCTTGTATCTTTTAATGACTGTGTACTTCTTTGCAGTCACCGTTACTTCCTTCTTACATCTATTACAGGCTAATCTCTTTGGTTGATCAGAGATGAAACCTCCTCCTGTTATCACTCCGTTATACCCTATTTTAAACGGTACAAACTTCATCGTGGTTATATAGGCACTCTTGCGCAACCTTTCTGCTGAGTAGTTTTCATTCGTAGAGGCTTGTCCCCATACTAATGAAGTCTTGAATGCCCGGCGGCTCCCGTCGCCTAGTGGGTCTATCGCTGAGAACGTCATCTTACCTGCTTTAATCGGCAACTTATACCCTACAAGCCTAGCTAGTGTGCTTGTATTTAGTTTCTCTTTAATTGCCGAATCGATAAGATCCCCGATATTCCCTATGTTATTATTCATAGCTAACCACCTTTTTATTTTATGTTTTGTTTAATATCTAAGAATTAGGCACCGTGCACAGTACCTAGACTGCCCCTGTGTGCTGATCCATTATATGGTCAGTACACAGGGGTGTATTCAATGACGTGTTGTCACTGTTTTTGTAAGACCGCTTATTGGTCTATGTATTATAACAGGATAGTACCTGTTATTTAGAAGCCTCATCTACGATAGCTTTCGCATCTGTATAGAAGGCATGGTTGGGTGTTTTGTGCTTAAGGTAAAGCTTTCCCATAAGTAACCGTAGAGGCTTTCCTAGCGTCGAATCCTTGAAGTTAAGGAGAATACACTCAGCATCCTCTTCCTTCTGATCTACACAAAGCGTGCCGGCCATATAGTAGACCCGCTTGGCTTTGGTAAGAGGTTTCTCTTCTAAACACTCTGCAAGGGTAACTATTAAATGCTCTTTAGTCATTACTACTCCTTTACCGCAGTAAGCAGTATCCCATATACCGCTAAGGCGTTGTTAAACTTAAACTTACACCCAGAGAAGTTTTCGTAGAATACAGTACCGTCACTATGTATCTTCACCTGAAAGTCGGGAGCTCCGCTGAACCTACTATCCTTGTGCATATACATAGGTATAGCCATGAACCAGTCGTCTTCAGCTACAGTAGTTGTGCTCACCATAGCGTCCTCTGGATACGCGAACAACCCGTCAGTATCTGCGACGTAGTTGGCTATTATATCTACCTTCTCTTTTGTAAGTAGCACTGGGTCAAGAGTTAATACACGTTCGTGCAACTCACAGTCTTCACAAGGATTATTTTGTATAGACTCCCCTGAAACTACTGGGCAGCTATCCTCGTTATACTTACAGCCATGGTCAACACAGCAGTGGGCGCAGTGCACGCCCTCCCTTCTGGTTTCCACTACTTAGCTTTAGACTTAGCTTTAGATTGCTCCTTAGCTCTTTTAATCTGCTGCATATATTCGTAGACAGCCTTAACCATAGTAGGCGCCCAACGTAGCGACTGCTTAGCATTAAAACCATACTTGGTTTCGGTAGACGCTACAGAGGTCAGCACAACGCCAGCATGTATAGCTATCTCGTCGGTACCAATACCCTCTGCAGGAATCTCATAACGTACATGCCAAGGAATGTTACGTCCTTTGTACTTCCGGCTTGTATCTCTTTGGTTCTCAGGTATTTCCACCTGAAAGCCTAGGTCTAGTAGGGCCTGGTTAGTAGCTTCTGGTCTGTTAGAGTCTGGCTCGATGGTGTGCTTCTCGTGGTAGACCAAACGACCGCCTAGTAGCTTACGAACCCTACGTCCTATCTCTTTTACAGTGATTAGCCCACGAGAGTTTGCTCTTTCTAGGCAACGTATACGATCTTCGTTAAATGCGTCCAACGGAGACATGTGTGCAAGCTTTGACATGATCGTAGCTTCTCTACTACTGCTGATCTGTGCCTTTGTTCTTATAGCAACATCTCTTTCCGCTTTAGCAGCCTGGGCTGATATAGCCACATTAGTCATATACTGAAGAACCTTTGGGTCGGCTTCTTGTATAGCCTTCATTAGCTCTGTACCAGCTTTCTCTAACTCGTCCCATCTATCGATGATTTTATACCGCAACGCGTCATCATATTTAGTGACAAGGGTAAGTGTTAGCTTCTTGTCAAGATTATACATCTCGCGCTCTTCACCTTTCTTATCTTTGTAACGCCCTGAAAAGTCAGTTGGTTGTAAACCCAACTTAGTGAACATCTTACGACAATCCGCTAAAACGTTATCATGACGCTTTCCAGTTAGGCCTACTATGTCAATTGTTGACATAGTCTTTACGTCTGGGTTAAATCCTGGTATTAATTCGTTACTCATTTTTCTTGTTCCTAATAATTATTATTTTGTTTTTTTTATAAATAGGTAGGAGGAAGTCCTCCTACCTGCTAACTACACCCGCTGTAACTCTAACATCGCAATCTCTTTGTCTAAGTTAGCGTTAGGGCCTTCTAACGCCGCAATTGCCTTTGCTAAGGACATATTCGGTTTTTTAATATGGTGCTGTATAGTAAGTAAGCTAGCACCAGACCAACTCTCCAAAAAGCTTTCAACCATAAAGTCTACAGCCTTGGTTCCAATGGAAACTATAAGACCATCAACTCCTTTAGCTACGGTAGCAACTGCGTCGCCCTTTGTCCCAAAGTAACTACTGTAGCCTGTACCTTCTAAGCTTACATGGGCCACTTCCTCTGGTTGAGCTATTGGGCATGGTAACATATCGTCTACAGGCTTTTCAGTAGTCTCCACAACCGCTGGAGCAGGTACACATCTAAGTGGCGGTGCTGCGTCCCTATCTGCTATCGCAGCCTCTAGGTGCTTTCTCATGATGTCATTTACCATGTAAGCACGATCCTTTCCTTGATACCTCTTCCACTCCTGCATGAATGTTCGCCAAAGCCCACCTCCTAAGAACCAGCATTCTACGAATGTGTGAAGCCCGGCGGTTGATTTGTACGGCCTAAGCTCGTCTTTTTTCATAAAAACATCGCCTTTCTTTATAACTTTACCATCATCTCCTTTTTTATTTACCTTCCTCATTACCGTTGTTCCCCACAGGTTCTTCAGATCCGCCTTGTTGGTATCCAGCAGCTCAGCTAAGACAGTATATAACTTTGGGTCGTCTATCTTCCGTAAGTCATCAAAGAACCCTTTAATTGTTTTATTTCTACCTGGTTGCACGTGTCATCTCCTTGTAACGACAGCGCAGGCCAGGCCTGCGCTATTTTATTTAGTTTTAAAAAATATAGGTTTTCCTTTGAGACACAGCTTACATTTCTGACAAGCTTCCTCTAGGGCCATTTTGTTATTATCGACAGGACATGCTGTCATTAGTAGGTCTTTTATCTCAGGCTTTTCTTCACCCATGTACGCTACTGATACATTATCGTTGTCTGTATAATCCATATAAACCTTTAACGCTTGGTTAAGGTTAACTTCATCTGCTGAGATATATAACGTAAGGTTAGGTACGTCGCTCAGGATGGGTAATGCAAACCAGCTTCTGGTGTAAGTCCAAAAGCTTATTTCAGGAAACTTAAGCATTGCTGTCTTAAGTGCTCTACAGTATAGTTCGTTCAACATATCTCCAGACCAGTGATGTCTGAAGTGTAGGCTATCGCCCCTACCTCTCTTTGTTTCGATACGTTTGAATTCAGCAAACATATCATAAAACAGCTCTACTAACTCATCCTCAGTCGCGTTCTTCACAAGTTCTGTATTGTGTTCCAACGACTTACGGACATTAGTGTATGCTTTCATGAGAGGCTCTACGTAGCATGTGGCGTTCTTCTTGCCGTCAGCTACATGTTGACAACCACCTTTTCCTGTAGTGGCTCCGGGGCAACTGCCTCCTTTAGAAGGGTTGCCTGGGAGTAATCCAAAAGTGTTCTTCTGGTTCTTATGGGCTCTAGTCTTTCTATCGTTAGTAAGCTTAAGCGCCATCATACTAATACCCCTGTAGTTACTTTCGTAGCTGAGGAGGTTCTTAGTGTCAGGACTACTGGCCTGCCTTGGGTGTTTACCCCGAATAGCTTTGCAGCTATTTCTTTTCCAATAGACTCTGGTAACTCAGCAGCTAGTTCTATAGGTGTTAACCCATTGTTAGCTAGGCGGTTGAATTTGTATCTTTGGAGTAATGTAGGCTTAGCGGCAACTAGTCCGTCGGTGGCTGTTAACTTTACGTTCATGTCTTAAATCCTTCGTTGTTGCCAACAGAAGGAAGTATAACCGCGTCAGTCATATGCCTTACTGTCAGCGGGTTACGCTCACAGTTTTTATCATTTTCTATACCTTTAGTGTCTTCATCTTTTTTAATAATGTTTATGCTTAATAAGCATACCGTCAGGTAAACAAGCCTTAACAAGTAAGGTCTTTTTACGTTGAGGGGTGAGTAGGGGTTATAAATACCCCTACTCTCTAGAGGGTGGCTAGGCTGTAGCAACCTCTGGCAATGTTACTTTTGAACTCAAGCTAATAGCAAATGATGCATGCTTCTCGCTGTCAAACTCTGGTAGCGTCTTTTCAGCTGTACCATTAGTCTTCTCTGCAGCTTTGAGTGTCTTAACGTTAGCTTCAAGACCTGTAACCATAGAAGAGAACTTCCACTTAGCTGGTAGTGTATAAGACTTTATAAATCCCCCACCTAAGTTATGATTCTTAACATCAGGGTTTGCAGCCTTAAGGTCAGTAAACTCGGCGTTAGCGTTCTGAAGGTTATTAGCTCTCAGAGTCTTTACGAGCTCCTCTGCTGCCTTTAAGGCAACCATTAAATCTAGTGCCGTACCTTTGTCGGGTGCTGACACTACATTTCTTCTTAGTACTTCTAGTGTGTTTAATGCGTCCATGAGGACTCCTTTACATGTAATCTTTAGGGTCTAGATCTTCCCACAGTACGTAGTCATCTAGTTCGACATCCAATGTTCTTAGAGCAACTTTGTTGCCCGAGAGTACACATTGGTACTTATAATTTTTAGATAGGTTACCAGCAGCTACACAAGAGGATACCAAGTATCTCTCTAACATTGCGGGTGGAATTCCTGGGTAGGTCGCTACAATCTTTTCAAGAAGCTCATCAGGATCTCTATTGAGCTCTGCTATCTTAGCGTGCCTAACTTTTCCGTAGCTATCAGCGCCTAGGAAATAGTTGCAATCAACCCCTTCGATATTAAAAGCTGGTATCAAAGGGGTTATATCGGTAACGTCGCCGACGTCGTCATAATCATACTCCGACGGCGACCATACCAAATAGTGCATTAAATGCCTCTATCGAGAGGTACACTGAATGAGGCGTCACCAGGAAGTACAAGGTTCTTTACCTTGTCCTGACTCTCAGGATACTTGACCCCTTGCTCCTCACCAAACGTTCTTAGTCTTCCTGTATGGGCATTCATAGAGTTGTCCATAACAACAAAGTGATTATCTTTAACTTGATCTGGTGTGGGGTCTATTATAGTTTCTCCTGTCATAGTTACACCTTCTCTTTCGTTATCAAACACCACGTCGAAGCTCGCCATCACAAGTTCTGACTGATCCATGAGGCTTGTTAGGAACCTACGCAGATGAACTACCGCAGCTTCTTTACTAAGCATACGTTCTCCTAAGAAACCCATAACGTCCTTAACCTTACCTTCTGAAAGAATATAAGGCTTATAGTTGATTACCTGCTTCTCCTGGTCTACTTCTCTTGAGTAGCCCTGTATCTTAATAGTCTGCTCCATGAAGGCTTCTCCATGTTTCACACTAGTATCAAGAAGGTCCTTAATAATCTTCGTAATCTTACGAGATGTTTTGATTACCAAGTCTTCACCTGACTCAGGATCTTTACAGTAGATGTAGAAATACTTGACTCGATCTTCTGCTTCTTCCTTTGTTAGCTCTTTAGGGACCATATCTTTCTTCTTAGCCGACTTAGTCTTTACCGTGCCGTCTTTTCTTTTATTATTACTTTTTGGCATGTTCTTCCTTATTTAATTCGTACACAGTTCATCTTAAACGTGAACTCTGCGGTATGGGTGTTTATTCTGAATACGTATTTAATAGATCCTGCTACCACAGGAGAATCTATACTATCGAAGTACTGTATGATACGCTCACACATACTGTCTAAAGTACCTACGTTCCAGAAAGACTTGCTTAATAACACGTTAACAGCTTTGATACCTGACAGGTCAACAGTGTCTACCTGCAGGTCGTTAATCTCTGGAACCTCTTGATCTCCAACTATTTCGAAACCTTTAGCTTCTTCGATAGCGGGTATGTTTATAAAGGTTTCCGGATTCATACGATCCTCATAGTACTTCAAGAGATACTTCTCAAATAGTACACCAAGGTTCATACGTAGCGCTGTCTCTAAAGGATTCAAGCACCAAAGCTTGAGAACCTCCTTCTGCATCTTTCCAGCAGATACTTCTTTAGCAACCTTATCTGGGACCCTCATACCTGATTCCATGTCTTTTTTATGCCAAGGATGTCTTCGTCCGTAAACTCGTCAAGCTCAATGCGCATGACTCCATGAGTGAAGAGTATCGGGGCTAAGTTCTTAAACGTCTCTGGTAGTATGATATCAAGAACATCCGGCCTTTTAAGGTCGTGATCTTTTATAGCCTCTACCGAGGGGTTATACATAGCCACTCCACCAAACGGTGTATAGCCTACGTCAAATTTAGAAACGCCATATGCAGCCATTACTAGCTGTACAGCATTTACTAGCTGGGCTCTTGCACCATCCACACCTTTAGGTACGAATGACTTGCCCTCTGCTGTTTTTGCTATGCTTATTTTTGCTTTCATTTCTTACTATGATTCTTTATAAGTTTAATCACAGGGGAAGATTCTCGTACATACGCAAAGGCTCCTACAGAGTCTGCGACGTGTTCGAACTTACCCAAGAACGGCATACTGCTAGTCTTTCCGGCAGGATAGTCAGCGCCTATGCCACTAAGTTTATCCGCAGCTATCATCATCTCATTCTTACTAGCACCCGGTGTTTTGCATAGTCCTATCTTGACATTACGAGGAGTAACATACTCTCCTGGTATATCTAATAGTGATGAGAATGTAACCACCAGTGCTTTAGCACCATACAACGATTGGGCCGCGCTTGCGTTCTGTACGCCGCCAGGAGTGAGCTCAGCAACTAGTGCGCTAAACTTATATTCCTCGTTAAGGGTTTTCAGTTCTGTTATTAGCTCCTGCCAACGTCGAACCATATCATCTCCCGCAGAAACCTTAAATTTCTTATCGGACTTCTTTGTGGAAATAACACCATGTGTTACTACAGACCATTTACCGTTAGCAGCTTTCCATACCGAGTAACCAGTATTTGCTAACGAAGGGTCCAGGCTTAATACATAAGGACTCAACCTTACCTCCTTTTTCTTTTTGCATGGTGGGTTGCCCTCACCTGTTTAACTACTTCGTCTCTTAATGACTTATAAGAACGAGCTTCTACTTTAGAGGGGTAATCCTCTAAGAACATCCGCCTGGCTGTTCGTATAGAAGTGAACCCTTTCATCAACGTCTTTTTATACTCGTTAAGCTCTGCTGCCAACTGCTCGTTGTAGCCTAGCTTAAACTTATCTGCATAAGCAGGATGTTGGAACGGGCTCTCGTAATCGTTAGTGGTAAGAAAACAACTAGGACACGGCAGTACTTCCCGAGCTGGGTAATATCCGTGTTCAAGCCAATGTGTCAAGTATTTATAGTTCTCTGTTAGCTGTTCTCCATTACTTATGAGGGTATCTATAACCCTCTGTAATGATGAAAAGTTTATCAGGTCTTTACAATGTGTTGATAAGGCAGCTTTAGCCGTAAGGTCTGTCCAGCCTATTCTGTCGAGGCTTGTTACGTTACTTAGGCTTACCCATGCTGCTGTTTCCCATCCGGCTATAGCTGCTTTTTGAGGTAGGTATGCCCAGGCACAGTCTTTAGTCTTCTTACCATAAGAAGATAAGACCGCAGCTGGATCAGGTCCTGCCTCCAAGGCTACACATACGAATATAAGATTCTCATCTACAGACATATTAGGCTTGATAGGGTCCTGCAATATAGGGGCTGTCTCTTCCGTGAAACCCATACGTAATGAAGGCCTTACTACTATACCGTAAGGTAAAGGCTCTTCTTTCGTAAGGTCTAACGGTAGTCCTGTCACCATAGCGACTACAATCTCAGAGAAGGCTTTAGCGAAGTGATAGCTGTTAGAACTATAATCTTCCCAGTAATTAGACTTCTTATAGGTCTTATCACCTTTACTATATGCCATTTGAGATGCTAGGTCTATGTATCTGTAGGCTCCCTCCATACGTTTGAAGTCAAGGCATCCTTGCTCCTCGTTGTGGAAGTCACCCTCGTCTTGGTATACAAACTTCTGCCATACGTCTTCAAACCAATAGCTATTAGTCGTAAGACCCTTCTCGGGGGCTAAGTTACGAAAGCTTGAAGCCTTCGTCCGTAGCTTAGTTCCTTGAGCGTGGCTAGCCATGATGAAGTCCCACATCTTGTAACCATGTGGTCGTATCTCACTCTTCTCAGCTAGGTTATTATTCGGCAACAAGGTGTTGCAAGGTGTTAGTCGAACTTGTCTTATGTCCGGCGCTGCCTTTCTAATCTTGTTACTTGAACCCCATATATCGCTATATAGGTTATCGCTGCCCTGTAGCTTCTTCGGGAGTTGGGTATTTATATGAGCCCAATAAGCTTCTGCAAACTCTTCCGACATAACTAGTCCGGTAGAATCAAAGAAACTATTGTTTTCTTTTTATACCCTACATGCTTTTCCCACTCAGTGACCTCTATCACCACAGACTCTTTTAAGCCGGGTTGACAGAAACCACACTTGTCGGTGTGTAGTACTGCACTCTTACCTATTTCGTAGCCAGACTCTAGGACCTCCGGAGACACCCGTGCAACTACTACATCGCACTTCAGGCATTTTATCTTTGCAGATTCTCTGTGATCTTTGATACACTCAGGGCACACCGGGTCTGGTGTGCCGAAATAAGGCCTCATAAGAAAAGCCTTAGTACATAGTGCGCAAGGAAGTATGGAGCCTGGGAGAGGTCTGTACCCCTTCATAGACTGACCGAATTCCTCTACTTTACCTATCGACTTTAGTTTATTGAAAAGCTTGTCAGACATACTCTAGTTCTCCTTGATATGATGGTATTCCTGCTTCGTCGTGGAATACATTACACCAATAACTAGAATCGTCCTTACCTTGTATCTTATCCCAGCAGATAGCTCTTCCTATTGCGGGGGGTACACGGTTATCTAGGCAAGTCTTAACCCAGATCTTTTCAAGTTCTACGTACTTACTGTAGGACACCTTTCCTTTAGTAGCCTGTGTATAACCCATCAGCTGCAGCATGTGGGTGTCTAAGCAAACTACTTGAGAATCGTCGGGAGACGCCATCTCACATACAAACGCACATTTTGTAAATCCTATACCTAGGATGTTGGACATCAGATCTTTACGATATTCTACCCATGAGCGTTTTCCCTTCTTACGAAAGAAATCAGGATTGTCCCAAAACTTTTCTCGGAACTCCCACATGTACTTGGTACGGTTGTTGGTAAGGCCGGCACGAGATACTGCTACTCTTTCGTAGAGCTCATCCCTGTTACCCATCCAACTAAGGTCTTTTATATTGTTATATAGTAAGCAGTTACGTTCCCAGGTAGTTTGGATACTTGACCATGCAAATAACCACCTACGAAAGAAATCCTCGTCAGACTTCGGCGCAACTTCATTAAAATACTCTTTATACTCATTTACTTTATATTTAGGGACATGGGCTATGAAGTCCTGTACCTTTGCTTGTACTCTCTTTGAGTTCAAGGGTCTATTAGCCACGTAGCGAAAACCTCCGCTTGTGTGGCTTTAATTTTTCATTTGCTTCTAACATTTACTTACCTTTTTTAATAGTTCCGTGATCAAAATAATGTTTAATTGCCTCAGCTTTGTCCTCGTCTTTGACGTCAATAAAATCTAACATCGCTTGTAACGAGCCAAGCTCCTTATCTCTTTTAGCTTTTAAGCCATCCCAATCCAGCTTTGACATGTCACTCTCAAGTAGGGATGTAACCTTAGATCTTGTTGCTGGTGTGTATTCTACAACCCCAGCGTCCTGCAAGTTAAACCACGCTGTCTTAACGACAAGAGTGCTTTTCTTATATTTCCTAGCCATCTGGCCGGGGTTCATTCTAGCGATACCACCACTGAACGCAGATAGGTCCTTAGCTTCTCGATAGAGTTTTCCTTCTAGCCTTTCAGAATAGTCCTCGGGTAAGGGCTCTCCTGTAAGCTTAACAACGTCCTCATAGGAAACAGAGCGTCTAGCGACGATCTCCGAACCTTGGAAGACATTCATAACAGTAGCTACTACGTTACCATGTACTCCGATCGACCTAGCCATGTCATCCATAGACAAGGAAAGTTCATCAGCGCCTTCATTAGTGGCCGTCTCTAGATATTCGAATACTTTCTCGTACATCTCCTTAGGCGGGTTCTTGCAATCAATAAACCACTTCTGCGTAGAGATCTCACCAGTAACCATGAGTACACAAGAGGAATCCTTACCATCTCTACCAGCACGTCCCGACTCTTGGGCGTATGCTTCTATAGACATCGGAGGGTCTGTATGTATAACACACCTGACGTTATCCTTATCGACACCCATACCAAAGGCATTGGTAGCCACGATAAACTTAGCCATACCTTGCATGAACATCTTCTGGTTAGCCTGCTTATCCTGAGGGGAAAGCTTTCCATGGTAGCGAGTCACACCACCTCTTCCAGACAGGTTGTCCTGAAGGAATGGGTAGATCTCCTGATCTATCTTACGTACTGTAGGGCAGTAGATTATAGTAGGGCCATTAGCTTTATCGCATTCACGAAGAAGACTCCGGGTTCCAGTATAAGCAACTGCTTTGTACTTAAGGTTCTCTCTTGTAGTGTTTTGTGACACCTTAACAGCATCTTCCATATGGAGTACTTCTCTTACCACAGCTTCATTACGTGCTGTAAGTGTTGCAGTAAGTCCTAGGACGTTCACAGGCGAGAGTAGCTCGACAATCTTAGGTATAACCTTATAGGAAGGTCTGAAGTCGTCAGCCCACTGGGATACGCAGTGAACCTCGTCTATTACAATAAGGTTAGGTCTTGCACGTTTCAGCTTATCAACGAAGCCTGACATGTTAAGTCGCTCTGGGGCTGCATACAAGAACTGCAGCCGTCCACTAACCCAATCACCAAGGGTCTTCGTATTCTCCTCGCCAGTGTTGTTCGAGTTTATAGCTGCAGCCTTTACCTTCTTCGCCCGTAGCTTGTTTACCTGATCTTCTTGAAGAGAGATCAGCGGGGAGATGACAAGAGTCCGCCAGCGCTTGGCTATAGTGGGGAGTACGAACGTAGCACTCTTACCCCCACCTGTTGGTAGGATACCTAGAGCGTTACCGCTTGACATTAAGGCGTCTATGATGTCTTGCTGCCCTTGGCGTAACTCTTTATACCCCATGAAGTCCATGGCATCTCTAAGCGACATTAAGTGCTCCGTAGTTTTTAATCTTCATAGTTACCTCTTATGTACCTCGTATATGGCAAACCCGGAGGCCTGCCTTAGCAGAGGTAGGTTTAATTCAATGTTATACTGGTGAGTCCCGATGGAAGTTTTACCCTCCTTCTTTATATCTCTGCGGACAGCTATATAGGCTACCCCACCAGGGTTTAAGTAACTCTTGATCTTCTTGAGTACTTCGTTTCGTTCTTTCTTCGTCTTTATCACGTTTAGCACGTATAAACACGTAATCGTATCATATTTATCTTCTGGTAGTATAGGAAAATACCATGGGTCGTATTTAGCGAAACCCATAGCATCTGCATCATCTCCTCGTCCACATCCATAGTCTAGATGGGTATCTGAGATCATGTTCTTACTTAACAACCACTTAAGAGGAGCACTTAGTGTTTTCCTCTTTATAGCTGTCTTGTAAGATAGGTTGGCCATCAGCTCCTTCGGGTAATCCTCTTGACTACTTTCTCCATACCGACAGTCAGATAACACAGGTTCTCTGCGATCTTGGTATCGTTAGTATTAACTTCTGAAAGTAGTGCAGTTTCCGAAATCGTAGGATACTTCTCCCCAAGCCACATATCTAAGGCATAGCCTAGATCGGGTAGAGGTAAGTCCCAGTTGCTATTACCACCCTGATATACATGGGTAAGATCATAGACAGGTAGCCTTGGGTACTTAGAGGTTCCTGATGGTTTGGCCCAATCCGGTATTACCACATTATTGTGGATACTCCTGTTTAGTAAGGTAGGCCACCATTTGAAGATGCCCCAACCAGCAGGGATAACACCTGGGCTTAGCGCCGTAGCCGTTGCCCACCAGAAGTGTAACAACATCTCTTCGGAACCTATGTCTTCATCAACAACACATTTGTGTACGCAGTTTCCTTCATACATTAATGATATACGGTGAAGCTTAGTAAACCTTGGGTACTTTAACGCTTCCGTCTGTACCCAGTTTTCTTTATCAATTTCCACGTCACCCACAAATGGTGGTGTGGCTAATTGCCCTGTTCGTGCCTCATCAATTTTCTTCTGATCCTTGATAAAGCATGGAAGTACATAAAGCATTTCGTTAGACATGTAAAGGTATTTCCTTCATGGACAGCTTTGTGCTGATGGCTAACTCTAGGCTTTCTTCCAAGTCTTTTGGGACATACATGAATGCTTGATCTTTAATCGTCACAACGTCTCCAATAGTTAGGGGGTTAATTCTTTTATCCGCCCAAGAGCGGCTATTGCTTACTTCGAAAAACCAGGAAACAGCGTCAAATGGTTCATCTAGTTCTGCTAATGGTATTACACTCATTTGAATGTATCTAGCGGGGTCGAACGCAGGTAACTGCGTCCAACCGCCGGCTTCTATCACTTGTAAATAGTTCTCATCTACACACTTGAAAACTCTAGCGACATTTTTTGTGAAGTTAATAGACATATTACAGCCCAAGGAGTCCTCCGATGTAATCATAGATCGGAGCCTCATTACCTTTGTATACGTGCGCTGCCCACTCTTTCAAGTTAACAGTGAATATAGAAAGGTCGTCAGTAGGTCCGGGTTTACACTCGAACGTCGACGGTAATAGATGCCATGCTTCTTCATCACGAGGGTGAAGTATATGCACTACCCACTCTTTGTTGTCCATTCTACGCCAAAATATACAAGAGGTTCCTGTGTAAGGAGGTAGCACGTCTATAAGGTGCTCCATCTCTTCTATGTCGGTAGGCGCATAGAAGTTAAAGGAGTGATCTGGAAAAACGTGGTCTGCTATCACATCAAAGATGCTTAGGAACAAACTCCACTCGTCAGCTTCCTTGTCATCCTTTAATTTCCTCACCACCAGGCCTTTAACGGTCTTAGTGGTCAGCTTTAACCCGTTTCGCAGGAACATTCCAGCACTGGCTACCTCTTGCTGGTACCCAGGCCGTTTTGCCATCTGCTCAACGATCTTACTCGGGATCTTTGGCATCTTTACCTTTAAGCTTATAGTCTGTCTCAAATGGTAAGCCGAAGCCTCTTATCCGCAAGTTATTACGAACATCCATAAGTATATCCTCTCGCTTATAGATCTCTTCGATAAAGTCATCCCATCGGAAGTTTTTGTTTTCCAGGATGTCCTTATGTCGATACCATCCACCACCAGAGGTAGCTTCATCATTAGGCCAGCACAGCTTCTTTGTAGTGGGGTTTCCAAAGAACAAGTCTTTATTAGCCTCGTCCCAATCCCAACCTACTTTACCTTCTGCATGCTTAGGGCGTAGCAATCTAACCTTAGCTTGTCGCTGAGGGTCGCCTTGCTTGTTCTTAATACACTTGATGGTTATAACTTCACCCATGTCACCTATACCGTCAACCCAGTACCTGTTATGGTACAGCTCGACAACCCAAGTGGCATGATAGGCTATTGGTGCTTCAGCTATAGTTACTGACTCTTTATTTTTACGACCACCACCACCTCCACCAAAGGAGGCTATCTTGATATTAGCCTTTAGCTGACCAGAACACAATAACACTGTGTCGTGTTTAGTTAGTAACTCTATCTTATCTCGGAACCATTTAGAAATAGCTCGTGAGTGCATACTCAAACTATCTCCGCCTTTCGCCTTCTTATCGTTAGGGTCTTTACCTGCAAGCCCTGATATAGAATCTACCGAGATAACGATAGGGTGTTCCTTCTTTGGATCGATATCTGTACGTATCTTAGTCATCCAATCTTCTATCCGTTCAAAGCAGTTTCCTACATCAGACGGGTGCTCTATTAACACCTGGTCAGGGTCACATCCCAAGTGGTGCATAAAGTCTGCCGGTGGTGGGGCTTCTTCTGATTCAAGGTGTACGACATACGCACCTCCTCTTCTCTGAAACATACCGTAGTTCATAAAGATAGAACTAGACTTGCCGTCACCCTCTTTGGCTTCATACTTAATCAACTTACCTGTCATTAAGCCACGAGTACCATAAACGTACTCAAGAGGAAGGCAGGGCCTATCTCTCCTCATATCACAGAAATCAAGAAATCGATACTGATCATTAACCTTAGCACCTGCATACACCCTGTTCTTAGAGTCGGCAGAAGCTTTGGTCATAGCTTTCATGTTAATTTTTTTAGCCATTATGTCTCCATGTTATAGCCCCCCTCAAAGAAGGGGGCCTGATTAACTACTGTTTCGCACCGCCGACATTTGCCTTGTCAGTGCCTAGCATACCCATAAAACTAAGGTCAGTGCTACTACCTTCAACAGGCGCTCCTGGTACGTTAGTTACTGGCTGCTGCTGCTGAGCGGCTGGCACAGAGTTATCATTCATACCTGGGATACCTGTAGTTCCTGCGGCATCTCCTGTGTTAGGGGCTGGAGCATTTTGTGGAGCTGGTGTAGCGCCTGGTAATCCTGCTGTAGGGCTCTGCTGTGGTGGTGGTGTAAACGCCGGTTGCGTAGGGGCCGCACTCTGGGCAGGTGGTGCACCTAGTCCTGGGATACCGCCTTGAGCGGGTTGTCCAGGAGCGCCGAAACCTACACCAGCTGGCATAGCTGCGACTACTGGGGGCTCGGGAACATTATACTTACCAGCAAACACTCTGTGTAGGAGTGTGTGCTCGTGCTGACGGGTCATAGGATTGATACCATCTAGCGCCTTAACGAGCATGTCTACAATCTCTTGTCCAGAGTATCTCGGCATTAACGCGTCGGGAGACTCTAGGAAGTTTCTTGTAGCCAGAAGTTCTGGTCCGACAGGATAGGTCTTCAACCCTCTGCCAGTCTCGTTTACAACCATGTCGATAACGTACACGGCATACTTACCGCCTTTGTCCGACTTGTGCAGCTTTAATACTGGTCCGGTCTGTGGGTGTGTTAAGTCCCCACAGTT
>Ga0233410_10000256_pt1 | contig 18419 bp, 35 predicted proteins | sample Na_anoxic_1_MG_FD_179869 | JGI IMG/M metagenome (GOLD analysis project Ga0233410, IMG submission 179869) | Seawater microbial communities from Saanich Inlet, British Columbia, Canada - Na_anoxic_1_MG | ecosystem: Environmental > Aquatic > Marine > Inlet | place: Canada: British Columbia...
CAATCAGGAGTTCACTGTTGTTGGTGCGCCAGTGGTTGATGAGGGATTTACAGCTTCATTTGGCGGTAGTTACCTTACTTATACTTGGAATCAAATATACGATAATATGGGACTAGAGACTCCTACAGATATAACCCCAGTTCCGTTAAGTATCACTGATGTAATATGTAGATTGCAATACAGTACAGGAGGTACACGATCTTCCAGTGGTTCTGGATGGAAGGTTCCTGCTACTCCTGCTGCTACAAGCCTAATCTTTGATGTAGGGTACACTAGGTATCCCGGAGCTAGTGGTATAAATGCGGCAGTCATATATCACCAAGGTTCATTGCCATCAACTATGAATGGATTAAAGTCATGGACATTAGATGGCTATCTAAGCCCAAGTAGCGGCACAGTGAGTAGGGATATGAGTTCTATATTATCAAGCCTTGACCTTTCTCAAGAATTTTATGTCGCTATAGTGCCCGCAAAGTGGTATGATGGCACTGGTGGAGATTATGCGGGTGCAGGATCTAGCCCGCCTATCACATGGACATTGCAATCCTTTTCAATATCATAATACACAAACTAGGAAATAACTATGTCACTAATTAAAAACTTCGACGCAACTATCGAGCTAACTCAAGGCCCGTTATTGCAGATATTCCCAGTGCCGACAATACTCGAACGCACTGATGTCGTACAAGACTATAAGGTCATAAGCCTAGTAGCTGAGGAAGCATGGCAGGTTTCACTTACAGTAAAGAATAACGATGTACTTGTTGATCTATCCTCTCCTGCATTATCAGTAAGCAAGATGCGTATATCTGTCTGGGATGAAGAGACAGTAGAGCCAGTGGAATTGACTACTGCTGCTGCCGCAGGATCAGATCTGGCCAATGGCCTTATTGTTTTCAAGTGTCCTAAAGATGCTATAGATCCACTATGGGCAAATGACTTCGATAGGATACCTGCGGGTAGAATCGTTATCGACTTTCAATTAGAAAATAGCGATGGCCCCACTTACTTCTATGACCGTATCAATATCATCGACTCTGCTTATGGTGGAACTGGCAATGTTGCACCTAATAGCAAGAACTACTTAGAAGCTGCTGATGTCAAGTCAAGAGCATTAGCTGCCGCAGGGTATACTCTGCCTACTGGCGACTCAGACCTAGCCCAGAAGAAGTATGTTGACGATCAACTTGCAACTATTGACTTAGCTGCTCATGAAGCTGACTTAGCTAATCCTCATGTCGTAACTGCTGCACAGGTTGGCAATAGTACAGCTCAATGGAATGCGGATAAGATTGAAGGGATAGCCACAGACTTGTCTGGCATTGCCAATGGCGAGATAGTTGGCTATGATGGCGTAAACTTTGTTCCTGTTGCTGCTAGTGGGCTTCCTGCGGGAACTACTGGTGATATACTTATCAACAACGCAGGCACATATGAAGTGCTACTTCCGGGAGCTAGCGGAACTGTCCTTAAGTCAAATGGCGCTCTAGCCCTACCTTCTTATGAGACTGTAAGTGGAACTGGGGACGTTGTAGGCCCTGCTAGTGCCGTTAGTGGTAATATCCCAAGCTATGATGGCGTAACAGGCAAGCTAATGGACGACAGTGGCGTTGTAGCTGCTGAAGTAGTCCAACGTGGAGATGTTATTGCTACTGCTGTTGATGAAGTTCAGCTTGGCGTTAAAGGAGCTTCTGGGCAGACTGCTAATATATTCGAGGTTCAAGATAGTGGATCTGTAGTATTGGCGGGCTTTGATAAGGATGGCACAGTATTCTCTGAGATTGTAGAGACTAACGATCATCAATTATTGGCTGAGGTTGCGGCTCCTGCTACTCCTGCGGCAAACAAGGTTTCCATGTATGCTAAGGCTGATGGCTTGGTGTATTCAAAGGATGATGCTGGTGTAGAGACATTGATGAGTTCTGGTTCAGGCGGCGGTGGTGGATCAGGAATAGCCAACACTTATACATTCGACACAACCACAACCGCAAGCGATCCAGGTGCAGACGGTATGCGTTTTAATAATGCTACTCCTGCCAGTGTCACAGAGATCTATATAAATGATGATGCTAACGGTGTGGACATATCAAGCTTAATTGATTTCCTAAGCCCTAATGATACTCTATACATTCAAGAGACGGCAACAGCGGCAAACTATATACTTGCTAAGATTACAAGCATAACCGACAACACAGGTTGGTACACAATAGTAGTGACCATAGATGACTCAGGAGTTCTTCCAACCAATACAGGAACAGTAGGCGTAAGCTTTGGACGTGGTAGCCTATCACTAGATAATTCTGTCACAGATGCTACGACCGCTAGAACCTTGGGCCTTTCAGATGTTGGTAAGTCAATAAGAATGACAAGTGCATCCGCCAACGTGATAACAATCCCGCTAAACTCAACAACACCATTGCCCGTAAATAGTATGTTTGTACCTATACAAGATGGCGCAGGACAGACCACTATAACAGCGGCAGCTTCGGTGACATTGAACGGTGTTGTAGCTTCCAGTTTTATACTCGGTACTCAATACGCAGGCTCGGTTCTCACTCAAGTCTCTGCAAATACTTGGACTATATCAAGGGGATTTAACGCCAATGAAGTGCACAGCTACACTAAGCAGCAGAACTTCGGCACAGCTACATTAACGGACGGTGCAAACATCTCATGGGATTTAGACAGTGAGCAAGTAGCAAAAGTTACATTAGCAGGAAATAGAACCTTAGACAATCCAACTAATATGGTAGACGGTGGCACATATATTGTAAGAGTAACTCAAGACGCTACAGGAACAAGAACTCTCGCTTATGGTACTGCTTATGACTGGGGTGCTGAAGGTGCACCAGTGCTGACAACCACAGCCTCAAAGACTGACATATTGACTTTTGTATCAGATGGTACAAGCATGTTTGGTGTTGCGGCAAAAGGGTTTGATTAATGTTTACTTTATCAGCGGGATTCCTTGGAGGCCCGAAAAGCGAAATGATTACCACTTGGGACACTGAGAAATTAGGCGGAACGGGAAGTGCAACCAAGGTTTTATTACTCCCAATGACAGCGGGTAATACTATTGATTGGGGTGATGGCACTATAAACAACCTCAATACGCATACCTATGCTTCAGGCGGTGTAAAAACTGTTAAGATTTATGGGCAGGTTACAGGGTTTAGATTTAATAATGGTGGCGATAAATTAAAGCTTACTGACGTTTCAGACGTTGGTGGGTTGGTTGTGGACAATAACGCAATGTTCTACGGTTGTGCCAATCTTACTTGGAGTGCTATAAACACACCAGTAGTAACATCAGTTAATATGGCTAACCAATTTCGTAACTGCGCATTATTTAATGGCGATATTACAAGTTTTGATATGACTACTGTTACAGGGTCTTATGCGAATATGCTAAATGGGTGCACTGTATTTAATCGCTCTATTGGTACATGGGATGTAAGTAACGCATCAGGGTTAATGAACGGACTTCTTTTAAATGCCGCAGCATTTAATCAAGATATAAGCTCTTGGAACATTGCAAGCGTCACAGGTATGACAAACCTATTAAACGGTTCCGCATTCAGCTCAACCAACTATGATTTATTATTACCTGCTTGGGAAGCTCAGAGCGTACAGGATATGGTCACGGCTCACTTTGGTTCAGCCACATATGGTGCAGGAACTCCCGCAACGGCTAGAGCTGCACTTATCGCGTCACCTAATTTATGGACAATAGCAGATGGAGGCCCAACATGAGAACTCGCAAACTATGCAGACAGACAACAAGAACGCCAATATTTTATTATGTTAAAGATGTTGAAGGTAAGGTTGTTGACTATGGAATACTTCGCAAAGGTCTACAAGTTGAGACTGAGCAAGCTGTATTGAAGCAAAGCACACGACGAACAATATTCAATGACATATTCTCTACTTGGGAAATAGTCAACGGTGAAATAATTGGAGTCTTAAAATGATCTCACTACAAAGACGCGGAATGATGGGAGGTGGGGTGTTGGCTAGTGCAGGCGGTGCAAGTCATTTTAGCTCATCAGACATTAACGACTTTGATGCAAATATGACAAGTGCATATTTAATGGAAAGTACTTCTTGTCTTGATGCTCATGGTGCGTTTGATGCAACTAGCACAGCCCAGATAACTACATCAACAGGTAAGGAAAATAATGCCCTAGTACCTTCAAGTACTTCGCCATATTGTGAGTTTTCTTCTGGTGCGTTTGTTGATACTACTGGCAATTATGCGGTATCCTGTTGGGTTCAAACTGATGGCAGCTCAGGAGCGGGCTATTTACTATCTCACTATGATGACGCTACTAATCAATCTCCAATAGCAATACATGTGACACCATCAACAGCTACAGTAAAATTCGACTTAGAGACATCAACTGGAAACGGTGCGCAAATAACGTCATCTAGTTTAACGGGTAGCACTTATCATCATCTAGTATTAACTGTTCAAGGCACTACACATCAGGCTTGGTTGAACGGTTCATCACTTGGGACTAAAACTATTACAGGCACTAGGCGCACAGGCGATTCACCTCGCTTCTTTTGTAGGGATTATGGCACAGGCAATAACTCATTTTCTCAAGGCGTTGACTTAGACGAGGTTTACATGTGGGAGGGGCTAACGTTTGGAAGTGGCAAGCCTACTGAAGCGGCATTTGTTGCAGCTCTATACAATTCTGGAACTGGCGATTTTTACTCATGATACAATTAAACAAACACTATGAAGAGATTGAGCATGAGGTTTTAAAATACCGCTCATTGATGCCGTTTAGTACAATGACCAGGGTGAAAGGTTATGAGATAAAGCATAAGTATTTCACTTTATACCCTAGTGGAACTTTGGTCATTGGCAAGGGTTATGCCTGCGATGGATGCAGCGGCCCAACTATTGACGGTGATAATCTACATGCCGGATTTGCTCACGATGCCCTATATCAACTGCTTAGGATTGGCAAGTTAAGCCAGACAGAAAAGGACTTTAATACTAACCGCAAATTAGCAGACTTGACTTTTTACGATCAGCTAAAAATAGATGGTATGAACTGGTTTAGGCGGTGGTATTATTATAGAGCTGTAAGGATATTTGGAAAAACTCATGCAAAGCCTAAAAATATTGAATTACAAAAATAATGGTTTATTGTAATAACTTAAAATTAACAATAAGGTTTATAAAGTATGCCACCGTTGGCGATGTCATTAGAAGCAAGCGAGATTGTATCAATTCTATTAGTAATTGCGCCCTTGGTTGTGGGTTGGGCTTTGAGAACTAAAGCAAAGGCACTGAAGCTCGATATACTTGAAACAGTGGATAAACGTATTAAAGAAGAGATCCAACCACTTGAGAATAAAATTGAATCATTCGAGAAAAAGCTAAATGAGATTTTCACAGATCACAAAGTTATGCTACAGCGTCAAGAGGATTGCTTTAAAATATTGTCTAAGCTTGACGAGCGGCTAGAGAAAAACGACAACTATTACCGGGATAGGTTGCAACACCTATACGATAATAAGCAGGACAGAAAATGAGAGCCTTAAAATTTATGGTGCTAGAAGATGAGCCAGTTTGCATGGCTTTAATCAAAAATATACTAAGCAAGAAATTTCCCTATGCAGAGATCACCACAGAAGATAATCCTTACTCAATCTATTTATCAACCTTTGAGAAGCCCGATATACTTATAGTTGATTATCAATTCCGCTATCCGATCACCGCATGTAAAGACATCATTGAGAAGCTATTCAGATTTAAGGGTTTGGTTATAATATATTCAGCTCAGGAAGTGGGGCATATTAAAAAAGACTTTACCAAAAACTACGGCATAGTTCCAAAGAACTTTAGAGTAATAAGTAAATTAAAACCAGGAGAATTAATCAGTGAAGTTTGCGAATATATCTCAAAGCGTGATAATGGGTTCTTTAATCCTGCTCACAAGTAGTTGCTCAATGACCTTGGTTTACGCTCCCAAGAACGTATGCAACCACGGCAACGGCAATAAGACAGAAATTACAGGATCAGACTTAAAGGGTAATACCGCCTCTCAAAAAGCAGACGGAAAGCTGTCTATTCCTTTAGTTCCTTAATTACTCCATTGTTAATTCTAACTTACATGTTCTTTCTTTAGCCAATCCACCAAACGCATAGGTCACTTCGGTCAGATATTCCCAATTGTCATCCGGCATAAAACCATCCTTGACTAGACAATCACAGGCAAACTTATCTATGATTGAAAGCATATTGGCAATATCAAACTTACGCTTATTGGCTGCGGTGATGGTGTACCTTAGTTTAAATTCGGGTTGAAAGTCTGTTTTAAATACTTTCTTGTAAAAATGAACTTTACTTAATAACTTCAGGTTATACTCAATCTTTACCCGATCCATCTCAGGCTTAAATTGATAATAGAAAATATTCTTAACCTTGCCAAGTTTGAAGCGATCCATATTCCTGGTGGTGTTGATATTCAAGATCACCTTTTCATCAGCCTTGGTTTTCTTAGGCAGCATTACAAAAGTGGGTACGTTTAGAGTTATCATTCTCTATTCTCCTTTATATAAAAATAAAATCTAAGCATTGGAGATATAAAGCCGACCACCACATAGGCCAATACCATTAAAGCCAGAACCGATTTTTTCTGCTGCTTCACTTCGCGCCAATCCTCATTGAAGTCTAAGACCATCATTACCATATTAGTTAATAATAGTATTATCATTATCTTATACATTGCGTTTCAATTCCTGTTGTGTTATATTTAATCCTCATTACTCCCTGAAGCCGCCAGTTAAAATGTATTATTAAGAGACTAGCTCCCTTAAGGAATGCCTTTGCTCCCAACTCTGGCGGCTTTTTTATTTACATCAGAAAGGCAAATCTGACTCCTCAACACTTCCTTGAATTGGTGCGGCTTGATTCGCAACTCCACCAACTGGCGGCGCTTGGTATTGCGGGGCGGCTTGCGCTTGGTTCTCTTCTGATACCTTAATCATCCAAGCCTGCAAGGTGTTAAAGTACTTTGCCTCACCTTGTGGATTAACCCATTTCCGGCCCTTTAGATTAAACGCTACATCGACCAATTGCCCTACTTGGTTATTGTCTAAGTTAGCGCATTTGTCTTGGATCATTTCAAGCTGAATCAATTCTGGATAATCGCCACCAGTATTGATAACAAATTCACGCTTCTTGAAAGTCTCGCTAATTACCTGAGTCTCTTTTATTACTTCAATCGTTCCTGTTACTTCGTAGCTCATTTATTTACTCCATTGTGAGTTTAATTTTAGCATTCTTAAAACAAGTGGAAATATATGATGCAGGTCATTGGCGCTTATTCCTGTTTCTTCTGCAATAGCCGCCAACGCATCGGCTAAGTCCCGCTCATTCTCGGTCTCAAAAATCCAGTTGCTTGTTACGCTTTCTCTTCCTTTAATATCCATCTTCATTTCTCCTTGTTGCCTATTACTTTTTTAGATTCTTTCCAACACTCACCGCAATAACAACCAAACTCTTTGCCGGTTATGGGATTGATGCCAGGTGACTTTAATAACTGCAATTCTTTCTTACACCGTTTGCATAAGATTGTCATTTAATAATTCCTTTTGCCTTTAAGTTCTTAATATTGCTTTCAATAATATCTATGATTTCCGACACTTCACTATTGGGGTTAATGGCCTTTCTCATATAGGCCTTTAAAGCTTCGTCAATATGAGCATAATATCCGCGAGTTGATCGAGTGAACTCATTCTTCGCCTTGGGTGATTTATTCTTTGTTATCTCAATCAGTGTTACATTATTTCCTATTTCAATTTCCCATGTGGAATCTATTTTTATTACATTCATTTCTTCACCTTCCTTTTTTTATTCCAATCAATTGCATCGTGGTTCTTATCATACTGCGGCTTATCTACTGGGCGCGGTTTAGATCCTTTACCGCTCATAGTCCACCTTGTAATTGCGTGATGTACTGGCGGCAAAGTATTACACGCTGATAAACTTCATCCATTGCTGCACGATCACGGTTTGTATTAAAGCACTTATGTTTCAAGTGCTGCGGGATGTCGGAAAAGGTCATAGTGTTATGAACATCAGTAAAGATTGTATCATAATCTAAGCCCTCACGATAAGCTATAGACTTTGCCTCATTTTTAATCAAGTGTGGAGGCGCATCTATTAACGTGTAATCCAACCAAGCCGTTGATTTATCGTATAGTTCCATATAGCCTTGAAGTTGCCACCAGTAGCCCTTGTCCTTTATTCCAGTATCAAATAATGGGAAGGTGTCGGGACTCCATGAGTTTTTAATATCTCTGATAACGTCATCGCCTTTGATGTCACAAGTTCCGGTTAGATAGTCGTTACTTCTATACTCTGAATTTAACTCATATTCCTCCATAGTTTGAGCGTTGATTAATTCCAAGCTTTGAGACTCGCAAGCATTTCCCTTATCAAGGTATTTAGATTTAATATCTTTCCTTCTCAGGTATAGCTTTTCTTTCAGCCATGTTTTACAATAGGTTTTTACTCCTGCGGGCAATTGAGGGTTATTCTCAAGGTGCACCAACTTGTCATTTTCTACCTGTTGCAAGGCTGTAAGATCCTTTCCCGACTTCATTTTATCCTGGAAAGTCTTTAGCTTCCTTTCTTGCGTTTCAGATAATCCAACATTGCCGGTCATTATTTGACCGATGGCAGAGCAGCGAATTTTGAATATTGGTATCATGATAATTCCTTATGCCTATCTTTAAATGCCTGTAATACTTCAGGATCTTCCGCAAACTCTGTGCTAAGGGCTTTATTGTACTTTGCCTTTAGATAGTCAACATCCTTACAAGCTTTAAACGCTGCCAGTATTGCTGCCTTGGTTATTGTCGGGGCTTTGGCGGGTGGTGGCTCTTCGCCTTGAGTAGCTTCTACAATATGGCTTTCATCTAGATCTTGAACAAATATATCAGAGCAGGCTGTGACATTCATTACGGCATCAACTAAGCTTCTCTTCTTCGCCATCTTTAGCACTGTATTAGATACAGTGTGCATATCTTGCCTTACTTGCTTAATTCGGGTTGGTGGTTGATTGTTCCATCCCTTTTTATAGTGCACTCTTCGCATATTGTCGGGAGTCTCTTCAAACTCTTCATCGCATACAGAGGCACGCCAAGCATATTTAGTTTCAAGGCTTGAGCACTCGCCTATTCCCGTTCCCATAAAGATCCCGGTTGATTGGTGAGTTAATCTAGTTATTACCCTATAATAGCGATTTAGCTCTGTTGAAAGATCCTCAACGATAAACTCAGGGGCAAGCATAAATGTTGTTAATATCTTCTCAGCTCCGGCTTTCAATAAAACTGGCTTATCTCCACAGCCTTTAATCGTATCGTAATGCGTTCCGGCTTTCATAACAGAATCCATAACAGCGTGAATTGTTGCTACATGGCTCTTAATATCGGCTACAGTTTTTACCGTTTGTACTATCTTACTAACTTGTTCATTGCTCATTTATACATCCCCTTATATTCTTTCTTTAATAGATCACTAATGATGCGCTGTATAGGCTGACCTAGTACACTCTTTAATTCCTTTAGTACTGCATGATCTTCTTTCAGTACCTTTATAGTAGTTTGATTGTTCATAATATCCTTAATATGGCTTGATTGCCTGTTAATAGAATAACACTTATATACACTAGGTTCAAGGCATGATATTAATTTAATTTAATTATTTATACATTTTTATACATTAAATTAAAGATAGCCCTTGAAATGGTGTATAACTTGCCATATACTAACTTTATCGAAACAACAAACCAAGGACATAAAATGATACAGCAACTAATAAACCAATTCACCCAAGCCCTCGCAGCATATGACCGGGCAGAGCTGAAGCACCTTTACAAGTCACTGACAGAAGATCAGGCAATTGAACTAAGCAAGATAATGGAGGGGAAGTAATGAGCAACCAAATCATCAAACTAATCCAAGGCCGTATAAATCAATACAACATGGATAATAAACGGGCAGCCAATGACACCACAAAGCTATTCAACCAAGGCGCAATTCAAGGACTCAAACAAGCAATTGAAATAATAGAGGGAAGATCATGATCGAATCACCAACAATAATACCCGCTGCCGACATGCCGGACTACATCACCCAATTAGGCGGCCAACCTGATTGGGTCAAGACTCTTGAGGGATACGGAGCAGTAGAGATCCTTTGGGGCTATAACCGCGACACCAAGTACTACGGCATTGACGAGAGTTTGTGTGAAATGTTAATTAGAGACTGGAAGGAAGAGGAAGAGAGATGAGATACCGCAAACCAAGAACCGATTGGATAATTGAAGCCGCAATTGTAATAATCTGCTTCACTATGCTAATGGCAATAGTGATGAATGCGGGGAGGGGTTCGTTATGAGCAAGGGCAACGGCATAGAGCTACTCAAAAAGAATCACCTAGATTTAGGCAGGAAGTACCAGAAATCAATGGAACGCGAGAAGGAACTACTAACCCAGAATGATATACTTGAAGCTGAAAAGGCCGATATAGTCAAGGTATACAATGAACTTCATGCGGCTTGCCATCATTCAGCGGGTGAGTTTAAATACTTAAACAAAAGTGTCGCTGATTTGATAAACCTCAATGATGAGAAGGCAAAGAATATCCGGCATTTAAAGAACTTGAACAATGTGTATGCAATTACTTTGTCGATTGCAGCGGTAACAATGATGTGCTTATTAGGAGGCAAGTAGGATGAGAGAGATTAAGTTTAGAGTATTTTCAAAAGATGAAGGCGATTATTATTATACAGAAAAAGGGCATGAAGTAGAGATTAAATTCTCTGAGGATTCTTTTACTGTATGGGTTGAGGTTCAAGAGTGGGAATCTGGATCTGGTGAATGGGTTGACTCTTATGCTTGGCGAGAGCTTAAAGGCGAAAAGGTCTTAGAACAATTCACCGGACTTAAAGACAAGAACGGGGTGGAGATTTATGAGGGGGATGTAATACAAACTAAATTCCTGATATGTGCCATTAAATTTCGGAACGGGTGCTTTTATCCTTTTAACAGTGGATTAACCCCGTTCTCAATGTTAGCTGAAGTCATCGGCAACATTCACGAAAATAAGGAGCTGCTAAAATGAGCCAAGCAACAGTATACTACCCAGAATCAAACGACGGGCCTGTTGAGGTCGTGTGGGGCCTACCAACTCGCGGCCAGATGTTGCCCAAGGTTGAGCAATGGCAAAAAGATATTGAGCGGGAAGTGCAGAGCCGTTATAAGATTGACTCAGGAAAGAACCAAACCGGAACGAATGCGAATATGGGAAGGAAGAAAAGCAAATGATAAATATAAGCAGCTATAAAGAATATATAGAACTCGATGGAATGTATACCCAAATCTTTAATACAGCAGGCGAACCTTTACCAATGCCGAAAATGACAATAGTGTTACGGCAGGTAGAAATAGATTGTGATAAATCTTTAATACCTCATGTGATTATAGGTAAGCAATTAAGTGATGAGTTTGGAGAGTTTAAGAATATGATAATTAACGATGTTGGCAATGGTAAGATTATTCTTAGGCAGCTAGAGAATGACGGGTTATTGACTACATTAAAAAGCGTCGAGAACACAGGGTTTAAGGGGTTCTTAGGCAAGTTTATTAAGTCATATAAGTACAGAGTTGAGACTAATAGTGTTAGGCTCCATGATACCTGCACTTATGAGGAGTTTTGCAGAGAGATCCCGCTTGTAGACTCTTCGCTCCTTTCACTATTAACAATAAAGGTAACGGCAAATGAACCTATCAAGCCAAGTAACAAGCCTCATTGATGACCCCTACTTAAACCTATTCAGCTTGCTAGTTTTCGAGCGGTTGACGGTTGGCAATTTAAAATCAGGCGCGATTGATTGGAGTAGACAAGATTGGGATTGCTTCAACCTGGCGATATATGAACAAGAGTATTTACACAAACAAAGAAAAGGAGAGTAAAAATGGAAGGCTTAGTATTTATTATGTTTATGGCGGGGCTGTATTTGCTCCCGACACTGGTAGCGGTAAGCAATAAGAAGCGCAACACAGCAGCGGTATTTGTTCTCAACCTGTTTTTAGGGTGGACATTTTTGGGGTGGATAATTGCGTTAGTTTGGGCAACTTGTAAAGATGCGGATAATAGAAGATGAGTGTTAAATTATATGACTTGACCTTAATAGATAAAGTGGCGTTGGGAATGTGTTATGATATTTGCCGGGGTGGAATAGTTGCAGCAAAAAGTGAGGCTAACGCAAGAAAAATAATATCTAAAGCTGCATGGTATGAAGGTGCAGAATGTTGGCTAGACTCTAATAAGAGTACTTGTAACTTATTATCATCAGAAACAGAGAGACTAATAATTACTGATTGCAATCCTGGCTAGTTGACGAAACCTCGTAACGGGGTTATAATTGGGGTATATTCATAGGCCCGCCATTGGCTTGATCACCGGTGGTTTAGGTTCCTCTCTGCACCTTGGGCCGACATTCCTAAGCAGAGATAAGCAGAGAGAGCGCAAGACAACCAAATCAAATTTTGCCCTTCTCTTTTTTATGGAGAAATTCCACATGTATGATGAACTAGATTGGTCACACCAAGAAGCGTTTCACTTAGGCCATTTAACCAACATCCTCGGCTTAGATTACATAATCAAAGAAGACTGTATAATCATAAACGGATACCCAATTACTAATGATATGCAATTATCTGCTTTTGTATCTGCTTTAAAGTTAGTTGTTGATAAAGATGTATTTTCGGGAGATGACGATGGCACGCCCTAAAAGACATAACGCAGACTACTTCTCACATGATGCTGGAATGCGTAACGACCCCAAAGTAAAAGCCCTTAGAAACAAGTTTGGTAATGATGGTTATGCTGTCTGGGGTATGATGCTTGAGGTATTAACAGCCTCTGATTACTTCACTAGATCCATTGATGAGATAGAAATAGAGATTCTTAGTGCTGATTTTGGTATTGAGCCAGAGCTATTTAGTGAGATTCTTTCTTACATGGTGCGGTTGAGGCTCTTACAAACTGGGGATAACTGCGAGTATCTGTCACAGAAACTATCAGATAGGATGCAATCTGTAGTAGATAAACGCAGAAACTCCAAGCCAAAGGGGGTTTCTGTCACAGAAAGTACACAAAGTAAAGTAAAGGAAAGTAAAGTAAATAAAACTAAAGAAGAGAAAAGTATAAAAAGATTCAAGGAGCCGACATTAAAAGAGGTTGCTGATTATTGCCTTGAAAGAAAGAATGAGGTTAATCCTGATAATTGGATGAATCACTATGCTGCTAAGGGTTGGATGATTGGCCCCAATAAAATGAAGGATTGGAAAGCAGCAGTTAGGACTTGGGAGAAGAACGATACCAAGAAAGATGTTAAGAACTGGAACCCATTCTCATGAGCCAGATATTAGAAACCACAATGTTTATTCATAAAGGAGATAGATGATGAGAATTACAAAAAATACAAGAGGCATTAGAGGAAGTATTGATTATGTGGATACTCAGGAAATCAAGAAGCTTAATAAATTCAAATCTAACTGGGAATCTCTTAAAGATTTGCTTTACTTAACCATAGATAATTATGGCGATGATGAGGATATAGATACAAGTGTCGCAGAACAAATACTTGAAGAGATGAATAAACTTGAGTCCACAAAATGAACACCTACAAGCAAGACAACAAAAGGAGTTAATATGAAATAAGCCAACCAAGACAGGCAAGCCCGTCCTATGCTACCTGGAGCTAACTTAACATACAGCTAATCCAACAGGTGACATAAATCACCCATAGTAAAAAATTATAAAAGGGCGGTGACTTTATTTTTAACAATAATTTAAGGAGTAATGAGAAGATGAGCGCAACTGAAATACAAAAAGAGATTGAAAGAAAAGTTAAAAAGAACTTCATAAGGAATAATTATAGCCCTTTATGGATGACTCAGAGTATTGATGGATATTTTAAAAAAGGTGCAAGCAATGAAGTATAATGAATTTTTAGAAAGTAAGAAACACAGTATAGGCCAATTTGGTTTTGAGCCTTCATGGATGCCTGATATAGCATTTGACTTTCAAAAACATGTAATACAGAAATCATTACAAAAAGGTAGGGTAGCAAATTTTCTTGATACTGGACTAGGTAAGACTCTTATTCAATTATCAGAAGCCTATAACGTGGTACTTCACACAAACAAGAAAGTACTAATATTGACTCCATTAGCTGTAGCATTTCAATTCTTAATCGAAGCTGAAAAGATTGGTATAGATGATATTGAATATTCAAAAGATGGAAATCACACAAAGAAAATAGTTATATGTAATTATGAGCGATTACATTATTTCGATTCAAATGACTTTGTTTGTTTGTTCCTGGATGAAAGCTCAATACTAAAAAACTTTGACGGTAAGATAAAGAACCAGATAAACACGTTTATTAAAAAGCTTCCTTATAGGTTCCTTTCAACAGCTACACCGTCCCCCAATGATTTTATAGAACTTGGTACTAGCTCCGAAGCTTTGGGTTATATGGGTTATATGGATATGTTGGGGAAGTTTTTTAAGAATAACGCAAATAGCATAGATCCAAAGCACGCAGGAGAAAAGTTCTATTTAAAGCCGCATGCTGAAAGGGATTTCTTTTCATGGGTCAATCAATGGTCAATTATGGTTAAAATGCCTTCCGATATTGGGTTTAGTGATGAACGGTATAAACTTCCGGCATTGAATATAAATACTAATATAGTAAGAAATGATTCAATGATTGAGGAAGAAGGACAGTTATTATTATTTGCTAATAAGGCTAAGAACTTTCATGAGATCCGAGCAGAGCAAAGAAATACATTAACAGGTAGATGTAATAAAGCTGTTGAGTTAGCGTCCGGGAAGACCTCAGTATATTGGGTTAATTTAAATGATGAAGGTGATTTGATTAACAGGTTAGACCCTGACGCAGTTCAGATAAAAGGCGCTATGTCTAGCGACCGAAAAGAAGAAATATTAATAGACTTCGCAAAGGGAAATATTAAAAGATTAATAACAAAAGCTAAAATGACTGGGATGGGTTTAAACTGGCAACATTGCAATCATTCTGTTTTCTTTCCTACATTCAGTTACGAACAATATTACCAAGCTATAAGACGATTCTGGAGGTTTGGCCAAAAGAAGGAGGTAACTATTGATTTAGTAACTTCAGATGGTCAGGAGAAGATAATTGAATCACTTAAACAAAAAACACAAAAGGCAAAGGACTTATATGAAAATTTAGTTAAAAATGTAAATGGAAGCTTTAGCCATGAATACAAAGAGTTTAATAAAACAGTAACACTACCAAAGTTTATTTAAGGAGAAATGAGATGACAAAAGAACAAATAATTACAGAGAATTACGCTATATATAATTCAGATTGCATGGAAGTAATAAAAGATATGCCAGATAGTAGTATTGACCTATCCGTCTATTCTCCACCTTTCGCAGGATTGTATAATTACAGTTCAAGCGATAGGGATTTTAGTAACTGTGAGTCTAAAGAGCAATTTTTAGACCATTATGATTTTTTAATATCTGAGATGTCAAGAGTAACAAAGCCTGGTAGAATTAACGCAGTACATGTTACAGATGTATTTGATAATACTTGCAGGCTTTGGGACTTCCCTCACGAGGTGATAAAGCTGCATGAAAAGCATGGGTTTGAGTATCGCAACAGAATCACAATTTGGAAAGAGCCTTTAAAAGTACGTATGCGCACTATGGTTCAATCTCTAATGCACAAGTTCATAGTAGAGGATTCCACAAAGTGCTTTACAGCTATGCCCGATTATGTTTTAATATTTACTAAGAAAGGAGAAAATGAGGTACCGGTAACACATGATAGCGGATTTGGTAGATATGCAGGAGAAACCCCAATATTACCCAATATACTAAGAGCATGGAATAACGCCAATGATACATCGTTCAATAGCGGTGAGTTATGGAATTATTTAAATAATGAGTTTAAAGATCACAAAGACCCAAAGAGCAATAAATTAAGTCATTATATTTGGCAACGATATGCGTCTAGCGTATGGGATGATATAAGGATTGATGAGGTATTGCAATACAAAGAAAGCAAAACAGAAGAGGATGAGAAGCATGTACACCCACTTCAATTAGATGTTATTGACCGTATAGTTGATTTGTACACTAATCCGGGAGAAACTGTATTTACTCCTTTTATGGGGGTGGGTTCAGAAGTGTTTAGCCCTGTATCATTGGGTAGAAAGGCAATAGGGGTAGAATTAAAAGACAGTTATTATCGTCAGGCTATAATGAATCTAAAAGATGTTGATAGTCGATTTGTTGAAGATCTTCACCCAGAACTATTCTAAATATGCAATCTAAAAAAGATAGCTTTATTGAGTCTATCACCAATGTCATCATAGGTTATATGGTGGCGTTGGTTAGTCAGATTATCATATTCCCACTTGTAGGAGTTCAGGCAAGTATAACACAGAATATTACGATAGGAATATACTTTACAATTATATCTCTTTTGAGATCGTATTTAGTTAGAAGGTATTTTAATAAATGAACAACGACTACGCACTTTTAGGGCTACTAATAAAGAAGCCGGATCTAATTAACGATTGTCAGCTTATCAATAAGTTTGAAGATCCTTTTGCAGATCAGAAGCTAAATATAATATTTACCAATATCAAAGAGCTTTATTACTCAACCGGCAAAGTAAACCGTCGCGAATTAATGAAGCTTGGAACAAAGGACAATATCAGCGTTGATCTTTACCCGAAGATAATAAGCCAAACAGGTTTTGAGGAACACCTGCAAAGCTATGTAAATGTCAGATATGAGGCACTTGTAAAATCTAGGTTGCAAGTACTCAGCCATGAGTTAGGCAATTGCACACTTGATGAACTGAACACAGCAGAGGATTATTTGAACATCGTTAGAAAGCGATTAGATGAGATTGAGAAGAATAGCCAAGTCACAACAGGGGTGACACTTCCTCAAGCGGTCAAGGAGGTAATGAACAAGGCCGTTAGACTAAGTGAAGGCGATCAGCAAGATTATCTCAAAACTGGTGTATCGTCGCTAGATAGCCTTATATGCGGCTTAACAACTAAAACAATGTCCATTATAGGTGCAAGGCCTAGTGTCGGTAAGAGTGCACTAGGATTAACTTTTATGAGCAATCTTACAAGGTTTAATATCCCATGTGGCTTTTTATCGGTTGAAATGTCAGAATCAGAGTGCGCGGAAAGAATTATACAGATGCGTTCCGGTATCTCAATATATGACTTTGCCAAAAACACCAATAGCACATCGACAGGCAAGTTTACACAGCAGGCAGAGAAGCTGAAACAATGTAGATTGAGCCAGATAACCAGAACAACAGATAGGCGGCTTGGTAATATCCGCAGCATTATCCGCAATATGAAGAATAAGAACCCAGATTTAAAGGTTGTGTTTATTGACTATCTCCAGAAGATCCAAGGCAGTTCAAAGTTAGATAGGCGCTCCCAGGTTGATGAGGTTAGCGCAACATTGACAGATATTGCAACGGATTTGGATATTCATATCTGCGCACTTGCACAGCTTAATAGGGATGGTGACGAGTTCCCAAGGATGAAGAATTTAAAAGAGTCAGGCGGCATAGAGCAAGATGCTCATTATGTATTGTTAATTCATCGCGACCTAGCAGAACAGGCAGAGGGCAACTATGACCAGGATTGTATTTTATTCGTTGCTAAGAATAGAGGCGGCAGGACTGGCAAGGTTGATATTAAATACAATGCTCAGACAACAGAATTTTACGACAACTCAACAGAATGGAGCAACAATGATGAATTATAAAAAGCACTATGATAAAGTAATAGAAATAATGCAGGATCACAAGATCACCAAAATGACAAAGGTTAGGATTTTAAACTCTGCGATTATTCCTAGTTTTGCGGGTGCATGCATTTGCTCAATATGCGAGGATGATATAGAAGATGATACTCAAACGATATTTGACGTTCCTTATCATTCAGAATACGCTCATACAAAATGCTTTGAAAAGGCCGTACAATGAACTTTGACGTAGAGCTTGAGAACCTGCTGAATATCACGGACCACGATGAATTGATCGAGGAATATGCTTTCTTCTGTGCTGATGTAGATTGTTATTTTAATGAGCTAGATCAGAAGGCAGAGAAAAAGCCTGATTGGTGGTGGATTGGCTTAGGGTTTAAAGAAGCGGCTAGCCCCAGGCATTATGAAGAGGCCAGATTTATATATAAGCAATTCTTAAAGTTCAAGGATGTCGAGGGTGAGAGCTTTAGCAACATGATTGCCCGATTCACCCAAACCAGATTCAACGGGGCAGCGCAGAAACT
>Ga0233410_10000257_pt1 | contig 18418 bp, 19 predicted proteins | sample Na_anoxic_1_MG_FD_179869 | JGI IMG/M metagenome (GOLD analysis project Ga0233410, IMG submission 179869) | Seawater microbial communities from Saanich Inlet, British Columbia, Canada - Na_anoxic_1_MG | ecosystem: Environmental > Aquatic > Marine > Inlet | place: Canada: British Columbia...
TATCTAATCCTCACTGGAGCGACCAAAGACAGGCAATCCTTAGTCGAGCGTTTCCAAGGTGGCGAAGGGGAAGTCTTTCTCATCTCGCTCAAAGCTGGTGGTACTGGCCTAACTCTCACTGGGGCTGACACGGTCATCCACTACGACCCCTGGTGGAACCCTGCTGTTGAGAACCAAGCAACCGACCGCGCCTATCGCATTGGTCAGGACAAGCCAGTCATGGTGCACAAGCTTATTTGCTCTGGCACAGTGGAACAAAGGATCCAACAGATGCAAGCAAAGAAAAACACCCTCGCCAACAACATACTAGACGGCGCTACCCAAAGCCTCGACCTCAACGAAAAAACGCTCAGTGATTTACTGAGCGCTCCTGAAGAATAAATTTGATTCTCAATACTTACGGACGAGGAAGCACCACTGACTTGGTGAAGTAATGGCTGTTTTCTTTGACGAACTTGGCAAAGGCTTCTTGGTCTGAAAAAGGCTTCTTATTCAAAGCTCTCATTCCTGAGTCGGAAAGCACTAGGATGCCGAGTTCTGCACCGGCAAGACGTGCGGATGCTGCAACATTATCACCATTACTGTCTTTAATGTCAGCAGCCACATCGTTAGTGGCGCCTTCAATCATATTCCCTTTGATTCGGATTTCTTGATAATCCGAACCGCTGGTCATTATGGGAACTCTTTTCTGCTCAATAATGCCAGTATCAGTATTCGCGAATTCAAATATGAGAGTCACAGTTAGATTGTAGACATTCTCAGCAATGAAGTTGTTAGGATTCGTTATATCCTCGGCCGCTGCAGGATTCTTTATACCAGTCTGAGCTAAGTAGTTGCCAAACGTCTCATCGGGGTTGACTAAATAGCGATAGAGTGAAAACACAGGAAAAGGTGCCCCACCAGAAACTCCGTCAAATTGATCTTTATACATCAACTTGTAGATCACAGTGGAGATATCTCCTCCCTTATCATCTTCTTTTCCTATCTCTCCGTCGTAACGGTCAGTCGCGGCACTGAAGAAGACGAACTCCAGTGGGTTCTTCATCTCCGCATTTTCTGGCCCTAAATCAGCTGAATTTAGATCGTCATCCATACGAATGGAAAGCCATTCGTAGTCATTGCCAGAGCGGATAACGATGCCTTCTAAGTCACGTGCCATTAGTTCAATGCTCTCTTTGGCCAACCTCGAAGCTCTCGCCTTGTCGCGGCTATCTTTCCAAGCATCCATCGACATACGCGTGGTGCCGATCAAGACTCCGATGATGACAGTAGTGATTGCTACTGCGGTCAGAAGCTCGATGAGCGTGAATCCTTTTCTTAGGGTTCTTTGAGTTTTCATAAAAATTAACGGCGGACCGCGATGTTCTGAGTGGCGACTGGTGAACCTAACTTGTCAAAAGACCAGCTACCAGTACCGCTACCAACCACATAAGCGTGGAGATTGTTATTCAGTGGAAAAAACTCCACTTGAAGGGTGATGTAACCGTCATCATATTCTACACTGTTGCCAAGCACGTTCGTATCATCTGAACTATTTACGATGCCAGGCTTAAGTTCCTCTCCATTTTTCAGCAGTTCCAAACCATTAGATCCTACTTTTTTATATAATTGAGTCATACGAACAGCATACACTCTACCCTGCACCACGCCTGGTAAGAGTTCATCAGAGAGAGTGGAAGCATCGATGCGTCGAGCCACAGTCTGCGTGATATAATCTACTCCTGGAATATTTTGAGTACCATTAATGACAGCAATACCAGCGGCTTCGAGAGTTCCATCGTTATTTTCTTTATCCGGAATAGCTTGATACTGGTATACTAAAATAGCCTTACCTTTATCATGAGAGCCACTAATCCACTGGAATGCTTTATCAAACGAGGTTGTATAGTCAGTCTCCTCGGGTCGCAGAATGGCCATTTCATTTTCCAATGTATGCACCAGTCGGTTCGCTTCAGCAGCTCCGAGGGCTTTGTTGATACTTTTCTGGGCTGGGCCAAAAACCGCCATGAAAGTTGTCAGCAGCATAGCGACAATGCCGATAGCGATGACCACTTCGACAAGCGAGAAGCCTTTTCGGCTAGAAATATTTTTTCTCATAATTTAAGATGACGTAGAGACTGTAGGTTATTCAAAGGTCGGATCACTGCCAGAATTCAGGCCTGGAACCTGCTCAGGGTTTCTAAAGATCGTGGTGCTACCACGTTTCCAAATGGCGAAACCTGCCACGTCACGGCTACCTTTATTGCTGACTCTTGGAGTATCATTCGTAGGGTAGAGTGTGCCTGACTGCACGACAAAAGACACTGGTGACGACCCCACTGGTGCGGGATCCTTAATAATGCCTTCAGGGTTAAATTCATAATAATAGCACTGCTGAGCTCCTGTAATACCAGGTATTTGAACTGACATAGTGGGAGGGTCTCCACTCAGCTTAGCGTTAAAGAAAACTTTCGGGGGCAGCTGCACACCACGTGCTTTTAAACGATCTTTAAATAGAGGATCACCATTTGAATCCACAGAGTATTCTCCGTTTGGGTCCTGCTCTTGTCCAACAATCCCCATGTACCGCAGATGCTTAGCACGCTGTTCTCCAGTACCGCCACCATTATAGATTACTACTCGAACCGAGGATCCGCTTCCTTTAGCTAATCCACGTGCTTCAGCAAAAAGGCTCTCGGCCATGGAACCGCCAGTGTCAGTTCCTTGGGCAGTTGTAGAATTTTTCATTACCTTAGCACCTATGCCGAGAAGAGTGGACATGATAACCAAGACTACCAGCATCTCGATCAATGTGAATGCCCGACGAAGGGGTGGAGACTGATTATGGAAACGGTTTTTCATGAATTGCGTAGCACCCTAGTGATTTCTGAGAGGAGTGGAAACATTATTTTTGAGAATTAAGTGATAACCAGTAATTTAGCATAGTATGTACAAAGTAGTCCCTCCCCCAAATGAGGTCAAGCACTCAAAATCACAATTGCTTGTTCAAAAAAAGAATTGGAATATGAAGCTTGTGGCGCTAAATGTACAACAAGTTCATTTAGTTATGCAAAAATTCTCATCTTCACATCTCAATCGCCGTGGTTTTTCACTGGTCGAAGTCCTCGTAGTCATCGCGATCATTGCGGTCCTCGCCGCAGTATCTTACCCGATCGCCAATAAAATGATCAAAAAAAGTAAGGTCGAAAAAAACCGCGCCATTATCACCACACTGGAAAGAGCCATCGACCAATTTTATGATGAATACGGCTATTACCCGATTGAGCCACTCTCTAATGAGCTAAGCGATGGAGATATCATTGCCATGCTCAATGAGTTGCATGGCAGCGGAGACAACCTCACATACAATACCAAAGGGAAAAACTATATAGGCTCAATGCCTGATGCTTCTTCTAAACGTGGTGGTCTAGTCTGGGGGGGAGATCAAATCGATGAATTCCGCCATACTTTCACCCCTGTCGACGGTAGAGATAGCGATTTCTTCATTCTACTCGACTCAGATTACGATAAAACAATCACTGTCACAGACTCAGATTACCAATCCAAAGACATCAAAGGAAAAAGAGCTCTTATATGGAGCAAAGGGGAAGATTTAGTGGAAGATGCTAGCTCGGCAAAAGAAGAGGCTCAAGCGCTACTCGACGATGTCAAAAACTGGGAATAACCAGAGAGCACAGAATATTAGCGCCTAGCTTGATCCTACCCTTGACGGATCTTCCATAGCTGCTTCACTGCGCCAGCCCTTTTTAACCTTACTTTATACGCCGTGAACGCATACGAAATTTATCAAAACATCAAGCCATCCATCATTGTAGACCTCTTCACATGGATGCGCGCCGAAGAACGCGATCTCTACAAGACGACTGTCGCAACACTCGCTAACGACCGTAAACTGCGTCCAGTGTTCGTCCAGAAAAAGTCCATCCCTGAGCAAATCGCTTGGATGCACAAGACACTCAAACTCAAGTCCAGCGACATGATTGGTGAGCACCTTTTCCAAGTCTACTTCATGCAAGGCCAGCAAGCATTACTTGTAGCCTTCTGTGACGCCATGGGTATCGAGCACGATGGTAAAGGATCAGTCGACGGAGCTCTCCCAGAAGCATTTGACACAGATAAGCTCAAGGCTGCTATCGACACATTACTCGTGGACTTCGACCCACAACTTGTCAGCCTTTACCTCAACATCTTCAATCTCCAGACCGATTCTGGCTGGGAGAATCTCAATGAGATTCTTGCCTCTGACGAGCGCTTGAAATTTGTTGCTGCTTAACCCAACAGAAAGCTCACCCTATGTGCACATCCATTAGTTTTGGCGACCGCAAGGACAAGAAGGCTGTCGAAGAAAAAGCAGTCTTCGCCCCTAAGTTCGATGAAAACGGTCTGATCCCATGCGTTGCCATGGACTCAGTGACCAAAGAACCGCTCATGCTCGCCTACATGAATGAGGAGTCACTCAAAATGACCCTCAAGCTAGGCGAAGTGGTATACTATTCACGTAGCCGTCAGGAAATCTGGCACAAAGGCGCGACTTCTGGCCACACTCAAAAAGTGGTCGAGATTCGCACCGACTGTGACCAAGACGCCGTGATCGTCTATGTCGATCAACAGGGAGCTGGAGCATGCCACACTGGTCGCAACTCTTGCTTCTACCGCAAGGTCGACCTCGAAGCTGGTAGCGCACCTACCGCCCTCGCATTTACTGAGGACCTCACATTCGACCCAGACTCAGTCTACAAAAAGTAACTGCCCTAAGGACTGAAATCCTTTCCAGCCGCAAGCGTTCTCGCCTGCGGCTTTTTTGTGCCCACACATTTCATTCTTGCGAGCTGGAACGATCTAGCACATCCTAACTGCTACTCATTCAACTCAATATGAATTCACGTGAAGCCACCATAGCACTCAATATGCTACCGAAAATTGGCCCCATTAGGGTTCGGCGCTTACTCGAGCGCCTCGGCTCCGCAGTGGCTATCCTCAAAGCTAGTGAATCCAATCTCACGCAGACCAATGGGATCGGCCCCGAGACTGCGCGTATCATTTCCCACTGGGAACAACATGTCGACCTCAACAAAGAGCTTGAAGACGCCAAAGCGCGGGGCATCTCCATCATCACTCAAGATGACTCTGACTACCCAGAAGCCCTTCGCCACATGTACGATCCCCCACTCGCACTCTACGTCTGGGGCAAACTCACTGACAAAGATAAACACGCCATCGCCATCGTCGGTTCACGTCGCACCACACACTACGGTCAACAGGCAGCGCTGGGATTCTCCCGCGAACTCGCCCGTTCAGGCTTAACTATCATTTCTGGTCTGGCACGAGGGATTGATTCCTTTGCTCACAGAGGCGCGCTCGAAGCCAAGGGCCGTACCATCGCAGTCATTGGCTCAGGCCTCGCTCAGCTTTACCCTCCAGAGAACTTCAAGCTCGCTGAAGAAATTGCCAACGGCCACGGCGCGGTGATCTCGGAGTTCCCACTTCAGCAACGTCCCGACAAGAAAACCTTCCCCATGCGCAACCGAATCGTCGCCGCATGGTCTACAGGTGTGCTGGTGGTAGAATGCCCAAAATGGTCGGGCTCAATAATCACAGCGAATCTGGGGATCGAAATGGGTAAAACCGTGTATGCGGTCCCAGGGCCAATCGATCGCCCCACCTCGGCCGGTTGCAACCAACTCATACGCGACGGAGCCTCACTCGTGAGTAGTGCCGACGACATTTTAGAAGACCTCGAATCCCTCCCTCTCAATTTCGATCTAGAAGTCCAACCCGCAGCCAGCCCCCCAAAAGAGCTCGACAGAACGGAACAATGCGTTTTTGACGCCCTCAGCAAAGAAGAAACCCTCATCGATCATATAGTCAGCAGCTCCAAGCTTCCTGTCTCTACTGTAGTCACTACCTTACTAAAACTAGAAATGAAGAGACTCATTCGCCAACTCCCAGGACCTCGATACATCCTTCGCTAGGATAATTCTACAGACGTACAAACTCGTTTTCTTCTCTTGCAAGCATCCCCCAGCTCCTCTAACGTTGTGACTATCAAACCAAAAATCTTGATCAACCTAAATTGTTGGCACGCTACTTGCTTCCAATCAATCAAGACAAACTGTTTTAAGCTATGAAAAAAATCGAAGCAATTATCAAGCCGTTCAAACTCGAAGAAGTCAAAGAAGCACTCGCTGAAGTAGGCGTTCAGGGCATGACTGTCACTGAAGTCAAAGGTTTCGGCCGCCAGAAGGGTCACACTGAAATCTACCGCGGATCTGAGTACACTGTAGACTTCCTCCCTAAAGTTAAAATCGACATCGTAGTCGACGACGACCAAGCGCAAACTGTCGCTGAAGCCATCGTTAAGAGCGCTAACACCGGCAAGATCGGTGACGGAAAAGTCTTCCTCTCTACTGTAGATGAGGCGATCCGTATCCGTACTGGCGAGACTGGTGCAGAAGCAGTTGCTGTCAACTAATCTAACGCACCCCTACCTTTCTAGGCCACACAGCTTTTGTTGTGTGGCTTTTTTGTGCCCGCTCGTATAGAAACGCTGCAGATGAAAATGAGTTCGAAGTTTGTGATCCGCCTAGCCGCATGGTGCGTACTCATGCTCTATCTACTATTCGACCTCGTCCTTTTTGAAGGACCCATCAAGCAACAGGTTTACCGAATGCAAGGGTCACCAAGTGAGAAGCTAGGCAATGACCTCGAGCGAGGAATTGTCGCCCGCGTTTTCACGAAGCCCATTTTACTCAGCCAAGTGGACTACGGCGTAGACGACCACCTGTGGCGCAGTGGCCGCAGCCGTGAAGATGTAGGAGAAACCGAACGTCTTGCGCTGCGCACATCGGTACTTCGCGAACTCTGCGATCAAGTACTTCTACGAGAAAAAGTAGCTCTCAACCACAAGGATTACCCAATCACTGATGCTGAGATAAATACTGCCATGCTGCGTTTTGCTAGCCGATTCTCAACCCCTCAAGACCTCACAAAAGCCATGGCAGATTTCGGATTCGAAGGAGAAAAAGAACTTCGCTTCAGAATTGCAGCACGGCTCCAGCAAAACAAATACTTAGCCCATCACATCGCACGCGGTATTGCCGTCACAGACAAAGAAGCCCACGCATGGTACACGGTACACACAAAATCACTCACTACTCCCGCCCTCAGAAAGGTCCGCCACATCTTCCTCGCAGCGCTTGGTAATTCCGAAGAAGACGCACAGCGCTCGCTGAAAGAAGCACTAGAGTTCCTCGAATCAGGAACCAACGACTTCGCCTCACTCAGCTCCAAACTCAGTGATGACGAACGTAGTAAAAAAGTCGGTGGGGATCTGGGGTGGTTGAGCCGGCAACGTATTCCAGATGATTTTGCCAACGCTGTCTTTGCTCTACCCCTCCAGCAGCCAGCAATCATCAAGACCAAGCTAGGCTGGCATTTAGTCGAAGTCACCCACTCAAAGCCCGCAAAACTAGAGAGCTTCGAGACTCTCAAGACGGAAATCATAGTAGCGCTAGAGACCTCACGCCGCCAAGAAGCCGTCGCTGAATACCGTAAAAACCTACACCGCCAACACCCTGACAAGGTGGTGGTTCACAAGGAATTACTCAAAGCTCCTTGGAGCAACTAGTCCATCTCCAGTCGATACCGAGGTACCGACTTGTCGACCTCTTTACTCCAAGCATCGATCCCACCGATCACACCGCGCGTACCCTTCAGTCCATGCCCCTGAAACCAAGCACAGGTATCGAGCACTCTACTACCAGTGTGATCGTAGAGAATAATAGTTGTGTCTTCTTTAGCTAGTCCAAATAACTCTTGCTGACGCTCCTGAGTCATAAACTCCGAGCCAGCAATCGCCACAGCCTCATGTTCCTCCCGCGTACGAGTGTCGAGGAATACTATCCCAGCACCTGAATCAACTAGCTCTTTGACCTCCTTCGCGGTAATCAACATCGCGGCGTCCACAATGTGACTTTGGAGAATGTGGTCTATAGCCTCACTAACATCGATCTCATTGCGAGTCGCAACCTCGGCCAATGTTTCGTCATCTCGGTAGGCACACGAGCTGCAGCCGCCAATATGATAACGAGCAAAAAGCGCGCGCTTAGCGCCAGGAAAACGAGCCAGTAAGCTCGCCATGGGTGTGGATGCATCTAGATCTTCCATTGTGTGGTCAATCTAATCACATCTGCCGGCATTTTCCACTGTTTCTTCCCCAACAATTATGCCTATGTAGAACTGCGATGAGTGAGGAATACGAAGAACCAAAAATCTACCTGCTACCCAACTTGATGACTGCGGGCAATCTTTGCTGCGGTTTCTTTGCTGTGCTCACGATTTTCAAGGGGATGCAGCACGACGAGTTCTCAGAAGCTTATAAGTTTTACCAGCAGGCCATCATGCTCATTTTCGGCTCCTGCATCTTCGACCTTCTCGACGGTAGACTGGCACGACTCGGTGGCCAAGAATCTCCCTTCGGCCAGGAATTCGACTCGATTGCCGATGTTGTTTCCTTCGGCATGGCTCCAGCCCTCCTCGTATCAAAGGCGGTACTTTTCCCCCTTTCTGAACAACTCGGTGACTTTAAAATAGGCTGGGCTATCGCCTTCATCTACCTGCTCTGTGGCGCTATGCGACTAGCCCGCTTCAACTGCCTAGCTAACATGCCGAAGAAACCCGGCGACAACATGGACTTCAGAGGTATCCCAATTCCAATGGCTGCTGGCTTCATCGCCTCCATCACCTTCCTCATCATTCACCTCTACACTGGATCAACCAATACGACTCAGGATTTAGGCGCTTGGAATTACGTGCTTGCAGTTGCGATGTTAGGCCTCTCAGCTCTGATGCTCAGCAATGTCCGCTACCCAAGCTTCAAAAAAGTCGACTGGCGCACCAAGGGCTCGCTCTGGGGAGTCGTGACCGGAGCAATCTTCTTCATGCTTCTACTTAACGAGCAGACCCGTTGGTACACACCAACCCTCATCTTCACACTCTACCTTCTCTACGGCCTCATCCGCCCTATGCTCTCCAAGAGGATGCAAAAGAAGCTTGAGGATAAAGTGGAAACCTAGAGGCGCTATGTTACTTCAGCTCAGTTGACTCCCATTGAGTTTAAGACGCATTCCATTGCGTCTAGCTCCCTCCCTTGCAAAAGGTGTTAGACTTTTATACCTCTAGGGCAAATATCTTATATCTTGTCCCAATTCCGGTTTCAGCCTATATGTTAGTTATGAAACAATTTCTCAGTTGTATCGGCAGCGGTCTGTTAGTCTTAAGCCAAGTTAATGCTCAAGCTACAGTTTCATTTGATCAACCGCCTGCGTTCGAAGCCTCGAAGCTACTCCCTCCAGCGCTCATCAAGAGCCCACTTCATCGCATTCGTGAGTTTTGCCCTAGCGATGGCTTCATGATCCATTTTACCATCGACAGCAATTACGGCGAAATCAAATGCACTGGAATGAACGAACTGGCTGAGCGGATCAACGAGCTCAAAGCAATCAAAACTTTAGTCGAAACTAGCCGTACTGACCTCTTTGCTGACGGCCTCAAGCGATCAATCGAAGCCCCCATTGATGCGGTAAAAAACATTGCAGAAGACCCGGAGGAAGCGCTCAGAAAAGCCCCCGCCACGGTCGGTCACTTCTTCAAAAAAGTGGGCTCGTCCATCTCAAATGCCTCAGATAAAGTCGAAGACAAATGGGCCAACCGAGACAAAAACAAGGACTCAGCCGAAGTCATCGCTGACACTGGAAAAGGACTCGGAAAATCCGCTAAAGGCATTGTTGGATTTGACAAAGCAAAGCTCGACTGCGCACGAAAACTAGGAGTGGATCCGTATAGCGACAACGCACTGCTTCAGTCGGAAATGGAGAAAATCACATGGGCCTTCTTTGCTGGAGGCCTCCCCCTCCGTCTAGGTGTATCAGCCGTATCTGGTGGTGGATCAGTCGCCATGAAAGCCACTAAAACTGTCGGGCTACCTGAAGACATCTACGATGTAACTCCCAGTGAACTACTGCTGCGTGACCGCGAATCCATGCTAGCCATGGGAGCGAGCGAAACTCTGATAGAGGCTGTCTTCCGCAACCAAAACCTAAGCATTGCACAACGCCACAGCATCGTAGGCGCCCTCAAAGAGTTCCCTAAGAATGGCGATAGGCTCAACGCCCTCGGCATAGCCGCCAACTGCCAAAGTAAAACACAAGCACGCTACTTCAATCAGGTAATGATGAAACTCAAGGCTCAGAACAAGAAAACACCCTATGCCGCACTCACCACTGTTGTTAGAATGCCTGCGGGCGTCACGAAGGAAGGAATTGTAGAGGTCGTCGCCCCCGTAGACTACATCTCTTGGACTCCGAGTATTGCCGAGTTTGCCCGTGCTCCGAAAATGCCTCAGATGAAATACCGGGCACTCATCTACGGTCAAATGAGTCCGAAAGCGAAATCTGGATTTGAAGCTGCCGGATGGCAGGTTGTCCAGCGCTAAACAATCTGTTCAGAAACAAGCAGAAACTTTTTATCATACTTGCCGCCATTGAACTTTTGACAGCACGAATAGCAAGCCACGTAACGTTTCATCTGCCGAACGCGGTCCACCCCCTCGCCACAACTGGGGCAAGAATAGCGCCACTTCTTTTGCTGAGATCTACGGGGTAGAGGTAAACTGTGCGTGGCGCGTTCACCTGGAATTCCTAAATCCGCACAGGCTATCTGCCACTCCACCCCGTGCGGAGCTATTCTTATACGGCCACAACGATGGTACGCCAAGATGTGAGCCAACTCATGGAGTAAGGTCCTGCGGACTTCCTCTAAGCTTATAGAAATCAATTTAGGATTTAGCTCCACCTTAGCCTCTGGCCAAAATGCCCGTCCGGCGGTAGAACGCATCCGCGAGTTCCACACCACATTCACTTTGGAAGCAAACGCAGCACCACTAAGCTCTTCAAGCCGCTGCATAGCCTCCTCCAACATGGAGTGTAGAGCCTGGCGAATCTGTTCTTCTTCACGCATACAAAAAAGAACCCGCCCAGCTAATCGCCGAACGGGTTCTACAAAATAGTCTACTACTTGTTCAGAACTCCAGCCATTTTTGCCTGGTTCGTCATCTTTACGAGGTCGTCTAGAATTGCTATCCCTTCACGCTTTACTGGATCAATACCTGATGGCCATTCAGGAGTAATATCGAGCTCCGCGATCTCGTTCACAGCACGCTTCATGTAATCATCGTCATCAGAGGATGGATCATAAACGGGAAGTTTAGCTTCTTTAAGGTCATCCAAATGTGCTTTGTAGAATACCAACTTCGCTTTATCTTCTTTTTGAACTTCGGCGAAGCGGACGATACGCTCTTTATTGCGCTCCTTTGTGCGAGCTTCAGCTTCGGCTAACTCAGCAGTACGAATATCGACGTTAAGAGAGATTTCGTTCTTTTCGATTCTCTTCTTAGCGCGTTCTACATCCTCTGCAAGGTACATAAAATCTTTAGATTTCACCATACGTGCCAGACTCATTCCTTTCAACTGGGCTACGAAAAGGTTCGCACGCGCTGACGGCTTATAACCAGGAGCTTTACGAATCTTATCGTAAGCCAAAGCATAGAAGAGATACTTTTCTCCGACTTCGACAGCGTCCATTATATTGGGAAGAACAATATCAGATTCGACACCTTTGTTCTGAGTCGACATGCCGGAAACTCTATAGAACTTCTGGATCGTAGGCTTGAGGTATCCTGCTCGTTCACGATTCGCAAAGAACGGCATAAAACGCGATATGTCCATTGGCTGCTGGACTGTGCCTTTACCAAAAGTAGAGCTGGTTCCGACTACGAGCGCGCGGTTGTAATCCTGTAAAGCGCCAGCGAGAATCTCACTTGCTGAAGCACTCGACTTATCGATCAGCACTACCATTGGTTGCTTAAATATAGCATTATCATAAGCACTTTTGAGCTCGATGCTCCCTTTGTAGTTTTTCACCTGCACCACGGGACCTTTACCTGTGAAGAAACCAGTCATGCGCCGGACTTCTTCGAGTGATCCTCCACCGTTCCCACGGAGGTCGAGCACTAGACCTTCTACCTTTTCCTTGTTGAAGCGGACAAGAATTTTCTCCACATCCACGGAACAACGTGTCTCACCAGTGTCAAAATTTGCATAAAATGAAGGTAAGGTGATCACACCAATACGTCTCAATGCCCCATCTGCATTTTTACGTTCAATAATTTCACCCTGAGCAAACGACTCGCCCATTTCGACAGTTCCTCGTTTGATCACAATAAATTTAGGCTCTCCGCCATCCGCCGGCTCCACCTTGAGACGGACACTCGTCCCCGCTGCTCCTCGGATCTTATCCACAACTTTATCGATCTTCATGAACATGATGTCGATCACTTTGCCTGAATTATTGATATCCACTCCAACCACACGGTCATTGAGCTTTAGCTCTCCTGCAGTTTCAGCTGGGCCGCCCTTGACGATTCCCATGATCTTAGTCGCGCCGTCTTCTTCACCTTGAAGCAAGGCTCCAATACCTACAAATTCATTGCTCATGCTGGACATGAAACGTTCCATTTCACGCGCACTAAAGTAATCAGTATGTGGACCGTAAGACTTAGCCACCGCACTTAGGAAAAAATTTGCGATGTCCTCGTTATCGACGTCATCGACTGAGCGTTTTACTCGCTCATAGCGCAGCTTCAGCTTTTCACCTATATTCTTTTCATCTTTCAAAGGATTCTCTTTTCCTTGCTCTTTCGCACGAGTCTCAATAATGGAGCGACGCATCGTCTCAGCCAGCATCGCGTCTTCAATCATGCCTCTCCAGAGTTTATCAGATGCGTCTTTATCTAGAGGCCATCCCTTATCTGTTGGTTCTTTAACATCGCGGCGCGAGCGCTTGACTGTCCCATCGCCACTAAAATCAAATTTTGCATCAGTCAGCAGCCCTTTTGCGTACAATGTGCGTTCATCGACACGTTTGCGGTAAAGGTCGTAGATAGCCTGCGCTGGCTGCATGCTCTCTTTGTGAAGCAACATCTCAGTGAGCTGTTTGCCATATTCCTTCTCGAGTGCCGTTATATCCTTTTGCGTGAAAAACATTTTTCCGTAATCCAGCTCGTTGATATACATCTTAAAAATTTTGTTACTTAACTTCTCGTCAAATGGGAGGCGATCATAATGTCGATTTTGCAGCATAATAGACATTTGCTTACCTACTTCATTGAAGTCTACCTCAGCAGCCGCAGCTGGCATGACAGTAGACAAAGCTGCTGCACCACTCAGCACAACATTACGTATCGTGTTTTTTATCTTCATAGCTCTTTAATTCTCCTCTCACATAAATATTCACCTTATGTATGAGATATGTATCATCGTTCAGAGATCCTCACTTGTCGAATCCTTTCCTCAAATCAAGCGCCCCCAACCCTGTCTCTTGTGTGATTTTTTTATGTATACGTGCTAAATATACATCAACTTACACTATAGCTAACCGATTTTTGGCTTTGCTTCCCTGCTTTGATACTCCACAAATGCCCCGCCCATGCACATTTCCGACATCCTCAGCCAAGACGGCCCGTCACTCTCGTTTGAGTTCTTTCCTCCGCGTACCAAGGAAAGTTTTGATGCACTTTATGAAGTCATCGCCGAGCTCGAGCCCTATAAACCCTCTTTCGTTTCCGTTACCTATGGCGCAGGAGGCACCACGCGTGACCTCACCCACGACCTGGTACTCAGAATCAAGGAAACCACTGGGGTCCCACCCGTTCCTCATCTCACCTGCATTGGCCACACGGAAGCCGAAATCGACACCATCCTCCAACGCTATGCTGACGCAGGGGTCTCGAACATCCTGGCTCTCCGAGGCGACCCGCCACGCGACCAACCAGACTATGATCGCTCCAATGACGACTTTAGATTCGCCTCGGACCTAGTCGCATTTATCAAAAATTTCAACCAATCTGGGCGCCACCCCGACCCTCGCGGATTCGGTATTGGCGTGGCTGGCTTCCCAGAGGGCCACCCAACCACTCCAAACCGCGTGCTCGAGATGGAATACATGAAGGCTAAAGTCGATGCTGGCGCCGACTACATCTGCACTCAGCTGTTTTTCGACAACCACGACTTCTTCGATTACCGCGAACGCTGCCAAATTGCAGGAATAAACATCCCAATTATCGCTGGAATCATGCCCGTCACCTCAGTCAAAGGCATGAGACGCATGGCTCAGCTCGCAGAAGGCGCACGCTACCCAGCCAAGCTCCTCCGCGCGCTAGAACGCGCCAATGGCGACCAAGAATCTGTGGAACGCATTGGTACTCATTACGCTGCACAACAATGCCTCGAACTCCTAGACGGCGACGTCGATGGCATCCACTTCTACACGCTCAACAAGTCGAAGGCGACACGTGAAATTTATGCAAGTTTAGGCTTGAGCCAAACGCAGACCTAGCCTAATACTCCCCACGTCTTCAACAACAAGGCACATCTAACGGTAACGCGGGTATAGCATAGTGGTAATGCTCCAGCCTTCCAAGCTGACTAGGAGAGTTCGATTCTCTCTACCCGCTCCACCGCTAAAAAAGCCGCATCAGATAATGATGCGGCTTTTTTGTGTCCGTCACAAAACCCTCTTCACAAACAGACCTCAACTCTGTTAGTTTTAGCGTCATGTCGAAGAAGAACTACGTAGTCCTCATCTCTCTGGCAATTGTCACTATCGCCACTGTCAGTATCCGAGGCTACTATAAAAGTCAGTATCCCTACGGTCGCACGCACCGATGCTCAAAAGCTCTATACTTTGCTCTCCTCAGCTACTCTGAGGGCCATAATGGCGACTTACCAAGCTCCAATGACCCCTCAAAGCTAGCTCTAACACAACTCATCGGAAATGGATGGGTCGATCAAGACAGTCTAGATCTTATCGTCGGCAAAGCTGGCGATCTCGATGCCGCCGAGCAATTCTACGCACAACACGGCTACATCAAACCCGAGCACAGCTCGTGGTACTACGTCAATGGCCTCAATGAGAACGACCGAGGAATGGCCCTTGCATGGGATAAAATACCACTCGATCATAACGGTCGCATATCTGAAAGCAGGGAAGTCATCATGGTTGGTCGAGCTGTGGACACCATCCCAAACTCCGAGTGGCCCGCTTTCCTCAAAAAACAAGAAACCCTACTCGCCGTTAAGAAGGCCCGCGAAGCTCAAGATAACGATCCTCAAGAATAGCCACCAGCGCATCCACTTTACTCCCAACCAATGCAGTCATCTCTGCTTCTAGCCGAGAATGCTTTTGTTTCGCCGCTTCACAGATTTCGGCGACATCCCCTAGCGCTCCAGCATGTCTCCCAGGCCCAGCGAACAACATCGAGACTATCACTCGATCTTGATAACCAATCGCCCCGAGGAGACACTCTAACAAAGGATCATTGAAATCATACTCAGCTCCCTCACGCCGCTCCATAGAACACGCCGTGACACGGCATTGCTTTTCACCTAGCAACTCCTGCAGCTGTTTCGCAACAAGCTCGCGCACAGCGTTCACAGCCAGCGCTGGCGTCCCGTGGTCACACACCGCCACACTCGCATGTGTCCAACCAAGCTCATCCATTTTCTCACACACCAGCTCTGCCATAACTGCAGCAATCCTAGTATCGCCCAGCCGCACCAATGTTGGAGCAACAGTCAGCTCCAGCCCATCCCATCCCTCAAGCTGGAGTTCACCCACCCTCTTCGGCAAGTAATCCACCAGCGCCCCGCTCGGCCCAAAAAATAATGGAACGATAGTGAAACGGTCATTCCCCAGCTCCCTCTGTCCACGCAAAAATGGCACCAATGTCTGAGCCGGCTCACCACCTAATTCAGCTGGATCCAGCTTACTCGAATGCAGCAGCGAAACAGGATACACCGGCTTCTCTAGTCGCGCTGCTAGAGCTTCAGCCAACACACGCAACTGCAAGCTCGCCTCCGCTCGTAATGAGCCATTATCCATCAGTATTATTACCTCTTCCCCTGCTGCCATACCCCCATCTAAGAGCGCATTTCTCAACCGTCAAAAACCAATCACGATTTTTGCAAAAAAAGCATTGCCATCAACCAGATCGCTCGTTAGCTTCCGCCCACCTCGAAAGAGGTAATATTTAAGATAACGGGGTCGGTGTCAGAGTGGTCGAATGAGCTCGCCTGGAAAGCGTGTGTGGCAGTGATGTCACCGAGGGTTCGAATCCCTCCCGGCCCGCCATCTTAAGCAAACGCTGCAACCGTATTGGTTCGCAGCGTTTCTTGTTTTAAGAAAAGGTCGTAAAACACCAAAGTGCTACCACCTCGCACGGTTAGTTGGCAAACGGCAGTATGGGATCGAGCTAGGATTGCTCAAAACGAGGAGAGGGTCCTTAGCCTTTCATATTTTCCAGTTCTACTCCTTTGGTTTCATTCACGCACACTAAAACAAGGAAGAACTAAATCATAGCTCTGGATGATTGAAATTTTGTGTCTTACTTGTTTCTCTCGGATGCCCGTTCTTTAGTTTTTTCACGAAAGATAGAGAATTTACGCGTGCGAACTATCGTCGCCCGGTATGTTTTGCTGGCCACTGGACGTCGGGTTTCGGCATGCCTGAGAAACGCATTCCATGATCGCCTGCGTCCGGGTCATGAGAGAGGTCTACTAAGCCCACGGGAGTGTGAAGTAAGTCGGTGGCCCATGACTCGGTGCTCCATTTTTCTAGGAGGCCTTTTGTATCCGATGTGGGTGCAACGGAGAAAAATAATTGTAGGTTAAATCCAAAACCAACATCTTCATTCCATGTTGCGGACCCAGCCGCTAACACCTCGTCAGCCTCTGAGAACTCAATGATGAAAACTAGCCTCTCAGCCCCAGTCTTGCCTGCTCCAATTTTCAAAATGGAGTAGCCTGGAACTGCAATGCCAACCTGACGCTCGACTACATGCCGGTATTCGTATCCGAATGCGTAGCGTCCAGCTCCTAGTGCACCGATCTTGTGTGGCGGTCCGAATTGCTCCAAGACTCCCCTCCGAGATGTCGGAGCTTTTAGGGTGCCGTGATTCTCTTCGCTGTAGACTTTTTGAATTTCCTCCGCGAGGCCTGGATCTTCTACCTCATTTTGAATCATCGTGCAGCTCCCGCATAGGAACGAGCACACAATGGCAATGACAGCTGGCAGGCTACGACACATCAGAAATTCGTTGGAGATCGTTACTGGCTGTCACTGACGGAAAGCTCAGTCAACACGCCCTTTTTATTAAAGAAGAAAATGGCGCGATCGTACTCAGCGGACACACGAACATTGTTATACAATAAGAGGACGAGGCCATTCACTTTCATATTCTCCCGTAAGTAATAAAAGACAGTTTCGTCCCCCAGTGTCACCACTTGTGAAGGTGGTCCAAGGTCTTTGAGAATTTGCCTTTTGCTGGTTGTTCCTACCGTCCATCGGTCAGCGGCTGGCTCACTTCCCTGTGCTGACCACAGAGGCTCTACACCACGCTCACTATTAGCGCTGATGCATGAAGTAATTAAGCTTCCTAGCAAAGCTAAAAGAGCGAGTTTCCCAGCGCGTTGTAAAAGAGGAACTGAGCAGCAAGTAAAGGTGAACATGAGTGAGCAAGCTAGCTATGGATCAGAGCTTGGTCAATCGCTTAGCCATCCAAACCTTGACCGACATCTAGCTTCTTTGCTTGCAGCTCAAAGGCCTTTGCCTATTTCTAATTCCTCACCAGTCAGAGTTTTCAGTCAAATCTAGGTATAAAAAAGCCCGCAACCATTACAGTTACGGGCGTTTTTATAAATGGTAGCAGGTGAGAGATTCGAACTCTCGACCAATGGACTATGATTCCACTGCTCTACCACTGAGCTAACCTGCCATTCATTTATGTCTGTCTGAGGATTGCTCCTTAGATGGGCAGGGATTTACCCCAACCACCTCGTTCTGTCTACAGAAAACTAGATAAATTTTCAATTCTACGGAGCGAGTGTCTGGTCCATCCAGCGCAGGAGCTGAGTGCGGTATTTTCCGTCATCTACGAAAAAGCAATTCACGTGGTTACCGCCCTCCACCCGCATCAACCGCTTTGGTGGGTTTGCCGCCGCGAATAATCTCTCGCCTTGCGCGAATGGAATTGTCGAGTCGTCAGAGCCGTGGACGGCGAGAAAGGGCGTGCCTTTTGGTAGTTTCTTAATGTAAACATAAGGCTCGAAGGTATCACTCACCACCTTTCTCGCACGCGGTCCAGCCACCCGCTCAGCCATATCTTTGTAGGAAGCGAAGGTAGAGTCGACCACCACAGCTTTGAGGTTTTTCGGAGCCAACTCGGCGAGTGCTGCAATAGATTTCGCCCCCCCCAGACTATGACCCATGGAGATAACCCCACTCACCTCCTTGCGCCCTATTGTAT
>Ga0233410_10000258_pt1 | contig 18394 bp, 42 predicted proteins | sample Na_anoxic_1_MG_FD_179869 | JGI IMG/M metagenome (GOLD analysis project Ga0233410, IMG submission 179869) | Seawater microbial communities from Saanich Inlet, British Columbia, Canada - Na_anoxic_1_MG | ecosystem: Environmental > Aquatic > Marine > Inlet | place: Canada: British Columbia...
GGGTGCACAATCGCCGATCCGTGAGAGCTCACCAGCCCTGACACCAGAGTCCACCAGCACTCACAGATCGGCCACCAGACCCCGTACAGAGTGCACAATCGAAGATCCAGATCGGGCAGCAGACCCCCCACGGGGTGCACAATCGCCGATCCGTGAGAGCTCACCAGCCCTGACACCAGAGTCCACCAGCACTCACAGATCGGCCACCAGACCCCGTACAGAGTGCACAATCGAAGATCCAGATCGGGCAGCAGACCCCGTACAGAGTGCACAATCGAAGATCCAGATCGGCCAATGGGGGCATCAGGAGGTGCACAATCGCCGATCCGTGAGAGCTCACCAGCCCTGACACCAGTGCTCACCAGCTCTCACCGGATCGGGCAGCAGACCCATCAGGGGGTGCACAATCGGGGATCCAGATCGGGCAGCAGACCCCTCAGGAGGTGCACAATCGCCGATCCGTGAGGGCCCACCAGCTCTCACACCAGTGACCATCACCACTCACACCAGAGCTCACCAGCCCTGACACCAGTGGCCACGGGCCCTGACACCAGTGCCCATCACCACTCACAGATCAGTGCACAATCGGTCTCCGAGGCCCCTCACGGGGTGCACAATCGGATCGCCGAATCGGGCACCGACCCCGGATCGGGGTGCACAATCGGGCCCTCAGGCCCAACCCGACCCCATCAGGGGGTGCACAATCGAATCCCCGAATCAGCCACCAGACCCCGCACAGGGTGCACAATCGCCAATCCAATTCGGGCAGCAGACCCCGCACAGGGTGCACAATCGCCAAACGCTGGAGTGCTCACCAGCCCTGACACCAGTGACCACGGGCCCTCACGCACTGGGTGCCCACGGGCCACCAGAGCCCACTGACCGAGGGGAACGCAATGGGTGGCCAAGGGAACGCAATCGCACTGGGGGGCTCTGTGGGGCCCTCAGAGGGCCTTCCTGCGTTCACGGGAACGCAATCGCTCATGGACAGGTCGCAGCACCCCACTCACAGGATCTCAAATCTCAAATTATTCCGATGCACTTCGCTACGCTCCGTGGTACTTGGGGGCTCTCCAGCACCTTGGTGAGCTATCAGTGGGGGCTCCGCTGATCGTTCAGTGACGGGGCTCCTAGGGGGCCTGAAAGGCATCTGGTGACGGAGGAGCCAGGCTTAATGGGGCTCTCAGTGGGGCTCTTAATGGTCGGATCCATTCGGACGGGTAGTCACAGATACAAAGCCTCTGTGCGGGACTTCTGGAACCCCGCACCACGGGGTCACAGATACAAAGCCTCTGTGCAGGCATCATCAGAAACGCGGCGATGTCACAGATACAAGACCTCTGTGCTGGTTTTAGGGGTAGATGTACCTCGCGTCACAGATACAAAGCCTCTGTGAGGGACTTCTGCGCAGCAGCCGGTCTGGTTACAGATACAAGACCTCTGTACGGGTCTTAGCCAATCGTCTATTACTGTCACAGATACAAAGCCTCTGAGCTGGCTTCAAAAAATGCGGCCAATCAGATATCGGTCATTAGGTCGAGAACAGTAAGGACTCTTAGGTGGGGCAGTAGTTCACGCATTGCGTGAATGTTGTAGGTGTTATCCCCATTGTCTATCTCTATGAAGACCCACTTCTTGTGGGCGAAGCTGTAGACCGTTGTGGCACTGTTGTTTGGGGGCGACGTGCGAATAGCCAGTCGAACGTCATCGGTATGGACGCTTGTCTCTTGTGAGCCATCGGGATCATTGAACGCGACCTGGCCTTGGGCACAGAGGGCGACGTGAACTAGGAGGCTGAACTCCCCAATAACTTCCTCACTGGTCATGCGAAATTTATACCCGTACTAAGCGAATCCACGAAATTTTCTCAAATGGGTATAAGACTTCATGGGCGAATTCTGCCCCCAAAGGAGGGCCATTTGACTGACAAAGAACTAGACAAGCTACGAGTGAGTTGTGAGCGGATCCTGCTGACCCTGGGCTACTCAGTAGACCTCGCAGGCATGGGGTTCTCTAGGACCTACGACGGTGGGGGTATGTCCATCACTGGGAACACCTTCCACAATCTGCCCAACGGTGCGAAGGATCCGGGGTATTTGCAGATCGAGTTCAAGGGTCGCTGTGCCTTCTGCACTGCACCCTCAGAGAACGTGCAGACAGGAGAGCCGATCCCTGCTGGGTGGGACGTCACTCCGAGGATGGTGTCTGCGATGCAGAAGGCCGTGAAGAATATCTACAAGAAGCACCCGACTCACTTCATCTTGGATTTGCTCTCGGACCTTCCTGAGTTACTGATGACTCGGAAGTAAAGGCGCGAAATTTTTTCAAAGCCTTTGAGGATTCTTCGCCAGATTTCTGAGGTCTCGGACACTAAGCCTCCGAGCGGGCATCAGCGCAGCCCTGGTGAGCGGTCTCAGATACAAAGCCTCTGAGTGGGCATCAGACGAACAGCACTGGGCGTCTTAGATACGAAGCCTCTAAGCAGGCATCAAACGTCGGCTAGATCCTCCAGCAGCATGTTCTTACGAAGGACATCTCGTAGCTTGCGACAGGCTTCCAGTGAGGGTCCTTTGCCCTCCCAGCTAGGTTTGACCTGCCTATAGACCGTCACAAAGGACTCGTCTCCGGTGATGAAGAGCTCATTGTCGTGCGCGATTCGAATGCAGTAACCGCCAACCCGGAGGAAGCGCCCTGAGTTTGGGGTAGCGGCACCTCCTCGACGCTTGATCAGCCTTCGGGCTCTCGTGGCAATCTCTTGAAACAGGCTAGACATCAGCTAGGTCCTCTAGGATCATCGCCCGTTCCATAAGGTCTAGGTAGTGGAAGACCTCTAGGACATATCCCCACTCAGGTTGCTTGCGGATCTCCTTTACGACAAGACACCAAACCACGTCCTCGGGTTTGCGATCTCGCAATATAATCCTGACGTCCAGATACATCTCATCCGGTTGCCATAGGATTTTCAGGTCCCACCGCTTTAGGAGGAATCGGGCTGGGTGCTCACCAAGACGCTCGCCGTTTCGTTCGGCGAGGGCCTTGCACCTTCTGATGAACTCCCGCTCGACTCGCTTAGGGATCCTAGACATCAGCCAGGTCCTCCAGCAGCATGAGCCTCTGGAGCACAGGAAGGAATACCTTGAGGTGCCTAGGGTCTATCAGTCTGGGGGTCTCTTCCCCGTCGATCTTCTGTATCTCGTAGACCACGTCATAGTTGCCCGAATAGTTTTTCGAACTACGACCAGCGTGGTATGCCACCGTCATTCGGTCTACTACCTTATCGACCCCGTCCCACCTCTCGACCATGATAGTACGGACTAGGTGGAGGTGATTATCGACCCACCTCGCCCATACCAAACCTGGCGCCGAGTCGGGGGCTTCGTCATCAACGCAGTCGGTGAAGTCAACCTGTTCAAGTAGCTTGAACGCCCTGAGTCCGAACTCGTCTTCGTCGTATTCTTGCTTAGACATCAGCTAGGTCCTCCAGCACCAATCGCTGCCTAAGAGCATTGAGCACTGCTCGAACTCCGACAGGGTCTGCCTGGTTAGCGTGTGAGTTAGAGCTGCTGGGGCTGAACACCTGCTTGCCGCCTTGATTGTAGATCCAGACGCCAACACCCGAGACGTGTTCGATCACGTAGGCCCCGACGGGGATATTGGGAAAGTTCGGATAGTCATCAAGGTGGTAGAGCTCGTGCAGCCGCTCCACCTTGAAGACGAGCTCCAGTCTCTCTTCATTGGTGATCGGATCAGACATCAGCTAGGTCCTCCAGCAGCATGAACGCCCTGAGCTCTGGGAGCAGGGCCCTTGCAAGACCTTCGTGGGCTATCCTGCCGGGGTCGTCCTGGTCTTCGTTGATGCAAGAGTAAACAAACTCCTGGTAGCCCCGGTTGCCATAGACGCGGATATCTCCCTGACCGCCGCGCATGAGGAAACTCCACCTGCCCATGTCGAAGATCAGGTCTTGGCCTTTCCAGCCGATCAGTTCCTTGCGCCTGACGTGCCCACGCCGACGCATAAGTGCACGGCTTCTGATGCCCAGCTCTACCGCCAGGTTGTGATCCTGTGGAGGACTGTTGTCAAAGAAGGAGTAAAGATCGGTAGGGCGGCTCATACGTTAGCCAGCTCTTCTAGGATCAGTGCCCGCTTCAGGTCGGAGAGGGCTGCTCGCATCTGTTCGATGTTGTATGCCTTGTGGGGCTTTGGACGGTTTAACTCTTGGAAGATGATCTCCCAGCGCCCGTCAAAGAATACCGACGCAGTGAGGGCGTGTTGATGCAACCAACGGATACGAACGCTTCCTGTGTCGATGTTGACCGCCATTAGCTCGACGTTAGGGGGAGAAGAAGCTCGCTTGAGCTTCACCAACCTCTTGAGGCGCTTACGGAATTCTCTCTTCAGGTTTTCAGACATCCGCTAGGTCCTCCTTATCCAGCTCACTTATTACTTGTGTATACCTCAGACGTCCGACAACGCCTCCAGTGGTAGCCTCTGTCGAAGCTCTGTGAGGTAGGGTTCTAGCCAGGGCCCCCATTCACCAATTACAGTGTCGTCGTCTGGTTGCTCGCTGTAGACGCAGGTCCTGGCGTTGGCCTTACCTAGGAAGGCCATGAAAATGCTGAACCTAAGGTCACTCTTTTTGATCCATAATTTATCCGCAGGGAACACGATCGAGATGATGGCGGGACTGTTCTGGGCCTTCCAGAGTCGCTGACCGTTCTTCTCGACCAGGACTCTAGAGAGCCTAACCAGCTCTTGCATCTTAGACATCAGCAAGGTCCTCCAGAATCTGTTCTTTCCTTAATGCCTCCAAAGCGCGGTCTCGCGCTTTCTGGAAATAGGAGATCCTTCCTGATGTGGCGATCATCATGGCTGAGACGTTGCCGAGCTTAACAGAGAGGGTGTAGTCTATTCCGGTTGTGATGGTCAACCGTCCGATCTTGGCCGTCATACCGCACACCGTGCCGTCTGACGGGTCGATTGAATCAGTGCCACGTCGCCGGAGAGCGGCCATAGCCCGGTGCTCTAGCTCATTGTTGGGGTCAGATGCTGGCAAGGTCGTCCAGGATCATGTGGATCTGAAGATCGTGCATCGCATAACCGACGTCTGGAGCGAGGAACCCTGTGCACTTCCCCTCTCCGTCCTCTGCGTAGACGCGCTTCGTGCCGACGTAGACAACCAGCATGGTAGATGTCAGGCGGACAGAGATGCTTCCGACGTTGGCCGCTAATCCAGGACCGATGAGGTCGGAGTTATGGTCTCTACCTTCGAGCACGAGCAGTCTGTGGATACGGCGGGAGAACTCTTGAAGGGCTCGTTTCTGGGACCACTCGTGCTCAGAGGGGTGTGAGCTCATTAGATGTTCGCCAGGTCATTGAGGATCATGTATTGGCGGAGGACAACTAGGGCGGCACTGATCTGCTCGCGCATGTCGTCATCGTCAAACCAGGGGCCTGTGTCGTCGTGTCCGGTATAGACCCTGTCGCCGTTGAAGGAGACAGTGATCGTCTTGTCGGAGTAGTAGACCCGTAGATCCTGTCTGACGTCGATGGACACTCGTCCGTAACTGCTCTTGGGGTAGCCGTGATCGAGTAGCAGCTTACGCGCACGACATTGCAGCTCTAGGGTGTCGTGATGCCATTCCTTCTCGTACATGTGCAGTATGCGCTCTCGCTTCATAGGTTCGCTAGGTCGTCCAGGATCGTGTACTTACGGATCCCTCGTAGGGCGTCTTTCATGCCCTGGTAGTCGATCATGTCTAGGTTGAGGCCTGTCAGCTTGAGCACCGGGTTGCCATTGAGCTTGATCTTGAGTTCTCCTGCACCCTTCTCAATGATCACGACATTGTTATCGATGGTGATCGTGGTGGTGAGAGGTCCGTAGGTATGAGCCTTTGAGACCTGCTTGAGCATGCTGTCCTTACGATCGAGAAGGCCGAGCATGCACTGTTGCATCCCAGTAATGATCTCCTCTGCTTCTAGGTGGTCCTCAGCGTTGAGGTCGAAGCTGGTCACCTGACCTTCGGGGAATTTGGACATACGCTCTTCTACCTACGTCCGCCTATGTGCCAGACCAGAAAGTGCCCCAGTCCGAGCACTAGGACCTCAAAGAGTATGACGCCGCCCAATTCATACCAGTCGAGCCTACCTTCGAAAGCCTCACCTAGTGCAGCTATGAAGGTGATGGCGAGCATCAATAGCCTTAGTTTGTAGAGACCTGTGAGCCTGGTGAGCGTCCCTCTGTTCACACAGAGGCCAGGTCATCCAAGACCATGTGCTTCTTCAGCGCTTTAAGGGCCAAGTTTATTTCAGTACTCGTCCCTTGCTCTCCTTCTCTGAGGCCTTCTCTGTCAAAGGAGAGGATCAACTCGTTGGTCTCACCGTTGGTCACCACATCAATACGGTTGAACTTCCACCACCTGGTGATGGTGACATGCTCTACGGTGACCATTCGGCAAATGATGTCGTCGTCGATGTTTCGATGGAACTTGCCATCGCGGCTAAGAACTTCTCGGGCCTTAGCGCCAAGTTCATTCACGCGTAGATAGCTCTTCCCAGGGACCTTGTTAGGGGGCCAAGGCCAGGTTGCTGGGTGCCAGTCGAGAGGGGGTTTAGACATTTGCTAGGTCATCCAAGATCATGTGTTCGCGCAGCGCAATAAGAGCCGCCGCAACTTTGTCATCTGAGTTGTCTATCTCTGCGTGGTCTCCTGATGGAGAGTTGATGAAGAATACGCCGGTCATACGGGCACTCTCGATCATCAGTGTACCGGCAGAGGTGATACCGAGTAGGAACCCGCCGATGCGGATTTCTTTGTTCAGCCAGAGGCCTGCGCCAAAGGTTCTGCATTTTGGACTGAGGAGAAGCTGTCTCGCTCGTCGGTTTAGCTCGTCTCTCATATGCTCGCTAGGTCCTCTAGGATCATGTGCTTCTTTAGAACTTGGATGCACTTGTGCGCTAGGTCGGGGCAGAACAGTTCGTCTTTGGGAGGCCTCTGGTCCGATTGGCGAAGTGCTATCAGATAGCCATCTCCGGTGTCCAGCCAGACAGACAAGTATTCAGCGTTATCGGTCCCCCCATACCAGATCGCTGCCATCACCTCTCCTACACGGATCGAGACCTCGGCCCAGTAGTCTTGCCCAGGAACATCTCGCTTGAGCAGGGCTCGTGCGCGTTGGGAGAGTTCTTGTTTGAGTAGGGGCATACATAGTTCTACCTGAGACGCTACAGAATAGACATTCGTGGTGGTGCTAAATTTGGGTGCACATCACGTCGTATATGCCGTGGAGCACCGAACGGTTACCTACGCGCTGGCGAGGTCATCGAGCACTTGTCGTTTGCGTAGTAGGTCCAGTATCTCTGTGGCGAGTTCTACGTTTTGTAGGTCGGGTGGGCCAGCGTAACCCTCAGCAAGTACGTCAATGTCTTTAGGTGTGTACCTGATGCACATTGAGTACTTGAACTTGTGGATCGTGAAGTCGTCAACTATTACACGGAGTCGGCTCCACTTAAATGGTCTGAGACCTAGCTCACGGCGCCGTGCCATTTCGTTGTCACGGAGGTTGTGTATTTCGCGCCAAGCTCTGTCCCTGAGTTCGTCGCGCAGCCCATGCTCAGACATCAGAGAGGTCCTCCAATACCATGCGCTGACGAAGTTCATCGATTACCCGCTCTAGGATGTTGTCGGGAGAGGTTTTGAGGATCGATCCGTTAGGGCTCTCCATGTATAGCGTCTTCTTGGTGTACTTCTGCTCGACGCACAAAGTGCCATGGTCGTCAGACCAAATTTCCAGTGTGACCAAGGACAGGTCGGCGCCAAGCCGGTTCCCGTAAGGTGAACTACTATGGCCGTCCCGCTTGAGGAGGGCTCGTGCCCTGGTAGCCAATTCATTACTGAGAGACCGCATCATTTGTGCCTCCGCTGGGCGGATTGGGTTGCCTACTTATGTATACCTGTCTAGATTCGTGCAAGCTCATCCAATACAAGTGCGGATCTCATTAACCTCATAGCTTCAGCTACTAGGGGCATGTAACGGGCGGTGCAGTCTCCGATCTTGTTCTCAGAGTAGACCAAATCTGAACTTCCCTTGGTCCCAGAGCTAAGGTAAATGCTCAGTCCTCTTTTGCCGTGGCAATGGAGCTTGACCCGACCGACTGAGGCATTGATGTATGGGCCTTGATCTCCGTGGCCCGTGACACCGTGGTAGACCAGTAACTGTTTGGCGTCAGCAGAAGCCCTGTCGAGTAACTCTTGTTCATCCTGTGTGGCCATATGAGGTTCTACCTACTGCTGTGTGCCCCATTTGGAACACTCATCGTGGTACTGAAAATTGTGGCGCATCGATGCGGTCGCATATTCCGACGCGCAGCCTGAATAGGCTAGTAGCGAGTATAGTGGGTTTAACCAGGAGAGCCACGATATGCCTGAACGACAATACTACGATGTCGACTGCGACACTGACGGTTACCAATGCGTGTGGAGCGACGTCGAACCTACTGAGTGTCCGCTCGACTCGGCGCATTCTGTAACAAAGGTCGTGGCACATTCCGGCGATGGTAGCCCAGTTCGAGGAGCTCTCTACCTCAGTGATGGCGCCGGACGTTCCTTTGAGATCACTGTTGATCAGAACGGTGTGCTGTCGACGTCCCAAATTAGTGGTCCTCCGCCGGTCTAAGCATCAAAGCCCAGCCAGGTCGTCCAGGACCATCATCTCGCGCATATGTTTGAGCGCCTTGACGAGGGCTGAGGGACTCCAGGCGCAGCGAGCGCGAATGTTCTGTCGGAGATTCCCGGACCAAGTTGTTTTGGTGTAGTGAAAGGCAGTGATCGTGGCATAGAAGATGTCGAGTGAGTGTTTGCCGCTGATGATATGAAAGGGACCGCAGACTTTCATTCCTGCACCGTCGAGTAACTTGTCGGCCCTGAAGAGCGCCTCCATTAGGTCTTCATCAGATATCTGCAAGGTCATCCAGCACCATGTGGGCCCGTAGCACTTTTAATGCTCTGCGGGCCGCAAACTCTTCACCCTCTTCTATGAGGTGTCCTGCCTGGTTTTCTACGTGGCAATCAGATATTCGGGACCCGTTTACCCAGTAGATGCCCATGCAATAGCCTCTTGGCTTATCTTCAGGGGAAATCCAGCTGTTCCAAGAATCGTCGTCCAGGAACTCCTCGATCCTGACCTGGCCAATGCACATTGCCGAGAAACTGCGGGTCTCCCCCCAGTTCTGAGACTTGAGCAGCGCACGGCCTCTCCAGGAGAGTTCCTTGATCTCAGCTTCGGTTAGTACCTTGAATTCCACATACTTTTCTACCCGAGTGCGTCAGCGAGATCATCCAAAATCATGTGGTTTCTGAGGATCGAAAGAGCGTGCTCGATGCTCGGCCAACTGCTTGATGAGTGTCGACCGTTCCTTTCGATGTAGACCGTGTCTGTTGTGAACGTGTAGTCGAGTCGATAGAGCTCAACCTTGAGCAGTTCTCCCTGCTCACGCATAACCACTCGTCCTACTTTGAGCTCTTTGTAGTGCTCTCCAAATATCGTCTGGGCGATCAGTAATTTCGGGATAAGCAAGCGCTTACAGCGGCTGCTCAACTCCTCAGTTACCTCATCGGTCATACCTCTAAATTAAGAGATCAACCGAGCCTAATGACGACGTTTACCTAGTTACACACCGTGCGGACCTGTTTTTGGTAGGTGTACACGAGTTTATTGTATCGCCTTGCATCAGTGCTATTTACGCGCCACTAATCACCTTCTCCAATCACTGGCGCGTTGATACCGTGGTCGTATGACAACCAGAATGCACAGCGTCCTTCTGACTCTCTGGGATATCGCTCGGGGGAACCCGGACTACGACAGAAAGTTATGGGGTGAGCTTCAATGTCTGATCAACGATTTGGAGACTAAGAACAAAATCTTCTGCGCAATCATGGCTGACATGCTGCGAGCTACAGAGTTAGCACCTGAAGCAGAGTGGGACCCGGAACTGGTCAACTCTCCTCCTGAAGGTTACGCCATGAAGTTCATTCGGGATGAGCTGTCCATCACTCGTGATAACAAAGCCATCGACAGTTTGATGGGCATCCAACCTCCGGCGATTCCTACCAAATCATCAAAGGTAGCGAAACGGAATTTGAAGAATCATGAAGCCCTAGAACCCTCCCCACAAACGGACGAGGAGAGGTATGATGGGGGTGACGAGAGCCTGGATGACAGCTCAGACGAGCTGGTCTTTGACCTCGGCACCACTGACTAGGTGGTGCTAGGACCGTTCAAGCCCGTTTCCCCTTAAACCGCTATATCCACTGAAATTCCGGGGTACACGTATCCTTCGCAAACGGCCCTATGGCCTGTAGTTGCGGCCCTACAGCCGATTTCAATCCGCATCTAATGCTGTGTGATTTCCGGAAGAATCTGAAAATTCTTTGGAGTTACTCAGGTATCAGTATGGTGTGGTCACTAATGCGCGTTGACAGCGTAGGGGTGCTTGATCGCATTGCTCGATCCTTGGAGGATGACGATGGGTCGCAAGTCTAGGCTGGAGCGACAGCACTCCCGTAGGGGCTACATTCCTGCTAAAGAGTTTCGAGAGATACTGGAGTGGCTCGATGCCGGGATCGTCGAAATCGTCACGGAAGCTGGTGGAGAGGGGATCGATGAAGAACTCATTCCGCGTGCCCTCTCAGACAGAGAGCCTTATCCCCCTATTGGGTGGCACAGACTGGGCGCAAAGAAGAGGAGCTCGCAATTTGGGGCCGCAGTTCGTAGGCTGACGAAGGCGTGTCGGGTCGAGGAGTATCACTCCTGGGTTTTCGGAGAAAGCCCAGCGACTAGGTTGCGGCCCGTTAACTTACTAGATCGGTTGGCCCACGCTCTAAGGGAGTCGGAATGAATACCTGGCAAGCAGATCCACACACCATTCGATGCCACATGGAGATAGTTCCCTCATCTCCCCTAGAGGAGAGGATTCTAAACGCGCTCAATCCTCTCGGAATTATCAAGACGTTCGATCAGATAAACATGTCCTGTGGTGGTCTGGACCCGGACAACTTCGCCAGTCCTGAAGAGTTCTCTCAGCGCCTCGATAAGGCGCTCCAAGGACTCATCGCCGTGGGGAAGGTTCGCCTTGTCGCGAAGCGTCCGGTCCTCTGCTTTACGCTGGGCACGATCCTGGATCGCATCGTTAGAGAAATCGATCTATCCGACTGAGCCGGTATAACCATTCATGAAGGAGCACCTAACGCCGGTGGAAGATACCCAGTGATCACTGAGAAGGCCTGGCAATTCGCTACAAGGGATTGGGTCGCTGGCTGCATCCTCGACTGCATCAGAAGGAAGGGCGCAGAGCCGACGAGAGAGACTACCCTCTACTCGATCATCCTTGGATACAACCGGACTAATGAAGAGGGAAAGAGCTACCCAAGCTGGGCGACCCTCGCCCCGGCTGGCAGGAAGAACTTTCTCGAAATCGCCATCAGAGCACTTCTACGACGAGGTCAGATCATCTTCGTCGGCACGACGAAGGACTATCGGGCTGAGGAGGGGGTCACCCGCCTCTACGAACTTGGAACGATCCTCGATCGACTGGCAAAGGCAGTAGACCTACCACCTTTAGGGGTATCGGATGCTGACTGACTTCGAGTGGGTTTGTGAGCAGGTCCTCGACTCGGTCAAGCACTCTGCAGCTGCAGATATCGGGTGGGAAGACTTCATCGTCAGACACTTGGTAACGGAGGAACGTGTAGCTGACGATGGTCCGCCTGGTTGGAACGAGAAAACCCGAAAGGCTAGAACCGTGCTCATCTATATCGCCATCGAGCATCTCATTCAGGGCAAAAGGATCCACCCCGCACCGGGAAGGGGCCAGGCGACGGGTCGTAGATTATTGCGGCCCACAAACGTACTTGACTCGATAGTCCAGTCGCTCTGACGGGTATACACCTGTGTGAGCGAACCGGACAAAAAGTTCATTGATCCCAAGACAGGCAAACCCTTAGATAGGGAGTGGCTGGACTATGAGGTCGAGAACTACATTACCTCAAGTCCGATCGTTCGCATGAGAGCAGCCTACGGGAGACCTCCTAGAGCGGAACGAGAGGTCTACACCAACTTCGCTCCTACCCTCGGCAACGGCTACCGGTTTGCCAAGATCCGCCCCTCGTGGATGAAGAAGCCCCGTAAGGTCAAGCGCCAGATGCTCGCGGCGTCTTTGCGTCGGCTAATCGCCGTCGGCAAGATAAGAATTTCCGATCCCGTCTACCCAAATCAGAGATCGATTCACGGAGTGAGTAGAATTCAAAGCGAGTCCGATAAGAAATTGTTCGGCAGTGATCACGATGGCCTGACTCGTCACTACATCGCCAGTAACGTCTTAGACGCTATCGTTGATGCGCTGGGCGAGTTCGAGTGATCCGCCGTGGCCCGATTGAGCCCGGTACCCGCGTCATCATTACCATTCCGAGGGCGGACATCGAGGAGATGATGGTCGGTCAGAAATATGGGTGGTTGACTACTGCTGAGGCGGATGAGATTCTCCAGTTTAACGGCCTAAAGGGAACCGTTGTAGGACCTGCGGACCACTCCCCAACGTCGTGCTCAATGGTAGACCTGGATGACTATCAACCGCCAGTAGACATGCGAAATCGGTGGACACGACCACTGACTATCCTCGACAAGATTGCCGAAGCATACTGATGAACGTGAGAACCTTAATTGTTAGCAAGGCCGTCGCCGACACGATGATCAAGTGCGCTGACATGGTTGTAAATCCGAATTACGACCATGCGGCTGGAATCCGGAAGCTGGGTATGTACGGCCGATATCCGGTCTGGGTGGACCCGCTCCTTTCCGACGAGAAGGTGATGATCACTTACAAAGCAGACTCTGTAGATGATGCCCACTGTAAGAGTATGGTCGAGCGGTGGAGATCCCAGCTTGACGATGACGCCTATATCCTCTTATCGGGTAAGGGTTGATTGAGTGAAGCTCACTGTAGAATCTGGGTCCTACGAGGTCACCGGGTCACGGTATCCTCTGCTGCGACTACTGGCCGAGGTCGTCAAGCACCGTACTTGGCATTGGTTACGCGGTGATGGGTTCCGGGACTGATACATGGCCAAAGCTCTCACAATCAAGGAACGGGCTGGACGGCATCGCATCATGGCCCAGCTACGCAGCTGGATCGCCAAGCACGAGCTTGAGCGCAAGGACATAGCTTTCCAGTTCGGTATCACGCCTGGGCATCTACGAACGCTGCTTAACTCGAATCGAACGGCGAGTGAGGATCAGTGCCAGCGTGCTCTGGTAATGATGGACTCCAGATTCAAGCCACACCCAAAGGCTCCCAACTTCCCGAAGGTTGCAAAGCCTCTCCCCAAGAAGAAGAAGAAGGTTAAGCGGAAGGCCACCAGGAAGCCCAACAATCTGCGGCCTCTTACCAAGGCCGAGGGTAAGTTCGTCAAAGAAGTAGCTGAGTCTTGGCTCAAAGTAAATAAGAACGCCAGCTCTGATGAATACATCGAAATCGTAAGAGCACTTGGAATTGGGATCAGAAGTTGACCGAACACAATGCGGACTGCCGCCTTTATGAGATCGCCCCTAGGGCAATCCAAGACCTTATCGATGCCTGGAAGCCTTTGCTGACTAAAGAGGGCTTTCAGGAGCTCTGCTCATGTAACGGGGACCGCATCCCTGTAGCAGCGACCGTGGAGCTGGAACTTAGGATCGAACGAGGGGAGATGGAGGTTCACTACTACAACGACGCGCTGATGAAGGCGATGGAAGAGGCGGAGCTTCCTGGTAAGGGCGCCGGATTCACGGCGTGGCAGCGGTTCAGGAGGGCGCACAAGGATCTCTACGCAGCGATCGAATCCATGACCGGATCCACAGATCCGTTCACATTTACCCTGCGGGTCGAGGGCAAGAAGAAGGTGTACCCGAAAGGGCCAATGCTTTACTCAGCAGGATCTCCCTCTAAGGAAGATCCTCCCTGCTCCGACGATTAGCCCGATAGAGGAAGACTCCCAGGAGCACTGGAATACCACCAGGGACCAGGAGAAGCGGTGTGAGCCACCAAAGAGGGAATCGTTGACTCGTCACCTCTTCAATTTCTTCGGCGCTGGTCACTTCGTTTTTCACTGCTTCTAGACTAAGAAATCTCGCCCCTTAAGTATTAACGATTCTAGGCAGATACGACCTTTCTTTGGAAAAGGTTCTTGACACTGACTCTAGCCTGCCCCTATTCTTCAAGTCATGAAGCACTCACGACAACAGCGCTAGAGCCTACGAGGGGGCCTCGAACCCTCGACACAACGCTGATCCGGTGGTCCAGACTACGGACCCCTCTGCGCTTCCCCAAAACTCTTCGACTCCCCCTCCCACTTCCCCCTTTCCCCCCTCGGGAACGGGGAGTCTTTTGGTTGACGCCAAGACCTATCACTACGTCATCGTTCGAGCTGACCTCCCCAGAGGGTTGCAGGCCGCTCAAATTGTTCATGCTAGTGGTGAGTCGGTCATCAATGGTCCAGTCCCAGAGGGCACCCACGCCGTAGTTCTCCAGGTCGAGGATGAGGAGCACCTGCTCCACATTGCGGATCAGCTGTGGATAAAGGGGATCAAGAACTACAAGCTCATCATTGAGCCAGACCTTCCACTACACGAGGATCGTCCACTTGAGGACGGTCAGGGGACGGCCATCGGTATCCCCCCAACCCAGGATCGCAAGAAGATTGTGGCTGTCCTCGGCCGATTGGGGCTACTCCGATGAGCCAGACGATTGATTACACTGCTAATGCATCTCACACTGAGTATAGGGGAGCTCAGTGTCAGACCACAATTCTAGCCGTGGCTATTGGAAGTCTCTGCTTAATGTTCTTTCAGAGGCTGATGTCTCTGAGGACGCCGTGGTCCTGGTCGAAGCAGCCCCAGGCGATATCTGGGAGTTTGCGTTCTGGAGCGATGGCCCTGATGGGCTCCCCATCACCTATCGATGCAGGATGGGCCGCAGTATCTGGGAGCCGGTCGAGACGCCAGCCTACACAGGTGTGTGGCGTCCATACGAGCGCGACAGGTCCGGGAAACAGCCGTTTCACGGCGACCCAGACCCTAAATAATACAAGCGGGGATAGCTCAACGCAGAGCGCCGAAGGTTCGCCTTTGGAAGTCCGGTGTTCAAGTCCCGGTCCCCGCATTTGCATCCTTAGCTCAGTGGTAGAGCGCTCGCTACTTAAGCGAGAGGTCGGGGTGTTCAATTCCCCCAGGATGCTTGTTGCGAATCCATGCCCTCAGATCATTGATGGCATGGATTTGCATCACGGCTCTGTAGCTCAAAGAAGAGCGCCGTCCTCGGACGGAGGTGGTAGGTCACGCTTGCCCAGAGCCATAGAGGAGGTATAACTAGCAAGACATAACCGGAGGTAGCTCAGTGGTAGAGCGCGTTGCAAGCCCCTTTCCTGTGTGCAAGTCCAGGCGTCCGTATACGTGCGGGCGAGGGTGACGAGGTCGGAGTGTTCAAATCCTCCCCTCCGGAATTAGCTCCTATAGCTCAATTGGTAGAGCAGGAAACTGTTGAATTTCTTGGTTCTGGGTTCAAATCCCAGTAGGTGCATGTGTCAGAAGCTCAGTGGTCGAGCTCCGGGTGATCCTGAAATATGATCCCGGAAGGACGGAGGTTCGAGTCCTCCCTGGCACATATTTAGTCTTTTCAGGGTGCATCTATTCCGTGTAGGCTCCATTAGGAGTAAATAACATGACCGAGCACAAACCAGGTACAGTCCCCTACGCCAGTAAGAAGTGGTCACCGATGCTTGGAGGGTTGTCTGGCCGCAGCGCAGACATCTGCTCGTGGGTGATGGAGAATGAAGCTCGTCATCTCAACTCGAACAAAGGCGCGTCGAGCATGGGACCTGTTCTGAAATACATCTTCCCAGTGATCCGCAAGACCGTTGAGATCATGGCGTCCCAGGGACCCCTTAACGCTGAGCTCAGCCGTGGCGTGGTCACAGAGGTCACCATTGAGTCATTTGGCGTGGTCCATCAGGTTGCCACAGGGATGGAGCCCAGTAATGAGCTCAACAAGTTCATGCGCAACTTACGTGACGACGCTATGGTCACTGACCTCGCTGGTCGGATCCACGCCTCGATTTTGTCCTTTCCAGCCTAGCTGCAACTTTCCGAGATCAGCCCACTTCTTGCAAACGAAGGAGGATTCATGATCTCGAAAGACGATGCGGCCCGTCAGAACGACATACTCCACGCCGATGTTCTCGCAGCAGCGGAGAAGGTCATAGATAGGGCTCTGGCTAGCGGTTACGCCACTGGTCGTTCTGTGACCATCGAGGACCCCATTAACAACCTGGACTACCACCTCCGGGCTGTGGTTCTCGCTCGCTACAAGAAGGCTGGCTGGAATATCAAGCACTACGACTCTCAACGTGAAGGATCGTCCTACACGTTCAGCTGATGTAGACTGTCTAGATGCTCAATCGGAGTCCTACAAAGCTGATACTGGTCGACCAGACCTCGTTCGTCAGCTTGCTGCCTAAGATGGGGGACAGGTCTCCCTACATCGATCATTGGTATCTTGAGCAACGCTTACAGCAGCTCGATGAGTTCGCCCCACTAATCGCCGCTGGCGCCCGTGCTGCACAACTCGCTGCCCGTGCTGCACCAGTTGTTGGTCGTGGAATAGCAGCTGCTGGTCGTGGAATAGCGACCGCTGCATCAAAGGCCGCACCCCTCGCCCAAAAAGCTGGCGCTGCGATTAGTAGTGCAGGTTCCAAGTTTGTCTCTAAGGCTGCTCCACTTGCCCAAAAGGCTGGTGCTGCAATTGGTAGTGCGGGTTCCAAGTTTACCGCTAAGGCCGCTCCAATTGCCCAACGCGCTAGTGCTGCAATTAGTAGAGCAGGTGCCAAGGCCGGACAAGCGGCCGGTAAGATCGGACAAGCGGCCGGTAAGGTCGGTAATGAAGTAGCCAAGGACACTGCTAAGGTTGGACAAGCAGTCGGTAAGGTCGGCGGCGAAGTGGCCAAGGACACCGCCAAAGTCGCAGGAAAAGCTGGCGGCGCATCAAGCGCTGCTGGTGGCGGCTGGGGGGACAAGGCCGTAAAGAAGCTCGATCAGTTCCGACAGAGCAATCTGGGAAAGAAGATTGAGAAGAAGGTCAAGGACAAGGTCACTGATTACGGCGAGAAGAAGTTTGCTGAGTACAGCAAGAAGGCGCAGCAGTCATCCGACGATGAACCGGAAAAGCCATTCTCATTTGATGCTGAAGAGGAGGCCGGTGATCAAGAAATAGCACAGATGAAGGCTGGGGGCGGAGCAGGGTCAGATCCATTCAAGCCCAAAGACCCAGGCGATAGGCCACTGCCAAAGGCGAATCGTCCTGGTGATCCACCGCTCAAATCTTCGACGCAGCGAAAGCTGCCAGGTGACGATAAGCCACAAGACACACCGTCATCACGCCCGGAACCACCACCTCAAGTTGCAGAGCCAAAAGAGGTGAAGGCGGAACCCCCTACCGCATCGGGCTCGCCGATCGAACCTCCTGGGGACGGTCAGGGCGCTCCACAGGCCGCAGCTGCGGCCCCAGGTGGCCGCAAGGAGGGCGTTAAGCAGATCAACGTAGGAGCCGACGAGAAGTGCCCTACGCCTAACACCAAGTCGTCCCGTTGGGGCGCTGTAGATGGAAAGCGCTGCCATCCGCAGACTCCGGGCCGCAAGCACTAGCCACGGTATAACTTAGGTAGTGGAAAAGGCGAGCGTCTAGGCCCAGTCAAACTGCTGTTGCTGGTTCCGCTTGCGATTCCGCTTTTTCAGGTCATCCATTTCGAGCGCGATCGGATCACCCTTTTGTTGTGATACGACGTAGGCCTTCATCAGTTGGAGAGCCTCAACGCTCTTCGCCTCGGCCTCCGGGTTCCTCTTCTTTGAAAGCTCCGCTGGGCTCTCAATGATGAAGAACTTCATGTCACCCCAGACCTCTTTGAGTCGGACCGATTTTCCGATCCATTTATAGAATGTGTGCTCATCGACCACCTCGTTGGACCACCGGACGATGAGCCACTTGAAGACCTTGAGTCCGCACACCACCACAACTGCGGGCCGCAGAATCTTCATCAACTTGACTGAGTAAGACTGGCAACGCGCAAATGCGCCGAACTCGCCGAACTCCGGTTCACGGCCCGCGTAGCACCTGATCAGCGGCGTCATGTAGACCTTACTGATGTCCAACTCAGCCTTCGTAAGCATCTTGCCGAGCTTGTCGTGCGCTCGACCGGAGAAAACTATGCCCTCCTCGTCGTCGCGCTTACGGACGTTGGGAGCCACGAACAGGATAGGAGAGCGGTGTTCTCCATTCCCCAAGATTGGGGCGTCTCTGGTGGAGCTGTAGGGG
>Ga0233410_10000259_pt1 | contig 18282 bp, 12 predicted proteins | sample Na_anoxic_1_MG_FD_179869 | JGI IMG/M metagenome (GOLD analysis project Ga0233410, IMG submission 179869) | Seawater microbial communities from Saanich Inlet, British Columbia, Canada - Na_anoxic_1_MG | ecosystem: Environmental > Aquatic > Marine > Inlet | place: Canada: British Columbia...
GTTTTTTCTAGAGTATGTAGCGCGTCCTCAAACGGCAGAGATATTTTTTGAAGAGGTGCTAATGGCCTGTATTTTCTATGGTATGCCTATCCTAACGGAGAATAATAAACCAAGGCTTCTCTATCATTTTAAACATAGAGGCTATCGAAAGTTCTCTATGAACCGTCCCGACAAGAAGTTTAATAAACTCTCTAAAACAGAGAAAGAACTTGGAGGTATACCGAATAGCTCTGAGGACGTTAAGCAGTCTCACGCTTCCGCTATAGAATCGTATATTGAGAAACATATCGGTATAGATTTAGAAGGAACCTATCGTTCGGCAGGGGATATCGGAGTGATGCCGTTTACTCGAACGCTAGAAGACTGGGCTAAATTTGATATCAATAACAGGACAAAATTTGATGCTACTATCAGTTCGGGATTGGCAATTATGGCGAATCAAAAACACGTATACCAGCCCGAAGAAAAGCAATCGAAAATATCTGTTACCTTTGCTAGATACAACAACCGTGGAAACATCAGCGAACTAGTTAAATAATGAGAGATGTTCAAGTCAATATAGCATCTACCTCGTTCCCTACTCAATTTGTTTCTGACTCCGAAAAAGCAAGTAGTGAGTTTGGAATCCAAGTAGGCCAAGCCATTCAGTATGAGTGGTTTAAAAGAGATGGTAACAGTTGTAGATTCTATAGCCAATGGCGAGAATTCAATCGATTACGCCTGTACTCTCGTGGGGAGCAATCGGTAGCAAAATACAAAAACGAGCTATCTACAGATGGTGACCTTTCGTATCTCAATTTAGACTGGACACCTATTCCTATCATACCTAAGTTTGTTGATATTGTAGTTAACGGTATGTCCGACAGGTTGTTTGATGTAAAGGCATATGCTCAGGATGCTATGTCTTCTGCTAAACGCAGTAAATACCAGGATATGATAGAGGCCCAGATGGTCTCTAAAGATTTATTACTACAGGTTCAGCAAGACTTTGGCGTTGACCCCTTTACAGTAGCTCCTGACGATTTACCCAATAGCGATGAAGAGCTATCTCTTTATATGCAGCTTAACTATAAGCCTGCTATTGAAATTGCAGAAGAGACGGCGATTAATACGTTGTTGGACCAAAATCATTATAGCGAGACACGCCAACGGGTAGACTATGACCTAACTACTTTAGGCATTGGCATTGCAAAGCACGAGTTTTTGAAGGGAGACGGGGTACGGGTAGAGTATGTAGACCCTGCTAATGTGGTATACAGCTATACTGAAGACCCATACTTTAAAGATACTTTTTACTGGGGTGAGATTAAAACGGTAGCTATTACAGAGCTGATTAAAATCGACCCTACCCTTACCAGGGAAGACCTAGAGGAAATTTCTAAGTATTCTCAAAGTTGGTATGATTACTATAACGTAGCGGAGCTTTATCAAAACGATATGTTCTATCGTGATACCGCTACGCTGATGTATTTTAATTATAAGACGACTAAGAAGTTTGTCTATAAGAAGAAGATTAACGAAACGGGCGGAAGTAAGGTTATCGAGAAAGACGATACATTCAACCCGCCAGATGAGATGATGGAAGAGGGTCGTTTTGAGAAAATCGAAAAGACTATCGATGTATGGTATGAGGGTGTTATGGTTATGGGAACCAGTATCCTACTTAAGTGGGAGATGGCAGAAAATATGGTCCGACCTAAATCGGCATCTCAATATGCAGTTCCTAATTACGTAGCCTGTGCGCCTCGTATGTACAAAGGAAATATAGAGTCGTTAGTTCGTCGTATGATTCCTTTAGCTGACCAGATACAAATTACGCACCTTAAGCTACAGCAGGTGATGTCTCGTATTGTCCCTGACGGTGTCTTTATCGATGCCGATGGACTTAACGAAGTCGACCTGGGTACGGGTAACGCATATAACCCAGAGGATGCTTTGCGGTTATACTTCCAGACAGGTAGTGTTGTAGGTAGAAGCTATACCCAGGACGGCGAGTTTAATAACGCCCGCGTTCCTATCCAGCAGCTTACCAGTAACTCGGGACAGTCGAAGATTAGTGCTCTTATCGGGAACTACAATCACTATCTCAGTATGATACGTGATATAACGGGCCTTAACGAAGCGCGTGATGGCTCTACACCAGACCCTTATGCTTTAGTTGGTGTACAGAAGTTGGCGGCTTTAAACTCTAATGTCGCTACACGGCATATCTTAGACGGAAGCCTTTATATCCTTAAATCTATGGCCGAAGCCCTTTCGTGCCGAGTGGCTGATATATTGGAGTACGCTGATTTTAAAGAAGAGTTTTCAAATCAAATTGGCAAGTACAATGTATCTATCCTTAACGATATCAAAGATTTATATATCTATGATTTCGGGGTATTTATTGAAGTAGCTCCTGATGAAGAACAGAAAGCTATGCTGGAGCAAAATATCCAGATGGCGCTTTCTAAAAATGACATCAACTTAGAGGATGCCATTGATATTCGTGAGATTAGAAATATTAAACTTGCCAACCAACTTCTTAAGTTGAAGCGCAAGAAAAAGCAGGAGCGCGAGGAGGCTATGCAATTGCAGCAGCAGCAAACACAGATGCAGCAGCAGTTCCAGTCTCAAAAAATTGCTGCTGATGCTGAGATGATGAAAATCCAGGCCGAAGGGCAACAAAAAGTTCAGGTAAAGCAGGCCGAAGTAGCGTTCGATATTGAACGTATGCAGATGGAGGCTCAGCTGAAAAACCAACTTATGCAGCAGGAGTTTAACTTTAATATGCAGCTTAAGGGACTTGATGAAGAGTTAATTGCGGGAAGAGAGGATATGCGAGAAGATGCTAAAGGCAAGCGTATCAGCCAGCAAAATACAGAGCAGTCTAAATTAATCAATCAGCGTAAGAATAACTTACCTCCCATCAATTTTGAATCCAATGAGGACAGCCTAGATGGCTTCGACCTTGCTGAATTTGAACCACGATGAAGGATTTTAAAATAGTTATCTTCGCACAAATTAAATCTAATGGAAATTAAAGTACGAGACCTAGGAGCTTTGGAAGAAAAATCTACTGCTGAAGTAGAGCAAGAGCTTCTTGAAAAGCACGAAGCTCAATTTAGTGATGAGAATTCACCTGAAGTAGTAGAGGAAATTGTGTCGGAACCGACACAAATCTCTTCTGATTTAGATGAAGAGCAAGTTCTTTCTTTCTTAAAAGACCGATACGGAAAAGAAGTCAATAACTTAGACGAGCTTTTGGAGCAGCGTAATAACGCTCCAGAACTTCCTGAAGATGTAGACGCTTATTTCCGTTTCAAAAAAGAAACTGGTCGCGGGCTTAAAGATTTTGTTGAACTCAACAAAGACTATGAAGCTGTCGACACAGATACTCTCTTAGCGGAGTACTACCTAGCTACTGAAGAAGGCTTAGATGCCGACGATGTAAAGGGTATGGTAGAAGACTTAACTTATGATGAAGACCTCGATGAGGAGTCTTTTGTACGTAAGCAAAAAGTAGCTAAGAAAAAGGTGGTTAATAAGGCCAAGAAATATTTTTCTGACCTTCAAGAGCAATATAAGGTACCCCTTGAGTCAAGTGGTAACCCGTTGTCTGGAGAAGAGAAGGAGAACTTTGAAGCCTATCAACAATACGTGAAAGAGTCTAGTAGTGTCCAACAAGAGAACACTCGTCGTAACGAGTGGTTTCGGAAGCAAACTGACGAAGTTTTTTCTGATAAATTCAAAGGTTTTGAATTTGCAGTCGGAGAGAAGGACGTCACTTTTAATCCAGGCAACGCTAGCGACTTAAAGTCGGCTCAGTTAGATATTATGAACTTCGTAAATAAGTTTATAGGGGATGACGGGTTGATTAAAGACGCTGCGGGATACCACAAGGCTTTAAGCGTGGCAATGAATCCTTCTAAATTTGCCGAGTTCTTTTATGAGCAGGGTAAGTCTGATGGCGTCGAAGATATAAGTCGTAAGTCCAAAAATATTAATATGGATTCGCGGCGAGTACCTGAGACAGCTAATAAGGATGGGGTGCAAATTCGGAGCGTAAATTCCGATTCGGGACGTGGCCTCAAAATTAAGAGCGCCCGTCGAGTGTAATATTTTAAAACAAAAAAAATGGCTGTATCAACACTACCTGGATTCGATTTGAATCCAGCACCAAGTAAAGTAGCTCTTCAAACGAACTACATTACTAATTTTAATTTCTTAAACCAGTATCTTCCTGATACCTACGAGAAAGAATTCGAGCGTTACGGTAACCGTACTGTTTCTGGATTCTTACGTATGGTAGGAGCGGAGATGCCTTCTAACTCTGACCTTATCAAATGGGCTGAGCAAGGACGTTTGCATACTAAGTATACAAGTTGTAATGCTGACACTGCACCTGGTGGAGCTAATGCTCACACGTTTACTGTAACTCTACCTGCTGGTGTTTCAACAGCTGCTTTGCGAGTTGGTCAAACCGTTATGATTTCTGCTAACGCAGGCGCATCAACATTGAGCAATAAAGCCGTTGTAACTACAGGTTCAAGCACTCCTACTGGAGCAGGTGGTACCTTTACTTTTTCTGTAAAGTATTACGAGGCTACTCAAAACTTTCCTCAAAACACTACTTGTACTGTATTTGTATACGGTTCTGAGTTTGCTAAGGGAACAGATACAATGGTTGGTTCTTTAGAAGCTCAAGACAACTTCTTTGAGAATAAGCCTATTATCTTGAAGGACACTTATAGTGTTAATGGTTCTGATATGGCTCAAATTGGTTGGGTTGAAGTAACTACCGAGAACGGAGCTACTGGATACCTATGGTATTTGAAGTCTGAGCACGAGACACGTCTTCGTTTTGACGACTACTTGGAGACTGCTATGATTGAAGCTGTACCTGCTGTAGCTGGTTCTGGAGCATTGGCTGAGCTTAGCCCTGCTGCTAATTCTGCTACTGGTGGCGGCGCTGGAAGTACAGATGCTGGTTCTGACGGAATCTTCTATGTAGTAAATACTCGAGGAAATGTATTCCAAGGTATCCCAACTACATTGGCTGAGTTTGACACTATTATCCAGCGATTGGATAAGCAGGGTTCTATCGAAGAGAATGTAATCTTCGTTAACCGTGACTTCTCATTTGCTATTGATGATATGTTGGCTGCTCAGAACTCTTACGGAGCTGGTGGTACTTCTTACGGTCTTTTTGACAATGACGAAGAGATGGCGTTGAACCTAGGTTTCCGTGGTTTCCGTCGTGGTTATGACTTCTATAAGTCTGACTGGAAGTACTTGAACGACCCAACTATGCGTGGTGGTCTTCATTCGGGTAAAGTAGATGGTTTGTTGGTGCCAGCTGGTTCAACAACTGTATACGACCAGATTATGGGTAAGAATGCTAAGCGACCTTTCCTTCACGTTCGGTACCGCGCTTCAGAAACTGAAGACCGTCGTTACAAGACTTGGATTACTGGTTCTGCTGGTGGAGCAGTCAATAGCTCTATCGATAAGATGCAAGTTAATTTCTTGTCTGAACGAGCTGTTTGCACTTTAGGTGCCAACAACTTCTTCTTGTTCCGTGACTAATCTCTGAAAGGGAGGGGGCAGTAAAACCTCCTCCCTTTTTCTTTTTAAACTTTAAATTCAATCGAATGAAAAATTCAAATCCTATTGTAGACAAGGTCTACAAACTCAACCGCGATGTGGCACCGTTAACTTTTACGCTGTCTTCCCGCAATACCGCTCGTAAGCCGCTTATGTATTTTGACGGACAAGTCAATCGCGCTTTACGCTATGCTCGCAATCAAAAAACGCCTTTCGAGGACGAGCAAGACGGAAACTTTATTTTAGAACCAATCGTCTTTGAAGACGGGTTCCTTTCTGTACCTAGAGAAAACCAGGTACTACAACATTTTTTAAGCCTACATCCTGATTCAGGTTCGGCATTTTCTGAAGTCGATAAGGAAAAGGACGCTCAAGAAGAGCTCGACTATATGGTCCTGGAAGCTGACGCTTTAGTTGCTGCACGTAAGATGGACCTTACCGAAATGGAAATGGTCGCTCGTGTACTACTAGAAATTGACCCTTCTAAACTTTCGTCTTCGGAGCTTAAGCGCGATATTTTAATTCTCGCTAAACGCTACCCAGAAGATTTCCTAGATGCTTTAGAAGACCCTTCGCTGGATATGTTTGGCAAGGTGGCTTTATTTCTAGAAAAGAATTTATTGGGACTTCGCAATAACGGACGCGATGTCCACTTTAATTTGAAGACCAACAAGAAACGTATGATGTCTGTTCCGTTTGGTGAAGACCCTAAGTCAGCTATCGCAGCTTACTTACAATCTGATGACGGAATTGAAATCCTTAAAATGTTAGAATCTACTATGTAGACCTATACGTTTATGAACTAGAGAAGAGGGGTTAATAGCCCCTCTTTTTTTTATCGTATATTTGTGTCGATAATTTTTTCTAACGCATAATTTTTTACAATGCAAAAGTATATCAAAGTCACAGGCATTGCGAGCCACGACACAATGATTCTACCCGCGTTTGACGTGTACAATGTCGAGATTGACGCAGCAAGTCCTTTTACAACTTGTAAAGTTCAGTATATGAATGCTGACTCAAGCCAGGACGTTATGACAATTACCTATGCTTCAACAACTGTTGCTGCTCAGAATATTGCTATGGCAAATTTTGTAAAAGATTTACTTGTTCAGGTTCAACAAGACAGCTATACCAAGCCTATGCTTGAGGTTGCCGCTTCAGCTTTTCCTCAAACAGTTATTAACGTCTTTGGTCCTTCAGCATCTTAAATAAATATATTATGGTAAAGTACATCACTTTAACAGACGCCACAGGTCAAGAGGTTCCTATCCCTTTGCAGGGCCTTGCCCATATAGATACTACAAATAGCTCTCAGTTAACTCTTAGGTATCTAAGTGCGTCGTCAGCTCCTATTCTGATTGTAATTGCTCACGTTGCGGATGTAACCACTCATCAGTGGAAACTCTTTATGACACAGCAAGTAGAAAAGGCATTAGCTAGTAACTGGAGACAGGTAGAGAGTAAACCTACACCTCCCACTGCGATTACTGGTATTGCTGTTGGTCCTTGATATTTAAGGAAACAGAAATAAAGGAGGGGCTTAGGTCCCTCTTTTTTTTTCTTATTGCGCTTCATAGCAAGCAAAAATATCGGCCCCTTTTTTTGATTTATCTTTGTCAAAAGCGTACCTATGATAGAATCGGTCAGAAGCACGGTATTATCGATACTGAATAAAAATAATTTTGGCTATCTCTCGCCAGCAGATTTTAATCTGTACGCTAAACAAGCGCAGCTGGAGATATTCGATGAGTACTTTAACGATTATAATTACCAGATTAATAAAGAGAATGTCCGCCAGTCAGGAACGGGCTACGCTGATGTATTGCGCTCTTTAGAGGAGGTTATCGATGACTTCTCTACAATTGTGAATTTTACCACAAACTCATTCACTCTTCCCGCTGATTATTATTTAATCAATAAGATACTTCCTACAGGTAGCAACTATGAATTAGAGCAGGTGTCTAACTCTAAGATTAACTTACTGTTGGCGTCATCTCTTACGGCTCCTACGACTGGCTTCCCCGCTTTTGTTCAAAACGGAAATACAGCTACAGCGTATCCCGCGACCATCACGTCAGGTACGATTCAGTATATTCGATATCCCCTTCCTCCAAACTGGACCTATATAAGTTTAACGGCAGGAGAGCCTGTATTTGACCAAACTCAAGCTGACTACCAGGATTTTGAATTGCCTTCTGACGATGAGCCTCGTTTGGTAAATAAAATTTTACAGTACGCAGGGGTTTCTATCCGTGAGATTGACGTGGTAAATTATGCGGTAGGTCAAGAACAAATCGTCGACCAGCAAAGCAAGTAATATGGCATACCTTACTCAGTATCAATACTACGAAAACGCAGGGGCTTCTCCAGAGGATGCCAATTGGGGTTCGTATCAATATGTCAGCTTACGAGATATCGTAACCAACTACCAGCTTATGTATAGCGGTAATAACGAGTTGGTAAACGAGAAGTCTCGCTATAAGATTCTATTTCACGCTAAGAGGGCCATACAGGAGCTTAACTACGATGCGTTCAAAGAGATTAAGGTATTGCAGCTTAATGTCTCTGAGGACCTTCGCTTTGTCCTTCCTAGCGATTATGTAAACTGGGTTCGAGTGTCTTTGTTTAGAAATGGAACGGTATTCCCTTTGACGGAAAACATCCAAATCACTAGCGCACAGGCGTACTTACAAGACTCAAACAATAGAATTCTTTTTGACGAGACAGGAGCCGCTTTAAAGCCAGAGTTCTCACCTATTGATACCGAAAGGCTTAACAGCACCTTAAGGTCAATGTACATCAACGAGAACAGCCCTTACGACGGAAACGAAGGCTGGTGTATTGATGGCTTGTGGTATTTTGACTTTCCAATTGGAGGCGCTGCGTTTGGTCTAAACACTGAAACCGCTAATGCCAATCCTACGTTCCGTATCGACCCCAAGGCGGGCGTTATAAACTTTAGCTCGGCTATGTCTGGTCAGAGCTGTATATTAGAATACGTTAGCGATGGTATGGAGGGAGGCGATGACTCGTTAATTACGGTCAATAAATTGTTTGAGGACTTTATCTACTCGTATATTTCCTATGCTATCCTTAACTCTAAGATGGGAACTCAGGAGTATATAGTTAACCGTTATCGAAAGTCTAAGACCGCTCTTTTACGAAATGCAAAAATCCGTATCAGCAATATCCATCCTGGCCGATTATTGATGAACTTGCGTGGACAGAATAAGTGGATTAAATAATGGGGAACGTCAAAAGGAACTTTATCAAGGGGCGTATGAACAAGAGCGTCGATGAACGCCTTGTCCCCAATGGAGAATATATCGATGCCTTAAACGTCAGGCTAGGCTCTACGGAAGGCTCGGAGATAGGTTCTGTAGAAAACTCTAAGGGTAATACTCGCTTGACCACCCTACAATATCAAGGGGTAGATTTAAGTGATTCAGCTCGGTGTATTGGGGCGTTCGAAGATGGCGTTAACGAAACTATATACTGGTTTATTCACGACTCTGCTAATACAGCCTCCGTAACTGGGGTCGTTGACATAATTGCGTCGTTTAGAACGACAGACGAGGTGTTAACCTATCACGTTATTAGTACATCTGTCCTTAATTTTAATCCTACGTTTTTAATAACGGGTGTCAATAAGGTAGAGGACCTGCTGTTTTTTACGGACGATTACAATCCGCCTCGTAAAATTAACGTAGTTGAAAACTACCCTCAGCCTATAGCGGCAACCGACGTTGACCAGATTACTAATGACGATATAAACGTTATTAAAAGGCCACCAAACGCAGCTCCTACGCTGACGCTTATTGATATACCTGGAGAGGAGGATTATTTAGAATCTCATTTCGTGTCGTTTTCATACCGATATAAGTATATCAATAACGACTATAGCGCGTTATCTCAGTTTACTGACGTAGCTTTTGAGAGTAGCCCCTTTGGCTTAGACCCCGCTACCAACTTTAATACTGGTATGCTTAACCGCTACAACACCGCTGTTGTGGGTATCAATACAGGAGGTGAGGATGTAGTGGGTATTGACCTTTGTTTTAAACTCGGTACAGACTCTACAGTTCGGGTCATACAGAAGTATATAAAAAGCGAAGAGGGCTGGCCTAATAACGTAGTTCAGACGGTCAACTTTACCAATCAGAAAATCTACACCTTACTGCCTCAATCAGAGATAGCGAGGCTTTACGATAACGTACCGCTTAAGGCGCAAGCTCAAACTATTATGGGCAACCGCCTGATGTATGGGAACTACATCGATGGATATGATTTGACAATTGCATCGGGTGCTCGTATAGATACCAACTACAGCGCTGAGGTGGTCTCGGAGAACCTATCGGTATTCCAAGCGGCTGGAGATGTGGCTAGTCAGGCTTACAGTATTGACCAAAACGCTGCACCAAGTACTACGGGTAAAGCTGTAATTGATTTTGCCACAGCTCCTGTATTAGCTCAAGGAGGTGTCTTTGGTTTTTCTTTTACCGTTACTCACGCTTCTTTTTCTGGGTCAGGACAATTATTAGAACCAGACCCCATAACCGTTGACCATCCTACGTTTACCATATCTTTTGTATATACCCTTCCTCAAACATACGGCAGTGTTTATGAGATGGTTACCAGTCCTGAGTTCCAATCTCAACTGGGAGCTAACGGGTCAGGGACGTACCAGTCTTTAGCGAACTGTGCTGACGGAAGTACGTTTACCGATGTATTCAATTGTTCTTTAATTGCACCATCGGGATACACAACTGTAAACTCAGGCATAACGGCGCTTTCTCAAGGGGTCTTTATAGATGTTAACCCGACCTTACCTGATGAGTTTGGAGTGAGCATACTGGGCGTTCAGTACAGCCGTACTTCTAACGCAGACAATCAATACTTTGAGTATTTCAATGTCAGTAATGTTTCGTATTCTTTACAGCAACAGTCTTCTAATAAAAGCCTTCATAGTAACCGAGACTACGAGGTGGGCGTTGTCTATATGGATGAATACAAAAGGGCTACGACTGCTTTAACTAGCAATCAAAACGCTGTCTTTGTTCCGCCTGTCAATAGTAACGATATCAATAAGATACGGGTTACTATCCCCACCAATATGACTGCCCCAAGCTGGGCGGAGACATATAAGTTTGTCCTTAAGCAATCTAAGGGCGCTTACGAAACTATATACTCTAACCTATACTACTACGACCCTAGCACAACGTCTTATTGGTTTAGACTTATCGGTCAAGACCAAGCTATTGTAGAGGCTGGAACAGAGCTTATTGTTAAGCGAGACTCTACTGGGATTTTAAATTCAGAAACAAAAGCTGTTGTGTTAGATAAGGTTTCTCAACCTACTAATTTTCTTCATATTCTTCAAAGTTCATCTGATATCCTTGAGGTACCAGGACTTTATATGCGACTTCGTGCTGAAGGGTTTAGTATTGACACAACGGTGTCTACTTATTCCGTTGCAGGTGAAATAACTTCAGAAGCTATTTTTAATTCTCCTGGGTATCCTGACTCAACAACTACAGTAACTAATTACCTACAATACTCAACAGTAAATTACCCTTGTTTTACTGGTAACGCTTCAGATGGATATACTAGAGCTAGCGTTCCATCAGGGTCACTTGTTACTATAAAAATTAAATTTAGAAGAGACGATTTAGGTATTTTTTGCGGTGGAGATAACGGAGCTTCTTTATGTCGAATAACAAAAACAATTGCAGCTAGCCAATCTTATTCCGACATTCAAGCGTTTTGGGACGGAGAAGGAGTGGGCTCGATAATTGTTAACGCAATGAATTGTGAGGTAGAATGCCAATACAGCGGAGGTCCAAATACAAATACGTACTATCCAGGTTCTTATTCAGCTAATGCTGGTTCAAATGGCACGATAATTCCGTTTGTGCCTAATAACAATCAGATTTTCTTTTATAGCATTAGTAATGATACTGGTCCTGTGTCTACTCAGAGATTATACTTAAGGTGTCAGAACGGTTCTGGTGCCACGGGGGCAATCCTAGACAACAGGTCATCTATAACTAAAGTAAATATAACGATACAAGAACCTGGAAGTCTTATTGTTTTTGAGACTGAACCAGCGGAAGTAGCTGACGATATCTTCTATGAAGGAAGCGAAAACTATGCCATTACGGGTGGATACCACCAAGGTAACGTCACCAACCAAGACGCTACGACAGAGGGTGTAGTGGACCTGGATTTCTTTAACTGCTATTCGTTTGGTAACGGTGTAGAGAGTTATAAAATTGAGGACTCCGCTGTAGGCGAGTCGTTTCAGTTAGGAGAACGCGCTGTGTTGGTTGCTGCTCAGGACTTTAAAGAGGCTGACCGTTTTGCTGACATCACGTACAGTGGCATATACAACGACGAGAGCAACGTAAATAAACTCAATGAGTTCAACCTAGGGCTTCTTAATTTCAAGCCTTTAGAAGACGTGTATGGCCCTATCCAAAAGATGGTGGCTAGAGAGACGGACATCTTGGTATTGCAAGAGGACCGTATCTCTTATGTCGTTGTCAACAAGAACGTCCTGACCGACGCTCAAGGTGGTAGCGTTTTGACCGCCGCACCTGTTATCCTAGGCCAGCAAGTTGCCAGAGTCGAAGAGTACGGCGTCTCAGCTAACCCAGAGAGCTACGCTGAGTTTGGTTTCGATAAATACTTTACCGATGCTAAACGCGGCGCCGTAATACAACTTCGAGGAACAGCGGCTAACAATGAAACGCTAACGGTAATTTCCAAGTCAGGTATGCGCTCGTGGTTTAGAGACCTCTTTAACGAAAGCTTTACCACTCAAAAGCTAGGAGGATTTGACCCGTATATGGATGAGTATGTATTGGCCTCTAACGATATATTACTACCTGTAGAAGCCAAGTGTATTAACTGCGGTATACCTCAAACTATTTCGCTTCCACAAGCTGGGTCAACAAACTCTTTCTGCGTCAATGTAGGCAGTGCGGTAGGTGATATAGATATTGTATGGGGCGCTCCTATTCTAGGCTCTGGAGTAACTTTTGACGTAGTAGCTACTTTTGGCACTACTTATTCAGCTTTAAACCAAACGGGAGCGGGTTCGTTAACTATTCCTAAAACAGGTATTCTTCCCAATACAGTGTCTGTTGTGATAACAGCGAATGGAGGGTCTATTAATAATTTACCTATTACCGTAGAGTGTCCTGACGCTACTGAAATTAACGTGATAATGGTATCGCTTAATTTAGATTGGCAGAACACCAAAACGATACACAGCGAATTTAGATTTGTAGATGGCACTACGCTAAGTCCGACTTACTCTGAGTTTGTTGAGTTTGACGCGGGAACAAATCCCGTTGTGTCTCAGTATCAAGTTCTTACGGGAGACCAAGGTTCTAGCGTCTTCCCTCCTCAAGGGGCTACAGTATATGTTCAAAGCGCAAAGCTGGCAGGCGATGTGTTTGATTTCTTACCTGCTCAAAATAATTTAAAGTACTGGAGAACTACTCAGTTGTATTCTAATACACCTGCCAACATACAGACTATACTTTCTAATTCAACTGATTTAACTGTGACGCCTGTTACTGATGGCGCTAGTTTTTATTCTGGCAATTTTAATTTTAACGGCTCGGGTAATTATCTCTATCTCGTTTACGACTATCGTCTAGCAGTGTCTTCACAGCTTTGCTATGGAGCTAAAGCCTCGGCGGCTTGTTGTTGCAGTTCTCCTTCTACGTTTTACTTAAACGGAGACACTTTATCGACTGCAACAACGGTTTATTCTGACGCGGCTCTTACGGTTCCAGCGGCTGATGGGTGGTATCAAGCTATTGTCAATGGAAACCCTATAGTTAGAAATCAGGTAGCAGGTGTATTGGGTTCTTTGCAATTTTGCGCTTCTTGTGTTGAAGACTGTAGGGACGTTTCTTTACCTCCAGTATCTGTAACTCTAACGGGAAATTCATTTTATGACATCACTTACGATTTGGGCAATAGCGTTGGTGTGTCTGCTATTAGGTTTACTCCTGATATCGCTGGAGGAATATTTGTAACGTATGACGGAGTAACCAAAAGCGACTCGTCTAGTGTATCGCTCATAAACTCTACTTTAAATCCAGTTACAAGCTGGTTCCCAGGTCCTTACTATGGGGATACCAGTACTGCTGGAACTCCTACCGTAGGAACATCTCAAACATCAAAGTACAATTGGAACTATGTAGACCAAGATTTTGATGCTGACGGAGTTGAACCTATTACAATCGCAGCTGGAGATTTAACCAGCTTAACAAATAGTAACGCGGGGGATTATATTTTATATGTTTCAAAACCAACTACTACACTAACAACTTTAACGGTTCGAATTATCAGCCCCTTAGCTACGGCTCCTGACTGGGCAATTACAGTAGAATGCCCTGTTCGATTGTCTGCTTTTTCCTCAAGCATAGGGCAGAATAGCGCTTCCAACATATGTATTCAACCATTTACCATTAACCTTTTTAACTTACCTGTTAAAACCACTTCTTCACCTGGAGTTCCGACAAGAGGTGATTGGGTTTTTGTGGATGTATTGGGACAGACTTTAGCTTCAGAAGGTTACTACAGGGTATCTGGACATTATATTCGGGTAGACGCTAATGGAATTATAGTAGAAAAAACAATCTGTATCTAATGGCGAACTATACTCTCACATACTCTCCTGACGTACAGGGCTGGCCTTCCTTTTATTCCTATGCTCCTGACTGGATGATTGGGATGAATAACTATTTCTATTCATTTAACGGAGGGGATTTATATCGGCACAATACTAATGAACTTCGTAATCAGTTTTACGGAGTAGCGTATTCCACTAAAATTACCAGCGTCTTTAACGACTCTCCTACAGAGAACTCGCTTTGGAAAACCATAGAGCTAGAGTCGGACCTCAGCTGGGAAATTACTTTAGAGACCGATATCCAAAATGGATATATTGATGAGGCTTGGTTTGAAAAGAAAGAGGCTGTGTGGTTTGCGTTCGTTCGCAACCCTGACGGTAACACGGAGCCTGCCCTTACTATTAGCCCTTCTGAGTATGTCCTTCGCTCTGTCAATGGCATTGGCTCTAATACCAGTGTAGCAGCTGGGGTTATTACATTTGGCTTTGCTGTTAGTACCATCCTTTCTATTGGCGATAACCTGTATACAATCGACCCTGCTACTCCAGGTGTCCCTGCGCTAGTAGGACCTGTTACGGCTATCTCAGCTGATAGGACACAGCTTACCTTTACGTTGGCGACTGGCGGTGTTACCCCACAGAACACGTGGTATATGATGTCCGTAAAGAACGTACAGGCGGAATCGCACGGCGTACTGGGTCATTACTGCGAGTTTACCGCTACTAACTCTTCTACTTCGGCTACTGAGCTGTTTATAGTAGAAGCTCAAGTAATGAAATCGTATCCTTGAATCTCTTTATCTTTGACTAAACAATAATCATATGCCATTTGTAACCGCAGCAATAACGCTAGCTCAAGCTGGCGTAAGCGTCTATCAAGCTCTAGAGGCTAAATCACGTATGGAAGAAGCCGAGGTAGCCGCTAAAAAAGCTTCGGCTAACGCCCTTCGCCAGACGGAGATAAACCCTTATGAGAAGCTCTCTGTCCCTACAGCGGAGTATATGGAGCAGCGAGAGGCTGCGCAGCGTATGGTTTCTGCTGGTGTTCAGGCAGGAGTGGAAGGCGACCAAAGGGGAGCTGCCGCTACAGCTGCAACAGCGGTTGCCGCTGGTCTTGAATCAGAAAAAGATATCCTCGCTTCTCAAGAGAGGTCGCTTTACAATAGAGACGCCGCTGTGGCAGGGCAAGACGCGGTGAATCAAATCCGTCGAGAAGAGATATACACCGATATGGCTACTGGAGCTCAGGAATCAGCCGCTGACCAAGCCGCTGCACGAGCCGCTGCTATTACGGGGGCCGCTACGGGACTTAGCGCTGTAGGTGCTGAGATTGATGCGGGAAGGGCGCTTTACAAGCAGAGCAGGGGAACTAAGATGATTGGAAAACAACTTCAGGGTGACGGTCGAGAGCAGTTCCTAGGACAAGCCACTCCTATTTTAGAAGGCCAGATGAGAAGTATGGAGGCTGGTCAACGTGCTCAGTTTGCTAATAAATACGGACTTGATGTAGCTACTATGGAGGCTGCCCTTGGTCAAGGCGGAGACTTTGGTAGTTTCTTTGGTGGTCTAGGGAATCTCACTCAGCAAGAGCTTCTTACTCAAGGGCTAACCATTGACCAGCTTAACGCTTTTAATCAAGGAAATTCTCAGATTGGAAAAATTAGACGCTTTAGATAATGAGCTATTATAAGTACGCAAGGAGGGGCGCCGATACCCGAGTAGACTGGAGTGCTATTAGCACCAAGCTCGTCAAAACTCTTAAAGACCAAGAGGCAGATAGGGAGAAGCAGCGTCAGGAGATTGACAAGGAGTCGGTTGCTGTAGGTAAGAGGCTCGCGGATGCACCACAAGGGGCTAATAAAGCTGCGAGTACTTGGATTTTAAACGCTTCAGCTGATGCCGCTCAGTTGATGATGACTCAAAACCGACTGCTTAAGTCTGGTATTGTAGACCCTCGTGACTTTACAATCAACAGGCAGAACGTAGACAATAGTTTTGCAGCTTTAAAAACTATAGCTGATACCGCCAATAAGGAGAGCGAGCTTACTATGAAGCGCATTAACGAAGGGACTTCTATGGGCTTTGAAGGTGTAGCCGCTCAAAGAGTTAATAAGTTCCAAGACTTCTCTCAAACTCGTGTATTCTGGAATCCCGAGGATGGAGTTGCTAGTATCGGAATGTTGGAGAATGGAACTTTAAGCGATAATGTCGCCGACTTCTCTACTATCGAAGGAGCTGTCAATCAGATGCAAGCTCGATATGACAAGATTGAGTACGCTCCTACGCTACAGAAGTGGGCCGATAATTTAGGAGAGAATATCCGAGTGGTAAACAAAAATGGTGTGCTAACCGTATCGGATGCTGCGGGAAGAGACCTAGCCGAAGACGACCCTGTACGTTTAGAGGTTATGAAGTCTTTAGACGATACGCTTTCTGCTCTTATGGTCAATGACATTCGTACGTTAAGTATGGCTGAGGATTTAGGCCTAGTCACAGCTGACGACTATGACCTAGGTTCTGAAGAGACAAGTTGGGAAACAGGATTAAACGAGGCAGAAACAACTCGGTTATCGGAGTTAGAAAAGATAGAGTCTTTAGGCACTATGCAACAAGCTGAGCTTGATAAGCTTATTTCAAAACGAGATAAGCCCTCCCGTAAGGTGGGTGTAACCACTCAGAATGACGGCATTTTATTTCCTAAGTCCAACGACGCTTTAAATGAAGCTGTAAGGGAAAAGCTACGGACCGATGCCCTGGCTATGGTAGGATACAAGGAAACGGCTAGACCAATATTTGCTCCAAAATCCCCGACAGCTGCGTCTATTGGTGCGGGAGAAACAGCACAAGAACGGCTTGGATATGTAGAAGAGATAAATACAATATTAACTGACGAGGATTCAATCTCTAGGGAAGCTTTAAATCGTCGTATCAGGACCACAAACGAAGAGAGAAAGGCGAATAACTTGAGTCCAATTTCAGAAGGCAATATTACGGATGATAGCCTGTCTATTACGTATGAGGATGGAACTACAGAGACAATTAATCTATCGGGTAATATCCAAAAAGATATCGTAGCAGCGTATGATTTACTCACCCCTAAACGTAAAGGTGAAGCTCGCCCTAGTGAACTAGAGCTAGAGAAATACATTCGAGACGAGGGTCTCAGTATAGGCTATGCTACTGATGATTCGGGCAATATAATTAGAAGAGTGACCCCTCTTAGGTCCTCTATCGGAGTGGCTAAAATACCAATGACGGCTCCAGACCGATTATTGGTTGATAGCGAAATGGTTTCTTATGATGCACTATGGAAGAAGCCGCTTGGGGAATCGCTTGAAGCGATTGCAGACACCAATATTCAAGTTGCAAGCACATTTAACGAGATACTTAAGGCACCAGGATTTATGCCAGAGGAAATGAAAAGGGTTTTGGAGGACGCAGGTAAACCCTATGATGTCAAAGTAAAGGGAAATAAAATGACTATCACCATTGGCGATACTACGGAGGAAATTAAAGACGTGTTTAATGATTCGGCCACTGGAGGTACGGCTGCTGTTGTATCTTTAATGAGAGATACTGTAATAAAAGAGCTCAATAGAATTAATAATTTAACTTCAGGCTCTGATGAGACGAACGAAACCAGCTCCAATACGGACGCCGCATCAGGGGGTAATTCAGGGGGTACAGTAAGACAGTAATATGGAAGAACAGTTATTAAAAGACTTTATAGCTACGGCTCAGGCTAACAACTATAATTATGACGTGGTGCTGCCTAAGTTTCCAGAGCTATCTGGGTATGACATTCAGGTATTAAAGGATTACATAGCTACAGCTGAGGCGAGCAACTATGATTACGATACGGTTAATGCTAAGTTCCCTGAGCTTTTTTCTGCTGTAAAAAAAAAAGAAGAGACCGTTACGGCATCCGCATCGGTGGCTGGTTCTTTGGTCTCACCAGAGCCTGAAGTTGCTGTTGAGCCAGCTATTGCCCCAGCGCCACCTACCCCAGAGATACAAGATATAACGGGAGCCCCTGACCCTGA
>Ga0233410_10000261_pt1 | contig 18269 bp, 29 predicted proteins | sample Na_anoxic_1_MG_FD_179869 | JGI IMG/M metagenome (GOLD analysis project Ga0233410, IMG submission 179869) | Seawater microbial communities from Saanich Inlet, British Columbia, Canada - Na_anoxic_1_MG | ecosystem: Environmental > Aquatic > Marine > Inlet | place: Canada: British Columbia...
CCGGTGATAATGTGACCATGGAGGTTGTGTTAATCATGCCGATAGCGATGGAGAAGGAGTTAAGGTTTGCTATTCGTGAAGGTGGAAGGACTGTCGGCGCTGGTGTTATCAGTGAGATTACGGAATAGGGGATAGAACATGATAAGCAACCAGAAAATCAGGATTCGTTTGAAGGCCTATGATCACAAACTCCTGGATCAGTCAGCAATGGAGATCATAGAGACGGCGAAAGAGACAGGAGCAGGAATCGCTGGACCGATTCCTCTCCCCACGGTGATAAATAAATACTGTGTCCTGAGATCCCCTCATGTAAATAAAAAATCAAGAGAACAATTCGAGATAAGAACCCATAAACGTTTATTAGACATATTGGGTCCGACCCAGCAAACGGTAGATGCCCTGATGAAACTTGATCTGGCTGCCGGGGTTGATGTAGAGATAAAATTGTAGATTTTTAGAAGTGGTAGCTTCGCAGGATGTCTATCTCTCCTGCCTTGCAGGGATTGCGGAGTGAATTGGAGCTAAGGACCCATGGTAAACAAGCTTTTCGGAAAAAAACTCGGGATGACAAGATATTTCCTTGATGAAGGGAAATCAGTACCTGTGAGTGTCCTGAAAATTGGAACCTGTGTGGTGATACAGAAAAAGACATTTGAAAAAGATGGATATAATGCAATCCAGATTGGGTATGAAGCAAGAAATGAAAGACGGACGAATAAGGCGTTAAAAGGCCATTTTAGTAGTGCAGGCAGTGGGTGTTTTTCCCACTTAAATGAAATTAGGGTTGAGGATGCAAATAGTTTTGAGCTTGGGCAGGAAATTAAATCGGATGTTTTTGATGTAGGCGACCTGGTTCACGTGAGTGGTATTAGCAAAGGTAGAGGATTTAGTGGTGTTATTAAGAGGTGGGGCTTCTCTGGCGGGAGGAAGACACACGGATCCCGTTCACACAGAATCCCGGGTTCGATCGGATGCAGCGCTACTCCCGGAAAGGTTCAGAAGGGAAAGAAACTTCCGGGCAGGATGGGATATCAGCGTGTGACGGTCAAGAACCTTGAAGTAGTGGACGTAAGGCCTGAGATAGATCTGATATTAGTCAAAGGGGCTGTGCCGGGAAGCCGCAACAGTCTTGTTGAAATCAGCAAAGTTTAATTGCCCGGCAAATCCATTTAATTCCGGGATGATAAAAGGTAATAGATGACTGTTATGGATGTTTATAACCTCAAAAGAGAAAAGGTTTCTGATATAGAACTGAAAAAGGAAGTTTTTAGTGTCCCGATAAAGAAGCATGTCCTTCATGAGGTTGTTGTTAGTCAGCTCAGCAGTCACAGACGTGGCACAGCTGCCGTAAAGACCCGTGCAGAGGTAAAATGTTCAGGAGCAAAGCTCTATAGACAGAAAGGGACTGGTCGGGCAAGGGTTGGTTCCGGCGCTTCTCCGACAAGAAGGGGTGGTGGGGTGACTTTTGGACCGGTGCCGCATAAATATAATAATAAGGTTCCTAAAAAAGTAAAAAAGGCTGCACTGTATATGGCGCTGACAGATAAGGTGAAGGCCGGTAATCTTATTGTGATCGATGATTTTGATCTTCCTGAAATCAAGACAAAGATTTTTGTGAAACTGATGAAGAATTTTGATGTCAATAAGGCGCTGATTGTGACGCAGGATAAAATTGAGAAATTGGAAAAATCATCCAAGAATGTCCCGTGGGTTAAAGTAATGAGGTATCAGGGTCTCAATGTCTATGATATTTTGAAATATGATTATCTTTTTTTGGAACAGTCTGCATTGGGAAAAATACAGGGGGCATTTGCATCGTAGTGGATATCTATCGAATTATAAAAGAACCACGTATTACAGAAAAGGCGAACCTGCAGAAAGAAGGTGCTAATCAGGTATCCTTTAAAGTAGATAGAAAGGCCAATAAGATAGAGATAAAAAAGGCCGTTGAGATACTGTTCAAAGCAAAGGTTTTAGAAGTGAGGACTATGAACGTACGGGGAAAGCTTCGCAGGATGGGGAAGAATTCAGGTAAGAGACCTGATTGGAAGAAAGCAATTGTCAGGCTTGCCCCGGATCAAAACATTGAATTTTTTGAAGGAACGTAAATTTATCCATAGCGGAAATGAAAAGTAAATTATTGGCTGACAGGATTGAGAAGCGGAGCAATAGATGGGAATAAAAACTAACAAGCCAACCTCGCCGGGAAGAAGATTTCAGAGGACTTCTACTTTTGAGGAAATAACTCGAGGAAAAGCAGAAAGAAGTCTTTTGAGGTCCCTTAGAAAGACAGGAGGCAGGAATTCGGCAGGACGGATGACAGTTCGTCATAGGGGTGGAGGCCACAAACGTATTTACCGCTTAATTGATTTTAAGCGTGACAAGGAAGGGGTTCCCGCCCGTGTAGCTTCTATAGAATATGATCCTAACCGCTCTGCCAATATTGCACTTCTGCACTATTTTGACGGAGAAAAGAGGTATATATTGTCTCCTGTCAACCTCAAGGTCGGCGATCAGGTGGTTTCCGGTAAAAATGCGGAAATCACTATTGGTAATGCCGTTACTTTAAGGGAGATACCATTAGGGACCTTTATTCACAACATTGAACTGAATATCGGGCATGGCGGACAACTGGCAAGAAGTGCCGGAAGTCATGCTCAATTGATGGCCAAGGAAGGGAAGTATGCCCAGATCAAACTTCCCTCCGGTGAAGTACGAATGGTTCTTCAAGAGTGCAAGGCTACCATTGGTCAGGTCGGCAACCTGGATCATGAAAAAATAGCAATTGGTAAGGCCGGACGAAATAGGTGGTTAGGGAAAAGGCCTCGAGTAAGAGGTGTCGCAATGAACCCGGTGGATCACCCTCACGGCGGTGGAGAGGGGAAATCTTCAGGAGGGCGCCATCCTGTAACTCCCTGGGGGGTTCCGACCAAAGGTTATAAGACCAGAGTTAAAAAGGCGAGTGACAGGCTTATTGTTAAGAAACGAAATAAATAACTGGCGGCTGACCGAAGATCCGGGTTTTTTGTTCAGATCAAGTGTGCCGCAGAGAATGCTGTTGACAACCAATATCATATGCTGTATGTCCTGATTCCGGTCCTGTAGCCGGGGATGCCGGACTTGATATCGATTTTAAGATTTCAGTTTATATAGACGTTTAGAGGAGGAGAAGATTTGCCAAGATCGCTGAAAAAGGGCCCCTTTATTGATGAACATTTATTGGAAAAAGTCCAGAAAGCGAATGAAACGCGGAGCAGGAAGATTATCAAAACATGGTCCCGCAGATCCACTGTTCTCCCTGAGTTTGTTGGTCTGACATTTGCGGTGCACAACGGCAGAAAATTCATACCGGTCTTCGTTTCTGAAGATATGGTTGGGCATAAACTTGGCGAATTTTCGCCTACAAGGACATTTTACGGGCATTCTGGAGACAGAAAATCCAAATTGAAAGGTAAAAAGAAATAATAACCTCTGGAATTAGTTGGAAGAGACGAGATGGAAATAAGGGCAGCGGCAAAATTTATTAGAATTTCACCGAGGAAACTCCGATTAGTGATGGATCAAGTGCGGGGTAGGAAGGTTGAAGATGCACTAAACATCCTTTCTTTTGCTCCTCAGAAAGGTGCTCATATATTAAAAAAATTAATCGATTCAGCAGTTGCAAATGCTGAACAAAATGCAGGTATTGATGTGGACTCACTTTACGTCAAGAGATTATACGCAGACGAAGGGCCCACTATGAAAAGATGGCGTCCGCGAGCTCAGGGGCGTGCAACAAGAATCAGAAAAAGAACTAGCCATCTGACTATTATAGTAGATGGGATGTAGCTTGTATTGATTATTTGATCAAATCGGAGGTTCATTTGGGACAAAAAGTTAATCCTATTAGTTTCAGGCTGGGTATCCACAGGGATTGGGATTCAAGGTGGTTTGCTGGAAAAGAATACAGCGCCTTTGTACTGGAGGATTATAAAATCAGAAAGTTTTTAAAAGAAAAAACCTCCCAGGCAGGTGTGGCAAGAATAGAGATTGAAAGAGCTGCAAATAAAGTTCGAATTCGTTTGCATATTGCAAGGCCTGGTATTGTAATAGGGAAGAAAGGTGTTGAAATTGAGAAGTTAAAGAGAAGTCTGGAAAAAAAGATCAATCGAGATGTCATAATTGATATTCAGGAAGTAAGAAAAGCTGAGGTTGAAGCACAATTAGTTGCAGAGAATGTGGCCCTGCAACTGGTTCGCCGCATCGCTTTCAGGCGGGTTATGAAAAAGAGCGTTAGTACGGCCATGAGATTTGGGGCTCAAGGTATCAAGATTGCATGTAGCGGCAGATTGGGTGGGGCTGAGATGGCGCGCCGGGAATGGTTTCGGGAAGGGAGAGTTCCTCTCCATACCATTCGGGCTGATATAGATTATGGATTTGCGGAAGCGCATACAAAATACGGTCTGATAGGCATTAAAGTTATCATATTTAAGGGCGAAATATTACCTGAACAAAAGAAAAGTGAATAGGGATGGTTTATGCTGAGTCCAAAAAAGGTTAAGTACCGGAAAAAACAAAAAGGTCGGATAAAAGGCAAGGCATTAAAGGGAAGCACTCTGGGTTTTGGTGATTTTGGCCTGCAGGCCCTGGAATGTGGTTTTATGAGTGCCCAGCAGATAGAGTCTGCTCGAATAGCGGTAACAAGGCACGTAAAACGCGGTGGAAAAGTATGGATCCGAGTTTTTCCGGATAAACCAATTTGTAAGAAACCCGCAGAAACAAGAATGGGCAAGGGTAAAGGCTCTCCTGAGGCTTGGGTGGCTGTGGTTAAGCCCGGAAGGATTCTGTACGAATTGGAAGGTGTGAAAGAAAGTGTGGCAGGAGAGGCCTTCCGTTTGGCCGGTCACAAACTTCCTTTTGCAACAAGATTCGTAACCAGGAGAACGTAAGCACATGAAAGCAAAGGAATTGAGAGAATTAGTTGAAGAAGAACTCAAGGAAAAGAAGAAAGAATTAGGACAGGAATTGTTTAACTTGAGATTCCAGAAGGCTACAGGGCAGTTGGGAAACACGGCTATGATTCCTAAAACAAGGAAAAACATGGCACGTGTAAAAACGGTGCTCAGAGAAATTGAAATTTCCAGGGAAAGTAAGTAGTGTGAGGTGGTAATGACAAAACGTGGTTTGCGAAAAAAGCTTGTAGGAACCGTTGTTAGCACCCGGATGGATAAGAGTGCATTGATTCTGGTTGAACGGCTAATGAAACATCGAGCTTATGGGAAATATCTTAGAAGACGTACCAAATATATGGCAAATGATCCTCAAAATGAATGCCGGATTGGGGATAAGGTAAGAATTATTGAAAGTCGACCAATCAGCAAAAACAAAAGATGGCGTATTGTTGATATTATCGCGAAAACCAGTAGTTAAGCAGAATATAGTGTGTTCATCGGGGTCTACTAAATGATACAGGCTCAAACAAAATTGAAGGTAGCTGATAATTCCGGGGCAAAAGTGCTTTCTTGTATAAAAGTGCTGGGTGGTTCCAAAAGGAAATATGCAAGTGTAGGAGATATCATAGTTGTATCTGTGAAAGAAGCTTTGCCGAATTCAAAGGTTAAAAAGGGAGACGTTGTTCGCGCAGTTATTGTGCGGACTGCCAAAGAGATTCGCAGATCTGATGGGTCCTATATCAAATTTGATGATAACTCGGCAGTGCTGATTTCCCTTCAAAGAGAACCTATTGGGACAAGAATATTTGGCCCAGTGGCAAGAGAATTGAGGGCTAAAAGCTTTATGAAAATAATTTCATTGGCACCGGAGGTACTTTGAGTTCCGGAGGGAAACGAAATTGTTTCTAATTAAGAGGCAAGGGTGAGATTGAGAACGATGAGAATGAAAAAAAAACATCCAAAGATTAAGAAAGATGACAAGGTCATTATTGTTTCTGGAAAAGAGAAAGGTAAGATTGGTACTGTTCTTAAAGTAGAATCTGAGAAACAACGTTTAATTATTGAGAAAGTTAATATTGTCAAGAAACATGCAAAACCAAGCGCACAGACTGTCCAGGGTGGAATTATTGAGAAAGAAGCACCTTTACATATTTCTAATGTGATGATTGTTTGTAATAAATGCACTGAACCCACGAGGATTGGAAAGCGTATACTCGAAGATGGTTCAAAGGTTCGTGTCTGTAAGAAGTGTGGCGAATCGATGGATGAGTGAAAAAATTGACGATTAGCTTTTCAAGAAACGGAAGATTTTCCTTTCTGTCTTTGGCGGATTAATAATCTTCATTCGAAAATCGTCAATTTGCGGGTAAACCTTAAACAATTTCGAATCTGAACCGATCATTTCTCACCGATTTATTGTTGTCGGAATAAAATATTGGGGAGTTAGTTTTGTCTCGATTGAAGGAAAAATACCTTAATGAAGTTGTGCCTGACATGATCAAGGAGTTTAGGTATAAAAGTATTATGGCTGCTCCAAGGATAGAAAAAGTTGTCTTAAACATGGGCCTTGGAGAAGCTATTCAAAATATTAAAACACTCGATTTCGGGGTTGAAGAACTCACCTTGATTGCCGGTCAAAGGGCCGTTGTGACAAAGGCAAAAAGATCCATCGCCAGTTTCAAGCTTCGGGAAGGAATGCCTATTGGGTGTATGGTGACTTTAAGACATATCAGGATGTTTGAATTTCTGGACAAACTTTTCAATGTAGTTCTTGCGCGCGTAAGGGATTTCAGGGGATTGTCGGGAAAAGTTTTTGATGGCCGCGGTAATTGTACGATAGGAATAAAGGAACATATTATTTTCCCTGAAATTAACTATGATAAGATAGACAGAGTTAAGGGTTTAAATATCTCTATAGTAACAACGGCAAAAACTGACCCGGAAGGTCTTTATTTACTAAAGCAATTGGGGATGCCTTTCCGCATTTAAGATGGAGGTTATTTTGGCGAGAAAGTCTCTTATTATCAAGGCCCAGAGGAAACAAAAATATTCCGTACGAAAGTATAACAGATGTCCAATATGTGGACGGAGCAGGGCGTTCATAAGAAAATTTGGTATTTGTCGTATTTGTTTTAGAAATTTGGCCTCAAAAGGGCAGATTCCCGGAGTAATTAAGTCAAGCTGGTAAAATAAGAAATTGTCATTGATGAAGGGTTATTAGGGAGTAAAGCAAATGACTATGACTGATCCTATTTCTGATATGTTGACGAGAATTAGAAATGCATTAATGGCTTCTTATGAAGCCGTAAACATTCCTAGCTCTAAATTAAAGATAAATATAGCCAAAATATTAAAATCCGAAGGATATATCAGGAATTTTAGAATCAGCCCTGATGGACGGCATAAGATTATTCGAATCTTTTTAAAATATGATGACGAAGGGGTTTCTGTCATTGCCGGACTCAAGAGAGTCAGCAAGCCGAGCTGTCGTGTCTATGCAGGAGGGGCCGAGGTTCCTAAGGTGTTAAACGGATATGGAATAAATATCGTTTCCACATCAAAAGGCCTTATGACAGACAGACAGGCAAGAACGATAAATATTGGTGGAGAAGTTCTTTGCTCCTTGTGGTAGAAGTATAGACATATAAGTGAACTTAACTTGTATTAAGCGGGATATAGATAAGAATTTATTTCTTGTAATTTTGAACTTAATTTATTGAGAAGATTAATAACCGGGGGTTTTGAATGTCACGTATAGGCAGGGCGCCTATTCAAATACCAAAAGAAGTTGAGGTTAAACTTGAGGAAGACTTCGTTTTTATCAAAGGACCAAAGGGTGAGCTCAAGCGACGTATTCATCCCAAGGTTAAGATAGATGTCTCTGATGAAAAAATAGTTGTCTCAGCTATTGATGGTACGAGAGAGTCAAGGTCTCTAAATGGCCTTTTTAGAGTTCTGATTTCTAATATGGTTGGTGGCGTTACAAGTGGGTTTGAAAAAGTTCTTGATATTGTTGGTGTCGGGTATAGAGCAGAATTGAAAGGAAGAACAGCAGTTTTCAATTTAGGATATTCAATCCCTATAGAGTTTAACTTGCCTGATGGAATAGATGCAAAGATAGAGAAGTCAAGAATCCGTTTAAGCGGAATTGATAAAGAACTTTTAGGATTGACCGCTGCCAAAATCCGAAGTTTAAGGAAACCGGAGCCATACAAAGGAAAAGGGATTAGATATGCTAACGAGAGAATACGGAGAAAAGCCGGTAAAGCAGGTGCCGTTAAATAGCGAATAACAAGTGATGAGCAAAAAATAAGGATAGCAATATGAGTGCCTTTATTAGATCTGAGGCGAGATTGAGAAGAAAGAAAAGGGTTCGCAAAAAGATCCGGGGTAGTTCTGAAAGGCCGCGGTTATGTGTCTTCAGGAGCTCCAGGCATATTTATGCCCAGATCATTGATGATTCTACAGGGAGAACTTTAGTAGAGGCCTCTTCGTTGTCTAAAGACCTTAGTGAAAAAGCGCGGAGGTTAGGTGGTAACAAAGAAGGGGCTGCGTTGGTTGGCGCTGCAATCTCTGAGAGGGCGCTTAAATCTGGAATTGAACGGGTTATTTTTGATCGGAACGGGTTTTTATTCCATGGTCGCGTGAAAGCTCTTTCTGAGGCAGTACGTACATCCGGACTGAAGTTTTGAGCTGATCAAAAGCTCGTAACATGTTGCTGATAGATCGCCCGGAAGGGCGAACTTAAAAGTGGGGGAATGATCGATTGTTTAAGGAAGAAAATGAAGCTGAGTTCATTGAGAAGGTAGTTTATATTAATCGTGTGGCAAAGGTTGTAAAAGGAGGTCGCCGGTTTAGCTTTAGTGCTATCGTTGTGGTTGGCGATGGCAAGGGTATGGTTGGAAGTGGACTAGGCAAGGCTAATCAAGTCCCTGATGCAATCAGGAAGGGAGTTGAAAGGGCCAAGAGAGACATGAAAGATATTTGCCTTGATAATACAAGCATTCCTTATAAGGTAATTGGTGTGTGTGGCGCCGGCAGGGTTCTCCTGAAACCTGCTGGACCAGGGACAGGTTTAATTGCCGGAGGTGCAGTCCGTGCAGTTTTAGAGGTTGCCGGTGTACAAAACATACTTACAAAATGTCTCGGTTCCCACAACCCGCATAATCTGGTAGAAGCTACGATCAGGGGTTTACGCTCCTTGCGGAGCCCTGAAGAAATTGCCCGCCGTAGAGGTAAGACGGTTGAGGAACTTGCAAATTAGGAAGTGGAGAAAATCTTTATCTAAATAGTGTCTGAAAGAAAATTAACAGTTTTCGGTAAGGCACCAAGTAGTGATATGACCTTTAAAAAGAGTATTGAGCATGGCTGAAACTATTAGAGTGACTCTTGTAAAAAGCAAAATAGGTAAACCCAAAAAAATCGGTAGTACCTTGAGAGGGTTGGGTCTTACAAAATTAAACAAAACTGTAGAGCTGGAAAATACACCGGCCATAAGGGGAATGATTAATAAAGTATTGTCCCTCGTTAAGGTTGGGTGATTTTTCTGAAACGCCCAAAAGTGTTTGTCTTCAGCTTCTATCTAATCAATTTATCTGTCTTGATTTATTATATTAGAGACCCTGAAAGTCGTATGTTTTTTTAAAGAGATAAACAGTTAATCAAACTTTAAATATGGCAATACCGATGAAAATTAATGATCTTTCGCCTGTAAAGGGTTCGAAAAAGAAAAAGAAACGAATTGGAAGAGGGGCAGGTTCTGGACACGGGAAAACTGCTTGTCGAGGCCATAAAGGACAGAAATCGCGTTCAGGAGGAGGCCCTCGACCGGGCTTTGAAGGAGGGCAGATGCCTCTTCAAAGGCGCTTACCAAAGCGTGGTTTTGTAAATATATTCAAGAAACATTATAATATAATTAATGTTGAAGACCTAAACCGGTTTGAGCCAAATTCCACACTGAATATGGAAGTTCTTAAAGAAGCCGGGCTGGTCCAGAAAATTAAAAATGGAATCAAGCTTTTAGGGAATGGGGAAATATCTCATCCGGTAGTTATTAGTGTTGACAGAGTGAGCAAGACTGCTAAAGAAAAGATTCACGCCGCAGGAGGCAAGGTCGAGGTGATTTGAATGGAGGTATCCTGAATTGATCGGAGGCTTTCAAAATATACCCAAAATTCCGGAGCTGAGAAAGAAGATAATCTTTACTCTATTGATGCTCATCGTTTATCGGATCGGGTGTCATATCCCGACGCCCGGGATAGATGGTGCCGCTCTTAGTGCCTTTTTCAGTTCGAAGCAGGGGACTCTATTTGGGCTGTTTGACATGTTTTCGGGTGGTGCGCTCAGCCAAATGTCTGTAATGGCTCTTGGGATTATGCCTTACATCAGTGCATCCATCATCCTTGAACTGATGACTGTCGTAGTCCCATATCTCGAAAAATTAAAAAAGGAAGGTGAGCAGGGGCGCAAAAAAATTACTCAATATACCCGTTACGGCACAGTGCTTTTAAGTATAGTCCAGGGTTTTGGTATTTCGGTCGGCCTTGAAAACATGACTAGCCCTGGCGGGGCATTGATCGTACCTGTAGGAGGATGGGGTTTCAGGTTACTTACGGTGATTACACTGACTGCCGGTACTTCCTTTTTGATGTGGCTGGGAGAACAGATCACTGAGAGAGGAATCGGTAATGGAATATCGATCATCATATTTTCCGGTATTGTAGCAGGGTTTCCCGTAGCTGTTGCCAATGTCTTCAGATTGATGGGAACAGGTGAGGTTACAGCGTTTTTTATGGTTTTGATTGTCGCATTTATGATTGCTGTGGTCGGACTGATTGTTTTTGTTGAAAGAGGCCAAAGAAGAATACCTGTTCAATATGCCAAGAGGATAGTAGGTCGTAAAATGTATGGCGGACAGAGTACACACTTGCCTTTGAAGGTCAATACAGCGGGTGTGATACCTCCGATCTTCGCTTCTTCTATTATTATGTTTCCGGCAACGATAGCCAATTTTCTGAGCAAGGAGCAATTCCCCTGGATACAACAGATTGTCGGTTTCCTGTCCCCTGGGAATCCGGTATATAGTTTGATTTATGTGGGGTTTATTTTCTTTTTCTGCTACTTCTATACGGCTGTTCATTTTAACCCGGTTGACGTGGCCGATAATATGAAAAGATCAGGTGGTTTTATCCCTGGAATTAGACCTGGCAAGAATACGGCAGAGTATGTCGATCGAGTGTTAACGAGAATTACCTTCTCTGGCGCTATTTATGTCTCGGCTGTTTGCCTTTTACCTGAGATACTGATTTTCCAGTTAAATATGCCATTTTATTTTGGTGGAACTGCTCTCCTGATCGTAGTAGGCGTGGCAATGGATACAACAAATCAGATTGAGACACATATGCTTTCTCGGCACTATGAAGGCTTTATGAAAAAGGGGTTTGGCAAGTCAAAGTAAGGGCTCGCTCAAAAATAACTTCGCAGAATTGACGCTCAGATTTGGGTGAGATTTGGTTGCTGCGATTGAGTGAAGCCAGAGGAATAGTGAACTATTTCGATGACTTCACGATTGAGCTGCAGCCGAAGATGGCCCGAAGCTGCAGATGGGAAAATGTGAAGTTATTTTTGAGTGAGCCCTAAGTGTGAGTTATTATTGTTATTATCAAATCGGTTTGTTTAGGAAGGCGGTATGACCAAAGAGGAAGCCGTTGAAGTTGAAGGAATAGTTATTGAAACTCTGCCTAATGCTATATTTAGAATTGAATTAAAAAATGGCCATCGTATTTTAGGGCATATCTCCGGTAGAGTGAGAAAACAATTTATAAAAATATTGTCAGGAGATAATGTAGTAGTGGAATTATCTCCATATGATTTAAATAAAGGTAGGATCATATATCGCAGTGGAAAGTAAAATAAGTATTTTGCTTCCTGTGTATGTTGTACTAAGATGGATATTGGATAGAGGTATTTTGAACCATGAAAGTGAGAACTTCAGTCAAGAAAATGTGCATTAAATGCAAAGTAATAAAGCGTAGAGGAGTGGTTCGTGTGATATGTGAGAATCCTCGCCATAAACAAAGGCAAGGGTAGTGGGAGCTGATAGTTTGACAGTCCATTAGAGGTGTTGTCATTAGATGTTTGTTATGAACTATTGATAGACCACAGAGGAAAAGGAGTAAAGGATTGGCAAGAATTGCGGGCGTTGATTTACCAAAGGGAAAAAGGATTGAGATTGCCTTGACGTATATTTATGGCATAGGCAGAAATTCCTCTCAAAAAATACTAACTGAGGCAGGAATAGACTGGAATACAAATTCGGATGAAATCACAGGGGAGCAGACAACCACTATTCGTAAGATTATTGACGAAAAACATAAAGTCGAAGGTGATCTGAAACGCGAAGTATCAATGAACATAAAAAGATTGATGGACCTGGGTTCATATCGTGGGTTAAGACATAGAAAGGGTCTGCCTGTGAGAGGACAAAGAACCAGTACTAATGCCAGGACGAGAAAAGGTCCCAGCAGGTCCATTATGGGAAAGAGAAAAAAATAAAAATCTGAGGAAATCAAGTGGCAAAAACAGTTAAAAAGAAAGGCAAGGCGAAAAAAGAAAAGAAGAATGTGCCTAATGGGGTTGTGCATATACAGTCGACTTTTAATAATACTATTGTAACAATCACTGACCCTAATGGGAATGTTATTGCCCAGGCAAGCGCCGGGAGGGGAGGAGTAAAAGGATCGAGGAAAAGTACTCCTTTTGCTGCTCAAATTGCTGCCCGGGATGCACTAAGGCGGGCTATGGAGCAAGGAATGAGAGTGGCTGAAGTGAGGGTTAAAGGTCCGGGAGTGGGGAGAGAAGCAGCATTGCGTGCCCTTCAGGTTGACGGATTCAGTGTTAGTATTATTAGAGATGTAACTCCAATTCCTCATAATGGTTGTCGACCACCCAAAAGAAGAAGGGTGTAGGGATATCAGCTTTTTAGTTACGGATATTTGTTTGCAGAATAAAATACAAATTACAAGTAACAAGTAAATATAGCAGGAGTATAATATTTTGGCGAGATATAATGGCTCTTCCTGCAGGCTATGCAGGCGAGAGAACCAAAAACTGATGTTGAAGGGTGATCGTTGTTATAGCGATAAATGTGCTTTTGAGAGGAAACCTTATGCGCCTGGCGGGCACGGCAAGAGTCGGTTTGCAGGTAAATTCTCGGATTACAGGATCCAGCTTAGAGAGAAACAGAAGGTTAAGAGGATCTATGGTATTTTAGAAAAGCAATTTAGGGGCTATTATTTAAGAGCTGAGAAACAAAAAGGTATTACTGGAATAAACCTGTTGCTTTTTCTTGAATCCCGCCTGGACAATATTGTCTTTAGAATGGGCTTTGCGGCTTCTCGAAATCAAGCGAGACAGATTGTCAGACACAATCACTTTTTGGTCAACAGTCGTAAGGTTAATATCCCCTCATACAAAGTTAAACCGGGAGATGTTGTTGAGTTAAAAGAAAAGAGCCGTAAGGTCCCGCAAATACTGGAGGCTATGGAAACGGTTGTCAGAAGGGGAGTTCCGAACTGGGTTGAGATTGAAAAGGAAAAATTTTGTGGAACATTGAAATCACTTCCCAACCGGGAAGATATTACGATGCCTATTCAGGAACAACTTGTTGTAGAATTATACTCAAAATAGAGTATTAGATATTAATTGACTATTGAAGATTGCGGAAATTGTCAATCAATAGGGAGGCTTTTTTGGTAGATCTACGAAGCAGAAATTGGCGGGAATTAATTAAGCCAAAGCGTATTGAGATTGACCAGGGAACATATTCAGGTTTTTATGGAAAATTCATATGTGAACCGCTTGAAAGAGGGTTTGGGATTACGATAGGTAATTCCCTGAGGCGGATTCTTCTCTCTTCCTTGCAGGGGACAGCAATTGTATCTGTAAAATTTGAAGATGTCCTTCATGAATTTTCTACTATCCCCGGAGTGTTCGAGGATGTTACGGATATAATTCTGAATCTGAAAGAGGTTAAACTCAGAATTATTGATTTGGAAGAAGCCGTAATCCACCTGTCTCGAGATGGAAAAGGAGAGGTCAAGTCCGGCGATATTGATACGGGTGGATTAGTAGAAATTCTGAATCCTGATCAACATATCGCAACGCTGAACAAGGAAGCCAAGCTTAATATGGAGATGGTTGTTAAAACAGGGAAAGGGTATGTCCCCTCAGAAAAGAATAAAGTAGTGGGTCAGCCAATTGGCACTATCTCCATGGATGCGATTTTTTCACCGATTACGAAGGTCAACTATGTGGTAACACAAGCCCGGGTCGGACAAATTACTGATTATGATAAACTGACGTTAGAGATTTGGACCGATGGCAGTGTTTTGCCTGAGGATGCGCTTGCATATTCAGCAAAGATTTTCAAGGAACAGATGAACTCCTTTATCAATTTTGAAGAAGAGCCGGAGCCTGAAGAAGAGGAAAAAGAAGAAAAAGAGGAAAAATTAAATGAAAATCTTTTCAGACCTGTTTCCGAGCTTGAATTATCTGTACGTTCCGCCAATTGTCTGAAGAATGCTAATATCACTTTAATCGGGGAATTAGTGCAAAGAACCGAAACCGAGATGTTGAAGACAAAGAATTTTGGAAGGAAGTCGCTGAATGAGATCAAATCCTTGCTTGAAGAAATGGATCTTTCTCTCGGAATGAAACTGGATAATTTTCCCCTTGTGGAAGATAAGAATGAGGGCGGGAAAGTTGAGAAAGAAAAAGGTGCAGATAAGTTATGAGGCATAGAAAGGGCGGGAACCAATTAGGGCGTAATACAAGTCATCGAAGGGCTATGTTGAGAAATATAGTAACCTCATTGTTAAAACATGAACAGATTGAGACGACAGATGCTAAAGCTAAAGCGTTGCGGCCTATAGCAGAAAAAATGATTACCCTTGGCAAACGGGGGGATTTACATGCAAGACGTCAGGCCCTTGCATATATTAAAGACAAAGAGGTAGCACACAGGCTTTTTGATAATCTTAAAAGTCGATATCTCAATAGAACCGGTGGTTACATAAGAATTATCAAGAAAGAGATTAGGAAGGGGGATGGGGCGCATATCTCCATTGTTCAACTTCTTCCGCCAGAGGAAGACAAAAAGTCCCGAAAGAAAAAAAAGAGTCCAGGCGCGAATAAGAAAGCAGGAAAAAAAGTCAAAAAAGATACATTGAAAAAGAAAGAAGACACTAAACCAAAAAAGAAGTTAAGTGAGCAGTCACCCGATATAACCGACGATAATTCCGATGCAAAGAAGAAAAAGGGTTAAATTGACCTATACTATAAGGCGCAGGCTTTATATGTTATTAATATTCTTCCTTGAGCCTCCATGCTGTATTTTACCGGCAGGGAGGTTTTTTTGTGGAGCAGGTGCGCTATAGAAATTGAGGAATATATGTCGTATTCTGGAAAGAGAATGATTACATTAAAAAAGATCAACAAATAGAAATATATGGTGATTTATAAAAGGCAATTTTCACTAATATTAGCCTGGCAATTAGATAGTCTAACTCCGTCATGCCGGACTTGATCCGGCATCCAGTACCCACCTGGATTCCGGCTTTTGCCGAAATGACAATGTTGAGGCATATAATTGCCGGAGTAATATTGAGCATTATATTTGATTTTTGAAGTAGTTAAAATTCATGTATGTAAGGAGACTGAAAATGTTAAATAGATTAAGAAAAAATGGCGGGAAAGGCTTTACGCTTATTGAATTAATGATTGTCATTGCTATCATCGGAATCCTGGCTGCTATTGCCATACCCCAGTACAATGCCTACAGGGAAAGGGCATACATTGCATCCATGCAGGCGGATTGTAGTGCTATTAGAATTGCAGAAGAGGCATATTATGTAGATAAAGATGAATACAAGGCTACGAAAGATGTAACGAAAGACTTGAAGGATTATGGCATGGTGGCCTTGTCCAAGGGTAATAAGGCTGAAGTTACCTGCAAGGACAAAACTAAAGACTATAAGATAGAGGTGTCCTCTTCTCATACAAAAATGAAGGTCACTTTTGACAGCACAAACGGAAAGACAGAGACGAAATAGTTGGAAAATAGATGTGGGAACAGAAAAGGGGCTTTAAAAGCCCCTTTTCTGTTACTTTGAACTTAAAACCTGAACACTTAGAGATGCTGCTATGACGCTCAAGCTCAAAAGATCAAAATTGTTTTCAGGAAGAATGGGGCCCCTGCTTCTGATAATTATGGATGGCATAGGTGTCGGCGAAAAGGATGAGACTAATGCGGTATACTTAGCCAATACCCCAAATTTAGACAGTCTCTTCAAATCCAGGTTTTACCTGCAGCTTAAAGCACACGGGACCGCTGTTGGTTTACCTACAGATCGGGATATGGGCAACAGCGAAGTTGGGCATAATGCACTTGGAGCAGGCAGGGTATTTGATCAGGGAGCGCTTCTCGTCAATCGGGCAATTGAAACTGGCGAGATCTTTAAGACTGAACTCTGGTCAGGAATTGTTAATCAGGTGAGAAATGGCGGCACATTGCATTTTATTGGCTTACTTTCGGATGGCAATGTTCATTCCCACATCGATCAAGTTTATAAACTGATTGATAAATGCGTTGAGCTGAAACTTAACCGTGTACGTCTCCATGTCATGCTTGACGGGAGGGATGTAGGTGAGAGGACTGCCCTGGAATATGTGATACCCATGGAAGGCAAATTAAGGGGCATTTCAAAAGAAAAAGGATTCGACTACGCTATTGCATCTGGTGGCGGTCGCATGAAGGTCACTATGGATCGTTACAATGCAGATTGGAACATTGTAAAGCGAGGCTGGGAAGCTCATGTGCTTGGAAAAGGACGACCTTTTCGATCAGCAGAAGAAGCAATAAAATCATTTTATGATGAGGACAAGGGAATAACAGATCAGTATTTGGATGCCTTTGTGGTTGTGGATCCGGAGGGGCATCCGATCGGGCCGATTGTGGATGGGGATGCTGTGATATGTTTTAATTTCAGGGGAGACCGCGCTATTGAGATCTCCCGGGCCTTTACGGAAAAAAATTTCCGGAATTTCGATCGTGGCTTCTTACCTGACATCATATATGCGGGGATAATGGAGTATGACGGCGATACACACACTCCGCCTAATTTCCTTGTTTGCCCTCATTCAATTGAACATACTATTAGTGAATATCTCTGTGCTGAAAGAATCAAGACTTTTGCCGTATCAGAGACTCAAAAGTTTGGTCACGTGACCTATTTTTGGAATGGGAATCGCTCTACTTATTTTGATGAATCCCTTGAGACATATGTTGAAATTCCATCCGACAGGGTCAAATTTGATAAGGCTCCAAAAATGAAGGCAATAGAAATTAAAGATAAGGCGGTTGAGATGCTGCGAAGTAATAAATATCGGTTTGGCCGTCTCAATTTTGCAAACGGTGATATGGTTGGGCATACAGGTATTATGGAAGCTGCGATCATAGCTGTTGAAACAGTTGATCAGTGTGTTGGAGATCTGCTAAGTGTGATTAAAGAGCTTAAGGGTATCGCTGTGGTGACCTCTGATCATGGTAATGCCGATAAAATGTTTACCATTGATAGCAAAGGGGTTAAAACACCCAAGACATCTCATACCCTTAACCCGGTTCCTTTTGCCATTTATGATCCCGGGTATGATGAAGAATATGAAATGGCAGCGCTGAAAAGACCGGGTTTGTCAAATATAGCGGCAACTCTTTTGAATTTGCTTGGCTACGAAAAGGTGGATAATTACGATCCATCTCTAATCAAAATCAGGCGTAACTCCTCAGGTATCACGGTTGAAGACTGAAGGCTGAAGTATATTAATCATCTTGCAACGCCCGAATTAAACCATTCAAGACCTTCTCCATTTCGACTATCTCTGGTTCAATCAGAGATGAATTCTCGTTGCACAAAAACCCCAAACGCTTCGCCAAACTTAACTGCTACCTCATCAGCCAGCTCAAATTATAATCCTCGAAATACTTCAATGTATTCCTGCATGCCCCGTAGGTCCGGAAGATCGTACTGGGGTGGTTATAATTCTCGCCTTTCCCTCCGGGGCGTAGGCCCTACCCTCCGGCCTGTAAGCCCTACCCTCCGGCGTGTAAGCCCTACGGGCTGGAAGCGGGGCTGGAAGCGGGGCCGGAGGCTTGATCCTGGAAAGAATATCTCATTCTCGGACAGCCTCCTGAAAGGTTTGACCGTTTCGGCAGTTAAATACCTCACTGTCGTCATTCCGGCGTAGGCCGGAATCCAGGAAGGTGGCAGCAAATTAAAATCT
>Ga0233410_10000262_pt1 | contig 18223 bp, 26 predicted proteins | sample Na_anoxic_1_MG_FD_179869 | JGI IMG/M metagenome (GOLD analysis project Ga0233410, IMG submission 179869) | Seawater microbial communities from Saanich Inlet, British Columbia, Canada - Na_anoxic_1_MG | ecosystem: Environmental > Aquatic > Marine > Inlet | place: Canada: British Columbia...
TTATTGACTTCAACAGCGTTTGCTAATGTTCCGTTTGTAAATGTATATGGTATTGTCATTTTATTCTCCTCCTATATTAGTCTATCTTTTACAATAAATGTAAATTGGTCTGTGTTACTTTTACTTTCTGCAGTGAATGTATCTTCGCCACTCAATAATATTGATGCATCTTTATTGAAGTTACCAAAACCATTAAGGTCAAAGCCATTCGCTTCAGTGCTTACTAATTGACATCTTGTTTCAACTTCAAAGCTTGTTTCATCGATTGTTGGATAACCACTAATATAATCTTTGACTAGGTCAGATTCTGCCCAGTCTCTTAATAGATCCCAAACACATTCACCTGCTGAGAATGTTGTACCAGCAGCAGCAGTTGTAATTATCAATACTACCTCATCACAAACACCACTTGGTGGTCCACCAGCTCCTTGTGTTAACCCAGTCATTATAGTTGTGCCTGATGTTATCCAGTTCCATCCAGCCGCTAATTGTGCTTTGGTTCTAACATACTGATAATATAATGTTGCTCCATCTCCTGTTGTTCTAAATCTAATATCAAATACAGTTCCTGCTGCAGCTAATAAATCATAAACTGCAGTCTCGTCCATATAAATCCAAACACCAAACGGATTTGTAAGCGTCATTACAGAACCAGCTGCTGCTAAGTTTGCAATTGTCCATGTCTTACTAACACTTGTTCCGTTAGCTAATAAATTTTGAGCAGTAACATCACTTGTTCCTCCTCCAGGTTTGAATCTTGTAATATTATCGGTTGAGGTTGTACCACCAGCACTTCCAACTAGATTGCCAGTATTACTACCATCATCATTAATTGTACCATTATCAATAGGTATTGCCACATCTAAATCGGTATCACCAACGTCTGGTGTACTATTAGATATTCCAACCTTGAATTGTGTTGGCACTAAATAATCTGGTGTTGCTTTGTATGCTCTATTAATTATGATTTGTTTTCCTGTGTCTACAATAATTGATCCGTTTGCCATTTTAGTCCTCCATGTAACATTTTACACATGGTGCTGTGTACTGATTATAAGCATCATAAGTATTGTCTATTGTTGCTACTCCCGCAGCGTTTTCTGTTATTCTAATATAAGTTCCTGTCCCGTCTGATGATGCAACTGCTGTCCTAACACCTTCAGTTACAGTTTCCCATGTTGCTTTATTATCTGATGAAATTTCAATTAATAATGTTCCAGTTGTTGTACCTAATGTGACTGTAATAAATGACAACGTCGTACCAACATCAATAACGTCACTATACCATACTTGCCCTGCAGTAAATGCAATGTCTTGTGTGACTGTTGAAAATGTTGCAGTACTATTAACTGCATCATGAAAATCAGTATCATAAGCATATTCTTCATATGTCATATTACCTTGTACTAATGCAACATTAATGGCTGCTGATAATTGACTTCCTAATTTGTTGGTTCCTAATATTCCATAACTTGGTGATCCTAATACAAAACTTTCTTGTGCATCCCCACCCCATTTAAATGAATTCCAAAAACCATAATTAGGATGGTTCCAGATTAATGTATCACCAGCGATTGATTGTTTTTGAAGTTGCATATATCTTCGTCTTGGTTTAAAAACATGGTCTAAATCTATGATCTGTATTAATATATCATCATTTTTATTTTGTGCTTCTTCTAACCTTTTTATTCTATCAAGTGTGTTTTTATTAAATTCTGCTAATTGATATTCTTTATTGCCACATTCTAATATATCAAATTTATGTGGCCAACTTCTAATTAATTTGTTGATAACAAGTGTTTGATTTTCATTATTTGCATCATCTACAATTGTTACTTTTTCACCAGCCCTATAATCATTTAATATTGTTGACACATTTAATTTAACTCTAACAAAAGGTTCAGCATAAGTATCTAAAAATAATGTTCCTCTATTAGTTGCATCCTCTATTGTTTTTATATCACTAAATGATTTTGTTGTTGATGATAAACCATAAGCATCAATGCTGGTTTGTCGTTTTCTTAATACTGGAACTGGTGAAGGATATGTATATCTGACTTCAACATAGTCGGTGGCACCAGGAGTATAATTACTAGTGTTCCAAGTGATGGTATTAGTTTCAGGGTCGACACTATAATCAAAATCAGCATCTGCCGTTCCGTCTATAGTTCCTCCTATTTTTAATGTAGTCGCATCATATGTAATTGGTGTGTTTGGATCCACATATACTTTTGTTGAAAATGGTGATTTAGTTAATAATACAGTGGTTTGTGAATAACCAGGATCTGTTCCTATTCTACCAGTTTCAGTTGTCTCAACCATCTGCTCGGCACCATCAACACGAACCTGATTAACAACCTGAGTATTATCAAAATCCCATTTAGGAATATTAGAAACATTACCACCCACTGTTAATGGATTAGGATTTGTGGTGTAACCAGTCGGTTCAAAATAAACATAATCGTCGTCGTAATTATAATAAATCTGATAATCGAAGGTGTCAGCTATCCATTTTACTCGTTCAAATATATCAGTTTTTCTACATAAGAATCTTTCTAATAATGTTACCGCTCCAGTACTAACAACTGTTGCCCCAGAATTGGTACTCATTCCACCATACGTTGTTATTAATGTATTTGCTATTGCTGAAGCAACTCCCGCCTCACTATCAATATCCTTATCAAAAGAAATATTAACATCGGTCTTAATTAATTGTATTAATTTATCTTTACATCTAACGTCTATATATGGTCTGTTCTTTGCTACTGTATCAACATTACCTCTAAATATATTATACTCTTGCCCCGTTACTGGACCTCTCTTAACTATAACCTCATGCCCGTTCTCTGGAACTATCGTTGTCAATATTGATGCCGATAAACCAATAAACAAATCAGGAATCTCACTACCAAAAGTATCTATAAGTTTCCATCCAAGAACGTTTGTAGTCACATCAATTCCATTTATTGTGACGTAAGTATAAACCGCAGCCATTATAATTCCTCTCTACCTTGATGTAATACAATATTATATTTAACTCTATTTCCTGGTAACACCCATGTATAATTAAAACTTACAATCTTAACGCTTAAATATCCAGCAATACCAGTACCATCACCTAACTCTTCAGTCTCGAGTTTGTATGTTTTTAATTGTTGTCCGTTAAGCATGTTATCAAAATTACCAACAACAGTTCGTATCGCTGCTATTTCTCCTGCCCAACTACCAATTATTGTTATTAATCTCGTCGCCCCAAACATATCATATAGTTCTGTATTATCGCTGCCACTACCAAAATATGTTAATGGTATTAAATTAGAACTTTTTGAAACATCTATGGAATCTACATTTCCTAATGGTATTAAATTTAATTTTGGTGGTACGTATGCTGCCATTTAAACACCTGTCCCATATGAACTTCTACCTTGTAGTTCTCGTTTTAAGTCTTCAGTAATTTGTCTTTTTATATCTGGAATATTAATTGTGACTGTAGATGTAAATGTACCATTAAGTTTTCTAAACTCTTCGTTCATCTTTTTTAAATCTTCAACTATTTTATCTTCTGCCATTTATATCACTCCTTATTTTCTTTAATATTAATAGTTCTATTTATTATATGTTCAGTTGTAAACGTATTATTTAACGCAATGAAATTTGCCAAAATGCTATCCGTTGATACTAAATTTTTATTAATTGATATTAACGAAGCATCAAACGATGATGCAACACTATCACCAGATCCATCAGTACCAGATATATTAGTTATTGCAGAATCTGATAAGTCAGTAAAAACTTTTATTATTTTAGCTTTTTGGTCTGTAAATGCTTTGGTTACTCCTGTTATTTTTTTACTAAACCCTTTAAATTTATCAGTGCCCTCATCGACAACTTTTTTTTCTGTATTAAATATACTTTCAGGTTTAAGAAAATCAGTATCAACATCTGTATATAAACCTGTTACTGGATTCTTTTTTTTGCCAGCTCTTTTATGTGGTTCATCAACTGTGCTCATTACTGTCGGTACTGGCATACCTTTCGGATTGGTTTGATTTTTGTTTTGGCTTATAATGTCCGCAGCAGTAGTACCTTTCCCTAATCCAACAGTTGGTGGGTCTGGAAATAAATGTTTTTTAATTAATGCTTGTATAAAAGGAATAATACCTTTTTCGCCTGTCCCATCATCAACTCCAAACGCATTATCAATGAACGAATTCATCTTGTCTAATATTTTACCACCAAGAGATTTTTTAGGACCATCTTCATCGTCACCCAAACCGAATAAATTCTCAAGAAAATTTTTTAGTTTAGTGAATATGCTTTCATCACCAAACGTTTCAGAATCAGTATTCATTTTGGCCATATTATCTTTAAACGTTTCCCAATTATCATTCATGTCTCCAATTCCTGGTAAGAAATCTAGTGGGCCATTAAGACCAGCCCCTATAAAATAATCCGCAATAGCTTTTCCAAAACTCTCTATTGATATATCTTCTTTTAGATTATTCCACCAATTTAGATATTTTACTAGCACCTTGGCTAGTATCATCAACACGGGTCTCAATATCATAACAAACACATCAGATATTGGTTTTAAGAACATTAATAATAACGATATAATCTGAGTCACCATTAATATTGGTCCTTTAAATGCTTGTAGAACTAAAGCAATAACAGTCAATGCTTTCAACATTCCTTTCATTATTGCACCGAGTCCTTTACCACCACCTTTGCCACCACCAGCACCGACGCCTCCGCCTAAACCACCACCGCCTCCACTAATACTACCACTACCAGATCCATCACCTGAACCACCACCTGATGATCCACCTAGTCCTCCTGTGTCTAATACTAATTTTGCTTTAATTTCGGCTGGCATTTTCTTGTCTCCTCATAATTTCATTTTCCACGTCTCTGATTCTACTTTCAATTGCTAAAAGTAAATGTATTTCTTCAACGGCTGTGTTTTCATAATCTATTTTTGTATTAAATGTTTTCATAAAACAATATTTCTCATATAACATTCCTAGCTTTACGTCGGTGATTTCAACTCCGATGTTCCATTTTCCGCCTTTGTTTCGGGGTCGGATTCCGATTTCAATTTTTTTTTTAATTCACCACTAATATCCATTACCTCTCGTAATTTATCAATAAGCAAATCATACTCGTCATAGTCTAAATCGTTCAATGCTGTTCTTATTGGTTTAACACCCCATGGATGTTTGAACACACATAATGGTAATAACTCAACCATCATCACTGTTTGTTTAATTCCATCTTTTCCTTCTGCTTTCATCATGGCATTATTTCTAATACCTGCGGTTGGTTTTCTTAATTCAACTTCACCATCCTTTAATGTTATTGTTCTTTCGTTCATGTTTTCACCACCTTGGTTTTTACTAATTTAGGCATCTTGCCAATTAAAAAATAAAATAAAAAAATTAAGCTATTGTGTACCATCTAATAGGTACGTTTACTGCTCCGTCAGTTAATCCAGCATGCCCATAACCATTAACAGTAACTTCAATAACACCACCATCTAACGTTACAGGTTGTGACCAACTTTCAAAGTAACAATTTTCTAAGTCGATACTTACAACTCTGTCTGTTGCTACTGCCCCTTCCGTAATATCAAGACTGACTGGTTTGCCTGTGATTGTTGCTGCTGTTGCAGGTGCTCCAGTTGCCCCCCAGAAGAAATCTTGAAGTTCGGTTCCACTAAGAACTCCTGCGGTAGTATTGTCGTTCATTTTAAATGTGATTGTAAAATCATACCTTCTCATTCCAGTAACTGGTTGTTGTATTAATCTACTACCCAAATTTCTATATGTCTGCATATTATTTGCAATAGTTAACGCAAAACTTGTACAAGCGAATGTATCAGAAGCACCAATTACAACTCCGCCTTGTTGAAATACAAATACGTCGGTTGTTGGGATTGTGTATGTTAATATTGTTGCAGTTGATGCTACTGTTTGTCCAATGAAATCACAATTTGCTTTTAATGTTTCACCTTGTGTTCCAGTGATTGTTAAATTATTAATGACTGCACCAAATACTGTAACCTCATGATCTACGTCGTTTCCTTCATGACCAAATTCTAATGTTAATGTAGGAATGGTTGTTGCACTATAACCAATGTTATCCATTTCTTGTAGTTCAGAATAATTACCAGATGGTGCTGCTCCACCACTTGCAGTATATACCCCAATCGCATATTGCATGAATATAAAATCATCAACTTCCCAATCCATACTACCAGTAACATCAAATGGACCTGTAAAACTTCCAGTTACATTTCGTCCTTCACCCATGCCTTGAGTTTTCAACATATTGTTTGTCATATTAATATTAAATGATGTAACCCTGCCTACTCTATTCCCTGCTGCTGGTGTTGCTCCTGCACCAAATTGTGTTTCTTCACCATATAATACATACGAATCAAAACCCTTATAATAATCAATTGTTGCCATCTTCTAATTCCTCCTTAACTTCCTTCTTTACTTTTTTCTTAACTACTTTCTTCACTTCTTTTTTTGGATTTCTTAATTCAAAGTTTTCTTTAATTATCATTTCTGCTTGTTCTTCGTCAACAAGTACTGCTGATCTACCTTTTGGTTTTACCCACATACGTGCCATTTTATATTCCCTCTCCAAGATTGAATGCATTACATTGATACTCTAGCATCTGTCTATATATTCCTAAATCCTCATCTAATGGTAATGATGAGTTACTAATTTTATTTGGATAATAAAGTCCTGCGAATGTTGTATCTGTTCGCCATCCTGTTCGTATTTGTTTTATAATATCTCTACCAATATATTCAACTACTTTCTTTCCTTCAAGTGCTACAGTGTATGTTGATGTTATTGCTTCAGTATCATGTGTTACAAGGTCTGCTGCTGCAAAGTTTAAATTACCAGTACTTCCTGAATATTCAACTGTACCTGCAGCTGGTGTAGTAAAATCAGCATCAGTATTTCTACGAGTCACAGTGCCATAAGAAGTGCCATCATGTTTAATATTAGTGACTGAAGAAGGTATCTCATCATATGTAAACCTATTTGAATTAGCTGCGGAACTCATTGTTCCTAATGCCTCATCGGTTAATGTTGCTGTAAATAATAAATCCTTTTTAGTCACCACATCTATCTGAAAGCTTACTGTCTCCCATTGAGTATCATCGAACATTCCCATAGCAGTAGAAGATTCCGTTAACATTGTTATTCCAACTCTAGGATAAGATGCATCACCAAGTGAGGTTACTCTAGGAAAATCAGGATATATCCATTGCCCAGAACGAGAACCATTAATATCTGTTAAAGTATTTCTAAGAAAATTCACGAGAATACGTTCGGGTTCAATTTTAACACGTGTCATTTATCACACATCCATTTAATATTTTTTATAATATCATGTTCTTTACAATGACATGATTTACATAATGGAATAAGATTATTAGGATTGTTATTTTTTCTATCTTGGTCAATATGATGTACCATAATATTTTTACTAGAACCACATTCAAAACATTTTTCTCTTTGTACAAGTCTTCTATATATACCTGTACCATTTTTATAACAAGGACAATCTTTACCAAATTTACCTAAAAACCCATGTTTCCCATCTCGAGCAACATCTTTTCTAGGGTCTTTTACTCTTCTCCAAACAGCATATTGAGATATTTGAAATTTTTCTGCTATTTCATAAGTAGTCATACCAGAATCATATAATTCATTTATCGGTAACGTATCAATATATATTGTTATTTTTTTATTCATCTTGAGTAATACTCCATCTTGGATATAATCTTATAATATGTTCAAGTATTTAAATAAAGTTTAAAGTGTGACGTTTTTGACTGCCTTATTAATGATTTGATCCATCTTTTTCTGATTCCATAATACTCTACGGAATGGTGCAAATGGTTGCATACCTTTCGGCATACCCCTACGTTGTGATGGTTTTAACTCTTTCTTCTTAGGTATTGTTGGATAACCAGGGTCAGGGAATGAACTTTGTCCATATTGTTCCCAATAATCATAAGTCCCATATTCAATATATACAGCGTGAGGTGCTGAAGATGTCATAGTGAGTTCGTTACCTTGAACAATAAAATCAGTACCTAATCGTAATTGTCTTGTACTCCCAATAAGGTTCATACGATCAACTTGCTTTCGGATCTCGCTTTGTAATTGGAATCCTATTGCTGATAAAAACTTCTTTTGAAATTCGTCCCAGTTAGTGATTTCATACTTCTGACCATCAACTGTAAGTATCATTATACATCACTCGCATTAATTCTTCTCTTGCATCTATACGAATAGTGAGTAACGTTCCCTCCAAGTTCTGGTGATTCAATACCTTTAATGATTTCCCAAACGCTATTACCATCAATAATTTGGTCTTGTGGTATTGGTAATGTTGATAATGCGGTAGGATGTATATATAAAACACCATCACCTACTTCGACAATACCTGCTTCTAAAAACCTTTGGTCTAAGTCTAAGCCAAATTGTAAGTCTCCTTGAAATGTGACATCTGCAGTTGTTAATGCACTTAGTTGTCCAAATGAATCGACCGTCCTTGTCACAGTTCTTTTAGATAACGTTCTGCCAAATATCTTGATGGCTTCTGTTATTAACTTTCTATTAATCTTTGCATGACTTTGTAGTGCTGTTTTTACCATTAGATTGCCGCCACGTCTGCTCTTTTACCAGTTAGAGCATACAGTTCATCAATACGTTTTTTAATTTGAGCAATTACTTCTCTGATATTTACATAGACCTCTCCTATAGTGACCGCCTTGCTGCCTAAGGTGTACGATGTTGCATCATCATAGGAACCACCGGATAAGTTAACAAAAGCCTTTAGCGAGGCTACATGGACGCTTAAATCGGATATGTAAGTAGGAGTCGTAACCACACCATAGTTATAATCAATACGTATATTATCAGTACCATCTGGTACTACAATATCAGTAAAATATAATTGCCCTTCACCACGTAACTTTCGCTGATAAGGTTCGACCACAGTATTAATAGGATCTTCTATTCTCATTGTTGAAACTTGTGGATCTACACTATAATCATCAGTAAGTGTTCCTCTTATCCAATAAGCCGAATATCCATCAACTGTAGTTTCTGCCCACCCATATGGATATGTCCATGTAAACTTTCCACTTGCAGTAAATATACTAGCACCTGTTGTTTCATCAGTTTCAGTTAAATCTGTCCAAGCAGTACCATTCCAATACTCCCAATCAATAGCTGTGCTTCCATTATCAACGCCCACCACTGATAAATAGGTTGTTAATCCTAAGAATGTTAATCCACTACCGATATAAATTATATCTCCAGTTACTGGGGCATCATCAAACAATATGAATGGTGCCTCGGTTGTTGAATTAATATTGTCAGTTAAATCTGTAAATGTTGTACTCCACAAATCATAATTATAAAACTTACCGACTGTTAATGGTCTTGCTAAGAAATAAGCTGCATCAACTGTTGTTACTGGTTTCTGATCTAACACTATAAAATCAGGTGCATCCCAATCATTAGCGAATGGTCTGTTTGTTGTAGGATAACCAAGACTTGCTCTACCACTTCTGTATTCAATAATACTTGTAGGTGTGTCCCATTTACGACCTGTTACTTTGTCTATCTCATCGTCAGCTGCAGCAATCATATCAGTAATCACACTATCAGCAAATAAGTCTGTATAACCATATGTCGCATAAAGAATATTTGTTCCTAATGCTGTTACACCCGCACCTGTCAACACTATTCTACCACTTGCTAAATCTAACGCATAATGAGTAACATCAGTGAGTGCTGTAAATACATTACTACCACTTGCAGCATAACTAAGCTCATAACCGCCTGACGTAATATTTGTATTATCTAAATCGAAACTAACCTCAGAATTATCGCCAGTGCCAACATTCTCGTCAATAGCTCTAAGTCCCAATCCTGATTTTTGTATGAATTGTAAATTTGTTGCATATGCCATTGTATCACCATATCTTATATACTAATAATATTGAACAAAGTCCAACTATTAATCCTAATGCTGTTGACGCTATCCATCTATTAAGCATTACTTTGCCATTCGTTTTTATCACGTGTTCTTCAATGTCCTCTAATTTCTTGTAAATGTCCTTGTTAGTAATTTTCATGAATGTTCTATCTGGCATGGTAATCCCCCAATTTAAGTTTATTAACAACGACTCCTTCCTTACCACACCATTCAATATACTTATCTTGTGCGTCATGAAAATCGTCAGTATGATAACGAGTAAGTTTAGCTTTGGAAAACATTTTACGAGCTTTAGTATGTTTGCTTTTGTTCTTTTTTGCTCTAACCCAAGTATCACTATATTCTTTAATGTCTTTCTTAAGTTTTGCATGAACTTCTACATCCCACCAAGGTACTTTCTTATCATCAATCTTCTTCCACACAGGTAGATAATCATCATGCTTATCGCTATATTTAACTACTAAATACGCTTTGAGTTTAGACCTATCTTTTACCCACTTGTCGTCGATTAATGGTTGTGTCTTGAATAACCTTACAATTTTATTCTTTGCTTGGTTCTGTCTTAGACTCTCCACCTTCTTCATTGTCATTTTCCACCTTCACAGGTTCAGCTTTAACTTCGCTTATTACACCTGTCTTTTCATCAATGCTGTATTGTTTTGTTGTGTCTAATTTAAATTCTTTTAATTTCTCTACTACAAACAAGTTCATTTCTCGTGTTGCCATTTTGACCAACACTTGGTTTGCCATAATAGCTTGTTTTCTAATGTTCAACTCCTTTAATGTTTCTTCTTCTAATTTTAATTCTTCCATTTTATATCACCTATTTTATATTACAGTCCTTGCTGTTTCTTTCCACACAGATCCATTATACACTAATGTTAATGTATCACCAGCAGCAGTTGCAAAATCCACTGAACCTAATAATGCAAATTGTGCTCCTGCTCCTCCTGTTGCTTGTTTTACAATTGGGTTTGAATCAAATTGTAATGTTATGAATGTTCCTGCGGTCACACCAGTTGGAACTGATAATGTATTTATTTGTACTGCTCCTGTGATGTCAAAGTAATTCCCTGTTGTTGTTAATGTTGCATCGTTAGCTGAAGCAACGTCTGTTCCTTGTGTGCCGATAACCATTACACCCATGATAACTCCACCTTTACCAGAACTAATTAGTGAATTATCCTGATTATGTGTTATTGCCAAATATTGTGTATTATCAGTATCTGGGTCGGTTGCACTATGAATAAATATTGTTGGATTTACTTCTGCAGCATGGTCATGATCTGTATTTCCATTTGATTGATTTGTGAATATTATAGAATTAGCAGTAACTCCTAATCCTGCAACAATTGTGTTCTCTGTAGCTTGAACTGTTGACCAATCCCATGATGCGTCAAAACTGCTCCCAAATACAATACCTTTATTATCATCTAATCTGATATGACTTTCCGTAGCAATAATTCCTTTTCCAGAATTTAACACTGCATTTCCAGTATTATGACTCAAACTTAACCATTGGTCGTTTGCTGTATCTGGGTCAGTCGCACTATGAATGAATAATGTTGGGTCTGTGCTTGGTGTTTCGTGGTCGTGGTCTTTAGCCGCATTAGATTCACTGGTTATAATCATATGATGATTTGCAAAACCATCTGTGGCAGTTAAACAAAACTTAAGACCATCGTCTACCCCTTGTCTAATACTACCATAAGAACCACCACTAAAAGTAAAAGTTCCATAGAATGAAGCCAATCCGTCAAACCAAGCAGTTCCATCAACTTCTAACTCTCCAGAAACCATTAAATCACCTGCTGATGGTGTTAAGTGTCCTGGTTCTGTGGTTCCAATCTTAACTTCTCCACCACCAGTAGTAATATCAAAACTATCAGTTGCTGCGGTATAATTCAAACTACCCCATTGTGTATTGTCACTATCAGGGTCTGTAGCACTATGTATAAATAAAGTTGGATTAGTAGTAGTTGCGTGGTCGAAGTCTTTTGTAATTGAACCACTCTCACCAATCACTAACTGTCTACCTTGGTCAGAACCTAACAATAAAACGCTCTGGTCATTTGCAGTATCAAAATCCCAAAATACACTTGCTGCACCTTGACCACCCATTGCTAAAAGTGTGTTTGCAGCGTATGCAACATTCCCACCAAAACTACAAATGTTTAAATTAGTATTAACTGTAAATATATCGCCTGTATCTCCATCTTTTCTAACTAATAATGCCTCTGTATCAGTAACGTCAATAATTATTGTACCAGAAGTTACTGTATCTACTACTTCAGTATCTCCAGTTACTGTTAAATCGCCATTGACTGTAAGGTCACCTGTTGTACCTTCTATTGTTGCTCGGACAGTTACGTTCCCACTTCCATCCTCTACAAATTTACTCCATTCTCTTTGATTTAATGCTGTTGGTAATGCCATTTTATTTCATTATGATACTACTACCCTTACAGCTATATCACCAGCTGCATTTTCAACAAGTTTGTCGTGTTCTAATTGTGATCTTGGTTTATCTGAAGCGGTAAATACTCCCGTAATACCTACTAATCTAACTGTAACTTCAGAACTAATTTCAACAAACTTGCCCTTTTCTCTATCCATTAAGCTTGTGGGTAATACCATTTTATTCCTCCTTAACTTGTATGTTTATTTTATGTGACCGCAATTCGGGACTGCATGCCACAATGTAATAATTATTTTTTCTTAACTCCTTTCTTCTTCACAGGTTTAATATGTTTACTAAAAACAGGTCTACCTATAGCTTTTGAAAGTTTATCTAAATCTTCTTGTGTACTATGTTTTCCTAACTTTAATCCACCTTTTATAGTTGGCATTTTGTTTTACCTCCGTGTTTGATAATAATAAAAAAAAAAATATCATAAATTAACTATGATATTGCCATTGAATAATAACAACCCCTGTTGCTAAGATTGATGCACTTGCACCAGACCAGTTAAACGCTGCATTATAATGCAATGTTTTGGTATCACTAACCGCGTTAAATGAAATACCAGCCATAATTGTTCCTGCTGTGTTTATAGTCATATCATTTATTGTGGGTGTTCCATTAACATCTGCTGCTGCTGAACCATTGATATAGTCTTCGAAGGTTGCTGTTCCACCAAGAACTGCTACAGCTCCTGTTCCAATAACGCTTCCAATACCTACATCAGGTGTGTCTGCTTGAACGGCTGCGTCACCAGCTAATGCTACATTTGCAGAAGTTACTGTGTGCACATGTGCCCCTACAGGGAATGTGTAAATCAAAGCACCTATTGCTAAATTTCCACCACCACCAATCTCTCCTAAATCCGCGCCAGTTAATGTTAAAATTGTGGTATGATTATATCCATCACCAAATTCAGCAGCTGTTACGTTTGTACCTGCCACACCTACATTTGCTTGATTAATAATTACTCCTGTAGTAAGTGCGCCTGCCACCCCATTATGTGAAACGGACGCTGCTGGTACTAAAGAACCAGTCCCATTCTGAACTTCAACAATTATTGACCCAAACTCTGCGCCTGCTGTAGCATCAAGAATTGACCCTGATAGTTTCGCATAAGTTGTATCTCCTGCCCCATCGTCGTCACCAATAAAGTTAACAATACCAACCTCGTCGCTTGCTGCTGGACTTGCACTTTTTTGTTGTAAGTTAAGTTCTGCACCAACTGCTCCATCTGCTGTTTCAATAATACTCGCGTCTCCACCATTACAAGTTAGGTCACCAGTCATGCCAATAGTTGTTACCCCTGATAAGCCACCAGCTGTTAATGTTGCTGTACCGTCTGTAAAGGTTGTTGAAGTAATACTAACTCCACCTGTTGCAGTTCCTGCTGTTGATGTAAATGTTCCATCGGTTACAGTTCCACCAGTGATAGTTCCTGTTACGTCTAAATCTTCATCGAATACACAGTTACCTGCGTCTACTTTAATTGCTTCAACATTTGTACCAGTTGCACCAACATGTAATGCGTAAGCTCCTACTGCTCCAGCCCCAACTGATTGAACTACTGATAAAACATTAGATGTTGAACTGATACTTCCTGTTGAACTAAATCTTGCTAAATCATTACCTGCTGTTAAATTTCCAGCGCCACCAACAACATGACCGTCTGTAACTGCGTCACTTGTTTGTGCAAAAGTACCTGTTATTAATAATGAATCTGTTGAAGCATCACCAAAAGTGAAGTCTCCTTCAACTGTAAAATCTCCGTCGATTGTAACATTGTTTTTGAATGTCCAATCCCTGTTTTCTAATTGACTAATTCCAAATGCCATTTTTGTTTTTCTCCTTGTCTAATCAATATATGATTAGTTCCTTCACGATAAATTAAACGTGGTAAAAAAATAAAAAAAATCAACATATTTATGCTGATTCTGGTGACCTTGCGATTACCCAACAATTTCTTACTTCGTTGTCAGTTCCACCACTTGGCAAAGTAATGCCTCCTGCGGTACTAACTACTGCGGTGATTAAACCATCTGTTGAATTCTGTACTGATGCTGACATAATATTGCCTGCATCACATACTGTTGAAAGGTCAATTGTGTCTGCTTGGTCAGCACTTGATGGTGTCACAATCTTATAAAGATTAACACTACCAAGAGTTGCTTCCACAGTCACAGTACAATTTGTTATTAATATTGCTGCCATTTTATTTTGCCTCCTATGCTGATTCTGGTGATCTAGCTAATACCCAACAAGTCCTTGCTTCGTCATCAGTTGCTCCAGGAATTGTAAGAACTCCTGCTGTTGAAACAACTGCTGTAAGTAATGAATCAGTTGATGCTTCAACAGATGCTGAGTAAATATTGCCAGCATCACATACTGTACTTAAATCAATTGTATCAGCGTCGTCAGCAGTTGCTGGAGTTACAATCTTATACATATTAACTCCTGGCATTGCTGCTTCAACTGTTACAGTGCAATCACCTATTGCTATTGCCGCCATTTTAAGCCAACCCTGTTCTTTCAGCCATCAATGCTTCAGCAGTTACAATCAAACTTCCATACCATTTTAGCATATATTTCTGACTGTCGTTGTTCTTTGCTAATTCTTCAAAAGTTGTGTCTTGTAGAACTGCTAAGAAGATATACCTTGTGTCAAGATATAGGATTTCTCTCTGAGTTGCTGTTATTGGCATGAACCTGTCCTTAATGAATAGTGCACCATCAAACATAAACGCATCAGGAATACCGAAGTCCATAGTTCCAGAAGGTCTCTCAATGTTTCTTTGGAAGTCCATTAATAATCCTTTGATAACATTGTGTGTATTTCCGTCTGTTACTACTAAATCAACCATACCATTTGCTTCAAATACAGTGTTCATATCAGTTCTGATTTGATCTAATGTAATTGCTGCTCCTGCATTTGCAGTTGTGTTTGTTGCGATTGCTGCTCTCAAACCATCAAATCCTAATGCGTTTGTTGCAACTGCACCATTAACAATTTCATTCTCTAAGATTTCATTCATACTTGCTGTTTTAACTCTAATATCTTCAGCTAGTAAATTCATAAAGCCCATTCCACTTGCCAATGCTGGTCCTGTTACTCTACCAACAACATATGCGAATTTCATGGTTGTGCTTGTTGCAGTCCATGTATCAACGTCCTCTGCTAATGCTGCATCGTCGCCTTTGAATCCACTTCCTGGTGTTGCTAATGTATAAGCACCTTTTGCGGTTAGTGCATTGTAAACATATGCTCTTCCTCTTACTGCCTTTCTAGGTAGTAATCTTACTAAAGGTGTTTGTCTTACAGTTCTATCAACAACTGATGGATCGAAGAAACTTGGCATTAAACCATAAGCAGTTACTGTTCCACCACTTGTGTGACCAAATGAAGGTGCTTTTGTTAATGTACCCATATATTCTTTTCCCATTGCTACTAATTTCTCGTCACAATCTTTCTTACCCCATCGAATTCCACCATAATAGGTTTCGTCTTCTACGACTCCCATTTTTTGGAATCCTTGGTCAAAAGCGTAACCTGCGTCGGTATTTCCGATTTCGCTTTTCATAAATCCTGCTTCCATTTTATTTTCCTCCGAATTGTTTTATTAGAACATTGCTTAGTGTTGGTTCTAATTCCTTTTCCACTACTTTTGGTTCTACTGTTGCTTTTAATACCGCCTTCTTTTTTAACTCTTCCAACTCTTTTTTTAACTTTTGAAGTTCTAGTTCTGTTGCTGATTTCTCAGGTGCTACTACTGGTTCTTCAGCTTTTGGTTCTTCTTCAACTGCAGGTTCTTCCTCTGCAACTGGTTCTTCAACCTTCGCTTCTTCCTCAGGAGCTTGCTCATCTGGAACATTTTGAACTTCCTCTTCAACTTTCTCTAATTCCTTATCCATTTTTGTTTCCTCCTTACCATCCATATTAATATCAAAGCTACGAGCTATTGCTGCAAATGCGTTCCTATTTGATTGTATAGGCACCCATGTTGCTTCAACTAACTCAGCCTCTGTGTGAACAGTAAATGATTTTCCTTCTATCTTTCGCTCTTCTTGAGCTTTTGGAATTGCACCGATAGAAATACCAGGATTTAGTCCTTTAGCTAATGCTTCTTCGACCATCCCTTTAATTTGCTGTGCCATAGGATTGCTTTTAAAGAAGAATGGTTTAGCAACGAGTGCTGTATGCCCTTCTTTTTCGACAACCTTAAGGTCAGTCCATCCGCCAATAAAATTCTCCATCTTATTAGTATGATTAGCTAATGCTGGTAAAACACCAGACTTAGCCCATTGTTGTAATAATGATTTATCCATAAACTCCATATCACGATCTAAAGAAGTATCAGATAATATTCCCACCATTTCACCAGAATTTATATCCTTTGTTACAGGACACCAGAGTGAAAGTTTATTTTTAGTTTCCATTTACAGCCTCCAAAACAGTTCTATTTAAAAAATGATGATAAGCTTTATGCTCTCCACAATTGTTAAAAACATATATATTTTCAATAGAATTATTTATTTTATTGTTATCTAAGTGATGAACCACTTCTTTATCTTTAAGATACCTTCCAAGTTTTTCTTCTGCAACTAATCTATGTTTGGCTACATATCCTTTATTATTCTTATACGGATGATTATCAGCTTTAACAAATAAATACCCACCCCTAAATAATTGTCCAGCTTTCCATGCTGGATTTTTAGTTAATCTTTTCGAAAGTGATTTGGCTTGATTTGGTTTTGAAACGCCCCACTTCCTTAAATATTTAAAAATAGTTCCAGAAGTACAGTAATATAATTGTGAAATTTTATCCATGGAATAGTGTTTATTAACATATAAGTCAATGATTTTTAATTTATCTTTTTTCACGTTTTCTTTTACCATATTATATATCACCTTGTTCAAGTATTTAAATAAAGTTTTTATTCTAGGTCAAATTCAATGATAGACCTACAATTTGGTCCGTGAGGAGGGTGTTCATAAGTCTTACCGGAGCTATGTTTAAAGATACCATGTAACTCTTCGGTTTGACCATCTAATTCCTTACAAATTTGAGTTGTTCTATCATCTACAAATGAAACCCACTTCTTCTTACCTTTTAACCCTGAATCTTTATATGCTGATAATTTACCAGCATTAATGAATCTATTACTCTCAGTTCTGGCAATCCTCATTGCTCTACCTTTAGTAATTTTACCTTTAACCTTGCCACCTTTGTTCTTAATGAATTCAGCTTGTATGTCCTTACGAATCTGGACAACACCTTGTTTCTCATTAATACCATTGGCTACAATGTTACTAACATTGTTCTGAACATCTTGTGCTACTCCTTTTAATCCTTTCCATCTTTTGCCATCAATAGTAAACCCATCAAGTTGTCTATCTGCAAATAGTTTTACTTTTTTATCAAAATCTACTCCCACACCAATATCCATGTTCAACTCTTCTTCCGCTGCTTTAATTCCTTTCTTAACATCTAATTTAATAACACGCTTTAATTTGGTCATAAACCCAGCTGTATTAACAGTATTAAACAACCTACTAATAAAGTCCCCAAAAGACTTATCAACATAATCTTTTTGTATCTCATCTTTCAATGTCTCCTCTAAGAAGTTTAAGATTGTCTTTTCCCATTGATTCATTTTGAACCTTAGGAATTCAACATAACCATCAGCTTCATCTATCATCTCTTCACCAGCATCAATATCTTTTG
>Ga0233410_10000264_pt1 | contig 18137 bp, 20 predicted proteins | sample Na_anoxic_1_MG_FD_179869 | JGI IMG/M metagenome (GOLD analysis project Ga0233410, IMG submission 179869) | Seawater microbial communities from Saanich Inlet, British Columbia, Canada - Na_anoxic_1_MG | ecosystem: Environmental > Aquatic > Marine > Inlet | place: Canada: British Columbia...
GCATTGCCGTGTGCTGATCCTGAGACGGATTGTTGGAGCTGTTGGGGGGTCTTGGAATTGTCGTCGATTTGGGGTTTTATGGGAGTCAACCTAGCCGGACGTTTTCGGAGAAACGTCCCTACCTATTCGTCACTTTCGCATTTTTCGCGGTAGAGATTCGTTTCATCCTGCAAGCGGGGACGATGAAGCCCCGCCGCGGTCGTCAAGCCGACCCAGCCGCAAAGCGGTGTCGAGCCACGCGCAGTCCAGAGGGGGGGAGTTGCGTTTGATCTACGTTCGATTGGTAGGGACGTCCTCTCCGAGGCGTCCGGTGGGGTTGATGCGTGGGTGGCTTTGCGCTGGGCATTTCCGTATGCTGACCCTGAGACGGATTGTTGGAGCTGATGGGGGGTCTTGGAATTGTCTCGGATCTAGGTTTTTATGGGAGTCAACCTAGCCGGACGTTTTCGGAGAAACGTCCCTACCTATTCGTCACTTTCGCATTTTTCGCGGTAGGGATCCGTTTCATCCTGCAGGCGGGGACGATGAAGCCCCGCCGCGGTCGTCAAGCCGACCCAGCCGCAAAGCGGTGTCGAGCCACGCGCAGTCCAGAGAGGGGAGCGTCTGATCTACGTCCCTACCTATTCGTGTCATTCGTGGTAGAAACGTTTCATCACGCAGGCCCTTTCGAGGCTTTCGCATTTTTCGCGGTAGAAAGCACTGCAAGGGAGGAAATCAGATCAATCGGAGAAATCTGCGCTAAGAGCTCGTTTCATCAACCGAGCTTCATCGTCCCTGCTCTGAAAACTGCCAACTGAACACCTTACTATCCATCCAAGAAGCACGGACGCTGAAGCCCCGCCGCGGTCGTCAAGCCGACCCAGCCGCAAAGCGGTGTCGAGCCACGCGCAGTCCAGAGGGGGGAGTTAGCGCCCCTGCGCATTTCCGAGTGGTGGTTAGGAGAGGCTACTAGGGCCGCGGCTTAATCTTCTAGCGGTCTGATCCAGACATTGCGGAATCTAACCTGGGTGCCATGGCTCTGGAGCATGATAGGCAATGCGTCGGCGTGTGCTTTGTAGTCGGTGGCCGCGTGGGGGCCGTCCCAGCCTGTGCCACCATAGAGTGTCTTGTCCTGGATAAAGATGCCGTTGTGCAGGACGACAAATTTGGCACGCCTGATTACTTTACCTTCTTCGTCGAAGATCGGGCGGGTGAAGAGGATGTCGTAAGTTTGCCACTCACCGGGTTTCCGGCAGGCGTTGAAGGCTGGTTTCGAGCGTCCGTAAAGTGCGCCGGCCTGGCCGTCGGCGTAGGTTGGGCTGATGTCATTGTACGAGTCGAGAATCTGCACTTCATATTTGTCCATCAGCGAAACGCCGCTATTGCCGCGGCTTTGGCCTTCGCCTTTGGCGTCGGCTGGCGACATCCATTCGAGGTGGAGCTGGCAGGAGCCGAATTTCTGTTTGGATTTGATAGAGCCGGCTTTGACCACAATTTCCATGGAGCCATCTCCGAGCAATTTCCAATCGTTATTCGGGTGCTTGGGCCGTGTGCCGTGCCAGTTATCCATCGATTTCTTAGAACCATCGAACAAGACGATGGCATCGGAAGGAGCTGTGCCGATTTTTTCCTGAGTACTGGGGGTGCCAGGAGTGACGATTGTTGGCAAAGGCTGCTTTTTTTCCTCGCCGGCTTGCGCCACTGAGTAGCCGGTGGAAATGAATGCCATGGTGGAGACCAAGGAGTATTTTAAAATTGATTTGAAATGCATAATGTCGTGTTTGGTAAAAAGTGTTCCGCCTTTCAGCTTAGCGTTTATACGGGCCGCAATTGGCGCGTTTGTCATCTATTTCGGCTTAGATGGAGTTGAAATAAAAGGTCGCCAGACGGCAAAAATTTCGCCCGTTCGGTGTGAGTGAGCGGGCGAGAGTTTCTCTTATTATTTCTGAGCTTTCTTGGCTTGCTCGAAGGGGATGAGTTTTTTGGGTTTGCCACTTTCGACGGATTTGACGAAGGCGTCGTACTGTCTCTTCCACTTGCCAGAGGTCAGAAATTGGGAGAGTTTCGGGTCCGCCTGGATTTTCTCTAGGTAGGGTTTGGCCGCGGGACCGTATGCCTTGAGGATGGTGAGGATGGCGCGTGCCTTGAAGCCGCCCTTGCCGTCCGGTGCGTCGAGCATTGCCCAGCTCCACTCCAAGCCTTCCTCGACACCGAGCTCAGCGAGCAGCAGTGCGGCGGCCTGCACTCCATCCTGCGGGTTGTGGTAGGATTGGTAGCTGGTGTCGCGGTTGATCACCACATGTTTGACCTTGTCCGCCACGCGGTGGAAGTCTGCTGCTGGCATGGCGCTGATTAGCTTCATGGCGCTGGCGCGTGCCTCTTGGCGGGGGTTGTCCGCCAGCTTGAGCACGGCTTTGTAGAAGAGGTCTTTGTCGGTCACTAGCCCGGCTGCAAATGGATTGGGCGCGAGGATGGTGAGGCTTTTGCCGACGGCTTGATCTTCGAGTTTGAATGGGTCGTTAGGCTGGTCTGCTATGATAAACTGCAGCATTTCTTGGTAGTATTTCTGGGCGGGTTTTCCGTGCCAGCAGATCGCGTATGCCGCAGTGGAACGCACCTTCGGGTGCTCCTTGGCGTTGCGTAGCACGCTGCCGATTAGGTCGATCTGGGAGAGGGCCCACTCGGGCGGGCATTTATAGCCGAAGAAGCCGATTGCGCTGCGTTTCTCAACATCGCTGCCATTCTTGATGAGTTTCACGAGCTTCGGGATGAAATTTCCCTTGCGCCCTCTGAGAGTCCAGATCGCTCCTCGGTTTACTTGGGGAGCGCGGTGGCCGAAGAGCCCGATGAGCTCGTCATTGCTCAGGCTAGCGTAGTCAAACTGTCCTTGCTCGATGGCTTCTTTGACCTTGTCGCCTTTCAGCCACAGTGATGTGTCGGCATTTTTGCCGGTGATGTAGAGCTGTTTCCTCTGCATGGTGTAGGCCAGCAGTAGAGCGCCACCGTCGTGAAATGCCTTGGATTTGCCGCCGTCGAAGGTGAAGCGGTCGTTCCAGCCGCGGTAGAGCGTGCGCACCCAGTTGGCTCTTCTGAAAAATTCTTGGGAAACCTCAGGCCCAGCGACGTTTGCTCCGAGCGGTGTCCAGAGGGTGTTAAAGTAATGCGTGGCGTGTCCAGTTTCTTGGATGTCATAGGCGGCGGCCGATTGCTCGGAGAAGAACTTGGCTGCGTCCTTTTCGCCAGCTAGAGCCATGACGATAGCAGCCATGGCACTGCTGCCGTTGTTGTTGAAGACCCGTGTGTTTGGACCGTGCACGCCGTAGGGGAGGGCGCCTTCGCCGGAGTAGCTCTTGTAGAATGCCACACTCCTGTCGACGCCTGCCTTGATTTCTGGATTGTCGATGCCGCATTTCAGAGCCATTTGCATGCCGATGATGGTGCTGAGGCTGGGGTTGTTGATGTGGGCGTAGCCCGGCAGGCGGCCATTGCGTGCCTTTGTCGCTAGGCGGTGGCCCCAAATGCCCGCTGGGTCCTGGCCGCGTGCCATGGTGAGCGCGTAGGCTTCGAGCGCGGGGAGCACTGACTTGTCACCAGTCTGCAGGTGGTACTCGGCGAGGGCGATCATCTGGTAACCCCAGTACCAACCGATGTAGCCTAGGTCTTTATCTCCACTCAGCAAGGCGGCAAGCACTGCAGGATCGGGAGTCTGCGCCCATTTCTGCTTGGGCAACTCTTTCTTCACGACATCGATGTATTTTTTCTCGCCGGTGGCGAGCAGTCCAATCCAACCGACGGGGATCTGTCCGTCGACGAAGTCTTTAGATTTCACCATTTGATCGGCGATACGGGTGACGATGGCGTCAGTTTTTTTGCAGTTCCACGGAGCAGTCTTGCTGTAGGATCCCAACACTGGGAGCTGGAGTTTGACTTTCTTTCCTCCTTTGAGCGTGAGGGTGAACGCGCCTTTTCCTGACTTGCTCTCAGCTTGGTCGATCGCTGCTGCCATTTGCTGACGGACATCGCCCGAGAGATTTTTTCCGTTCACAGCGACGATGACATCGCCTTTTTTCAATTTGCCGTCGGCTGGTGATTCTTTTGCGACGCTATCGACGCTGAGCTCATTTTTGCCATTCACAGCCATGATGCCAGTGGGGCCAACAAGATGGTTTTTCCGGGGGCGTGCCTGCAAGGTGCTTAATGATGACACCGCCATCAGAGTCGCCGCCAGAAGGTGGCAGAGGGTGAAGCAAAATGAAGTTTTTGACAGGATTCTCATGATTGCTGGCTAGTTTGCATAGAGTTGCTGGCGGATCAATCCCCGATGTGAGATGGGGGAGCTGAGTGGTGAGATCACGAGGGGCTGGCAAGTGCGCCGCAGCCATTTTGAAGATGATTTGAGCGATCAGACCCGAACGAAAATAAGTCAACTGACCGTAAACTGGATATCAGCCTATAGAAGCTGAAACGACGACGTCTAGAAGTGAGGGAGGTAGACGGAGTCTATATTTCGAACCCGTCGTGTAGGGGTGGCTAGAATCAGACAATTTTACACATTGTGGTGAATAAACTTGAATAGCTTGCCGTCGAATCATGCGAACTCGAAACAATAGCCTATGAAAAAATTATTTATATACCTCGTCGTTGCCGCATCCGCCGCTTTTCTTATCCCTCAAAGTGCTGAGGCGAGGGGCTGCAAGTCCGATCATAGTTACTCCTACGTCAGTGGTCGCACCAGCTGTGGTTGCCCAGTCTATACTAAGCGCGTTGTGCGCTACTATGATTGCCACGGCCACCCGATCTACGGCTACTACAAGCAAGCAGTAAACCATCGCTGCCGCCAACATCGACATGGCCACTCCAGTCACTCGAGACATTCGAGCAAGCACAGTTCATACAATACTTCTAGATCAACGCAATTCAGCTACGTAAGCCAGCGCGGCGGCAGCAGCTATAAGTACAGTAGAGGGTATAATACACCCTACACGCGGTGCCGATAAATCTATAAATCAAGAAACGTGTGAGTTTACGGGAGTCAGCAATGGCTCCCGTTTTTGTATGTGCCATTCCTGTTCCGCTCTTTGCATGAATGAGAGAAATGGTCGAGTTCCTTCATTTGATTGGCAGGTTTTCGTGATTTTCGCGGTAAAATGGTTATATCGGGAAGCGACACAGTATATTTTAGAGTTCTTCTTGTTTTCGTTTGTAGGACTGCAGGCCTTTTTTCCAGTCGCGCATCTGCTTTTTAGTCATCCGGCCTTGATCTCCCTCTTTGCGTAGCTGGCGGTTCTCACGGTTTGCCGAGCGTTTTTGCGCAGCATCCTTCAGGGTGTCTTCACTGGTGTGGTCGGAGTAGGCGGCCTGAGCGAGCGGAGCGCTGACCCTTTTGTCTACGAGACCAACGACCTCAATGTGACGCTTGTACAGGCCGTCGTGGGTCGGGACGTCGAGGTGGTCGCCAATCCGAACGATGGCGGAGGCTTTGACTGAGGCGTTGGCGCGCTTCACCTTTCCATTATTGCAGGCAGCTGCAGCCTGTGTGCGCGTTTTGAATAGGCGTACAGCCCACAGCCATTTGTCGATACGTACAGAAGTAATTTCGTCCACGAATCTTAAATTCTCTAATATTGGAAGAAATAGCAAGAAATCAAAATCCGCTAATTTCCATCATGGAGTCACAAGCGAGCTGGCATGAATGGTCCACTGGTCGGGCATAGAAAAGGCGTGCATTTCTCGAAGCTGAGGCTAGTCTGCCGACCAAATAACGCAGCAAGTACATGGCAGATAAAAAAGTAGCAATCGTGATGGGAAGTAACTCGGATTGGCCGACAATGAAGTTGGCAGCCGAGTCATTGGACAAGTTTGGAATTGGCTACGAAGCTAGCGTTGTCAGTGCTCACCGCACCCCAATGGGGATGGTGGATTTTGCGCAGAATGCTGAAGCAAACGGTTTTGAAATCATCATCGCTGGCGCAGGTGGCGCCGCGCATCTACCGGGAATGATCGCTGCAATCACGACTCTTCCGGTACTGGGTTGCCCAGTGAAATCTAGTGCCCTCAACGGCCAGGACTCGCTCCTTTCTATTGTACAAATGCCCAAGGGTATTCCGGTAGCGACTTTTGCCATCGGACCAGCAGGTGCTGGAAATGCTGGACTCTTTGCTGTGAGTATCCTCGCTGGCAAGGATCCTGAGCTTGCAGTTAAGCTCAAGGAATACCGCCAGGAAATGGTGGAAATGGTCGCTAACATGAAGCTCGAAGACTAACTTTTTTATGTCTGATCAGGTATTTCTTCCGGGCTCCACCATTGGAATTTTAGGTTCCGGCCAGCTGGCTCGCATGATGTCGCAGGCCGCTTTGCCGCTTGGTTACAAGGTCGTCGCCTGGTCTGGTGGCGCTGATAGTTCCTCAGTGAACCGTGAAGTTGACTTGGTCATCGATGGCTCCTACGACGACGAGGCCTCCAAGGCTCAGTTCCTAGAAATGGTCGATCTGGTCACTGTGGAGACTGAGAAGTTACCCCCAGCGTTGCTTCAGGACATTGCCTCCAAAGTCGAACTGCGCCCAAATGCTAAGGCAGTAGAAATCACAGGCAATCGCGAGCTCGAGCGGGGCTTTCTTAAGTCCATCGGGGCGGCGCAGACTGACTTCCGCGTGGTCGATACTCCCGAGGAGTTAGACCAAGCATTCCACCAACTCGACGGCAATTGCGTGGCGAAGACCGCCACCGATGGCTACGATGGCAAAGGCCAGTGGAGACTGAAGGCTGTTGAAGATCTTGAAGAATGTAAATCCGACTGGAATGGCGCATGTCGGCTGGTGGTTGAGGGCTTCGTGCCCTTCATCATGGAATGCTCGATAGTGGTCGCTCGCAATGCTTCTGGTGAGGTGAAGGCATTTCCATTGGTAGAAAACATCCACCGCCATCACGTGTTGGATGTCTCTATCTTACCTGGACGGGTTGACGATGCAGTCGCCGAGTGCGCTAAGCTTCTTTCTGAGAAAGTGGTGCAAGGATTGGACTACATCGGTATTTTAGCTGTCGAACTTTTCGTGCTCGAGAGTGGCGAAGTGCTGGTCAATGAGATCGCGCCAAGGCCACACAACTCTGGCCATGCCACCAATGATGGCTGCGTGACTTCTCAGTTCGAGCAACACGTGCGTGCGATCTGCGGATTGCCCTTAGGTGACCCTCGTCCACACGGCACCACTGTCATGGTAAACCTTCTTAGTGACATCTGGAAATGCGATAAGGACGCCTTTGCTAAGCCTGAAATAGCGTCTCTCAATAGCGCAAAGTGGCACTTCTACGAGAAGGAATGGAAAGCCGGTCGCCGCAAGCTAGGCCACGTTAACTTCGTAGCACCCACGCTAGATCAAGCACTCGCCGAGAGCGAGAAACTCAGAAATATCCTCTTCGCGGAATAAAGATCTACTAAGTCCGGTCCTTGATCTGGCTGAGATCGAAGGGGGTGTCTTGGTAGAGCTCGTTGATGAAGTTGTTGAAAAGGAGAAATGCATACGGGCGCCAACGATTGACCGGCTCTTGTGAGTCGTCGTTGTTAGGGTAGTAGTGCTCCGGCATTAGAGTGTCTGCTCCTGCGTCTTTGTCCCTCATGTATTCTTGGCCGAGGGTGTCGGCATCGTACTCGAGGTGGTTGAGGATGAAGAGGTCGCCACTGCGTGAACAGCGCGCCATAGCCACGCCCGATTCCTCAGACTTGGCGAGAACTTCTAGTCCTGCGGACTCAATGTCATCAGCACGGTTAGCTGTGAAACGCGAGACCGGCATTGGGAAGCGATCGATGAATCCCTGCATCAGTCGGGTGCCTGAGCAGTGCTGGAGGTTGTGGTCGTAAATGCCGAAAAGTTTTGCGTCCATCTGGAATTTTTCGATTCCATAAATCACCTTCATCAGCGCTTGAGCTCCCCAACAAATTCCTAGACGGCGGAAGACGTGGGTTTTCGACCACTCGATAATTTCAGTGAGTTCCCTCCAGTATTTGACGTCCTCGAAGGGTAGAGTCTCGATAGGGGCGCCAGTGACGATGAGCGCATCGAAGTGCTCGTCGCGGATGTCGTCGAGAGTGCGGTAGAACTCGAGGAGGTGTTCCTGCGCCACGTTGCGAGGGGAATAGCTCGCAGTGGTCATGAGTGTGAGCTCGACCTGGAGAGGGGAGGCTCCTAACAAACGAGCGAACTGGATCTCAGTCTGCGCTTTTTTTGGCATGAGATTCAACAGCAAAACCTTCATCGGACGGATGTCTTGGCGTGAGGCTGAGGAGCTATCGATGAGGTCGACATCTTCTGAGCGAAGTGTCTCTCTAGCGGGGAGCGTGTCTGGAATCTTGATTGGCATAGAAGCGCGTGTTCTTAGGGACTAGATACACAGCCACGCCAAGAAATCCAGTGAGGTTTTTTACTCACAGGCGAATGCGCGTTGGAAATCCTAATAAAACTCTCAAAAGTCACGGAATTCTACCTTGAGCAATTGGCGGTGGGTGGTTAGATTGGCGCTATGGATACTCAGACAACCTCTGACATGCCCCCCAAATCGATTTTGGTCGCCCTTGATTGGTACGACCACCGGATTTTCCAAGGAATTTCCCAATACTGTGCTGAGCGCAATTGGCATTTATCGCCGTATTTATTTTCTGATAGAACGATTCCTGAAAAGTGGAAAGGTGACGGAGCTATCACCTGCTTTGGTGAGACCCTTGCGGATTTTATACTCTCGCTCGATATGCCTAAAGTGGACATCAGCGACAATCCTCTGCCGACCCCGACCCCGCGCGTCATCGTGGATCATGATCAAATTGGTAGACGTGCGGCTAAGCACTTTTTTGAGCGTGGCTACCGGAACTTTGCCTTTTATTCTTGGAAGAACGGGACTGCGAATCAGGTGTCTAAAGATGCTTTCATTGAAACTCTAGAAGATGCTGGAATCTCTCATGAGGAAATCTATATCATCCACCAATCTAGCATTGAGGCGGTGGGTGATTGGGGCGCTTACATGGAGTCAATGAGTGAGCAAATCAGAGACCTCCCACGACCCTTGGCTGTCTTTACCAGTCAGGATAAGCTGGCGGTGGAACTCATAGAGGTCTGTACAAAGGCTGACATCTCAGTGCCAGATGAAATCGCTGTGTTAGGGGTGGATAATATCGATTTTCTTTGTGAGTGCGCTGCGGTGCCACTCTCCAGCGTGGACACAAATCTAACTGAGCTTGGGTACGCCGCAGCAGCCCAGTTAGGCAGGCTGATGGATGGCGAGATCGATAACTACGAGCCGCCAGTGACAGTCGCTATAAAATCGATTATCAATCGCCGCAGCACCGAGGCGCTAGCCGTGAGACATCCGGCGGTGGCGAAGGCTGTCGAGCTGATGCGCAGGGAGTTTAAAAATGGTCTAGAGCTCGAGGCTGTCTACGCGTTCTCTGGAATATCCAAGAGGGGCTTAGAAAAAGCATTCCAGCGGCACCTCAACGACACGCCAGCATCGGTGCTCCGACGCATCAGGTTAGACTATGCTAAAAACTGTCTCTCGCAGACAGATCTCAAGGTCGAGTCAATAGCCATCGAATGCGGCTATTCCAACAGCTCAAATCTAAGTCATGCATTCACCCGCGAAATAGGAATGTCGCCGCAAGAATACCGCACCACCTACCGCTCTCCCTTGTTTAAGTCGAAGCGATAGAGTACTTGCTAGCCGGGTCTACTAGACTCCGTATTCAGCCCACGAGCTGGTGGTCTCCCAGACTCGGATCGTTTTGAGGCGGACCTCGGCGCGGACTGGGTATTCAGGATCTGGGTTGTCAATGTGGTGTTGCAACTGACCAGAGGTGTGGTCAAAAATAGTTTTGGCCATCACCTCAGTCGTCGGGTCGAGCCCTTCGAAGCCGATGATGCGCTCACCGTAAGCGTCCTTAAAGAACTCAAACTTAGGGTCCTCTGTGTTCATACAGAGCGCGTGGTCGTAGGTTTCGAGGAAATCCTCGACCATCTTTTTGATCAGTTTGAAATCAAACACCATTTCGTGGTTATCGAGGCTGTCGGCCTCGAAGATGAGCTCGACCTTACGCGTGTGACCGTGCGGGAAGCGACATTTGTCTGGGTGCTTAGAGAGAAGGTGGCCGTTTTCGACCTCGATCATTTTGCAAATTCGGTAAGACATGTTTTAAAGTGATAATGGATAGATCCTAAGCGTAGTGTTTGGCTACGATTTGTTGGAGGGTGGCGTGGACCTTTGGCAGTCCCGCGACCATGATGCGGTCCTTGAACATATCATAGGGTCCGCCGTGATGGTTCGTGACTATACACCCATTTTCCTGCATGAAAAGAAGTCCCGCTGCAATATCGTAAGCTTGTAGGTCGCTTTCCCAAAATCCTTGGTACCATCCGCACGAGAGGTTCGCCACATCGAGGGCTGCGCTGCCGGTGCGGCGGATGCCTCGGCCAGTGACAAGCACTTCATCGGCACAGGCGAAAAACTTGGACGCAATATCCTGCGAGCGGTATGGGAAACCGGTCACAAATAGCGCGTCTTTGGCTTCGAGCGACTGCGAAACCTGCGCCACCGGCTCGGCCTTGTAGTGTAGTCCTCGTCCCTTGATGCAGGTCCAGGTCTCTTGGGTGCAGGGTTTGTGGAGTATTCCTAGGATTGGCTCGCCGTCTTTGACGAGAGCGACCGAGATCGAATAGTGGTCCAGCCCACTCAGGTAATTCGTCGTACCATCCAGCGGGTCGACTACCCAAACCAATTCCTGCGAACCAGTTTTGCCAGATTCTTCGCCAAAAAATCCCGCGCCATCGACTAAGGGAAGTAGGCCATCAAATAAGATCTTCTCGGACTCAACATCGACAAAAGAAACCATCTCGCGCGCCGCCTTTTGGTCGTCAGCACCGGCCGGCATCGAACGGAAGTGTTTCAGCTGAAAAGCACTCGCCTGAGCCACAGCTGCTAGGCATTGAGGGAGGATAGAAACCAGATGATCTTGCATAGCCGCAGCCTGCGCTTGGGAGTGGCCGGTGTAAAGTATGGAGTGATAATGAGCCCTTTATGATTTGACCATGACGGTATAGCAGAGAACGAGAGTTTGGCTTACTAACCGGATTTAGTAAAAGAACCTACTCTAAGACGCTTTGAACATAATATTATCGACTAATTTAAAGCGACTTACATGTTATTTAACTTTACGAATCAAGTTGTCTAGAAATCGTGTTTTATTCGAACTAACCGAACTCCCTGAGGTGCGCCTATCAGCGTATCCCACCATTGTGAACCTTCGTGCATATAGCGGATTTGCACGCCGCGGAGAGAGCCCTGCTTGAGGCAGTTGATCGCGGTTCGCAGGTCCATCAACTCGTTTTCTGCAACCAGTGAATCAGCTCCGTACTTTGGAATGACTTCGAGTAATTCCGTGCAAGTTTCGATGTCGAGGACCATCTGGTCTAGTGCGGCGAGGTCGAGGACTCCCTGATGGAGTTCGGGTAGATCGGCCCCATCACTAAGGGCGTGCATTGTGTTTTTAGTCGTCATTTAGTGGAGTTCCGGTTTTTTCATGATTAGAATAGCATTGCGTGGAGCAGGGCACACAGAGTGGCATATTCCACACCCCGTGCAGGCCTCAGCTACGACGCGAGGAATTCCCTTTTCTACGACAATGGCACCAGTTTCCGGACAGCGTTCGGAACAGGTGGTGCAAAAACTACGTTGGTAGGCAAGACAGAAGCGCCCTTGAATGACCGCCACTTGGGGTGTTTGCTCTAGCGATTCTGGAGCTGATTCTTGAGCTGTGCCGATCTCAGAGAGCGATTCAGTGAAGCGTTTGAGTGGGCTTAAAAATGCCCCAAATGCTTTGCGGCGGCTGATGTGTGAGCTGGATTTCATTTTCTTTGATAAAAATGATTCAACTCAAAGCTCTCGCGGTTATCAAATTGGGCGTTGGTAGCATGGCATTGGAGGCAGCTTTGTTGCTGTGGGTGCGGGGTTCTAATCGCGTTAGTCATCCCGCTGCCATGGCAAGCTTGGCAATTTTGCCGCATGTTAAGTCGATGAGGGATGACGGGTGGAGCCCCGTCGTATGCCTGACTTCCTGAACCTGGACTGCGTGCTCCGTCAAAAGAGTTGGCTACATTCAAACCTGCATGGTTGGGGTCTTTGAGGAAATCATTTCCTTCGCTAGCGACGTGACATTGGGTGCAGTTGGTAAACATTGGGTGACTCATCTTGGGAGGCACTTTGCCCGCTATAAGGCCATTGGATTCTTGACTGTGACATGCCACGCAGGTCTTCACATCAATAGTTTGAATGGCATGGGGGATGATGGGAGGAGCCCCATCGTAGGCGCGACGCTGAGCACGGTTCTTGACTGCTTCAGCACGCTCCAAATCACTCATGACAGGTTGTTGTTTCAGTTCTTGCGTGGCTTGAGGAAGCTTGCTGAGGTCATTTACCCATTCATGATCGGCTAGCCAAGAGCTTTTTGAAATCTCTGGGTAGCGGGGGGCAGTTGGCACATCTTGGTGTGCGATATCGTTGTTTTCGGTCAAGTTGAGCCATTGGAGAGGCCCCTTGACACGTTCCTCAACTCGGCGCATTCCCATAAATAGCCCTGAGATAGATGCCATAGCTACGATACACAGCACGATAGGAACACTACTCTTTGAAGAGTGTTGAGTGGTTCCTTTGGGTTTGGGGTTCATGGCGGTATTTTACAGGGGACTATTAGACTTGGTGCTTGACGATACTTACGGCGCATTTTTTGTAATCTGGCTCCTTCGAGACTGGACAATGTGCCTCCAACGTGACTTGGTTGATCAGTTTTGTCTCATCGAAAAACGGCACGAATACTTCTCCTTTTTCAGGCCGTGATCGGCCATTGAGCCAGACCGGCAAAACCAACTCACCACGGCGAGATATTACTTTCGCTAGGTCTCCATTACCTAGTCCTAGTGCGGCAGCGTCACTTGGATGGATCTCAACATAGGCACTCGGCATTGCCTGCCTAAGCTGTGGTACGCGCATCGTCATTGTTCCTGAATGCCAGTGCTCTAACACTCGGCCAGTACAAAGCCAGAACGGGTATTTTTCATCGGGAACTTCTGGCGGCGCCTCATATGGGCAAAACCAGATCAGGGCTCGGTCATCCTTGGTCACAGAGTGATAAAACTGGATGCCCTTACCTTTTTCAACGAAGGGGTCACTGAACTCGGAGAAACGGTATGGAGTTTCTCTAAAGACTCCATCGTCACCCTCGACTACTGGCCAGCGCAAACCTGTGTGCTTAGCTAGCACGTCGTATGGCGCTAAGTGCTTGTGCTTTTTGTAGCTGAACTGGCGGTACTCATCATAGAGAGCTTTGTCGACATTGAGGTCGTGATAGTGGGCATAATCCCAAACTGGAACTGCTGCGCCTTGTTCATCTTTGATGTTAAAAATAAAGTTACCATCCAGATCTTTCATTCCGGGGTGGCCCATTTCAAATAGTTTACGGGCAATAGCGATGGTCATCCAAGCATCCTCGCGCGCATCCCCAGGCGGCTCGACCTGTTTATACCATTGCTGGGTTCGGCGTTCAGAATTTCCATAGATTCCATTTTTTTCGACCCATAATGCAGCGGGCAATACGAGATCTGCAATCTCAGTTGTCGCTGTTGGATAGACTTCAGAGACAATCAGAAATTTATCTTTTAGCTCGCTCTTGTTAGTGAAGAGTTTTTTAAGGTTAGGCAGTGTGTGACCAGGGTTCGTGACCTGCACTAGCATAGTAGTGATGTCACCACCTTCGTCAGTTGGGGTGCAAAATTTCTCCCACAATTTGACGGTGTGGTAGCCGGGCTTGGGGTTGACGCTACCCGCCTTGATGTTCCAAATCTTCTCGCAATCGGCGCGATCATCTGCTTTTGCGACGAGTCGACCACCAGGCAGCGTGTGACAAAGCGTGCCGACTTCACGGGCGGTTCCACATGCAGATGGCTGGCCTGTAAGGCTTGTAGGTGCGTTACCTGGTGTGCCGAAGTGGCCGGACAGTAAATGGATTCCATGAACAAGACGATTGATTGCTGTTCCACGTGTGTGTTGGTTCATCCCCATGCACCAAAGAGAAGTAATCTTGAGCTTAGGGTCGGCAAATAGCTCTGCGAGTTTTTGTAATTCAGAAGGTGGAATTCCAGAAATTTCACTCACGTACTCGAATGTGTACGGTTGGAGCTTTTCCTTATATTCTTCAAAGCTGCTGGCTTTGCCCATTAAGTCACGCGTTTCGTCGTCCTTATCGATTCTGAAGTTACAATGTTTACTAACAAAGTCCTTATCATATCTATCAGTTTCTACGAGATAGCGCGCAATGCAGTTAGCAATAGCTAGGTCTGATTGAGGTTTCATTTTTAGGACACTATCCGCAAATTCGCTAGAGCGGGTATGGCGCGTTCCGATGTCGATGATCTTCACGGTTTCACCCCTCGTGCGGCGGTCGATAATTCTAGAGAAGAGCACCGGATGCATCTCTGCTGGGTTATTGCCCCAAAGAATCACAACGTCGGCGGCATCGAGGTCGTCGTAACACCCCGCTGGCTCATCCACACCGTAGGTGGAAATGTAGCCTGTGACAGCTGAGGCCATACAAAGCCTTGCGTTTGGTTCGAGATGATTGTTAGAAAGGCCACCTTTGATAAACTTGAGAGCGGCATAGCCTTCGGGAATTGTCCATTGACCAGATCCATAAAATCCAAACTTTTGTGGGTCTTTGTGTATTTTTTCAGCGACAATAGTGATTGCTTCATCCCAGCTGATAGGCTGGAGCACACCATCTTTACGGAGCATTGGTTGAGTCAAGCGATCTTTGCCATAGAGGATTCCCCCGACATGATAACCTTTCACGCAGAGTAATCCTTTATTTACCTCAGCGCCTTCATGGCCGGCAATGGCAACGACTTTGCCATTTTCGACACCCACCTTCACATGGCAGCCGGTACCGCAAAACCGACAAGGAGCCTTATCCCAACGAATTCCAGTACCGTCTTTAACTCCCGCGCTAGGGCCTCCTGTTTTGGCTTGGGCTACCGATGTGGCAGCTGCCATGGCGGACAATTTTAAAAAACTACGGCGTTCTAAGAGTTCTTGGGTCATCATGGTTATAGTTCCCCTTTAGGGCTAGAGTTTGGTTGGTCGACACTTGCAAAAATAACATCGGCGCTGATCACACCTTGGAGAGAATGTATCCATTCATGAATGTCATGTGAATTACGGGTGTCTTGAGATTCAACAACGACAGGAATCCATCTATCTAACTTTTCACCTAATTCTAACTGATCATGTGAATCCATGGTCGCCAAGGCTTCATCGGCAAGTGATGTGTTATCACTAAGGTTTATTAAAAGTCCATTGATCGGCATATATTTTCCTCCATTAAACATAATAGATGACACCTATTTTGAAGTCCATCAAGATTAAAGTTGGATACCTTTTGTTCTTGATAGATATTGAATTATTAAGCATAAACTACTCTATGCTAATGTGATTGGCGTGTACCCAAATGAAGTAATGAACAAAGACTTAATTAGAAAATTGTTAGTTATAGTTGGTGTCATCTTAATAGCTGCAGGATGTGCTGGGAGCTTCGTTTACTTCAGTCAGCCAAAAGAAGTGGTGGAGGAGTTAGAGGTCTGGACTCCTGGTGAAGCGAAGCATCCAGTGTATATTAATGACCCAAAAGGTATTGCTGTCGTAGATTCTGGGAAGCGCGCACAAGATGGAAGTATCATTGCTGTCCGCTGCAACACCTGCCATACTAACAAAGAAGCGAATCATAATACGAAGTCTGGTGATGAGTTAGTTGATTTCCATCAGAAAATGCCTTTTAAACATGGTTCTCTCAGCTGTGTGAGTTGTCACAACCCAGAAAATTACGAGACATTGCACTTGGCGGACAAGACGAAGTTAGATTTCAAAGATACAATGCAGCTTTGTGCTCAGTGCCATGGAAAAAAGTTCCGTGACTACAACAACGGGAGTCACGGTGGGATGACTGGTTATTGGGATCTGCAAAGAGGCTCACGACAACGAAACACCTGCACTGATTGTCACTCCCCCCATGTTCCCGCGTATCCAACGGTTATGCCAGTATTTCCTCCCAAGGTTCGGCAAGGCAGTAAGCTCCCAGACCGGTCACATTAGTTTTCTAACCCTTACCAATAAACCCTAACGATAATCAATTATGTCCGCAGAAAACAATCAAAGTTGTGGCAGTGGCTGCGGCTGTCACGGCGATAAACCTAGTGAACCTAGCAATCTTTTTGATCGGCGCACTATCCTGAAAGGTGCGGGTGCAACTCTTGGAGTCACGGCATTTGCTAAGGCGCTAGCACCAATAACTGAGTGGACTAAAGATATCTCAGTGGATGAATTCCTCCAAAAACATTATAAGGAATTAAATAAAAGTGAGCTGGCCGCCGTGATCAAACGGATGGAGAAGGAGACCAAGGAAAACTATGGAAGAGAGGTGAATATTTCGGCGCCGAAGCCTCAAAAAGGCGTTAAGTTCGGATACGCCTTGAATCTCAGTGTTTGTAATGGTTGCAGGAAGTGTGCAGAAGCATGTCATATTGAAAACAACCATGATCGAGCCTCGGGGAATTCCTATATCCGAGTCCTTGAAATGAGCAAAGGCTCAATGGATATGGAGCATGGAAGTGCCGATTACCAGCACCCCGTCCCCCAAGAAGATAAGTTTTATATGCCAGTTCAGTGTCAGCAGTGCGATAATCCACCCTGTGTGGATGTTTGCCCAGTTGAGGCCACCTGGAAAGAGGATGATGGTATTGTTGTGGTGGATTATAATTGGTGTATCGGTTGTCGCTATTGTGAGGCGGCTTGTCCGTATCACGCCCGCCGCTTCAACTGGGAAAAACCACAAATCCCAGCCGAGGAGATTAACCCAAATCAGAGTTACCTCAGTAACAGGATTCGTCCCCAAGGAGTGATGGAGAAATGCACATTTTGCCTACACAGAACACGTGAAGGACAAATGCCCGCCTGCCTCGAGGCCTGTCCAACCGGTGCGCGAGTCTTCGGTAACATGTTAGACCCTAATTCTGATATCCGCAAAGTTCTGGAAACCAAGCGGGTCTTCGTGCTCAAAGAGGAGTTAGGTACAAAGCCAAGCTTCTTCTACTTTTTCGATTAGTCAGATTCCATCGGGAAATTAACAGAAATCGACACCAAATTTTGATGCCAACAAAAAATTGCTAAAGAAATGTCTGAAGAAGAAACCCACCACGACGCGAAATTTCATGTCACGACCTACCCGAAATTCCTCAAATTAGCACTCCGACTATGCACTCAGGGGAGTTGGAGCTTCTATGCATGGATGACATTTCTCAGCTGTGTGACTATTGTCGGGGCCAATGCTTGGGCGTTTCAAGTGCGAGATGGCATGATCGGTACAGGAATGAGCGACCATGTTTCATGGGGCCTTTATATCGCTAACTTCACTTTCATCGTCGGACTTGCAGCTGGAGGTGTGATGATGGTTATCCCAGCATACCTTTATAAAAACAAGGATATGCATGACACTGTGATCATTGGCGAGCTTCTGGCAATTGCCTCGATTGTGATGTGTCTCATGTTTGTGATCGCTGATTTGGGCCGTCCAGATCGTTTCTGGCATATGTTACCTTTTGTCGGGAAATTTAATTGGCCAGTATCTATGCTGACTTGGGATGTGATTGTTCTCAATGGTTACCTGCTAATCAATCTGCACATATGTGGTTATCTATTATACAAGCGATTCTTAGGTGAGAAGCCTGATTCTAGATGGTATGTTCCGTTTGTATTCATGAGTATAGCGTGGGCTATTTCTATCCATACAGTCACCGCTTTCTTATATAGTGGGCTAGGCGGTCGGCCATTTTGGAACACGGCTTTGTTGGCGCCACGATTTCTAACCACGGCATTTTGCGCAGGTCCTGCATTTATTATTTTAGTGCTCCAAATAATTCGCCGGATGACATCTATGCCAATAGGTGAGGGGTCTATTAACTCGCCGCCTATTTAGGTAGATCTAACTTATGCGGCGTACGCTATGTGCTTAGATTTGAAATATGATTTCACCCTCAATGGTTCATCTTCCATTTTAACAAGGCAATCTGTGACCGTTGAA
>Ga0233410_10000265_pt1 | contig 18076 bp, 30 predicted proteins | sample Na_anoxic_1_MG_FD_179869 | JGI IMG/M metagenome (GOLD analysis project Ga0233410, IMG submission 179869) | Seawater microbial communities from Saanich Inlet, British Columbia, Canada - Na_anoxic_1_MG | ecosystem: Environmental > Aquatic > Marine > Inlet | place: Canada: British Columbia...
TACTTTGTTCCTTATAGGGGCTGTTTTGACGAAAAAAAATTGGGCCGGTTTCTCTGATTCCGGCTTTCCTCTTTTTTTATGCGGGACGAAAGACTTTTTCTAGAGTATAATATCCATTTAAGTGGAGGCTCTATGAAAAAACTATATCGCAAATTCTTACTCTGGTTAACAGAGACAAAACTATATAATTATGCTCTCAAGCATATTATACCGTATATTAGGTTTTCTACTTACTATACATCATTTCGAGGATGGAAATATCATAGAGGTTACAAGATACTGGAACCAGGTGATGGTGTCCTCACTATCGACAATAAAAAACTCACAACATTTTTAATCCCAGGTGAATTCAGTCATGCAGCCTTCTGTAGAAGCAAAGATGGCAAATATGAAATCACAGAAATGACACATACTGATACTACCCATTCTACCTTCTTTGATGTTTGTAAAGAAGCTGATAGAGTAGTTATTTATGACTGTCCTGATTGGACACCTGAATATCGTCAAAAGATGATAGACAAAGATACGGAACTTGGTGACGTTCCATATGACAACAGATTTGAGCTTGGCATAGCCGCTTTAAGCTGTTCTGAAAGAAACTATGAAATAGACCTCATGAGAACCCTTGGCGCAAGCCTAGAGGACGTGGCAGGTCTAGGAAGACCTTATATTAGTCCTGCTGGATTATACAAGGCTGATAATGTAAGAATTAAATGGGACTCTGATTTAGAGTCCTAGTATCCTATAAACTTCAAGAACTACGAACCCTTAGCTATAAGGAGCGCATTTTGACGCCCGCTTTATTAGAAATAAAATTAAAGAAGATTATTACGTCATGCAATTTAGAGCAGTTAAGTTCATGCCAAAGCTGGTTCTATAGAATCAATAAGGACCTAGAAAAACTTACTGGCAAAAGCTGGTGGGACTGGGACGGCTATGTTGATGATAAAAGACTCGCTATACTTAATGGTTATGATACAGGAGACTGGAAGGATATGGAACTGATATGAAATTAATTATTGCTGGTGGAAGGAAGATTGATGTATCTGTAGATTTTATTAAAGATACCCTAGTACAAATGACAGGAACTGATCATTTCCCTTGGGGATGGAAAGTTGAAGAAGTTGTCTCTGGTCGTGCTAAAGGCGTAGACACTAGTGGCGAGAGATTTGCCAAAGCTTGTAATATATCTATAAAAGAATTTCCCGCCGATTGGGATAATAACGGTAAAGCTGCAGGTCCTATTAGAAATGTAGAGATGGGAGAATATGCTGATGCAGCCCTAATCATATGGGACGGTATGTCATCAGGTTCTCGTCACATGAGAAAGAACATGCTAGATAGAGGAAAGCCTGTCTACGAAGTTATACTAAGGAGCTGTCCATGAGTTATATAAGATGTGAAGACTGTGGTTTTATGTATGAGTGTGTTAATTACGCGCCGTGCTCTGCTTGCGCTCTTCTAGCTAAGATAGAAGAAGAAGAGGATGACGAGTCAGAGCAATTAGAGTTCTTCTTTGATGGAGAATACACATTTGAAATGAAGAAGGTAGCATGAAAGCAGGACTATATTGTGGATCATTCAACCCATGGCATGTCGGACATCAAGATGTATTGGAAAAAGCCTGTAAGGTTTTTGATAAAGTTGTTGTTCTAATGTGTCAGAACCCAGAAAAGGCAGCAGATTCAGACATAGGTGATAGGTCAATAGAGCTTCATCGGCTTATTAAAGAGCAGGGGTTAAATGCTGAAGTTGATCTTTGGACAGGAACGATTAAGAGCTTCCTGGAGAATCGTTATCACGACCCGCACCCATATGAATGGACAGCCTTCATTAGAGGCTTGCGTAATGGAATGGATCTCGAATATGAAACAGCACAAATGGGGTTACATGAAGATACAGGAATGAATTTACCTTTTGTATGCTTCTTGACTGACAGAAAATATGGACATGTATCTAGCTCAGCTGTACGTGGCCTCGATAAACTAGGATTAAAACATGGATACACGGATTTCAGCAAAGATAAGAGAGACACTCAAGAATGTCACAGATCTACAGGTTTTGTGTAACGAGAAACAATGGAACATTGATCTTGAGTTTGTAATGATAGGTCTAGAGGGTCACCTTGAGACTGTTGAGAAATATGAGATACTAGAGGTTCAAGATGGAGTTTCTTAAAAGACCCAGCTTCTTTGATAACATGAGAGTATGTGGTGGAACCGAGAAGGTAGATCAGCAATGGTTTGATATTCAGAAGGAAATTCATGATGAAGTAGACAGTCTCTTTATTGAACCTCATTGTTACAAGTGTAACGTAGAACTAAAAGTCGGTGACTATGTAGATGGATTCCATCCATACCACCAAGAATATAACTCTTGCAAAGGGTGTAAAGATGAAAAAGATAAAGATGTACAGACATACGATCAAGACGCTGGAGTACCTTCCTGATGGAAGTCATCTTGAATTCTTTACCCAAGAACGGTGGACATCTGTTTTCGGTAGGATACCTGGACCAGATAAAGAACTAGTTTTAATAGAAGAAAAAGAAATAGAAGTTGCAGAATCTTGCATCAGGAGAAAGAAGAATGGACGTAGTAGTAAAGTGCTTAGCGGGGAGTCACCTGTTCGGGACTAATACACCTCAATCAGACAAAGACTATAAAGGTATCTATCTACCTGAAACAAAAGACATACTCCTAGGTAAAGCAAAGAACTCCTTGAATCTAGGTTCCAATAAAACAAATGAAAAGAATACTTCCGAGGACATAGACGTTGAGTTCTATAGTCTACAGAAGTATATGAATATGCTCGCCGAAGGTCAGACAGTAGCCCTAGAATTACTATGGACTCCTGAACATATGATCATAGAAAAATCTCCCCTGTGGGATGAGATTGTTTCTCATAGATATGAGCTAACACATAAGAAAGTTACAGCCTTCGTAGGTTACTGTAGAACTCAAGCTAACAAGTATGGTGTGAAAGGTAGTCGTATGGGTAGCTTAAAGAAAGTTATAACGCACCTTGGTCCTGCACCTAAGCATCTTAAGTTAAAAGATGTATGGAGTGGACTTGAATATCTGCACTCATTAGATCATGTTGAATTCACTGAGGCTTCTGCCAATAAGGATTCTGAAGAGATGATCAAGATGATAGAAGTCTGTGGAAGAAAGTTCCATGAAACGGTGAAAGTAGGCTATGCCCTAGAGGCAATGGAAAAGCTTTACGATAACTATGGCGCGCGAGCAAAGAAGGCGGAGCTTAATGAAGGTATAGATTGGAAAGCGTTGAGTCATGCCTACAGAGTTTGTACACAAGCTATAGAATTATTAGATACAGGTAAATTAACATTGCCATTGCCGAAGGACGCTCTAAAGATTGTCCGACAAATAAAATTGGGTGAGATCAACTTTAAGAAAGTAGCTCCTATGTTAGAGGCAAAAGTTGAACAGGTTGTAGAGATGGAGGCAGAGTCTCATCTACAATCAGAACTAGACTATAAGAAATGGTGTGAAGATTTCGTAGTCAATAAATATTTGGAGAAAATAGATGGAGAGCTTTTTGATACTGATCCCCTTAATTCTGTTACTCATAGCAGAATATGTGGGCGATTTCCTTTTACAGGATAGAGAAACTGCATTAAATAAGTCGAAGAGTTTTAAATACTTGGGACAACATTTGTTTGCTATCTTCTGTTGCATTGCTGCGACAGGACTTGGCTTAGGAATGCCAGCGGTGTATCTTGCTGGTTGTTACATAGTTGTACATGGTATTCAAGATTGGTATATCTGGAACGGTTATAAATATTTAGTCATGCGTAGAATTTTAAATAAAGTAAAAACTATACCTAATCTCACTCAAGTAGCAAAAGAGACGTATATCCAACAGAAATCAATAGTTTTTGAAATGGAAAAAGAATATGCAGAAGACAAAGTCTTCTATGACACTATCGGTCTTGATAGATTGTTACATGTCATTACAATAGTAATTTTATACGGAGTATTTTTCTTATGAGCAGTTACACAATAGAAGACCAACTTAAAGAAACAATTAGAGACCTGGAAGATCAGCTATGCACAATGAGCTACAAGCTAGAGTTATTAGAAGGGTACGTAGATAACTATGAACACCTCTATGAGGCTGAAGGTTTAGAGTAATGAAAAAGCAAGAAGTAATAGATGCTATTGAGGAATACCTCATGATTGATGGTGTTGTAATGAAAAGTGCAATGCCACTAGATCAAATAGCAAAAGAAATATTGCAACTAGTAGAAGACAAAGGCATGCTACCTGAATCTTACGAAGGTCTCATGAGAGATGGAAGAAAATTTATAAGAGAATTTCACCAAGGCTATGATGTCATGCATGTAAGAAATAGATGGGAGCCAGAAGGTCTTGCTCCTTGCGGTATGGAACCAGAAGATGTATAGACCACTACCTGACTGTTTAACCATTAAGAATAGCGAAGTAGATGGACTCGGAGTCTTTGCTAAAGAAGATATTCCTGCAGATACATTTCTCGGCGTGTCTCATATTAAAATTAGATCAGACTGGAACAGAACACCTCTTGGTGGTTTTTATAATCACTCAGACAATGCTAACTGTAAGAAATATTTAAAGAAGAATATGTTTAGCCAGATGTATCATCTCTGGACGACAAAAGATATCAAAGAAGGCGAAGAGATAACAGTAGAATATACTCTTTACAAAATCAAATAGATAGTTTAATATCTAGCTTTCGAGGAGAAAGATAATGCAAACATTTTTAGTATACACTAAGACAGTACAATCACCGCAAGGTAAAGTAAACCAAGAACTAGGAAGAGAAGAAGTCTCTGCTGAACTAGGAAGCTTGGAGGGATTAAGAGATTACGTCGTTAATAAGGAAGGGAAGCTTTTCAAAGTTGTTGAGAAGATCGCAGACCTTAGAGGCGAAGAGCTAAGGATCTTAGTCCGCGATGCATAATGGCGGCCAAGAAGTTCACCAAAAATAAGACATATTATTTAGAAGGTGAAGACTGGAAGCTTAAATTTATTGATCAGAACCTTGAGGGGTATTACAACTTCAAGGTCACTGAGCATCATGACCCAGACGATGACTGGGCAGAGTATTCCACTAAAGATGGATCAGAAGTTTTGTCTGACAGGAAAGAGTGGTTGCTAACAATAAAAACTGAAGAGAGCGCCGCTCTCGATCAAACAGAAACATTAACAGGAGAATAGCATGGTACTATTATTTGTAGGTATGGGATGCTTTTTACCAGGCTACCTTTTATCTTACACTGCTCACATAGAGAAGATTAAAGCTGGTTCTATGACTATGACAAAGGGATGAAAGAACTTCCTCTTTGGCTTGCCAGTGTTACATACATGGCTGGCTTCTTTTCATTAGTGCTAGGTGGCACCTTAACTTATGCTGCCTTCCACCATTCAAAAGATAAAATAACTAGACGAATCCCTTATAGGGACCGTTTTGATGAAAAAAAATAGGACGGCCGTCAGGTTTTAGTTGACACCAAGAAAAAACTGTCTTATAATAATAATTATGAAAAATATAGCACACTCAAATATAAATGATGATGATTCAGGAGATATACTGAGGGGCTAAACTGTACTCAAATTTTAAAACAATATAGCCCATCTTTGAATGGGCTTTTTTCATTCTGGGAGAGAAGATGGAAACTGCACAAGTATTACTAGTTGTAGGGATGATCCTACTGGTCTTTTGTTTAGGACCACTTATAACAATGTTCGGCTGGAGCTTATTTGCAGTGCCAGTATTTGGATTAAAAGGATTAACATTCCTTCAATCACTAGGACTATTTCTTCTTTTAGGAGGAGCACGTGGCGTTAGTTACACAAAGAAATAAAAAGCAAGACATACTCTGGGCGTGTAGCTCAGTGGTTAGTAGCACTCGTCTTATAAGCGATAGGTCACAAGTTCGATTCTTGTCACGCCCACCAATAAAAAGACTGTTAAAGTTAAAAGAATCTTTGACTTATTAACAGCACTATAATATAATCGTCTTCTTAGCTCAGAGGCAGAGCATCGGTCTGTTAAACCGGAGGTCGGGATCTCGGAATTCCCAGGGGACGCCATGAATAAAAAATGCTCTAGATGTAAAGAGCTTAAAGATATATCTAATTTCTGGAAGAATAGATCCAGGAAAGACGGTTACGCACATGAATGTAAAAGTTGTATAAAAAAGCTTAAACATTATGGGCGAGAATTTTCTTGTGAAAAATGCAATAGTACTTTTTCAATAGCGCATAGAAATGTTTCAAGAAGAAAAACTTTTAAGTGTCAAAAATGTTTAGCAAAGCAATCTATTGAAAATTTAAAGAAGTATAATAAAGATAATTATACTGGAAAGATTTTGAATGAAAAAGGATATGAGTTAACTAGAGAAATTATTAAAGGTAAATATATTCTATCTCATCGAAAAGTTGTTGAAGAATCTCTTGGAAGAAAGCTGACTAAAGAAGAAGTTATTCATCATATAGATGGAAATAAAACAAATAATATTATTAAAAATTTATTTATAACAGAAAATAGTGAGCATAGAAAACTTCATGCAAGCTTAGAGAAAATAGCTTTTGAATTATTTAATAAAGGTTTAATTATTTTTGATAAAATAGATAGAGTATATAAATTGGCAAACTAGGTTCGAATCCTAGTCGGAGCGCCAAGATTATAACGATGACTCTTATGATACATGAGAGTAGTTAATTCTTCTAAGATCCTTCCGCCTGTTGCCGGCTTTGTCTGGTGGACAAACTGCAACGCTACAGATCTTAGAAATCCGCAGAAAGCCTGAAGAGCTACGACGACCAACGTCGGTCTGCGACGCTAACAATTTTAGTTAGAACTTAATACTCGAAAGAGTTTAATATATACGATGACCCTAATGATTTCAGAAGGGAAGTAAACATTGTGCAAGCTTTCTACGCTACGATTAGGAATCGTGCTTAAAAGCAGCACAGTTATTTCAGAAACAGTTGGCTGACAACTTGAAATAACTAGCAAAGCTAGAGAATAATAAAGGAAAAGATATGAAAGTAATTTTAATTAATGGGAGATGCACATTCATTCTTTAAGGTAATCTACTGATACCGAGGAGAAAAGAATGAAGCAAGTAAGTCATTACGATAAAGTAATGTGGGGATTGTACTGTGAGTACAGTTATATCCCTTCTAACCTTATCTATACTAAAAGATATAGATATGATTGGTGTGATGTTTTAGACATGAGAGTCGTAAAAGATTCTTACTTAGAGAAACATGTCACTAGAAGTGCGAAGCAATGGAGCTTTATCCATAGCAAGTATTATGAAATCACTAAGGTCGAGCCCATTTATTTTGGGACTTTAGAAGACTTTATTGATTACTTAGAATATAGATGTGGATGGAGAAATACTTATAGAAAAAGTCCATACAACTATAAGAAAAATGGCTGGCACTTTAAAGGTAGCGCCCAGTGTGGTAAGAATACTTATCGCTGGAGATACAAGTACAATGAAGAGAAAACAAAGTACGAAAAGAAGCCAGAGCATAAAAAGAAAACACTCACTGAAGAAGAGATTCGCAAGAGAGAGTGGAGAAAGAAAGTAAAAGATCCAAGAGATCAAGGAGCTGCTCACTGGAAGTGTAAACGTAAGGAAAGTTACGTTACTAAAGGAAACAGAGCAGCAAGAAGAAGTGCTAAGCAGAAGCTAGAGAAAAGTGACTTCAGATACTATAGTAAGTCATCCACTTGGTGGGACTACAGATTATGTATTGGTCATGACTTTAATGGTGAATGCATCCATGAAATCGTTGAGTGGAATCCACCTAAAGATGATTGGGATACTTATTCTGATGACCCAAAGAGACAGTGGGTTAACCCTTGGGATTGGGATTGAAATTATTGGGGCATCGGTCCAGTCTGGAGTGGACGCCACCCTGTCACGGTGGAGATCGCGGGTTCAAATCCCGCATGCCCCGCCATTAATAAATAGTTAAGTGACTAAATTTATCTGATTGTGACCAAGGTTTACCTGCCCTTCATTATTTAGAACACCTTACACCAATAAGGGAGAGAAGCCGGACGTAAGTCAAACTACTTAGGCAGCTCGATATAAAGAGAAAGTTCGTAGGCTCGCATCCTACCTCTCCCTCCATATGGAATTGCCTACGAGCGAGGGTCCTAAGGGTCTTCGATCCTGTTCCGTAGGGAGCACTAATAAGCCCTGCCAATTCCACCATACATACTGTGCAGTTACTGCATAGAGGTAAATATACCTCGCGCTGGCGCTCGTCCTTCGGAGTGAGCTAGCGCTCGGGTACATGGTTCTGAAGAGGGGTTAGTAGGATGTCGACACTTCCCTGCTAGCCCTGAAACAGAAACAAAAGAGAGGAAGAAATGAACAGAGTATTTTATGGTGACATTCATGGATGCTCAGATGAACTTAAGCAACTCTATAGAGAGATTGAGAAAGAGTATCCGGGCATTGAACACTGGCACTTAGGTGACCTAGTGGACAGGGGTCCTGATTCAGGTGAGGCAGTTGATTTCTGCATGAAACACTTCACCGGTGGAGTTCTAGGCAATCATGAGTCTACAATATTAAAGTCTTGGTATGCCAGACAGAAAAGAAAGGCAAGAGGAGAGGTGATTAAACCTCACCCTAACCCAGACAAAGAGCAGACGTTAAGCCAATTAGATAAAGAGAAAGCAGACTACCTACGTAAGCTACCACATCTACACGTCTTTGATGATGAGGGATTAATAATAGTTCATGGCGGGCTACTACCCAATAGAACATTATATTCACAGCCACCTGAGCTATGCATCAGAGCCCAGCTAGTCATGGCTGATGGAAGTAACGCGCAGAATAGATGGTGGGGCGGAGACGCTACACATCAGCCTAAAGTTAAGAAGACTGAAGAAGAGTCTAAAGCTGAAGGCTATGTTAGATGGTATGAAGCTTACGATCAGCAGTACGACTGCTTGTATGGTCACTCAGTAATGGGATTAGAACCATACACACATCAGAGAGAAGGATACGGTAAGACTATAGGTCTTGATACCGGGTCATGCTTTGGTGGATTCCTTACAGCTATGGTGTACCCAGAGATGAGAGTCTTCAAGGTACAATGCAAAGAGTATGTAGAAGGAAAGAACGTTAGAAATTTTAAAGGATTATTATAAAGCACCCAGCCGAATCAGGATCACTAGTTACCTAGCCTGCTCTTTGGCATGGGGTCTGATCGAAAGCCCGGAGGATAAAGGTAACTTAATCTGGGAGAAGAACGAGTGCGGTAGTATCAAATGTAAACTATGTCAGTATTGGAAACCCTGAGGGCGGACACGGAGGTAGACCATATAGACTTAAAAGGCGCGCGGCTTGTTCTAATACATGGTGGAACGTACACGCGTAAAGGCAACGAAGCCAGAGTATTAACCTTAGTGGTATATCTAGGGCGATAGGGGTGGAAGGCCCTTCTTTTTAACTAAGGAATTTTAATGTATAAGAAAACAAAAGAAACTGGAAGCTGGGTCAAGTGTATGGACTGTGGTAAAAGATATCACACAACAACAGTACACAGAGATCAGCGAGGAAAGTGTAAATAAATATTAAAACATTGACGGGTCGATGCAGTATAGATTATCGCAATATAAGCCGCAGGTCGGGGGTTCGAATCCTCCTCCCGCCTCCAAACATTTATGGCGGGATAGCTCAGTTGGTTAGAGCAGCGTACAAACATCTATCTCACCTCTTTACCTGTCTTTTTATAGAGAGAACAACATGGACAAATGGCATGAAGAATTATTAGAATGCATGTTAGCAATGGGTATGAAGTTCTTTAGTATCTTAACTGGTACACCAATAGAAGAGGACGTAGACGACAAGATTTACGCCCCGCTTCCTCCTGCTTTTGACATCTTTAAGAAATCAATAAAAGATATAAGGAAGGACAAGAAAATCAAACGCTTAGCTGCTTGCGGTAAGTATTTGTAATAAGATTACCTTAATAAAATTAATAACTTACATATTCAATATTGCCCGTAGCCTTGTCTTTGGACATGGTGTTAGGGTATAATGGAAACAAGAGATCAGTTAGGGTCTCTCTTGAGTGCACTACCAAGTAGGGGAGCCCCGTTAACGGGCATAGATCCTATATATGCTACCTGTATCTGGGTTTGAAGGAGATGCGCTGAATATCTTGCAGCCTTAGGGCCTAGCAAGTGCCAGACGGTGGATAGACTTAAAAACTCGACGGAGAACGATAGTCAAAGGATAGATAAGTAGCTGTCTCTTGTTTCTTTTATTTTATTGGAGGTAAATTTGTCAAAAACTAATCACAAAAATGAATTTGCCGTATGGCATGAGTATGATGTTCTCTTTGGAGACAATACTATTTACATGGGTAGTCATGGTGATGATTGGGAAGGTGGAGAAAGTGGTGTCGATTATGCCATGGCCGAACGCCTCATTAAAAACTTACACATACTAGATAAGAGAGTTCATGATGATGGTATAACTATCAAGATGAATAACGTTGGTGGTGACATCTATCACGGTCTAGCTATCTATGACGCAATCATTACATGTCAAAACAAAATTAAAATCATAGCCTATGGACATGCCATGTCAATGGGTTCCTTTATATTTCAAGCTGCAGATGAAAGAATCATGTCTCCTAACTCAAGGATGATGATACACTATGGTCAAGGTGGCGTTCATGGACACATGAAGGATGTATACAGACATACAGAAGAACTTAAAGCATTAGATAAGATTATCAATACAGTTTACCTAGAAAAGATCAAAGAATCTAAGCCAAGATTTACAATGAAGAAGTTAGAAGATCAGATGAATTTTGATTGGTTTCTTAGCCCGGCAGATGCAATAGACTACGGTCTATGTGATAAGGTGTTGGAATAAAGTTCTTTACTTCTATCCAAACTTAGAATAAAATATTCGGATGGAAGCTGACAAAATTAAAGACGCACACAATCAGTGCGCAGATATATTAAATCAATTAAATTTAACTAATAGCGAACTCGTGGCAACACTGGCTCAGCTATTAATTTATAGTGGACAAGCTCTAACGGAGAAACAAATTGACGTTAGAGATATTGATCTCCCTGAATTAGAAAAGGAATACTACGGCAATAATAGCTCTAATGATATCGGTCTTGGACTGATATTAAACGGTGCATCCATAATGGGTGCATTGTCTAGTAATATTAAAGGCGACGTGACCGCACAACAAGGAGAATCACAATGACAATCAAGTACCCACAACCCCTCAAGTTTCACAAAAAAGTAGCTCAGCTACAAGTTGACTTAGTAAGACCTAAAGAAGATGACAGTGGCAGGCTGAAAGATGGCTGTTTATTTTTATCTGTAGCGAAAGCTAAAGGCGACGACTCAGGCCGTATGGACTGGGACAATAAGATCAACATGAAACTAGACCCCGTGGATATCGCAGAAATTGTGACCAAGGTAAGGTCTGGTGCACCTGCCAAACTTTTTCACAAAAGTGAGAAAGCTGGATCCGTGACTACTCTTGAAGTAGCTACTGGTGAAAGACAAGGTACCTACAAATGGTTTATTAATAAATCAGTTGGTGAACAGAAAAACTTTGGGAATATATACCTCGATCAGAGAGATATGTTTCACTTGTTTACTATGTTTGAAGCAGCGCTACCAGTCATCTCTGGCTGGACAGCGTAACAGGGGAGGGTTCGCCCTCCTTTTTTTTATTTACATCTGAAGGAGTAGTGATGTCAAAAGAAGAATTAGAAAAACTAGAAAAGTTAGTAAGTTTAGATGAAGAAATGTCACATGGTTTAGGAGCTGTCTATGCAGACGTCGCTACCGACATGAGACTAAGAAGTATGGTTGTCACTGGCCCCGTAGATGAGGATATGTCCTCTGCTATAACAAGAAATCTTTTAATGTTTAATGCAGAAGATCCAGACACACCAATCGCCATGTATATAAATACATACGGCGGAACAGCGCATGATATGCTAGCCATCTATGATGTAATGCAATTCATTAAGCCACCAGTATATACTATTGGTTGTGGAAAGGTTATGTCAGCAGGAGTATTACTCTTAGCTGCCGGAGAACCAGGCCACAGATATGCACTACCACATACATCTATTATGATACATAGAGTTAGGGGTGGAGCAGCAGGCACCGTAGAAGACATTGAGTCTAGCGGTGATCACATGAAGCAGCTTCAAGCTATTTCAGAAACTCTATTAAAGAAGCACACAAAGATTACAAAGAAACAGATGACTGGCTTTATGTCAGGAGCTGACTCTTATCTAATGCCGAAGGAAGCTAAAGCCGCAGGGATAATTGATCATGTATCAGCTGTCACTCCGAGGATCCTTCTGTGAGTGTAAACTCAGAGTTAATTATACAAATTTTAAGTAAGATGGAAGGTATGATGTCTCAAGTGAGGCATCTACTATCTTGCCCTGAAGGGGTCAGGATAACAGCCATCTGGAGAGAAGACTTTTCTTACGTTGAGTATTGGGACTCAGAGATGCCACCTAGAATTCTATTCTATGCAGACGAGAAGGTCCCAGAAGAAATGCTTCACCAATATGTATTAGAAGCTATTGGATCTATACCTCCATCGTATTGTGGTACTAAACCAGTAGAAATATGTACGGATATCAAAACATTTTCAGAAGGAATTAACGTCGCTGTTAATGTGTTCGAAATAAAAATCAATGAAGTAACTCAACAATTAATCAAGCAAATCAGGGAAAGAAATGACTTTAACAATTATTTGTCCAGAGTCAGGGAAGCACAGGCTCGCGCTAAGCAAAGCTCTGACGTTCGTGGGGATAACTGACTACCAGATATTAGACCCCGCCCATGATGATCTTGCTAGAGAGTTCTGTCTCGTATTATACGTAGGAGAACTACCAGCAGAGAGATTCAAAAAACTACATGAAATTTCACAACAAGCATGGAACCTACCGGCTCCTAATCCAGACGCAAGTCCAGTGGTTAAGAAGGTATGGGTATCTAGTTTAAGAAAGGTAAGCGATTACATTCTAGACACTAGAGACAAAGAAGCCTTCAAGAAGATGGACGTCCCAGACCTCCTGCAATTAAAGGATTATCTTAACTCTAAAGTTGGACAAGTGGTCCAGCTAACACTGCCAGACAGAAGAAAGCTAGGGATATATCCAGACAGCCACAGACTATTAGGAGAGCATGATGTTGAATATCACGGCTCAACTGTTGTCAATATTGCCAAGCTCTTTAAGCTGTTCGATGCATCAGAAATAATTATTAAGGAGCTTTGATGGGACTATTTTCAATGCTAGTACGATCTGTGCTGAGCTATTCAGTATTTTTAGCCAGCAGAAAGATTGTTAGGGGAGGCATTGGAGTAGGCCAAGGTTTAAAGAAGAACTTAAAACTACACAGATGTGAGAATTGCTGGAGATTATACTCTGGTGAAATAGAAAAATGTACATATTGTGGCGAAGAAGTAGTATCACTTTACTCAGAATACGAAGAAGATGACTATGGTCCCTACCAAAATTCTTTCGAGAAGAGAGAAGGACTGGAGCGTCAAATATATAATGACACACAAGGCGTTAGGTTTGAACCACTTAAGCCACCAAGAACAGAGGTAAATAATGACAGGTACTCAAGAAGAAATGGTACAAAATCAGGCAGAGGTAATCAAAGAAGAAATTCAAACTCTCCTAGACACGGCCACGACAATCGAGGGCGAGGTCATTCAAACAGCAACAGAAACAAGAAGCTGGGGTAAGACATTAATAGAGTGGCATAGAGAGATGTCGGTCCCTCTTGACCCTTCAGCTGATCCTGCAAAGGTTAAATTATATCTATCTCAGCTAGCAAATCACCTAAATACCTCATATGATAAGCTATCTAGAACAAAAACTGTTGCTTTTAACTACGGACTGTCATATAATAAGGCTTTCAATGAGAAGATTGTTGCACAGGCTCTTAACAGAAGCCGCAAAGTTGCACCAGCCATTGAGACAATGAGCAAGGTCGCAGAGGGCCAGCTGCCCGAGAGAACCTTGGTCCATAAGAAATTAGCTATGGACATAGACTTCTGGGAACAAATGATCTGGAAACTAAAGGATCAAATTGGCATTGTAAAAACAATTTCCATGGCGAACGGTACCATGGCCAATGTAGGAGAATTTTGATGGCTGAAAACTTTTCAATGAATCAAAAGACAAGAGCAAAAAGAAAGAATAATTTTATGGGTACAGCAAGGGAGATCAAAGAGATCCCGAAGCCCGAACCCCAGAAAGAGACCCCGGTCAAGACAGACCTAGTTAGTGTTACACATACACCACTAGAATCTAACGTTGAGCAGCTAAAGGCAGAGGTTGTGGAAGCAACAACTGTTACACCAGATGAGCAGCTTAAGATTAGTAAAGGGTTTATTGTTGGGTATACAGATGAAGGCAAGGTTGTATTTAAACCTATCGCAGGTACGAGTAGACTAGAACTAGTCGGACTAGTTGCATACTCACAAGCTATATCAAATGACTTACTAGACGAGCTCGCAGGAACGAAAGCTAATGACATACCGATAATCAAAGAAGGTATGGAAGCAACGTTACGTGGCATGCAAGCCTTGCTCGTTAAAGAGAAAGTACAAGTAGCTAGCTAAATGACTCCAGAAACAGATTTAATTCTCGCGATCATCCGACAGGCAATCCGAGATTACATTAGGCTGGATCCAGATAGCGACAAAGTATCTGCAGAATTCCATATTGATGAAGGGCATGATTTTCAGACAGCTGAAAGTTTTTTGTTTAATGATGCCCCCATTCAATTCGGGAAACTAAACCTAACATTTACAGACTTATGTAGAACATTAGGCATAGATCAAAGACGATTAAAACATCGAATCGCAAGAACAGTTATTGAATATTAAGTCTTGACTTAAACGAACTAAGAATGTAGAAATAAAACCTTAGATCATATGCATAACTATACCTAAAAATCAGGAGAATACTACATGAGTAAAAAACAAATCGATACATCGGTTAAGGCGCTAGATGTTGCCTTGGCTTCAATTGAAAAACAATTTGGAAAAGGTTCCATCATGTTGCTAGACGAAGAGGCGGCTCACGAGCCAGTCGAATCTATTGGCACAGGAATACTTGGAATAGACTTAGCCTTAGGAAATCCAATCCCTAAAGGTAGAGTCATAGAAATATACGGACCTGAATCCTCAGGTAAAACCACACTTACATTACACATAGCTGCCGAGTGCCAAGCACAAGGTGGAACAGTTGCCTTCGTCGATGCTGAACATGCATTAGATGTTAAGTACGCATCAGACTTAGGTGTAGACATACCAAAGACTCTGATCTCACAACCTAGTACAGGTGAAGAAGCACTAGAGATTACTGACATGCTTGTTAAGAGTAATGCAGTAGACTTGGTGATTGTTGATTCAGTTGCGGCACTTACTCCTAAGGCAGAGTTAGAAGGAGATATGGGACAGTCTCATATGGGTCTTCAAGCTAGGCTTATGTCACAGGCATTAAGAAAATTAACAGGTTCTATAGCCAGCTCAAACTGTACGGTCATCTTTATTAATCAATTAAGAATGAAGATTGGTGTCATGTTTGGAAATCCAGAGACAACCTCTGGTGGTAACGCACTTAAGTATTATGCATCACAACGAATAGATATCAGGGGTAACACCGCGATTAAAGTTGGAGATGAGATTGTTGGTAAGACGGTTAAAATAAAAGTTGTGAAGAACAAAGTAGCACCTCCATTTAAAATTGTTGAATTAGATATTGCATTCGGAGAAGGTTTCTCTAAAGAGGCAGACCTAATTGAACAAGGAGTTAAGTACGGAGTCGTTGACAAAGCTGGAGCATGGTATGCGTACGGTGGTGAAAAGCTAGGTCAAGGTAAAGAAAATTCTAAAGGTTACCTCCGTGGTAACCCAGAGATATATCAAGAAATATTTGATAAGGTGTTAGCAGTAGTTAACACCGGCGAACTTCCTTGTTAGCATTGAAGAAGCTAAGAAGAAGCCAAAGAGTGTAAATCTATTGTGTTTTCCGAAACTAGAAAACACGGCTGATTTAAATCTTCGGCTAACGTCCTTCGTCTAAATCCCCGGGCCCGGCGAGCTGGTCCCTTCAGATGACGACGAAGAGCGGTCGTTGATTGTAGTTACCTGGATCCATAGCAGTGGCTGCAGTAGTTAGTGCAATCAACGACACCCTCGGGTGTTCGCAGCTGACATACTTTATTGTAACTAATAAAGAAGTTAGTAATTACCTTAAAGACTCGTAACTATTTAGAAGCATTCTAAACAGACTTACTTCGCCTTTAAGGATCCGTTGTTTGTCAGGATCTCGCACGCGCATGCGGATCGACATCCGAAGACATCCGAAGGCGGAGCTCATCTGGGTCTCGCCATGTCGACGTCTCCTCTATTACGACGAGCAACGGATACCCTCGGGTATTCAGTAAGAAATAAAAAAATATAACTTACTCTTTTGAAACAAAAGAGCAGTTAACTTGGCCAGTTCATCTCTGCTTCGCGAGAGATATCCTGCCTTAAGCCTGACCTAAAGGTCAGGATTAAACACTTAGTTTAAACATAACAGGAGAACATATGTTCAACCTTATTGATATAGTACAATTAAAAACAAAAAGAAAACGAGAAGAAGTAGAAGAGATCCTAACAGCAGCGATCGATGCTACGAAAGAGAACATTCAAGAAGGCAATGATGTCTACTGGGTGGGTCTCTGTCGCTTCACATGGAAGAAGAAAGCAAAAACAAAGAAAGAAGCAAAGGCATGGACAGAGAGTCCTTACTTAGCTGAAGGTGAAAAGCTTAGGTGTGTTCCTATTACAGAGATTGAAGGACTAGCCGCTAGAGGTAAAGTCTTAAAGATCAAGAAGGAAACAGATGAGTCAATACAAGTGGTGGAAATACCGGCCGGGTAAACTGACCAGAGGTCAAGTCATCTTGGAAAGAAAACATTTATATGAGCAGGTAAGACTAGCACGAGAAGAAAACGAAAGGACTACTGTGACTATTAATACAGGAAGCGCAGCCAACATAGGGCACTATACGGTAGACTCTACAGGAATACCAATGCAATCTCAAGAAATAATTCCCAGTCAAGTACACATAGACAATGGCTACCATACAGGTCAGTCAGTCTCACAAGCTATTGAGAATCTACATGATAGAGTCGTTGCCGCAGAAGGTCCTGGTTATGATTACAATATAAGTAATGGAAACTGTTTAGACTTAACCAATGCACTAAGAGACTTAAGCATGGAAGGGTACATGGATAATGAATTAAAAGAAGTCCTAAGAGTTATGCTGGAGAGGTATCGCAGTGGGCAAGTACACATATAATAAACACAGGAAAAAATATGGACATCACGCAGCTGGTTTCACAACTAACAGAAATTCAATCGACACCAGGCAAATTAGACAAGCGGGCGTTGCTATCAGACCTAGTGGTGCAACCTCTATACAAGGTGACATTAGCCCAGGCATACAATCCACGTTTTCCAATGTATATAGGAGAAGAAACGAATCTATCCAAGATATTATCGATAGATGCGGTAGAGCTGTTGTCCCCTCAGGAAATAGGCGCTTCACGTCTCTTGAATTTGCCACAGCTCATGGAAGGTCTCCACAGAGAGACGGTTCCGAGAGGGCACAAAGGGCTAGCGATGATCAAAGTCTGGCTCTCGAATACATGCTCAACTCAATCAGAAATGGAGATGTGTCTATCGTTGATTCAGAAGAAACCGCGACTAGGCATTAGCTGGCATAGCTTAACAAAAGCAACTGGGGATCACAAATTTGAAGTGATGCTCGCAAAAGATATTAATAAGATAAAGAAGATGGACGAGAAGGTAACCTTCCCTGTTTATGTTCAACCAAAACTAGATGGATACAGATGTATAGCTAAGACTAATACGGCGAACGAGTGGGAACTCTACAGTCGTAACGGTAAGAGGTATGAGAACTTTCCATCTATCATAGCTGAGCTAGAAGAGTTCGGCAATC
>Ga0233410_10000266_pt1 | contig 18073 bp, 15 predicted proteins | sample Na_anoxic_1_MG_FD_179869 | JGI IMG/M metagenome (GOLD analysis project Ga0233410, IMG submission 179869) | Seawater microbial communities from Saanich Inlet, British Columbia, Canada - Na_anoxic_1_MG | ecosystem: Environmental > Aquatic > Marine > Inlet | place: Canada: British Columbia...
GAGCCATACCGCAGCGGGTTTGCGCTGTTTTGGGCGAGGCTGATCTATCCATTTGTAGGGAGGGTGACTCGGTACGACATGTTGGTAAGTATCCGTGCTGGATTCCGTGACGGGGAGCTAGAGGAGCTCCTATCTGCAGGTTTTGAGTGGTCTGATTCGGTTGGTGTTTTTGGAGGGATTCGGAGTAAAGGGGTATGAAGCGAATTCAAATAATAGGGGGTGGATTAGCTGGGCTTTCTTTAGGGATTGCACTGCGTGGAAAAGGGGTGCCTGTCGTGTTAGATGAAAGTGGAGGCTATCCCCAGCATAAGGTTTGTGGGGAGTTTATCTGTGGCGTGGAAGATTCAGTTCTTGAGGCACTAGGTATCCAAGAGTGCCTAGTTGATGCAAAAATACATCAAAGGCTCAAGTGGTGGGTGGGTGGAGTGAAGGTTGTCGATAGCTCGCTGCCACAATCGGCAAGAGGGATTTCCAGATACGTGTTAGATCAGCGACTTGCCAAGCATTTTGAGGAGTTAGGGGGCGTTCTAAATACGAGATCACGGGTGCGGTCGGATTTTGGTGAAGGCGTTGTGCGAGCGAGTGGCAAAAGGAATTCTGGCCACAAGGAATGGATTGGTCTCAAGTTGCATTTTTTGAAAGACGACCTGGACGGCCTTGAGATGCATTTAGGCAAGATCGGCTACATGGGGCTATGTGATGTGGGCAATGGTAGGGTGAATGCTTGTGGTCTCTTTCAGTTGAACTCACAGATCAAGGGGAAAGGGAGGCAGTTGTTTTTCAATTACCTCAGAGGTGCTGGTTTGGATGATCTCGCGGGCATTTTGGGCGAACTTGAGTCTGATGATTCCTCATTTGCTGCAACGGCCGGCTTTGCTCTAGGTAAGCAAGAGTTGCAAAAAGGTTTCAGCATCGGTGATGCGCAGTATTTGATCCCGCCCTTCACTGGAAATGGTATGAGCATGGCACTAGAATCTAGTGCTTTTGCCTTGGAGTCATTACTGGCTTATTCGGCTGGGGATATTTCATGGGAAGTAGCCCAAAAAGAGTACCACCGTGGGCTGAAGTCTGAGTTTGGAAAGCGCACGGCTTTAGCTGCTGGAATTCATCCTTTGATGTTCTCCCGCATAGGTAGATCATCCCTCAAGCAACTAGCAAAACGCGACCTCCTTCCCATCCCTTTTTTATTCACACAACTCCGAACTCCATGAAACTACTCTCCGTTGCCAGCGCATTTCCCGAATATTCCTACACACAGGCTGAATGTCTAACTGCCATGCGTGGCGCTCCTTTTTGGGAGGAACTAAACTCACGTTCACGTTTGTTACTTGAGAAGGTTCTGGCTGGAAATAGTGGGATAGCAAAACGTCATTTCTGTGTCGATTCATTAGAGTTAGCTTGGAGTCGGGATGCGCAAGAGCTCAATCAAGCTTACGAGAGGGAGGCTCCGGCTTTGGCTGCTGCTGCTGTGACTAAGGCTTTGGCGAAAGCTGGAATTGATCCTAGCAATGTCGATGCGTTATTTCTGTGTTCTTGCACTGGTTTTCTGTGTCCAGGAGTGAGCTCCTACCTCGCGGAAATTTTAGGTCTGAGGAGTGATACATTTCTGCAGGATATGACTGGGCTAGGTTGTGGTGCGGCTGTTCCATTGATGCGAGCAGCAGAGGGGATTATGGCGATAAATCCTGATGCGGTGGTCGTGACCGTAGCTGTAGAGGTGTGTTCTGCTGCATTCTTTGTGGAGGATGATTTCGGAGTGTTGATTAGCACCTGTCTTTTTGGCGATGGAGCTTCTGCTGTAGTGTGGTCCGGTGGGAGTGGCGGCTGGCAGGTGAAGAATTTCCAGTCATTGCACTTTCCTGAGGAGAGAGAAAAAATTCGCTTCACCAATGCGGGTGGTAAGCTGCGCAACCAATTAGATAAGACGGTCCCCAAACTAGCTGCGAGTGCGGTTGAACGACTCTACGCGAAACGATCAACCGAGCCTGATGCACTGGTCACTCACGGTGGTGGGCGTGATGTGGTAGAGGCTTTGGAGAGTGTTTTGCCAATTGAGTCGTTAGAGTATGCGCGTGAGGTATTGGACCAATACGGAAACTTAAGTAGCCCGTCAGTCTTTGTGGCTCTGGAAAAATGTTTAGAATCCGCTGCTGAGTTTGAAAGCCTATGGATGTGTGCCTTTGGGGCAGGATTTTCTGCTCATAGCTGTGAACTTAGCCGTGAGACATAGGTTTTTCGTGGTGGGGTGCTGATAGTGTGGTTTTAGAGTTGCAGGATTTTGGTGTCAAGTTAGGTTCTGAGTACACAATGATGTGGGAATGTGTTGTTCAAATGGTTAAAATCACAAAGGTTGATACTGTCGCTTTGATTGGCATTTCGACCACCATCGAATGGGGTGGATTTTTGAACAAACGTTTTTGCAATTCTCTGAAGCTGGTTAGCTTGGTGTCACTGAGTGTTTTTCTAGTTGGCTGCGCGGTGAAGCCTCCCGAGTCTCAGATGCTCAAGGTTGCGCAAATGGCTCCTGATAGCTGGACTGCGAGCCAGGAAGGGAAAGCTGGTGTTGATAGAGAGTGGGTGCAGAGTTTTGGCGATTCTAGTTTGAATAAATTAGTGTCTGAGGCTGTTGCCCGAAACCCAGATATGCGCGCGGCAGCGGAGCGTGTGGTGCAGGCGCAGAAAGCTGCCTATGTGGCAGGTGCTGCGGCTAGGCCAAGCTTGGCTGCCGAATTGAAGGGTGACAGGAGTAAGAGACAATTTGTTGGGATGCCTTTTGGTGGTTCGTCCGTAGAGAATGGAAGTTACGCGGATCTGCGAGTGAATTGGGAGATTGACCTTTGGGGGCGAATCCGAATGGGTCAAATGGCTGCCATTTCTGACGCTCAGGCTGCGGAACTGGACGCCAAGGCTGCTGAGGCCGCGTTAGCTGCTGAGGTTTGTAAGGCTTGGTTTTCGCTTGGGGAAGCCAATGAGCAACTTAAACTGGCGAAGCGTGTGGCAGAGATTCGCGACGATTCGGTTGAAACTATAGGTGAGAGGTTTGAGCAGAATCTGGGGGACGATGGCGGGTCTGCTAGCCAGTTTCGTCTGGCTCAAACTGATCAGGCAACTTCCAATGCTGTGATCTCACAGCGAGAGAGTGAAGTGAGAATGGCACAAAGACGCTTGGAGTTACTCTGTGGTCGCTATCCTGCTGGAAAAATGAGGGGGAGTTCCTCTCTCACTAAAATGCCAGCGCGCCCACCGAGCGGTGTGCCATCGGCTCTTTTACAAAGAAGGCCGGATGTCATTGCGGCGGAACGTAGATATGCAGCATCGGTTACTAGGCTGAAAGAAGCCAATCGTGCGATTTTCCCGATTCTAAGTCTTACAGGTTCTACGGGGACGGCGAGTGATGCGCTGGAGCAAATCGTCAATAGCAACTTTAGCACTTGGTCGATAGGGGCGACACTCACTCAAAACCTTTTGACTGGTGGCCGAGTCAAGGGTGAGCAGGCGATACGGACTTCAAAGGAGCGTGAGGAGTTAGCGAATCTTGAGGGCGTTGTTCTCGGGGCATTCGGAGAGGTAGAAAATGCGCTCATGTTAGAAAGCTGGCTCAAGCGCCGCGTGCAAGATATGAGGAAGGCTTCAGCACTGGCAAATGATGCGGCGAGGGCTGCTAATGATGATTATTTGGAAGGTACTGGGGATATATTGACCTTATTGACGGCCCAGAGTCGAGCTGTTGACTTGGGGTCACAGTTGTTAGTTTTACGTCGAATGCAGTTGGGAAATAGGGTAGATCTACATCTGGCCCTCGGTGGAGAATTTAGATTAGAAGGGAAATAGCTATGATTGATCATCAGAAAGTAATGAGGCCATTGGTGAAACTGATTGCTGTGATTTTAGTGTTAGGCGCTGGGGTGGCGGTGATGGGTTACTTTATGCGGACTTCTGTCGAGGCTACAAAGCAGGATAAAGTGGTCTTCGAGCCGCGGGTGGAGTTCGTCGATCTTGTGGTTGATGCGTATAAGGTGGAGGTGAGTGCTCAAGGGTTGGTGGAGCCGGTTACACAAACAATAATAATAAGCGAGGTGGCGGGAGCTATCGAGTTTGTTTCTCCCAAATTGAACGCGGGTGGACGATTTGCGAAAGGCGAGAGTATGCTGAAGGTAAGCTCTGCCGATTACCAAGCTCAATTGGCTCAAGCTAAATCGAGTGTGGCTGATGCTGAGTTTCAGATTATTCAAGAGGAGGCGCGTGCGGTGCAGGCTATGCGAGATTGGAAAAAAATAGGACGCGGCGGTGAGCCCGGGAAGTTGGTGACGCGCGAGCCTCAACTCAAAAGCGCGAGAGCTAAGCTCGCAGCGGCCCAAGCAAATGTGGTGCAAGCGCAACGCGATTTAGAGAAAACGGAAATCAAAGCGCCTTATGATTGCATGGTGAGTTCCGCATCGGTGGATGATGGGGGTTATTTACCGAAAGGAGGAAGGGTGGCTGAAGTATACACAGCTAGTAAGATGCAGGTGCGTTTGCCCTTAAGTCTAGAAGATGTGAGTTATTTGCCAAAGACGCTGGTGGGGGTTACCGTCGCTGTTAGGGCTGAGGTGGGACGCGCATCTAAGGTGTGGACGGGCTCGATCATACGCAGTGAAGGGAAAATCGATAGAGCAACACACACGATGATGATCGTAGTAGAAATGCATGAAGCCGATGGGGATGGAGTGTTTAAAGTTCCTCCGATGGGGCTATTTGTGAAAGGGGAGTTTGACGGGGTAGTGTTTGAAAATGCTGTGAAGTTGCCGCGAGAAGCATTGAGGAGTGACGATGCGGTCTGGCTAATTGATCAGGCTAACAAGCTGGTGGTGAGAAAGGTGAAAGTGGAGCGAAGTGAGCGTGACTATGTAGTGGTTACTGATGGTCTCAACGATGGAGAGAGGATAATCACAAGCCCTATTGAGTTGCCTGTGAGTGGGATGAAAGTGGTGCCAGTGAGCAAGCAGACTAACAAATTGAACTAATGGGAGGGATGATCAAATGGTTTAGCCGCAATCACGTGGCCGGCAACTTCCTAATGTTAGTAGTGTTAGTGGCTGGTGTTTCAACTTGGTTTAAATTGAAGAAAGAAGTTTTCCCTGAGACGAGCTTGGATGCAGTCATCGTCTCTGTGCCGTTTCCCAATGCGACACCTGAGGAAGTGGAAGATGGAATTTTGCTGCCACTCGAAGACGCAATCGCGGATGTGGATGGGGTGAAGCGCTATAGCTCAACTGCAACTGAGGGGCTGGGAGCTATCACTGTAGAGGTGGAGACTGGCTATGACGTCCGGAGTGTGATGGATGATGTGAAGAGTCGAGTCGACGCCGTTAGTATTTTTCCTGAGCAGGCAGAGAAGCCAATAGTGGAAGAGTTGCTTCTCTCCTACCAAGTGATGAATGTGGCGGTGAGTGCCGATGTGGATGAAAAGACGCTGCGCGGTATTGCTCAGACTGTCCGTGATGGGTTGTTGAACTATCAGGCCGGAGAGCCAGAGACTTTTTTAGAACGCTTGGATCAAACTCTTCGTGGTAAGCCTGAAATCACGAAGGCATCTATAGCGAATGTTAGACCGTATGAGATTTCCATAGAAATATCGGATGAAGTATTGCGCCGCCATGGACTAACACTTTCAGGGGTGGCTGAATCCTTGCGAGCTGCGTCCATTGATCTACCGGCTGGTAGTGTGAGGGAGCGTAGTGGGGAAGTGGTTGTCAGGGTGAAGGGAAAGGTGACCAATGCTGAGGACTTCAAAGAAATTGTAATCGTCAGTAATCGTAGTGGCGAGCAGCTTAGGCTGGGCGAAATAGCGACCGTTGTTGATGGTTTTGAAGATGTGGATCTGAAAGCTCGATTTGATGGGCGCGATGCGGCGGTAGTGAATATATTTCGAACCGGTGAGCAGGATGCTATGCTGCTGGCTAAAGGGGTGCGTGATTATATCGAGAACGTTGCGCCATCTGAGCTGCCACCTGGGGTGAGCTTGGAGATGTGGAATGATCAGAGCAAGATGTTAGAGGGACGGTTGTCTTTGTTAGGGCGCAATGGAGCCTGGGGTTTACTTTTGGTTTTTGTGGTACTGGCTCTCTTTTTGAGGCCATCACTCGCGGCTTTGGTGGCTATCGGTATTCCGGTTTCATTTGCTGGAGGAGTGTGGCTGATGCCAGAGCTTGGTGTGAGCGTGAATATGATATCGCTGTTTGCTTTCATCTTAGTGTTAGGGATTGTGGTCGATGATGCGATTGTGGTGGGGGAGAATGTTTATAGTCGTATTCGCAAGGGTGAAGACCCGCGGGAGGCTGCTTGGAAAGGAACGCATGAAGTTGGAGTCGTGGTGACCTTCGGTGTGTTGACTACGATGGCGGCGTTCACGCCAATGCTTGGCCTAAGCGGGGTGAGTGGCAAGATCTGGCCAAATATTCCTTTAGTGGTCATTCCTGTATTATTCTTTTCGTTGATCCAGTCAAAATTGGTGCTACCCGCGCATTTGGCGTTGTTGAAGTCGCGCGATGCCAATACGAGTCATGGAGTGTTTACCCGACTTCAGCACTGGATTGCTGATGGTTTGGAGTGGTTTATCGAGCGTTGTTACCGTCCAGTTTTGCGGGCAGTGCTTCATTCTCGCTGGGTAGTGTGGTCCAGTTTTGTAGCAGTCTTGTTAGTTACGGTGGGGATGGTGGGTAGTGGTAGAGTGCCATTTGAGTTTATGCCGAAAGTCGAAGGTGATGTGATCTCGGCAAAACTGCTGATGCCTGTGGGAGTTAACTTTGATACCACGGATGCAGCGATTGAAAAAATAGAGGCGGCTGCTCGAAAAGTGGGTGAGGAATATAAGGGGTATGACGGTCAAAGTGTGATTTCTCATTATTTAGCAAGTGCAGGGACGCAGCCATTTCAATCAGGTTTCAGGCCTAACAGTGACATGGTGAGCAGTCATTTGGGGGAAATAACGCTGGAGCTGATTCCAGCTTCTGAGCGTGAGTGGAATGGAGGTGAAATTATTTCAGCTTGGCGAAAGGAGATTGGTCAAATCCCTGGAGTTGTAGAGCTTTCTTTTAAGCAGGAAAGTAACAGTGGAGGAAATGCGATTGATATTGAAATCACCGGCAAAGACCTCACGGAGCTAAAAAATGCCTCCGACTATATCACAGAAAACCTCTCAGATATGAGCGGGATCACAGATATCAGTACCAGCTGGCGCATGGGGAAGTCTGAGATGGTTTACCACCGTGATGACCTGACGGATGCAGGTAAAGCTCTAGGGTTTAGTGTCGCAACTATTTCGCAGCAACTACGCTCTTCATTCTTTGGTGACGAAGTGCAGCGGATTCAGCGCGGCCGTGACGAGGTGAAGGTGATGGTGCGCTATCCTAAGTATGAGCGCAAAGCACTAGAAACTCTGGAAGAAGTGCGACTAACAACTCCAGCTGGTGATGAGGTGCCTATCAAACAGGTGATCGCGGGGGAGCCTTACCGTGGCTTAGCATCGATCAAGCGTGTGGATGGGCGGCGTTCGCTGACTATCGCAGCAGATATAGATAAAACCTCTGGGGCGAATGCGAATGTCGTGGTGGCTACTTTCAATGACACGGTCCTAGACTCGCTAAAATCAAAATTTCCAGGTGTCACTTGGGGGTATAAGGGCGAGCAGGAGGATCAGAATACAAGTATTAAGGAAATGGGGCAAAAATTCATTTTTGCCATTCTACTGATCTACATCTTACTTGCGATACCGCTCAAGAGTTACAGCCAACCATTGGTCGTGATGTCAGTCATCCCGTTTGGAATAGTCGGGGCTGTCGGTGGGCATGTGCTGCTAGGAATGGATCTTAGCATTATGTCGATGTGCGGGATTGTTGCGCTTTCAGGTGTGGTGGTGAATGATTCTCTGGTTCTGGTAGAATACATCAACCGCCATCGCGAGGAAGATGGAGGGGTGATTGAGGCGGTATGGAATGCTGGAGCGCGCCGCTTTAGGCCCATTATATTGACCTCATTGACTACTTTTGCCGGCTTGATGCCGATGCTAACCGAGACAGATATGCAGGCGAAGTTCCTTATCCCAATGGCGGTGTCCTTAGGCTTTGGTATCCTCTTCGCCACGGCTATCACACTGATCCTAGTGCCGAGCGTTTACTTGATGCTCGAGGATGTGAAGAAGTTTGGCTCGTGGCTACTTTTTAAGAGGAGCTAATACCACTTAGTGAATCAAAAGAGACTAATGCTGGAGTGATTTTTTGATCAATCAAGGCTAGACGAGGGAATGGTGCGAGCACCATGACCGAGGAGAAACGCCGATTTATCAAGAAAGCGCCCAGCTCTCATAGCTTTCCGCGTAGCGCATTTTCCTAAAGCCAGCAAAAAGAACATTTGTCTCTTTGGTTTTACTAAGTGGTATAATGTGTTATACCAAGCTGGGAAGTGGGGGCAGGACGCTACGTTTGACGTAGAGCCATGCTTCTAGCTCGGCGCAGCAGCGATAGCGGATAGGGCCATTATTGTTTTCTAGGCTGACATGGTAGTGACCGTAAACCACTGTGCGTGCCTGACTGGTCTCGACAATTTGCGAGAGTAGTTCGCGCTCGGTTTTGACTTGCCCTGCGAGTGTGGGATCGTCTTTTGAGTAATGGTCAAAAGTTTCTTTGTCTCGACTGATAGGAGGCTGGGCTTCGAATGGACCAGCGTGGGTGATGAGGATATCGGCTCGTCCATAGGCGTCGACCATGAGTCCGACTTGTCTCGGGGCGTTAGCGGCGACTGCTTCATTATGCCACCAAGTTTGACCTTCCACACGATCAGGGTGACTACGATCTAAAGAGGTGGCACCCCCCACCATGATAATGTTGATATTGTCTACCTTCATGCGGTGAATATCTGATGGGATACGAATACTTTTGAGCGAGGAATTCCACTCCGATCGGTGTTGGAGCCAAATTTCTGGGGCGTCATGGTTGCCCCGCATCAGCCAGACTTTCTGGTCGCGAGATGTTGCGGCGGCGTCGACTTCGGCTAAACATTCAGGTGATAATGAGTCACTAAATCCTAAGCCTATGTCACCCACGCAGACTATTTGAGCTCCGATTGGGAGTTCATTAAGAACTTGTGTGAGTTCGGGGAATTTTCCGTGGATATCGCCGATGCAGTAGAGTGCCATTAGAGTATGAATGTGGGTGTTCTAGGTGAGTAGAACGATGCGGAGATCTATGTCTCCGCACTATTTAAAAATAGCTGAAATCGACTAGAGTTCAAGTATAGGACTACTAGAATCTCAGAGTTTCCTGTTGCTGTACCGCAGACTTGTACTAAATAGCTGAGTTGCGCAACATGAGAGTGCTCTAATTTTCAAATTGCGATCATTACTAAGTGGGCGGGGAGGTGTGTGTTAGTTAAAGCACGACTGTGAGCCAAAAGCGCTAATAGCAATGCAAAGCCATAGCCTTGTCCGCTAGCGCGTATCGCAGCATTTTGGAATACATTGGCACACAAAAAAAGAGCCCCAAATAGAGGGCTCTTAGCTGTGTTAGTTTGCGGACGAAAAGGTTGAATCCAGCATCTAGATACGAGCTGAGATCATGTCCTCGAGCTTGACGATGTCGGCGGAAAATTGGCGGATGCCTTCGGCTGTCTTCTCAGTAGCCATGGCATCTTCATTGAGCATGAGGCGGAATGCTTTTTCGTCGAGAGTGATTTTCTCTATTTGAGCAGCTTCAGCGTTAGCCTTACTTAGTTTGAGTTCAACGTCACCGCTCGCGTCTTGGAGTTGCTGGAGGAGGCCTGGGCTGATTGTGAGGAGATCGCATCCGGCAAGTTCGGTAATTTGGCTGGTGTTGCGGAATGATGCGCCCATAACCTCAGTGTCATATCCAAACTTTTTATAGTAATGGAAAATCTGCGTGACTGAGATGACTCCTGGATCTTCAGCACCTGTGTAGTCGATGCCATTTTTGGCTTTATACCAATCATAAATGCGGCCAACAAAAGGTGAGACGAGTTGGACGTTTGACTCAGCGCAGGCGATCGCTTGTGCCATTGAGAAGAGGAGTGTGAGGTTGCAGCGAATGCCTTCTTTTTCGAGAGCTTCAGCGGCCTTGATGCCTTCCCATGTGGAGGCTATTTTGATCAAAACACGCTTGCGGTCGATGCCTTCTGCTTCGTAGGCTGCGATGAGTTCTTTAGCCTTTGTGATGGTTCCTTCAGTGTCGAATGAGAGGCGCGCGTCAACTTCAGTGGAGACGCGACCAGGAACAACTTTGAGGATCTCAAGTCCAAAGAGAACGAGAAGTCTATCAATAATAGATTCAGTGAGAGCTGCGCCTTTGAGAGCTGAGCCGGAGTTTTCTTTGATGGCTTGATCGAGAATGTATTGGTATTCAGCCTGTTGACTAGCCTTGAGGATGAGAGACGGGTTTGTTGTGGCGTCTTGTGGCTGGTATTCATTGATGGACTGGAAGTCGCCAGTGTCTGCAACAATGGTGGTGTGGCTTTTGAGGCTGCTGAGATTATTTATCATAGTCCTTAGATTGTGCGTGGATTAGCTGGGGTAATCGATATAAATTTGAGGAATGCTTGTCATACTCTTTTGGACAAAAAATGCCGCTTGAGCTGTTAGTTCATGCGGCATTTTGGTGATAAAGCTGAAATGTGTTTACTCGTTGAGGGTCGCGAGAGCTTCTTCGATGTGTGGGTTGACGCTTTGTTCCACTGTCTCCATGCCCACGCGAATCGCATTTTGCATGGCGAGAGCTGAGGATCCACCGTGGGCGATGATGCAGACTCCGTTGACACCCAGAAGTGGGCTGCCTCCATAGGATTCGTAGGATGAGCGTTGTTTGACAGCTTTGAATACGCCGCGGGACATCGCAGCTCCGAGGACGCGGAATGGATTGCGCTTGAATTCTAGTTTGAGCCACTTGGACATGGCTTTGGCTGTTGCTTCGCAGGACTTTAGGATGATGTTTCCCGTAAAACCATCGCAGAGAGCGACATCGAGCTTGGTTTCAAACAGATCATGTCCTTCGACGTTTCCTTTGAAGCTGAATGGGCATTTCCCTGTCGCCTCGAGTTCTTTGAGTAGGCTAAAGGTTTCTTTGGTGAGGCTGTTGCCTTTTTCATCTTCTTCACCATTGGACATCAGTCCGACGACGGGGTCTTTGACGCCCATGACGTGTTTAGAATAGATGGCGCCCATCACGGCATAGGCGACGAGATGCTTGGCTGTGGCTTCAGGATTGGCTCCAGCGTCGAGCAGGTTGCAGACGCCGTGTTCGTTGGGCATGGGAGATGCTATGCCTGCTCGCTCGACTCCTTTGAGAGTTCTGAGCTTTAGGGTGGCTGTGGCGACTGCTGCACCGGTGTTTCCCGCGCTGACCACAGCATCGGCATCGCCTTGCTTGACTAATTCTGTAGCGACAGCGATAGAAGATTTCTTTTTTGAGCGAAGCGTCTTTGCTCCAGACTCATGCATCTCAACAACGTCAGGAGCATGAATGATCTCGATTCGCGTGTCGTTGAGTTGATGTTTAGCGCACTCAGCCTTGAGGGTCTCTTCATCCCCTACGAGAAAGATTTTTTCAATCTTTGGGTAGAGTGCTAGGGCGTCTTTAGCGCCGACAATGTTGACGAGTGGGGCTTTGTCTCCGCCCATGGCATCCAATGCTATCTTCATGACTGTTTGGTGTGTGTTAGTTGGTTTTAGGCACGAAAAAAAACGTGCGGTAAATGATATTACCGCAACGTTTTTGAAAGGTTTCAGATGGTCGTGCCATTGTGGCACGTGGCCAAATTAGAGAGCGTCAACTTCGAGAACCTGACGGCCACCGTAGTTGCCACATGATGGGCAAGCGATGTGGCCAGGAACGCGGCTACCGCATTCGGAGCAGGTCTGGAGTTTAGGTGCACGCCAACGGTTAGCGCCGCGACGCATTTTCTGCTTCATTTTTGATGTTCTACGCTTTGGTACTGCCATAATCTTAGGTCTCTAGTGGACGGTTAGTCTTTAAATTCTTTGAAGTCATCGAGTGCACCCCATTGGTCGACACTCTTGCTCTCGGGCGCTTCGTCTACACCATTATTGGGGTCTTTGTCTACTGATAAATACTGTTCTTCAATTTTACAGGTGTGAGGCTCGTCGGCTTCGTCACATTTTGGATAGCTTGGGAAGTGCATCAAAACCTCTTCCCGTAAGGCTTCAGTAAGATCTACGTTGCTTTCTTCGATCTCAAATGACTGTCCAAATTCTTCTAAAGAAATTGTCTGAATAAATTCTTGGTTGTCACGGCTACATGTAAATTTAAAGGCGCTGGAGATGAATCCACGGACTAAAAGTTCGTCTTCAAACCGCTGAACATGGAGTGAGTAGTAGAGTGGTCCTACTGGTTGGGCATCGTGCTTAGGGAGATTGTAGATCGCTGGATCGATCTCACCTTCGAAGGATTTACCTTCTTCGGGTAGATTGACGAGTTCAATAACGAGTGATGATTTCATGAGTAATTAGTGGAGGCGGGACGGTGGATTATCAACCAAATTTCTCTGAGAGTGAGAATATTTAACTCATTGGGTGATGGCTTTGTACTGCTGAATGTGTAAGGAATCACCTAATGTATTGGTGTGGCTGTATGGTTGATCGTGAAGAATGCGCAAGATGTACTCTCTGCCGCTGCTCAGGGGTTTTTCTGAAAGAAGGTAAATGAGTTCGGCTTGGAAATCTCTCGGGTAGATAGTTTTCTTGCCTACTACGATGGTTTTTCTGGCGCCGAGAGTGGTGGTGACTTGCTTGGTTACATCCACGGTGACTGGGTAGACGACCTTACACAGGTAGCCGTCAGCATGTTTCTCGACAATCTTTACTTTAGCATCTTGTGAAAATTCGCGTTCTTGTTGTTCTATAATTCGGGAGATCATCGCTCGCTGGCGTTTTCTAGCTTCTTGTTCTTGAGCTTGGAGAGCTTTTGTCAGAGCGACCGACTGTTTGCTCAGGCGTTGTTTGCGATAGGCTATGGCAGCGTCATCGAGGCGGATACCGAGTTTGTCCTGAAAGCTGGGGGAGATGTCTTCTACCTTGAGTCGGCAGCCCCCCTCCTTGTGCATGATTGTGATGCTATCAGGTTCTATTTTGAGAACTTTAACCTCTAAGAAATGTCGGCCCGACTGGGTGGTCAGCTTGGGGTATATTTCTGAGTCCCCAGCTGGGCTGCTAGCACCAATAAAGATGGAGCTAAAAATGAGTGGGATGAGGTGGCGCTGAAGCATCACCTCTGCTTATAAAGCAGTGCTGTAGTGATGGCAATGTTCCAGTTCGGAGGTAGGAGTGGTCTACTTGTGAGACGGATCGTAAAAGATCTTAATGTCCGCGGTTTTGGTGCCAAGTAGCTCCTGAGCACGTATTAGCGCGTCACGTGTCGACAGGTTGGGGTTACTTGGTGAGTAGATGAATACGTTTGTCTCGCCTTGGGATCGGTCACAGTCGCCTTGGATTGTTTCTATTGCTCCAGAGAGCTTGAGTACTTTATAGACATCTCTAGTAGCTCCTGAGATGAGTACAAAACGTCCTTGTTCTCGCATGTGTCTGACCAGACTTTCTAGCGCCATGACACTGGTCGCATCGAGGTGGCGAGCATTCTTGAGGCGCAGGATGATGACTTTGAGGTTTGGGTCTGAAGCAGTGATCTGGACTTGAGTCCGGAATAGCTCCGCGGCGCCGAAGAAGAGGTCGCCCTCGACGTGTACGATAGAAATTGCTGGGTTCTGACGTTCTTTCTTTTTATCGAGTTCTCGCAGGTCACCCTCATCACTCACTTCGTATTCGATGAGGTGTGGTTTGGACGCTTTGCGTAAGAAGAGGGTGATGGAGAGGGCGACACCAGCAAAGATGGCGTAATCTAGGCGGGTGATGAGTGTGGCGGTAAAGGTGGTGATGACGACTAGGGCGTCATCATGGGTGGCACGTAAGCAGATCCGGATATTGTGCCATTTGATGAGGGAAATGGCGATGCCGATGACTAGGCCGGAAAGGGCCGCTTTGGGGATGTGCTCTACAATGGGCAGTTCAATCAGGGCCCAAAATCCGAGCAAGCAGAGTAAAGAACAATAGATCGAGGCAAAGCGGGTTTTGGCGCCGGAGTCGTAATTGAGGGCTGAGCGTGTGAGTGACCCAGAAGCTGGCATGGGAGCTAGTAAAGATGCTCCTAAGTTGGCCATGCCTACGGCAAACATGTCTTGGTTGACATCAGGTCGTTCACCACTGCGTGAACCGAGTGATTTGCCCATCACGGTGTTCTCTAATGATGCTAAAAAGGAAATGGCGAAGGCCACTCCGAAAAGTAGTGAGAGGGAATCGAAGTCGAAGCTCGCAAGGCTGGGGGTGAAGGAGAACTCACTGAAGTGGGTGAAGTTTGCTATTTCTGAGAATGCGGGCGCATACAATTTAAGTAGGTAAGTGATTAGTGTGCTTACGGTAAGGCAGATTGCAAAATTCGGGAGTGCTGCAATCCGTTTTTGCATGTAGAGGTAGAGGGCTAATGTGCCGCCACCTAGGAGGAAGGGTTGCCATTGGTAGGATTGCCAGAAAGAGCCAATCGCTTGGACGATAGAAAAGAAGGTTTTAGCGCCAGCCTCACTCATTGGTTCAGCTATACCGAAGAGGTGCTTCATCTGATTTGTCATAATCAGAATGGCAGCACCAGTGATGTAGCCAACTAGCACACTGCGGCTAACGTACTGCAAGAGATCTGCGACTTTGAAATAGGCGCCAGCTACAGAGAGCGCTCCGACCATGAATACTAAGAGTGGCATCATGAGCATCTTGCTCTGCATATCGACCTCTGGGTGGGAGACGAAAAAACTAAAGACCATGAATGCCGTAGCATTGGTGGGGCCAATAATAGTGAAGCGTGAGCTGGCAAAAAGAGGGGCTAGAACACCGGCGATGATCGAGCAAATGATGCCATAATAGATCGGGAGTTCCGCAATAGCAGCGTAGGCCATGCCCTGCGGGAGGGTAAGCAGTGCAACATTGAGTGCAGCTTTGCTGTCGGCGGCGATGTTGCGCGGAGTCAGTTCCGACAAGGAATGACGAATAGGAAAGGGATCCAGCGCATTTTCTCGAAAAAATGTGCTGACGTTTCGCCAAAGATTTCTGAATGGGTGACTGTGCTTAGCCATGAGGGCGGTGAGTTATCTTCTACGTGCGCGTCGGAAGAGGTAGATGCCTAGGAGGAGTGCGAGGACATTGGGCATCCAGTAAAGAATGGTTGCAAGGTTACCAGATTCGGCATCGACTTGGTCCGCAAAGATATGAAAGAGGAAATAACCTAATCCAATGACGAGCGACAGGGCGAAGCCGCTGGAGGATTCCTTGCGCCGAGCTGACATTCCAAGCGGTACGCCAACGAGGGCGAAGGCGATGCATGCGAGCGAGTACGATTGGCGGTGGGTGATTTGGTTTTTGAACTCGGTGACTTTCTCCGGCGCGAGATCGGGGTTGTCCTGCAGGTGTTGTGCGATTTCAACATTCGTCATCCAAGACGCCTTGATACGTTTTTTCTTTTCTAGACTGAAGTCAAAGATCACGGGGTTGATTGCAGAGACAGTGACAGGTGTGTGTATGCCGTCTTTGCCCACTGTTTCAATCGTTGCATCTTGAAGCTTGAGTTGGAGTTGCCCCTTGTCGATATCGATTTGTAAGTGCGCACTTTCAGCGTAGGTGTAGAGCTTTTCGCCGTAGGCTGTGTTCTCGTCACCAATATCGTGGATGTGCACCCCGTAAAGCATGTTTCCTTCGCGTGCTTGAACGTAGATGCGCTTGTCGTCGAGTTGGGTCTGAACAACGCCAGGGTCGAGGAATTTATTGGGGTCTTTTTTGACAGCTTGGATCAAGAGGTCCTTCACGTTGCCCTTAGCTTCGGGGGCTATTTTGACGTTGAGCCAATAACAAAAACCTGAGAGTAGAATGGCCGAGGCAAATACCGGCAGAGCAATGCGGGGAAGACTGCGCCCCGCCATACGCATACCTACCAGTTCGTTGTCTGCAGAGAGGCGCCCAAATACCAGCATCACTGCAGCTAGGAAGCTGAACGGAATGGTGAACATGAGCGAAAACGGCAAAACGCTGAATATGAACTCGAGGACAAGATAGGCCGATGGATGCTTCCCTACAAAGAGTGGGCGTGCTTCCTTAAAAATGTTACCCAGTAAGAAGACTCCGCTGAGAATAAGCACGGCAAAGATTGTGGTGCTTATGATTTGTTTTCCTATGTAGCGATCTGCTGTTAGCATGGGTTCAGTTATAATCAGCATAAGCTTCGCTGGTGTCGAGTGTAGGTTTGTGATTTTTTAGGTTAAATGACACATGTTAGGATTTGATGTTCTCTGACTTGTCAGAGCGAAAGGATCTCTTTATAAATGGTAATCAATGGAGATTATTCCACCACAGATATTGTTAGGCGCCTACAGTGAAGGGGTTTTTCCGATGGCCGAGGACGGTGAGTTACAGTGGTACTCACCGCTCATGCGTGGGGTGATCCCTCTCGATGATGATTTTCACATTCCACGAGGGCTAAAAAAAGCGCTGCGGAAAGAACCCTATGAGGTGCGGTTTGATACAGCTTTTCATCAAGTGATGCTCGGGTGTGCCGAGCGTGAAGAGACCTGGATCGATAAGGTGATCATTGATAGCTACACCGAGCTTTTTAGGCTAGGATTTGCCCACTCGGTAGAATGCTGGGATGAGGGCGGACTGCAAGGCGGGCTGTATGGAGTCAAATACGAGGGGGCATTTTTTGGTGAAAGCATGTTTAGTAGGAAGGACGATGCGAGTAAGATAGCCTTGGTTCATTTGGTCGAAAGGCTTAGGGTAGATGGCGTGCGCTTATTGGACACCCAGTGGATGACTGAGCATTTGACTCAGTTCGGTGGGCGTGAAGTCCCACGGGAAGAGTACTTGCAGCTCTTAGCTGAGGCGATTGGGCCGCCCGTAACTGAGTCAAATAAGTCGGAATGAAATAAAAATTTGATAAATTGGGTAGAAATGACTTTACAAGAGAGGTGATTTCCGTATTTTCCGCCTCCCAAACAGGAATTTTTCCAGACATGAAAGTTTTATCATCACTAGCCTCAATGAAGCGCCGCCACGAAGACTGCCAAGTGGTCAAACGTAAGGGCACACTCTACGTCATCTGCAAGACAAACCCTAAGTTCAAAGCTCGTCAAGGCACTACACGTGCTACGAAGCTTTCCAAGAAGGGCGTCAAGTAGTACAACTATCCGGGAAACCGGATACAATCAATTTCTAGCTTTCTATCCAGTTATTTGGATAGGAAGCTTTTTTTTGCACCTCGATAGAGGTCGAGTCATAAAATAAAACCATCTCGGCGGTGCTAGCCAAGATAGTTTTGAGAGGGTATTTGAATTGTCTGAGTGTTACTCTCCGAGTAGGTGAGTTCTCATATTCTTGAGGATCTCGGCGCAGCGTGCTTTGTCTCCTCCTTTTACTTCCGCTGTTGCCCAGCCTGAGTAGTTGATCTCTTTGAGCGCTTTGCGTACTTCGGGCCAGTCGACGTCACCTTCGCCTAATTTACAAAATCCATTTTCGGCGCCCCAGTCTTTGACATCGAGTTTGACGATGCGTTTGCCGAGTGTGCGAATCCATTCAGCGGGCTTACCGAAGCGTTGATGGTTGCCGATGTCGAAGTAGCTGCCGACCCATGGGCTGTTGATTTCATCAATGTACTTTTTGAGCAGTTCAGCGGATTGGTTGTTGTCGCCTTTAGGGTCGTAAAGGAAGTTGTTCCAGACATTCTCAATGAGTATATGCTGGCCCTTTTGTGCGGCATGGGGGATTGCTTTTTTGATGACCTCGATCGAGCGCTCCCATGCTTCTTGGTGAGTGGTGCCTTTCTTAACAACTGCCGGTACTATGAGTACAGCATTGCCACCACACTTATAGGAGTCATTGATTGCTGTTATGAGATCCTGAAATGCTTGTTCACGTTTTTCATCCGATGGATGGGAGAGGGGAGTTCTCCAGTGGGTGGAATCCACCACTCCGTGAATCGGGAAG
>Ga0233410_10000268_pt1 | contig 18018 bp, 30 predicted proteins | sample Na_anoxic_1_MG_FD_179869 | JGI IMG/M metagenome (GOLD analysis project Ga0233410, IMG submission 179869) | Seawater microbial communities from Saanich Inlet, British Columbia, Canada - Na_anoxic_1_MG | ecosystem: Environmental > Aquatic > Marine > Inlet | place: Canada: British Columbia...
CATTGTTGCCAGACTTTCCAAAAGGATTGAGAGAAGCAAACAAGCTTCCACCATTTCCTCTTGTGCCTTGCTGTTTCATTATATTGTTTTCAACACTCTTGATTATTGTTTCTCTGTGTGTTCTTTCTCCACCTTCCAATGCTCTGACTAATGTAGAATAAACTTGTAAATCAATAATATCAACTATAATATCTCTATCTACTTGATCTATCTCATACTCTTTTGAACGCTTAAACACAATACCTATAACTGCTGTATTAATCTCATAACTCATACGATAAACCTTATCGATAGTTAAATTTGAGAGAGAAATATTCTTATCTAATAAACTTTCGATAACAAACATAAACTTTCCAAGACCTGCATCATTCATGTGAGGTTCATATACTTGAACCCATCTACCTGAGTTCAAGTCATAAATTTCCCCTCTCAATTTATGCCTTATTCTATCTATTAAATTCTCATTCTCTAATTCATAAATAGATACATTGTCTGTTTGAGATTTCAAACCACCAGCATCTAATTCCATTGAAGGCATTCCATTTGTTTCCATTTTGTTAGAAGTTAATAGTTATTGATTTTCCTTTTGATTTTCTTTTCTTCCTTCTTCCTTTTTTGATTAAGGATTTTCCAGTTATAGGGTCATATGAAGATTTACCACCTGATGAAGGCATAGATAATCCAGTTATAGGGTCATATGAAGATTTACCACCTGATGAAGGCATAGATAATCCACCCATAAAATCTTGAAGTTTCTGGGTTTGTGCTGAAATCCCTTTCTTTGCTTGTTTTATTGCTCGTGAAGTTTCATATTTTGCTGAGGTACTTGCGACTTCGATTCTCCTATGCCTTTTTTCTTTTTGCTGAATTTTAGAAATTTCTGCTCTAATCTCTTTTTCTTCCTTAACCTTTTTAGCCAGGTCTGATTTGTAAGTCTTATATTTTTTCTTAATACTTGACTTTAAATTTGCTGCTAATGTCATTTTTTGTTTCTCCTTCTGGTTGATTGTTTTTTCTTAGGTTTTGAATAGAACTTCATCTGTTTTGATGAAAGTCCTCTAACTTCAAGACCTGTGAATGTTTTTGTTTTGAATCCCTTTGGAGCTTTGATACCCAATTCTATTCCAACAAGGGATGGCTTGTATTTCTTCTTTCTTTTTTTCCCTATCTTAGATATTTGTCTACCTCTTGGAAGTCCTAAACTTCTGAATCCAAAAGGAGGAGGATAAATGGGGGGAGCTTTTGGCGGGGTGATAATAGGTATATCTGTTAATGCAGGTAATGCCATGTGTCCTTCACCCATTCCTTTTTTAGGTATTAATTCTTGGATGGGTGGTTTGAACTGTTGAACCGGTTTGAGTTTAGTTGCTGGTTTAGTTATTTGTACTGCCTTATATTCTAAGCCCACATAAGGTTTTTGCTTAGGAGCATACGCAGGTTTAATTCCTACTGCCTCCTTTGTTTTGAGTTTAGGAGCATACGCAGTTTTAAACATATCTTTTTCTTTAGGTATTGCTTTTTGTTTGGGTGGAGTTAATTGTACCGAACTTGGGATTGAGGTTGGTTTAATATCCATAACACTTTTAGATGCAGAAAAACCTACCGTTTTGATTCCAGACCCAATTGTTAATTCTTTTCCAAGTTCTTTTGCAGTTTGCTCAACACTCTGAAACTTTTTAGTGGCTTCAGAAATAAGTTTCTCTGTAGGTTGGGATATATCTTTTTGTAAATCTATTGAAGTTGTTGGCGTTTTAGTTATTGTCGTTCCATATCCAGAACCATACGATTGTATATCTGATGATACTTTAGATTCTTTTTTTGTTATGGTCTTTATTTTCCCTATTGCTCTTATCCCTTTATCTTCTGAATAAACTTTGGATTGTGATTTAAAATATTTCTCCCCCTCTCGTATTACTGGCATTTGTTCTGTGATCTCTTTACCTTTTCCCCTATAGCCGTAATATTTTTTGCCAGTCTTGGTTACTCCTGCCATTTCAAATTCTTTAGCTGTTAATTGTTTGGTAACTCCATATTCTCTTGCGTGGACTAATCCTCTTTCTCCCCCTATTTCTGCAGTTACTGAAGATCCTCGAGAAACAGCCACCTTTTCTATTTTAGCAATTTCTGCACTCCCAGTAAAACTTAAACTTTCAATAGGTTCTTTTCCAATTCGTTTATGCATTGTTCCTTTCTGAATAGTAATGGTTGCCTGAGTTTTACTCCCAACATCTTTAACTTTTTGTAATGCTTTAATATCAAATCTGGTTGGTGTTTCAACAAATTGTTTAACCTTTCCTGGAGCAAAAACACCTGCAGACAATCCTAACCCACCTGCAATTACTTCTGTTCCTAATACTAATTTCTTTTGTTTCTTCGTTCTTGATTCTGAAGGAGTTAATTTAGCTTTGAACAATTCATCACTCTTATACTGGGCTAACTCTTTATATCCTGCACTTACTACAGACATTATAGGAAATAATGCTCCAACCGTTCTCCGAGTTTTTGCCTCTACACTAACACCTTTTCCCACGCCAGGAAATCTTCTTTCTTTGATTGCTTGAGGCAGTTCATGTTTAAAGAAAGTTTTTACTCTTGTTCCAAAAGGTACTATCCCTCTTACTGGTTCGACTGTACTAACTGGTTTGCCTTTAGGAATCTGACTTGTTGATTCCGTAAGGGTTTCGTCAAGTCTTTTAGTTCCTGATTTTACAGCCTTATAGACTTCAGCTGTTTTAACAGGCATTCTTTGACGCATTACATGTGTTTTAATATCTCTTGATTTAAATCCTGCTTTACCACCATAGCCACCATATTTCCCGCCAATATCTCCGTACTCTTTTTTTGAAGTATATCTTTTAGGTTCTCCCCTTCTTTTGAATCTTCCAACAGCTTTCCATTTAGCTTGTGAAAATTTAGCTTGTGATTCTGCTCTTTCTATTCTTTCTACTTCTTTGATAACAGAAGGCCGCCAAAGAGTTTCATCTTTCTCTATCTGTTTTATTAATGTTTTTCCTTCATCATATATTGTTTGAAGTTTAGCTTCGCTTTCTTTCCATTCTGCTGTCTGTCTAAATGTAGCATCCTTGCCAAATTCGGGAGGTGTAGAAAATCTCATACCTTTAGTAGATCCTCTCCTTCTTGAACCTCCAACAGTTCCCCAAGAGGGTGTTCTAATCGCTTTTAGTCTTTGAACTATTGCAGATATTCTTCTAACATCAGACCTTCCAGCTCTCCTTCTTGCTTGAAAGCTTTGCTGTTCTCCGACTATCTGCTCTCCTTTAGCTTGTAATCTTGGCATATTATTTAACTATCTCCTTCTTCAAAACTGTTTTAGAGAATTTTTTATATTCTTGTTTTGTCCCTAATTTTGCTTTCTTGTTAGTGGCTTTCCTTGCCCAAAAATTATTAGTTTTCATTAAAATGTAACCCCCATCCTTTTCGCTTTTGCTACTTGCATTTTAGTTTCTATTTTTCTTTTCTTTTCTCTCTGAATATTATTAACCAAAGACCTTTGATTTAATGCGTTTCCAAATTCTTTCTTTCTTGCTTCGTATTCTTTCAGCAATTGTTTAGATGGAGCATTCAAGATAATCTCTGAAATTAAATCTCCTTTCAGAGTACACCACCCCATTCTTTTCTGTCCGTTTACTGGATTGGTTTCAGTAAAAAATGGGTGTAATATTGATTGTTTTTTCTTAGCAAAAATCTTTCCCATACTAAATACAGCGTGAGATAATTCTCTCTGTTGCTTATCTTGGAAAGAATGCATAGGAGTATTTGTTAATAGGATTGCATTCATTCGTCTGAATGTCTGCATAATGTCATTTGTTTCTTTGTTGTCCCAGAAACTTCTATTAGATTCATTAACTCCTGTTTCTTCATATACAATAGGTTGTCCTCTTTTGAATCCTGAATTAATAATATTATAAAAATCCTTTTTAGTATAGGCAATGTAATGAGGGTCAAAATCATCTTGAGGGTCAAGCACTTCTGCTAATCTTAAACAAGCCCAAGACTTTCCACTTCCAGGCATACCTACAATATTTATAATTTTGTTTTGGTTTCGCCTTGTTACTGAGTTTTTAACACTCTTAACAAAATCTTGTCCTGTTGCTTTGGTAATGGAGTCAAAGTCATAGGATTTTTGTAGTGTTTGAAAGTCTTGGGAAATTAACATGTTATATCTCGATGCTCCTTTTTCTCTTTGGCAACATACCTTGTCTTCCAAGTGATTTCATAATTGCTTTGAAGTAAACATCAGCAACAAGAATAGGGTATTGTTCTTTAGCCCATGCTTCACGCTTGTCTGGTCTAAGTTGTGTTTTTTGAGCTTCAATCTTATCCTCAAAACTGGAAACTTCGTTAATGAATAAGTAGTCGGGTTCTTGATCACCACCCCCAAACACATAATAGTTGTAAGTGTTGTACAATGCAACTACACTATTAAAATATTGCTGAGGAAAATTGTGCTTCTGTACGGCGATGTCATTAATTTTTTCGATGTTGTTGAATAAAAGTCCTGCATAAAATAGGTTGTCGTGGACTCCTTTGTCCGAACCACCTGAAGACATTGACCGATTAGAGGGAGGCATAGATATTGTAGAGCCGACCACCAGTATAAAGAGTTCGAAAAGCAAACTCGTGGGAGTGAGCTAATGCAAAATTTCATTTATAAAGGATGGGAACAAATTTCGTATAATGTTACTAACAATACATTATTATTATTATGTATAGTAGGATTTACCGAAAGAACTGACTTATTTAATCAAAAACGGCAGGGTTTCAGGTCTTATTTTTATCAAATCGTATTCTTTCCATCAAGTCTGTTACATCAATCGAGTCATAATGCTCTAACATGCTCCTTGTTCTCCACCCAATAAACTTTACTCTGTCAGAATCTCGCCATCCCTCAGTCCTTACTAAGTCAGGAACTCTCATATCTCTTAATGCATGAGGGAATAAACCTGTTGCTTCCTTTACAATAACCCATCCCCATTGTCTATTGAATTTGAATAGGGTTTGATCATACTCTAATTGGTTTAGATAGTTAGCAACAAATTTCCATATCTCTGCATTATGTTCAAGAGAAATAGGCACTTTCCTGTAAGTTACTCTCCTTGTTTTTAGAACTCTTAACCCTCTTATGATAATATAACTATGACCTTCTTCATCATCTTCTTTATAGAATTGGTCTTTTCGCACACCTTCTTCCTTATCTACAATCTTTTTTCCATTAATCCATTTGCTTTTAGAATAAGTGCATAGTTCAGAAACTCTTGCTCCAGTAAGAAATAATAATGCAACGAATGCTTGTTCTTTTGCTTCGTACCCTTCTTCGCCCATGTGATATAAGGTATCAATCAAATCTTCTCTGGACATCCATTCTCTACTATGTTCTACATCTTTAAGGGATCTCTTGGTTACTCCATGAAATCCAGACGTACTATCTAACGCCTTGCTTGGTTTAACCATCTTTTCACAAGGATAACATTTGTATTTCACTACTTTTTTGTTTAACCAAGAAGTGAGAACCCTACCACAATCGGGACATCTCTTACATTTATTTTCCATTATGCTCCTCTCGTTCTGCTCGTCTGCCTGAACGGTATCCAAAATAATATGCTCCACATATAGACAACACGAAAATTAATGTATCTAAAAATGATATTACTGTAGTCATTCTTTTTCCTCCCCACCCATCGTTGCCCACACAACTATCAATCCAGTTATGATTGCATGTAGACCATAAACCAGACTAACACCCCAGAGTTCACTCATTCTTTATGCTCCGAATTTAACTTTCCAATCTTGTAAAGAACTGCTTCACAGATAGGACAAATTTTAGTGGGAGTTATTCTAACTCTTGGACATCCAACCCATCCACAGTTCTTGCAAAAAAACTGTTGGTGTGCAGTTCCTAATTTATTGGTCATATTTGCTCCGACTTCAAATCATCATCAACAATTAATTTAGATAGATTGGGTGGATTATAACTTTCCTGCCATACTTTAAAATCAAATTCTCTTAATGCTCGATTTAATTCAGTTATTTCTTTGTTCCTTTCGTTAATCATAAATTTAGTTAATCTATAATCGCCAGATTCACAAGTACAAATTTTATCAGGTATAGAATATTTATAGCACGGTTCTTCAAAATATCCCTCACACACATCAGCGTTTTCTTTCTGGACATTTAAGAACATTAAATATAATATTATAGCTCCACCAATTACCAAAGTCCATTGATCAAAAGATAATTTCATTTAATATTGCTCTCCCAACTTCTAACTATTGCCTCAATTACATTGGTTGTTACTGCATTTCCCATTTGTTTATATCTCTGGGTATCACTAACTCCCTCAGTCCAACCATCTGGAAAGCCTTGTAATCTTTCACATTCTATTGGTGTTAGTTTTCTTAATTGTCCATTTGATTGTTGGTTTTTCTCCCACATTGTAATTTCTTCTTTACTATGTCCACTCCTTCCGAATGCTTGAGTTATTGTTCCACTAACTATATTTGGTTCTATACCTTCATTAATTAAATTAAATTCTGCTTTATCATAATGATATTTTGGACTTGGAGCACCTTTGTAATCTCTTGCTCTCAATGCACGAGCTACTACACCTTGACTACATTGTGGGTCTAAACAATATGTTTCATCTTTCTTAACAAGTGTTCCACTTCCTGCTGGAGAACCACAACATTTCTGATATAATTTTTTAGAACCGCAAGGACAAATTTTAGTTAAAGAAGGTCTATCTGCTGAACGCTTTTGTAAGTTCATAACCATTGGAACATTATTTCCACCCATACCCATTTGAGAAGTTAAACAACTACTTTCCCCTTTGGACTTGTGTTCCCTTATTGCTCTGCCTTCTTCTTTGGAACTCCCATCATATGATTTGAAGGTGTATGTTTTTCCTTCAGGTAATCCTGAAACCTTTTCTGCATCTTCTCTGAAAGGTAATACTTCTGGTCTACTTGTTCCTCTAAGATTTGCGATAATGAACACCCTTTCTCTGTTCTGGGGAACTCCGAAAAATTTGCTGTTAAGAACCATCCATTGCACTTCATACCCCAATTCTTCCAGCGTTTGAAGGATTGTGGTAAAAGTTTTCCCTTTGTTGTGATTGAGTAACCCTTTAACATTTTCAAGGAATAAATACTTAGTTCTTTTAGCTTTAGCAATTCGCATAATCTCAAAAAACATCGTCCCTCTAATGTCTTCAAATCCTTTCCTTTTTCCAGCGATACTGAATGTTTGACAAGGAAATCCTCCACAGATGCAATCGTGGTCTGGTATGTCTGTTGTTTTAACGGTTGTAATGTCTGTTGCTTCATAGTTTTCTCCATAGTTCTTGTTGTAGGTTTGGACTGCGTATTTGTCGAAGTCGTTGTAGTAGACACATTCCCATTTTCCTTTTGTTGCTTGTTTGATTCCATAACTAAATCCTCCTATTCCTCCGAATAAATCAATGTATTTCATTTAATATTACCTGCCTTTAAATTTAAAATAAATAAATGGAGTTTGCTACACTCCTCTGCATCATCTTTGATTTCATAAATCTGCCCACAGTAATCGCACTTCCAAGATTTAACTTCTCTAACTGTCTTTTTTCTTAACATATCCCCATCTCCTATTACCTTCTCTTATTGCACTAACCATTATTGCTAATCCAAAAATAAGCATAGCAAGAAATACAATTACTTCCCATCTCATTTTTGCCCTAACCTCCGTTTCTTAAACTTCTGGTACGGATAGCTCCATTCAAACAGTAAATATGGAAAGAATGCTATTGCCATCGGTAAAAACATGAACAGCCAGATAAATCTTGAATAATGTTGATTCATTTCTTCAGTTGAAGGAATTGGTTGAGTTTCATAAAATTCTGCATTTTCATACACATGATAGTTTCCCATTGATGCCATTACCTGTACAAATGTTACAAATAACATAAATACCATAAAGAAGTAATATCTTCTTTCACTTTCTGTGCTTGATTTATTAAAAATATAACAAGCCCAAAGGATTACAATCATTTTGAAAATAAACAATCCCCAAAGAGGTAAACCGAGCATTGAAACGATTGGGTTTGATTCTCTTTGAGAAATTGAGTAATTCTGACTTGTTGCCATTACAGTTGTAACTATATCTGCTATTGCTGAAGCAACAAGTAGAAATATGAGTGAAGGTTTAATCCACTTTCCGAATTTCATTAGATTTTAACCCCTCTAATTTTTTTAACATAGCAATTAATCCTTCACGATTGTTTACTAAGCTATGCATACATACTTTGAACGCTGATGCCTCCATTGCACTTTTATGATGCAATTCTTCTAAATTATCCAGTACTTCTTGAGTAGATCTTAGACTTTCATCTGAAAAACCAGTCAATACAGAAACTATATTATTTATTGTGTCATTGTAACCATCTTTGATGCTTTCAAGTTTGTTTGCTCTTTCTTCCTCAATACTTAGAGGTTCAGGAATATCTTGAATATTCGCATCAGTTACATCATCTCCTCTCAATAGAGGTTTTTTGCCTGTTGTTTTTGCCATTTTGTTTAATTCTCCATTTTTCTTGACCTTCTTCGCCAAGATTCTTGCCATTTTTCTGCAATTTGTTCTTTTTTTACCAGTTCATAGTGGCATTCACAATAATGTAGAGTTTTATAGATCGCTTTAGCGTCATTTCTACAAACCGAGCATTTCTTGTGCGTTTTTAACTCTCTGATTTCACCCATTTTGATTATGATAGTGCAGGACGAACCTGCACTCCCAGTATGGAAAAAGAGATTTTTTGATTAATCAAAAAACCATACTCGGGATTGTAGGGAGAGGACAAGAGGGAAAAAGAGGTGTTAAATCGCTTATCTGCTAAAAAACTACCCCTTGCCATCTCCTCTCTACACCCTTGTAGAGTTTATTTCTCTGGCTTATGCTCGTATTTCCAAGCATTAAGCTTCATTCCGTTTTTTCCACAGATTTGGATGGATAGGTATTGGTTGCCATTCTTGTCTTTGTTAATCCAGACTGCAACTCCATCTCCTTTGAACTCTGGTGGTTCTCCGACTACTTTCTGCTTTTCGCTTTTCTGAAGTTCCATGTTATTTCGCCTCCTGTTTTGGTATTTTCTCTATGTGAGAAATATTATTGTGGATATGTCCATCAGTATCCTTTACTCTGGCACACCCTACTTGGTGTCTATCGCAGTTTTCACAATAGATTGATATATATCTTGGACAGTACATTCTCTTTCCCATTCCAGTAAATTCAGCATTACAATTGTGGCAATGTGCAAATGCTTCAGGCAAGGTTGTAGATAATTGCCAGAAATTTCCTTGAGGAGATTCCATTAAGGAAACCCTGAAGGTATGATCTCCACCAGTAAGCATAGTTCTGTCGAAAGTCATTTGAAATACCACCTGCGACTTGATAATTCCGATTCAGATAATTCTTTTGGTTTCTTAGCATCTTCTGATTCTTTCTGTTTCTTCAAAATGCTCAAATGTGCCTTTAATGCATGGACTTCTGCTTCTTTTTCCGATACTTCTGTCTGAATCTTAGCAATATCGGAGATGTCCATCTCGTCCATCTCTAAATATTGCTTTAATAATTCAGTTAGAACACCTGAAAGGTTTATGTCCCTTGATCTTGCTAATGATAATGCGTCTGAATCTATTGAAACTGTTGTTATTGATTTTGCCATAGTTTTTTGAGCTGAGGTATGTAAGGATATAATATACTATACTATTTATTTATACTTTATTTAAATAGTAAAAGTTCTTCAATCTCCTCTCTCCCTCCCTGAGTTCCATCGGACATTTGGCTTCCACTGGAAGTATTTTTCCGATTATTGATAATAGGGTCTGTGTGCTTATCGTTTACAGATAAAATCACAGCATTAATATGCGAACAAATATTATTATTTCTGACAAAATTTTGACAAGTACAAGCAAATGAGCCATTTTCTTGTCTAACGATGTGGGTTTGATGGTTTCCAGGCAATGGATCTATTCTCCAAATTGGAGCTACAGCGTCCCTATGTATTAAACCATCAGAAACCATCTTCCTGGATTTAGCAGAGATATTGCCCTGTAATCCAGTTTGAGTGTTAAAATAACAAATGTTATTCATTTTTCTCCTCTTTTCTATCTTTTTCTACATCTTTCTTAATTAGTCCAAGTATTTCCATCACAGACCAGTTGTCGTTGTCTTTCTCTATCACTTCTTTTAATTTTTCATCCATCTTTATTATCTCCTTTTTTTATGATTTTCAGCAATAATTTTCTTTATTGCCTCTCGCTTATTCTGGCAATCATTCAATGCTTTGTAAATTTCGACCATCTTGTTTTCTTCTTCAGTCAAACTTACTTGAACCATTACCATTATGATATAAATTAATATTAATTGATATATAAATATTTAGGTGTTATAATACTATGAGAAAAAATGGGCAGTTTTACTGCCCTCTAAATGTAGTTAAATCATTAACGACCTATAACGAAAACGAGTCCTAAAATCACAGCAGCTGCGATGATCAGACCAATCAATCCCATAAAGTCCCCAACAGCTAACAAAGACGAGGTTGCATCATCTACTACGATGGACGCATTTGAATCGGCTACTGTTTGGTCACCTACACCTTCAAGCACTAAAGCTCCAACTGCAAGGAAAATTCCAATTACAACTAAAGTTTGTACTGCTCCAGGCACAGATCCTAATGTTAAACTACCTTTCTTATGTTTACTAAGACTTGATAATTTCATTGTGTTAAACAAAGCACTAAATATCAGTATAAATTGTCGTTCCCACTAAGAACCCACTAATCAGTAGCCCAAGACAACCAAACAACAGATATTCCCACCATAATAATAAATACAAACATCATTAGATCATCAACAAGTCCCATCATTCTAAAGAATATTGATGTAATCATACATGTCCATGAGGCTACTGTAAATGCCTGTCGTGTTAAATATTGTTTCATTGAGAAGAATACTACAAACCAGAAAGTAATCATCGCCATATTGACGAATAGCCCTCCTGTGATGGAATTAGTCCAACTGACTAAATCTACAAATGTTGTTGTGTTCTGTGGCATTTCATACATTTTTAAACATCCCTCTTTAATATTGAACCTATAATCAGGAAAGCAATCATTGTTGTAAATATTGCCAAGATAATTGAGGGAATCCAAGTGGGCATTCCTAACCTTGTTGTAAAATCAACAACTAAATCTGTAACTGTGGATATACTATTCCCTATGAGTTTTAATGCTCCAATTATTGGAACTACTGTAAAATCAATAACGCTTAATTCTCCTTCCTGTGTTTTAGTATAAATTTCATCGCCTAACTCAGAGAGTTCTTCAGTTTTATCGTATGTAGTTTCAAAGCTTGTGTCAGTTGTAACATTGTAAGCTTCTGCCATATCATTAACCCAATAAACACTTCCACTAATTACTGCCGAAAATAATAACAATCCAATAATAATCTCGCTTAACTTCATGATTTTAACCTCACAACTAAGAATAATCCTATTACTATGATTCCTACTAATGCTCCCCAACCGATTACAAAGATTTTAAGGAAGTGTCCCATAATGATTAATCCGAATAAACTAACACCTATCGCCACAGCAGGATTGAAGATTCCCATAACCATTAAACTTCCAATAAGTATTACTCCACCCCAAAATAATCCACTAACTCCAAACTTTTGATATGCATCATAAAAGTCTAAGTCAAGAAGGTTAATAACATAACTGTTTTCATCTGCTGTTGTGGTTGCGATTATCTGTGCAACATAGTAAGTATCATTAACATTTGGAACATGATATATTATAACTCCATTTGAATCATTAGAACATTCATTATTTAACGCAGACATTGAGTTTATCTGACTAATTCTTAAACAAATTTGACTACTCAGCCCATCGTTATCTGCCCATGTTGCAGTTATATTTTGGGTGATTTCATCATAAGTTAGAGAATTTTCAAGATCATTTAATCCTAACATAACCGTCAAGGATAATATGTCTTCAAGTGATATGCTTATGGTATATTCTGTTTGCTTTAATATAAATGGAGGTTCTATTGTCTGTACTAATATTCCTTCTTTCCATACTTCAAATTTATAATATTTTGAAGTATCTAATTCAAACAATACTTGCCCATTCAAATCTGTAACTTCTGCTTCAACTTGATATTCCAGATTTGTAATATTTCCATAATCAACTAAAATAGCATTAATAACATATCCTTGAAGCTCAAAATTATTTTCATCAACTAAATTCATTGTGATAGTTGTTGTTAAACTATCATTAACAGCATATATTGTGTAGTGTTGTGTTGTGTTTGTAAGTTGATGATTTTGTAAGTTAAACTCCCTATAACCATAATTTCCTTCATCCCCATATATTAATTTAACATTTGCATATATTTCAGCATAATCGGGGAAAATACAAACTGGGTAACTACTAATCCCATTATGAGATTCTACCCATGTAAAGTTTAGACTATTTGAAGAAGAATCTGTCCATACATTATAATATTGTGTAACATTTAAACCATCAATTAAATTCTGAGAACTTTCATCTTTAAATGTAAAGTTTAATGTGTATAAGGTTGCTGAACCACCTTCGCAAGTAGATCCATCAGTTGTTGGTACAATCTCAATATTTCCTACTGAATGTGAGTTTGTGGGATAGGTTGTACTTCCTGCTTTAGTGCTTATTGTTCCAGCGATAGACCAATTAAAATATTTAGTTTCAACACCACTAACAGTAGGAGCAGGGATAGTGGCTCCATAAGTCTTTTGAGTGCCAGAAGTTCCTAAGAGAACACCCACATAATTTAGATTGTTATATTTTAAAGTTGCAGAATTTAATATGCCTAAAGCATCATCAACAGTTATATTGAAAGGCATCACATCTGTTTCTAATACTTCTGAAGGATAATTTTCTGCTATCCTCTCTACAACTGTAAAGTTGATAACCTTTGAATTGTTATTTGCTAAACTATCATTAGCATAAAAGTAGAATTGATTTAATACTCCGTAGTTTATTATAGCAGACAAGTCTAACTCTGTTGTGGTTTCCACTCCATCATTCGTACAAGCAATAGATGTATTAGCTCCAGCATTTATACTATAATCACAAGAGATAGAAGTCGCATCTAACACACTATAAATTGAGAATATGTTTGAGATATTAGATTCAAGGATTGGAGCTGTTAAAGTTATTGTTGGGATTCCTGTATCAACTGTGAAGGAAGTATTGATTGTAGAAGTAATGGTATCATCTGTATCAGTCATATCACAAGCATATTTCCATGTTCCATCTGTAGTCAGATTATATAAATAAGAAACTGAACTCTCATTAACTTCATCTGCTTCTAAATCAAAGATAGTATAGTCCTCTAAAGCATCAGCAGGATCATAAATTCTAAAGGTAATATTAGTTATATTTGTTCCAGTTAAACTTTCAATCTCTCCTAAACAACTGAAATTAGTATTGTATCCTGTTTGTGCCGAACTTTGTTGAGGAGATATTTGATATAAACTTCTTGAAATTCCTGCATCATTTAGAGTATAACTTGGCTCAAACTCTACTGCTTTATGTATTGCAACTTCATCCAACATAATTGCATTTGTTTGACCATCAGCTTGACCACATATAAATCTTGGATTTCCATAATTAGTTGGAGTTCCAGTATAAACCTGCCCTGAATTATAATTAAACCAAGACCACTCCCCATTACCTGTTCCAGTAATTACTCTTTTAATTGTTGCATTGGCATAAACATCTTTAGTATATGCTGTAGAGCTTGTAAGTAAGGTTGTTCCCTGATAGTATTCCATTATGTAACTAACACTTGAACCACCTTTAGCAAATAAATCCTTTGCTGTTGTTGCAGTACATACAGAACCACCTGAAGCGAACGCATTACACCAACCAATATCTCCAGTATTAGTTCCCCTATTACTTGAATTTAATGAGAAATCTACTTGCCAACTACCCCCAAATGTTGTAGCAGTTCTTGTGGGATTTTCCCATCTACCTCCTCCACAATCCAAAACTCCATTAGCTTCTACACCTCCTCCATCCCATTTTGTAGAGTTTAAACTTCCATCACTAAAATCATCATACAAAGTATAAACTAAGAATTTATTATCGGAAGGAACAATCCCATCAATCCCATCAGTCCAAATACTCCAATCTTGATTCGTAGTAGAAGAACTAACAGTTGCACCAGGTCGCATCTTCCAAGAAACATTTAAACCATCTTGTTCTGCTGTCTGGCAATTCCCTTCATATATTCTATCTCCTTCGACAGTATCTTGATAAACAATAAATAAGTCAGAACAGTCAGCTTCTAAATCTAAATCTGAACCATTGATAAACAATTTAAAAGTATAATTTTCGTCTAAGGAATCTGTTGTTGTTGTGATATTTAGAACCCTTTTGTAAGTAGCATTGCTATCCCATGGCTGTTCAGCCATTACAGGCAGAGCCATTAATACTATACAAAATCCAATAAATATTAATTTTTTATTCATATTCCCTCCGATTGATTTAATGCATACATGATTAACATAATTATAAATCCGCTCCCAGCAATAAATATGGGTAATTTATCCATAACATAAGCAGTCATTTGGCTTGAAACTAAGTGTTGATTGAGTGTTGCATTCTCCATCATAGTTTGCCATACATTTGATAGCGTTGCACTTACAAGAGTTACTATTGTGAGGAATAAAAACGACACCCAGTAGAATGCAGGATGCGTCCGTATTGCAAATGCTAACAGCCCAGCTCCAAGCACTCCAGCTATAAATGTAATAAAGAACATAATATCCATAGCAGGATAGACCACCTCTGTCATCTGCCCTGCTATATGTGTTGCACTTTCAGAATCATCAAATATTCCAGTATCATCAATAGAACTAAAGACTACTTTTCCGATGATCATAGAAATTGAAAGCATTAGAAGAACGACTATTAAAACTATTAAATCTTGCAAACTTCCCTTATTTCCCGTCAAATAACTCAAGATTTCACCCTCAACATACTCATAGTATTAGACATAAATTTGATAACATAAAAGAAAGTAACTGTGATAAGTGTCCATGAATAAGCCCTAAATGCAATAATACCTGTTTCCTCAATATTTACTGCTTCTGACATTGCTGATACCACATAGACTCCTGCCATGCCCACCAAGAATCCGTTGAGCATTAACAAATCAGATAGTGGTTGATGTTCAGTTTTAAGCTTTCGGCTGATATAAATCATTAAACCAGCAGATCCAAACAATCCAATCATCAATCCATACTTCCAATCCATCGGTTCTCTATAAGTAACAACCAGCATTGGTCTTGCAGCAGGAACGCCCACACTACGAGAATAAATAGAAGTAAGTGTTGCACCACTCACAGCAGTTTCTTCTACACCTGCCATTCCCAATCCCCAGAACTGCGTATCGTTTCCAAAGAATGGTTCAACCTTCTCTGCTGTTTTAGTAGCATTAAATTCCATTAAGTCTATTTGTAATTGAGTGTTTTCCTCGCCAGGAGTTAGATTATATTCGTTGTAAGTAAATCCATTCTCCATATCTTTCCAAAATCTGTCATTTCCCAAAAGATTGTTAGGATATTGCTCGTGCCATTTATTCATAACATTAAAAGAAATGTTCCTATTCTGTGGAGAACCTACAACACCCACAGAGAAATTAAAATATAAATCCACAAGAGTAGAATTTATAGGAATAGCAGAAAGGTTATACTCTACAACCCCACGAGAATAAATATCCCATATTCCCTGTCTAATTGAACTAACATAAATGTAAGTAGCAGGATTATCAAATCTGGTATATCCAGTTATTGGTGTTCCCGTATGTTTATTATATTGGTAAATGTAAGCATCATAAGAAGCCGAAACAGTTACATCAACTTGAGGGTCAATATAGATAGGATAATTATCTTCTTCAATTAACTTCGTGCTGTTTATACGAGTAACAAAGTAAGTAGTATCTCCAAAGGTTTCAAACTCTAACTGTGCTTGTTCTATGATAAACTTATCTCCGTTTAACACATTAACATGTCCAACTTCATACCAAACTTCACCATCCTTTAGAACTTGAACCTTATTAAAATCAGAAGCGTTCTCTCCAGTTCCTGTATTGGTTATGTTGTAAGTAAAGCCAGGAGTTACTTCATACCAAACATCAAAGGTATCTGCGTAAGGTTTAATCTGAAAGAAATTATCTCTATCAATAACTACTGCATCCTTAACTCTGCTTGGAAGGTATTGGATTTCATATTTCAAATCAGCAGTTAGATTGTAAGTAGCAGTTGAACCATTTATGGTTGCTTCACCAGGAAAGAAATAAACTTCAAAAGAACCATACTCTACACCAAATAGTTTATACCCAAACATATCCTGCTGGTATTTAGTTTGAATGTGAACATCATATTCGTCTTTAAGGTTTAAAGCATATTTGTTAATAGCACACCAATCGTATCCTTCAACTGGACAATCAGTCGGAGTTTCATTATGGTATTCTTCATCTACTGCCGACCACCCACCAGTTCCAGGAAGAAATGAATCTGCCTGTTTGAAACGAATTGGTTCAGCATGAAGAACCATAGTACAAATATGATTCTTACAAGAAGTGGTTTGCTGTTCTCCGAAGTTTCCAGCACTTACTCCTTGCAAAGAAGTAATGATTAAAAAACTAAATAGTAAAGTGATTATGACTTTTTTTCTTTTTCTTTCCATCATCAAATGTTATCTCCATTTTAGGTTTCCCTAATCGTTTAAGTTTTGGAAGAAGAATATTAGAAACTCCTGCTGAATCCGTATTAAGTTCTTTAGCAAAATTATTCCAGTAATTATGAAAATCTGCCGTTACCTTTATTCTTCTTTCCCCTTTGGGTTCGTTTCTTGATTTTTTTCTTGCCATTTCATTGTTTAACTCTTATCAAATTGATAACATGAATGATAAAAGTTATTATGAAATACCAGATTACAAAAATAAATATCCACATATAGCCGACAAATATCCATTCAACAATACTGGCAATCGCAGCATCATTTAGATCGGCAATCTGTTTTGTAACAAACAAAACCACACCCATTCCCAAAAAACTCATTAAAAGTAATAACAGTTTAATTGGAGAATGTTCTTCTCTCATACTGAACGCCAAATAAGACCATAACCAGATAGTACCCAACAGCCCACCTATGATTGCTCCTTCCCAACCAGTCATGGCATAACTCCTACCATACTTTTCATGGTTGTGTGTAGCATGATTACACAAATAATTCCTACTACTGCTATTGTTGCAAATGGCGAAATCTTATCCCATGCTGTTTTAACAGAATATTTCTCAAGTTTTTGAGTTTGTTTCTGATAAGCCCAATCTCTCAAATCTACATCAATAGGTTTCAAATAAGGAACTACCTTTCCTTTATCATCCACATAATCCATTGAGATGTCTAAGGGTGTAAAGTAACCATCTTTCCCTTCAACTAATATAACATATCCTTTATTTTTCTTAAAGGGATAAACATAGTTATTAGAAATTTCCCTAATTTGAGCTTTTTCTTTTATCAACTCATAAACATAAGTATTGTCTGCTGTGTTTTTGGTTCTTTTAATATAATCTTCCTTGATTAAAAAACCACCTGCTCCAGTTGTTTTGAGAATTAGAGCCTTAGATACCCAGTTCATTCTCTTAATTAAAAATATCAAAGCTCCTGCAAATACTGCAAAGAATACCAAAGACATAACTGCGTTGATTAAAGCTCCAACTGTAAATACTCCTGTTATTTTTCCTGCTACTGCTCCTGCTTCTATTCCTGCCATTACATTTCAACTCCACCATTGTTGCCAGACTTTCCAAAAGGATTGAGAGAAGCAAACAAGCTTCCACCATTTCCTCTTGTGCCTTGCTGTTTCATTATATTGTTTTCAACACTCTTGATTATTGTTTCTCTGTGTGTTCTTTC
>Ga0233410_10000269_pt1 | contig 18012 bp, 20 predicted proteins | sample Na_anoxic_1_MG_FD_179869 | JGI IMG/M metagenome (GOLD analysis project Ga0233410, IMG submission 179869) | Seawater microbial communities from Saanich Inlet, British Columbia, Canada - Na_anoxic_1_MG | ecosystem: Environmental > Aquatic > Marine > Inlet | place: Canada: British Columbia...
TTTATACTTAGGTTTGTTTGTTTCACAGTATCACCTCTGTTTTAGTTAAATATTGTAGGTGATACATCTTTATTTATTCGACTTTTTCAACAGAGCCGGTCGGCTGAAAACGTTTATATAATCTTGATTCTAAATATAGGTATGGCTGATGAAAAACCGGTGAAGAATATAGCTGAGGCGATTGAGAAGGTTATGACTACGGTGCATAAGCCCCGTGAGTTGGATGCTATGGGGATGTATGATTTTAGTGGTGGTGGTTTTAAGCCTGTTTCGACTTATGAACTTGGGTTTGATTCGCAGCAGAATCAGTTGGAGCCTTCGTATTATTGGTTGTTGGATTGGATTGGAGAGAGAGGTTGGAAGTGGGAGAAGTTGGTTGATAATTTTATGGCTAGTCCTGGGAGTGGTCAGTTTAGTGAGATGAATATGAAGGCGACGAAGATGCAGGAAGAAGGGATGAAGATTCTTGGTGGGATGAATCAGGTGATTAAGTCGGTTTTGAATTTGGTTTATGATTTGAAAGAGTTCGAGTTGAGGCTTGCGCATTATGATGATTATAATTCTAGTGATGAGAAGAAGAAGGAAGAAGGTATGTTGGCGTTGAAGCAGATTTGGTTGGACAATGTTGATTTGAAGAAGGGGCGAGGTGCGATTCATCAGATGGCGACGATGGAGATGGGGTTTTCGACTTTGAGGGAGGCGTTTATGATGGCGAATTCGGTTGAGGATTTGAAGAAGATGAATAAGGATGAGGAAGGTGGTTTGATTAATGATCAGGTTATGAGAATTTTGATTCCTAGGATTAGTGAATTTTTGAAGTGGATTGATTATTCTGAGAAGGAACTTCGGAAGCGGTTTAGTATTGAGAAGAATTATTTGAAGTCACAGGTTGAGACGATTAAGTTGTATTCTGGTTGGATGAAGCCATATTTGATTGCGGCTGAGAAATTGAGGCAGCAGGGATTTGAGAATGATGCAGCTTTGGTTAATTCGTTTTCGACTTCGATGTTTCAGTTGGAGTTGTTTGCGGAGAAGAAGGTTGGCCCGGCTGGGGCCCATGAGAAATATAAGCCGAAGAGGGATTATCGTAGTGTTCTTGTTATTGATTTTGAATTTAGGGGGCATGTTTCGCAGAGGGTGACGCAGAAGGGGGATTATGGTTTTGGTATGGGTGGCAAGATAATTATTAAATATAAATGTTATGCAATGAATGCCGAGGAGATTAAGGCTGCTAGGGCTTTGTTAAAGAAAAATGATTTGGATGGTAGTTTGACTTTTTCGCAGGATGTTGCAGGTGAAGCTTTGGATGATTTGAAGGATGATTTGGATTATTTCTTGATGAGCGATGAAGAGAAAGAGAAGGTCGAATTTGAGAAGACGACGACTGAGACGAAGAGTCAGGATATTAATCCGTTTGCGGCTTTGTTTGGTTTGGGTAAGAAGAAACCTAAGAAGGCGAAGAAGGGTAAAGGTGGTGAAGAGGAGCTTCTTACAATGGAGGCTATAAATAAGGCGATTGCGGGTATTAAGAAAGATAGTTATGTTGAGAAGACGATGCGTGGTGATGCTGCTGATAATGCTGCTAGTTGGTTGTACTTGGTTTATGATATTTACAAAAAGGCTCATGGGATGGGATCTGCTCCTGGTGAGGGATTTGATACTCATGAGGCTAATAAGGTTTCTGCGTATGCGGAAGGTGGTAGTGTAGGGATTATAGATATTTTTAAGCGGAAAGATAGCAATTGAGGCATCTTTGATGCCGATGGTAGGCTTCGCGATGGTAGCGAGCGATGCTCGCGATGGTAGGAAACGAGAGTTTCTGATGGTAGGCGCTTTCGCGCCAGGGCTTGTGTGACTGTTAGTAAAATAAATAAAGAGTGTTTTTAGTATAATTGTATGGTAGAGATTAAAGAAATTAAGAAAGAAGTTCCTGAAGAAGAGTTAGAGGATCAGATTGATGAGTTGGAGATTGAAGATGAGGGTGGGATTTTTGATGAGGATATGGGTTTTGTTGACGATAGTGTTAGTGATTTTGATATAGGGAGTACGATGTTGGCTTCGGCGCCGGCGGTTGAAAGTTGGGCGAATCAGAATTTGGAGGATACGATTAGTCGTGAGCATGTTGAGAAGGATTGGGGTGATGATGAGGATTTTGTGGGTAGTGATGTTTATCATCCTTCTGATGATAGTGGTTCTGATGTTTATGGTGCAGGTTCTGATGTTTATGGAGCAAGTTCGGGTAGTGATGTTTATGGAGCTAGCGGAGGTAGTGATGCTTATAATTCTGGTAAAGGTGGTGAGGGAGCGTATGCTACTCCGGGTGGCGGTAGGGGAGGGTTAAAGAGTTATGATCAGATTAAGAGTGAGCGTAAAGGTGAGAGTTCGATGTTGGAGAGCATGGGCTTTGAGGATAAACAGAAAAAGCAGCACAAAGAGTTTACGCGTGATTTTGTTGCTTATGATGCTAGGAAGGCTGCGTGATGAGGCGCTTTGGTGCCGATGGTAGGCTTTGCCGATGGTAGCACTTTGTGCGATGGTAGGAAACTAAAGTTTTCGGTGGTAGGCGCTTCGCGCCGGGTTTGGTTGTTTTTGATAGTATGATTTAAATAATCGTTTTGTTTAGTGTTTTTGGTGATAAGATGGTGACTAGTTATGAAGGTTTTTATGAAGGTGGTTTTAGCTCACTTAGTCCGAATTATGGGAATTTTACCGGGTATAAAATGAGTGCTGCGCAATTGGGATTTCCTGGGTCTCCTCAGACTGCTAATCAACTTGGTGAGGCTGTTAATGCGATGAAGCAGGGTGTTAAGGCGTTTGAGGTTACGATGTTGCAGGCGGATACTGGAGAGACGATTCCTAAGCAGCACTTTGCGGAGATGCGGGCTTTAATGAAGTTGAGTGGAGTTAAACCTTCTGTTCATGGGCCATTGATTGATGCGGCTGGTTTTGATGAGAAAGGAAATTGGGGAAATGGTTTTGGTCGGCAGGATGCGGAGAGGCGGATGTTTGATACGATGGAGAAGGCGGCGATGTTGGATTCTAAGGGTAATGTTCCGGTTGTGTTTCATTCTTCTGGTGTTGCGACTCCGGGTGCTGAGTTTAGGCCTGGTAAGAAAGAGTGGGGCGAGGAGGGAGAGATTATGCAGAGAGGTGCTATGATTAATAAGGAGACTGGGCAGGCGCAGGCGATTAAGCGGGAATATAAGTTTAGGCCTGAGGCTCCGGAATTGTTGGATAAGGGTGAGGTTGAAGGTGGTCCAAAGGGTGTTTTATTTAGTGCTGAGGGAACTATTGGTGCTGCGAATTTGGGGGACTGGGAAGAGAAATTGATGGGAGTTGCTCAGATGACTAAGCATGCGGAGGAGTTGATTGGTGCGGCGCCTATAAATTTGCCTGGGTATGTTAATGGTGTTATGCTTGGTGATAAAATTGTTGATTCTAAAACTGGTGAGGATCTTCCTATGTTTGATGCGGAGACTGGGCAAGAGGCATCTTTTAATCAGATAAGGAAGGCTGGGCTTTTTCTTGAGAATGCGGAGTTGTCTTTTAAGGGGGCGTTTCATCAGGCGTATAAGTATGGTGATGATGATCAGAAAAAGGAGTTGAAGAAGTTGTCGGAGGAATATGCTGAGAAGCTTGATGCTAGTTCGGAGATTGTTCCTGTTGGTCATAATAAGGCGGGGATTAGTATTTGGAGTCCTGTTAAGAGAAAGGAACTTCTTAATGAGTCGCTTGTTAAGTTGAGGCATTTGACTGATCCGCATTATGGTGGGAAGATTCCGGAGGTTTATCAGGAATCGAATGCGTTTGCTTTGGATAAGGCGGCGATTACTTTTGGAAATTTGGCGAAGAAGTCTTATGATGAGCTTGGTGGTGATAAGGCGCCGGTTTTGGCGATTGAGTCGTTTCATCCGGGTGCGGCATTGTCTAGTACTGATGATATGATTAAGTTGGTTGATAAGTCTAGGGAGAATTTTGCGAAGCAGTTGATTGATGAGAAGGGTTATAATAAGAAGCAGGCGAAGAATATTGCCGAGGAGAAAATTGGTGTGACGTGGGATGTTGGGCATATTAATATGATTAAGAAGTATGGGTTTACGGATAAGGATATTGAAGAGCAGACGAAGAAGATTGCGCCGATGGTTAAGCATGTTCATTTGACTGATAATTTTGGTTATGCAGATACGCATCTTGCGCCGGGAATGGGGAATGTCCCGATTAAGAAAATTATGGAACAGTTGGAGAAGACTGGTCGGCTTGATGAGATGAGGAAGATTACCGAGGCTGGTGCGTTTGTTCAACATTTTAAGCAATCGCCGCATCCGTTGACAATGGCTGCATTTGGTTCGCCGATTTATAGTATGACTGCAGGGCCTACTTGGAGTAATGCTATGGGTGTTCAGGGTGCTTATTCTGGTGGCTATGGGACGCTTAATCCGCAGACACATCATTCTTATTTTGGGGCTGGGTTTACAACGATGCCAGTTGAGCTTGGGGGGAATATGCCCGGTGGGCAAAGTAGATTTGGCGGAACGCCGATGTCGTAAAAGCTTTGCTTTTACGGATGGCTCGCAAAAATCTTTGATTTTTGGGATGGCTCTTGCCTTGCAAGGATGGCTCACGCGGTGGATGGCTCATGCTGGAGATGCTGGGGAGGGTTTTTGTGATTTGATTTTTTTGAGATATTAATAAGCTTTATAAGTTTAGTTTGATATTATTGATTATGGCAAAAGAGAAGTTTTCGTCTAATCCGATTTTTAATCTTGTAAGGGAAGAGTGGAGGCATTTGGGGCATAGGAGAAAATATTTTATTTTGACGATGTTTCTTTTTATTGTTGCTGGCGCGGTAACGCTTACGACTCCTTTAGTTATTGGAACTGTTTTTAATTCTATTCAGGAAGCTGTTTCCACTGTCGCTGATTTATGGAAATTGATAGCTTTAATCTCTTTACTTTTAGTAATTAAAATTGTTTCTTGGATTTTTCATGGTACTGCTCGATATATTGAGACTAGAAATGGATTTTTTGTGAATAGGAATTATACCAATTCTAAAATTAAAAAAGTTTTGGAGCTTCCTGTGAAATGGCACAAAGATCATCATTCTGGAGATACTATTGATAAAATTAATAATGCGGCTGGAGGTATTTCTACTTTTTCTTCATTTACAACTTACCAGTTAATATCAAGTACTGTTTATATTTTTGGATCTTTATTGATTTTGTTTTTTATTGATTTTAAGATTGCCTTATTTGCTTTGCTGTATTCTTGTCTTGTCTTGTTTGTTATGTTTAAGATGGATAAAAAACTTGTTACTTATTATAAGAAATTAAACAAGATGAAAAATTGGGTTGCTGCGGGAGTCCATGATTACATTAGTAATATTATTACAGTTGTAACTTTGCGGCTGAAAAAAACTGTTCGTGATGAAATTGATTCTCGATTAATGAAGCGTGAAGAATTGTCTAAAAAAACTTCTATTTTGAATGAAGCTAAATGGGCGTTTGCGAGTCTTTCTATAACATTTATGATTGTTATTGCTTTGAGTTTTAAGGCGTATAGTAGTTTTTATGCTGGAGAGGTTATTATGGTTGGAACTCTTTATATTTTGTATGGATATTTGCAAAGGGTTGGGGAGACATTTTTTCATTTCGCTAGTATTTATGGAGAAATTTCTAAACATAATGCTAGTTTGATTAATGCTAAATCTATTGATGAGGCCTTTGACGATGTTAAGGAAGAGGTTTTGAAGGATTTGCCGAAGGGTTGGAAGAGTGTTGAGTTTAAGGATGTGAATTTTTCTTATAATGATGATGGTGATACGAAGCATGTTGATAGTGTTGATTTTCGGTTTAAGCGGGGCGAGAAGATTGCTCTTGTTGGTGAGTCGGGTTCTGGGAAGAGTACGATGTTGACTTTGCTTAGGGGGCTTTATTCGCCGGATGGTGGACATGTTTATTGTGATGGCAAGGAGCTTGATTATGGGTTTGTTCGACTTAAGAAGCATATTACTTTGATTCCGCAGGATCCTGAGATTTTTAATGATACGGTGAAGAACAATATTACGATGGGGATTCGAACACGGAAAGATGATTTACTTGAGTCGATTGATATGGCTAGGTTGAAAAAAGTTGTGGCGAAGTTAGATAAGGGTTTGGATACTAATGTTATGGAGAAAGGTGTTTCTTTATCTGGTGGTGAGAAGCAGAGGTTGTCTTTGGCGAGGGGATTGTTGGCGGCGAAGAAGAGTGATATTGTTTTGCTTGATGAACCGACGTCTAGTGTTGACAGTGAGAATGAAATGAAGATTCATGATAATGTTTTTTCGAAGTTTAAGGAGAAGACGATTATTTCGTCGATTCATAGATTACACTTGTTGAATAAGTTTGATTATATTTATCTTTTTGAGAAAGGGAAGATTGTTGCACAGGGGACGCTTTCTGAGATTAGGAAGAATTCTAAGTTTGATAGGGTTTGGAGAAAGTATGGATTGAAGAAAGAGATGTAGTATCTTCGAGGAGATACTGGATGGCTCTTGCTTTGCAAGGATGGCTCACGCGGTGGATGGCTCATACTGGAGATGCTGGGGAAGGGTCTGCTTCGCGGAGGATTCTTTTGAAAAAGGATGACTCTTGCTTTGCAAGGATGGCTCACGCGGTGGATGGCTCATACTGGAGATGCTGGGGAAGGGTTTTTATATTTCGAGTTTATTATTTTTTTATGTGGAAGTACGATAATCTGGATTTGTATATTAAGGCTCGGAAGTTGATTAAGGATTTGTATAGGTTGGTTGGGAAGTTTCCTAGGGATGAGATGTTTGGTTTGATTTCGCAGATTAAGAGGGCGGTTACGAGTATTACTATTAATATTGTTGAGGGTTCTGGGAAGAGGACTAGTCGTGAATATATTTCGTATTTGAATCATTCTGTTGGGAGTGTTAGAGAAGTTGGTGAGGAATTGTCTATTGCTTATGATTTGGGTTTTATTAGTGAGGAGGAGATGAATGAGTATGTTGCTGAGACTCGGAGGATTGATAGGATGTTGGGGAAGTATATTGAATATGTTCGGAGAAAGGATGTGAAATGATGGCTCGCAAAAATCTTTGATTTTTGGGATGGCTTATATTATGTAATAAATTAATCCCAATCTTTATAAAATAGAATTACTATTAATTGGTACAAAAGATGGTTCATAGAACTATCATGCTTTCATTTATGGAAGCGAAATGAAAAAAGATGGTGAAGAAAGTTGTTGAAGGGAAGGGTTCTGCGAAGCGTATAACTAAGGCTATGACAGGTAGGACTAAATCCCACCAATCATCTGCCCGAGGACGAATGAAAGAGGTATCTCCGACTTTGTCGATTGCGGGGGAGCGTGATATTGCTGCGGATTTTGCAAATAAGGTTTATGAGAAATTTGATCAGATGATTAAGTCGATTGTTTTGTTTGGGTCTTCGGCGAAGCAGACTGCGACCGCGGATTCCGATATTGATATTATTGTTATTATTGATGATGTTTCGGTGAAATGGGATTCTGAGTTGATTGCTTGGTATCGTGAAGAGTTAGGGAAGCTCATTAAGATTAATCCTTATGCGAAGGCGTTGCATATTAATACTGTGAAGTTGACGAGTTGGTGGGATGATATGATGAAAGGGGACCCTGTTGTTCTTAATGTTTTGAGGTATGGTGATGCTTTGATTGATTTTGGTGGTTTCTTTAATCCGTTGAGGGTTTTGTTGAAAGAAGGGAAGATTCGGTCTACGCCTGAGTCGATTTATACTTTGTTGCAGAGGGCACCTGGGCATTTGACGAGGGCTAAGCAGTCTATGCTTGCTGTTGTTGACGGGCTTTATTGGACGATGGTTGATTCTGCACATGCGGCTTTGATTGCTGCGGATGTGCAGCCTTCTTCACCTGAGAATATTCCTGATGTTTTGATTGAGACTTTTGTTAAGAAGAAGAGGTTAAATAAAAAGTATGTTAGTTATTATGCAGAGATTCATGCTGTTGCTAAAGAGATTGTTCATGGGAGCTTGACTCATGTTAGGGGAAAAGATTTGGATGATTGGTTTCAGAAGGCGGATTTATTTCTTGGTGAAATGGCGGGATTGGTCGATAGGCTTATAGATGAGAAGAAATTTTGATTTCTAGCGTTTATTTCTTGGTAAAATTCTCCTATCCCTCGTACGTGTCGTCGAATTTTACACTGCGAAATAAACTGCTATAAATCAAAATTGTTGTTAATTGTTTTTAGAAATTTAAGAAATAAAAAATTATTTGAAGTGTGTTGGGTCTCTGATTGCTGTGTAAGTACTTGATATTCCATCTAGATATTTGTTTTTTTCAGTTGTATTGGCTATAGCATTTATTGCTTTTTCCTCGAAATTTGCTGCACCAGGAAGATTTACAGTACCTGCTGTATTCATTACTCCAGCCTCTATCATTTTATGAGTTCTTGTTCTTTGCACTATACCTTGCATTGCACCTGTTAATTCGTCGATTGAGGCTTTAGCTACAGCTTCTTGATAAAGTGCTTGTCCAGGGGCTAAATCATTAACCATTCTCTTGGTTGCGTTTCCACCTGCAAGAACTACTTCTCTTGCTGTTTGATAAGCATTATCTCCTATTAGGGCTTCTGCTAGTCTGAGTACATATTCTTGATTTGTTTTTTTAAGAACACCTGCTATGTCTCCTGCTACTCCAGTTCTCGCATTCGCTATATGTGTGTTCTGGTGAGCTACAGCTGTACCTGTGGTTTCGTTTAGAAGATTGTCAGGATTTTGAGTGTAGATGTCCACTATAGATCCTGCTACTAATTCTCCATGAATTGGTTTAGCGTAAAATTCACCCCAGAACTCTACACCGTTTTTACCACCTATAGCTCTAGCTTTCTTGATGATTTGGGCGTTTGTAACTTCTGTTGCAATAGTATTTAATGTTGCTTGTGTTACCATAATAAGAACAGTCATTTAGAGTTTATAAGTCTTTCTATTTGTTGTATCTTTGCAGGAGTAACAGTTAATTGAAGATATCTTCTTTTCTTGGCTTCGTATCTTCTGTTGGAGATTCTTCAGGTTTTTCTAATTCCTTGTTGTGTCTTTCTATTGGTTCTTTGTTTAGATCTAAAGGATTCTTCAGATTTTCTTCTTTATGTTCGTCTATGATTTCTATGTCGTTTTCAGGCTTGTCTGTTTTATGTTCTCTTTCTTTGAGTTCTTCTTCTATTGATTCCTTGTTATCTATTGGTTCAACTTTTGATTTTTGTTCTGTTTCTTTCATTTTATTATTACCTCCTTTTGGGACTTCTTCTCCCGTCTCCAGTTTATGTACTAACTCTGATATTTCTTTTGCTACATCTGCATTTACCGAGATTGAATCGATGCCGCATTTTACTAGGAATTTTACCATTTCCTTTTTGGAGCCTGCTTGTCCGCAGATTGATGTTTCTACGCCTTGTGCTTTGCATTCACGGATTACTCTTGAGATTTGTTTTAGGACTGCCCAGTTCATTTCGTCGTAGATGTTTTGGACTTCTTCGTTTCCTCGGTCGATTGCTAGTGTATATTGTGTTAGGTCGTTTGTTCCGAATGATATGAAGTCGATTCCTTCTTTTAGGATGTCTTTGATTAGGATTGCTGCGGCAGGTGTTTCGACCATTACTCCGAATTGGACGTTGTCTATTTTTAGTTCGTCGAAAATTGCTCGTGCTTGTTTTACTTCTTCGATTGAAATTATTTGTGGAAACATTACTCCGAATTTGTGTCCTTTGTCTGCTAGTTCTTTGCATGCCATTAGTTCGGCTTTGAATATGCCTGGGTGCTTTAGTGAGAATCGGATTCCGTGGTCGCCTAGCATTGGGTTCTTTTCGATTTCTTTTGGTGCGCCTTCTAGGTTTGCGTATTCATCGCTTCTGATGTCTGATGATCTTATCCAGATTGGTTTATTCCGGAATGTGTCTGCTATTTTACCCAAGCCTTCTTTTAACATTTTTTTGTAATCGTCTAGCTTATCTTCTTTTTCGTAAGCGATTGGGTGTTTGCCTGCTGTTGCGATTAGTCCTTCTAGTCGTATTAGTCCGACTCCGTCAGCTTTTGTTTTTGCTGCTCGTTCTGCGAATTGAGGCAGGTCTACTAGAACTTTGATTTTTGTTTTTGTATCGATTACTGGTAGAATTTCTACTGATTTGTTTTCGGCTTTTCCTTGGAATACTTTTCCGTGGAATCCGTCTATTGTTATTTCGTCTCCGTCTTTTAGGATTTCTAGTGCGTTTTGTGCTCCGACAATTGCAGGGATTCCCATTTCACGTGAGACTATTGCTGCGTGTGCTGTTACTCCGCCTTCTGATGTTAGGATTGCTGCGGCTTTTTGCATTGTGACAACCATATCTGGGTTTGTCATTGTTGTTACTAAAATGTCGCCTTGTTTTATTTTTCCTAGGTCTTCCATTGAATGGATTATTTTTACTATACCTGAGGCGACACCTGGGGAAGCTGCCATACCTTCTGTTATTAATTGTCCGTCAATTTCTGCTTCTTCTTGTGTGTTTTCTTTTAGTGTTGTGATTGGTCTTGTTTGTAAGATATATATGTCTTCGTTTTCGATTGCGAATTCAATGTCTTGTGGTTTTTCGTAGTGTTCTTCTAGTTTGATTGCGTAATCTGCTAGTTGTTTTATTTCGTAAGTTTTTAGGACTCGTTCGTTGGATTTTTCTGGAGTTAATGAAATTGTTTTTGTAAGTCCCGCTGCAGTTCTTACGATTGCTAGTTTTTTGTCTGCGATTTCTTCTTTTACGATTTCTAATTCTGTTGTTAATACATATTGATCGGGTTTGATTTTTCCTGAGACGATTCCTTCGCCTTGTCCGAATACGGCTTCGATCATTATTTCATTGTTGTTTTTTACTGGGTTTTTTGAGAACATTACACCTGATTTGTCGGAGTTTATCATTTTTTGGACGATTGCTGAGATGCCGACTAGGTCTTCGAAACCTTTTTTCTTTCGGTAGTAGAATGATCTTGCAGTGAAGATTGATGCGAAGCAGCGTTTGACTTTATCGATTAGTTCTGGGTTTCCTTTTACATTGATGAAGGTGTCTTGTTGTCCTGCGAAAGATGCGTCGCCGAGGTCTTCTGCTGTCGCTGAGGATCTTACTGATACAAAGATTGGTTCTCGTGCTGATTTTAAGATTGCTAGTGCGCCTGGTGAGGCTTGCATTCCTGCTAGGTCGATGTTGAAATGGTCGTATGCTTCGAGGATTTCTTTTTGTAATGCTTCTGGCATTTCTGATGCGATTATCATTTCGCGGATTTCTTTTGTTTTTTCTGTTAGCTGGTCTGTGTTGTCGACATCGATTGTGTGCATGATATCTTTGATTTTTTGTTCGAGTTTTGTTTCCTTTAGGAAGTAGAAGAATGCGTCGGTTGTTACACAGAATGCTTGGGGTACTGGGAATTTTGAGTTCCACATTTCGCCGAGGTTTGCGCCTTTGCCGCCGACTAGTTGTATGTCTTTAGAGGAAAGGTCTGAAAGCCATTTAATGTAGTTATCACCCATGCTTCTCAATAACATTTATTCTATATAAATGTTATTGAGAAGAGTGTAATGGTGTAATAGTATATTGGTGTAATGGTGGGCTTCGCCCGAGTTTGTTGGGGTTGTTATTGTGTTGTGGAATATGTTGTTTTGGGAAATAAAAAAGGTGTTTGTAAGTGTGTAGTGTAATATAGTATATTGGAGTATATAGGTTTAGGGAAATAAAAAATGCGAAATAAAAAAGGGATTTTAAGAAATAAAAAAGAACCGCCAACAATTTGTGTTGCGGACGGTTCTTTAGTGGTAGATATTATTTGCCGGTAACTAATACGTTTTGGATGGTTGCGAGAGGAATTTCTTTCCTTTTTGGTTTTTTAGAGCTAAAGCCGGCAGCTTCTACGGCGGTGGTTATGATGTTTTCATCTGTCTGCGCGGTTTGTTCTGAGAAACCTGCTCCGCCTAAGATGTTGCCTTCCCCATCTACAATCGGGCACCCGCCGGCGAATGGTACGAACTCGTTAGGATCGATGCCAAGCAGAGTTAATGTTACTTCGCCGGTCTCAATTTTTTCGCCGGTTGCTCCCGTTCTGTCTCCGGTGTGTGCGCTCTGGCGTGCTTTCAGAAGAGAGATCTGCCCTGTCATTGGTATGGCTTTCCCGTGCATCTCTGAAGCCAAGATGTGTCCGTTTCGATCAACAATTGTTGCGGTTCCAGTTAACTTTAAATGTTTTAAGATCTCTTCTATCTTTTGCATAATATCCATTGTTTCCGAACCGTTGAGAGTGCTGTCAATTTCTTTCTTTGCCATGATTTTCTTTGCTCCTTAAAATAAATGTGATTAATATAAAACTCGACTCAACGTAGAGTGCGAGGGCGTGTCCCAACGATAATTTTGCTGGACTTATTTGTGTTACCAGGTTGTTTCGAGTAGGATGGGGTCTGCGCTGCCGATAAGACCTTGGCCTGTTCCGTCGTCTGATATTTTTAATACTTTGAAGTCGAGTTTTGGACCGGGTACTACTAAAATTTATTTACTCATTTGTTTTATCTACATTTTTTTTGAATAATGTTGTTCCGGTTTAAATGGTTGAATTGGGTGTTATTATGTACTGTCAATAACTTGTCAGGTTATGTAGTTGTTGAAACAACAGTCGACCTAGTGGTGATACCTAGGTTGACTGGTACTGCTGTTATGTTTTAATGATAATGCGAAGCAGGTAGCGGCTAGTCGGTTTCAATCTTTCCGGTTGCGAGCTTTTCGGGAAGCTCGAGAGTCTTGGCCGGCTCGATTTCGCTTTGTTTTTCGAATACCTCGAGGATTTCTTCGGTTCGAGTTTTTAGCTTGGGAAGATGGTTGTTGTCATCTTCGATTTTTCCGGTCGCTTTTTCAATTAGCTCATTTATCGCTGAGAAGAAAAGCCTTATTCTCCTTTGCATTTTCTGGAGCGCCGAGCATATCCGTGATTTCGTAGATCAATTTTCTAACTTCCAACCCACTCTTTCTCAAGATGAACTTTGTTTCGGGGCTGTTTATCATCTTTGAGTAAACATCTATTAGCGCATCGGCTAATTCTTGAGAAATTTTTCCAACGAGGACGGCCTTTGCAGTTCCGAATTTACGTGATACATATCCAGTGTTTTCCATGAGTTTCTCCTTTAGCCCTAGGGGCATTTAACAATGATACCGATTAATTGACTTTGTGGTTTTTATTTACATTAATTTATTAGTCTTTTCACCATAATTTTCTCCTAAGTATAAGATTTTAGATGCATGGGTAATTTGTTGTTAATTGTTTAGTTCCTTTCTTGTTTTAATGCGGTTCCTGTTGATCGAAAGATGATTTTTGCTAGTTTTCTAATGAATGTAGTGACTAGCACCTTTTTGCAATCCCTTGTATCGTTTTTTTTATTCCGTTTCAACATAATGTTTCTCCTAGGATAAAAATAATTGATGCGTTTGGAGGGGGATTGTATTGTTACTGCTTGTTGTCCTTTCTTTAGTTTAATGTTGTTTTAGTTATTATTTAGTTGTTCGAGGATATCTACGTATTCTGCGTTCACTTCCATCATTGCGTTGAGGGGGTTTATTTTTACTATTTTTTTATTTAGGATTATGAGAGCTTTTCCGAGTGTGTAGTACATTCTGATGAAGCCGTTGCTGTCGGTGTGTATGTATTGGTCGTGTGTGCTTGTGCCGATGTTTCCGCTTCTGTCGCTATCTATGAAGAAGATTAGCTCTTTTGTTGTGGGGAATTGTAGTTCGAGGATGTTTACTCTGGTGTTTTCGTAGTTTTCTGTGAAGATTGCGATGTATCCCTTGTAGAGGCCTTTTGTCAGAAGTTGATTTTCTTCTGGCATTTCTAGTGCGATTGTTGCTTCTTTTGGGGTGACTGTGGATGTTGGTTTTTCTTCTACTATCTTAGGTCCCATATCTTTGATGATGGGTGCTTTTTCGACTGGCTGTGATTCTTCGATGCTTTTTTCGGCCGGTACGCAACCAAATAATGATGTTGCGATTAGTAGGGATATGATTAATTTTTTCATGGCGTTTTCCTTAACTAAATGTTATTAATTTATCTGACTTGAAACCGAGGCGTGGGATTCGAACCCGTACGAATTGCTCCTACTTCAGCAGTGCCTTGGTGTTGTTGACGTCTAGAAACCTAGAAGCCATCCTACGATTAAACAACTGAGAACTCCATAAAAGTGTTCCATAATGCATCCTTTCAAAATTAAATGGGTTTCCGTTGTGATTTATAATTTCGTTTTTCATTTCGTTTTTCCTTAAACTATGGACGTCACCTTAAAATCAAGATGACGTCCGGATTAATGTTATCTATTTATTTTTTACCCGAATCATTTTTTGGTTTTCGGGGTTTTCTTTTCTTTGCTTTCTTTACTGCTTTGATTTTCTGCTTTTCCTTCTTCCTTACTGCTTCCTTCTTCTTCACTTCCCTCTTCTTCACTCTTTTTTTGTCATACGGCCTCCTTGAATAAAAGTAATATAACATTTTGTAAACGAAGTTGTTTTGAACTTAGCCTTAATATTAAGCTAATTCATTCCTGCTAATCATTTGCGCCGGCTTGTTCCTACACCTCTTTTTCCTGTTTGGCGAGTTCCGGCTGTTGTTTTCCTTCTACCTGTTTTTGATTTATTATCGGCATTATTATTTTTAGCCATGTTTACTCCTGTGCTAAACTGAATTAATAATATGGTCTACCTGACGCAGGGGTTCAAGTAGACCGTTTGTAATGACGTTGTGGAGTTATGGTGGTTTTTTCAAGACCTTTTCCTTCCGTTTAAGAGTTATATTTTACTGTTAGAGTTTCACCCTCTAAGGTCAAACTTTACCTTTTTGTTCCGAAGTCAGTACTGCGACGTTCGTTTTTTTACATATTCTTATGATCATACTTATTCAATCCTTTGTAAAAATTCTTTCCTATTTGTTTCGTCTTGTCATTTTTGCTTCTTCTATGGTGGTTTTTTTAAATTTCTTTGCCTTTCTTTCTAAATAACATATTAGTTCGGTTTATAGTAAGTGGCTCGGTGGAACTCTTTACTATGAATCGAAAACTCCTAGGTTTTGTTAGGACCTAGGAGTTTGATTCGTGCTAAGTGTTAGCGCTTAGCGGCTTGGGTTTTTGGTTTGTCAATGGCGACCTTTTCACCCCTTGGTCCGGCAAGACATATTTTGCCTTTGCCCATTTCATTTTCGAATTCGGGTACTATTAGGAAGTTCCCGGTTACGATTCTTCCGCTTCTTAGCTTGTACGGCCCTTGGACGATTTCTTTACTTTTTGTCCATTTGGCTATTTGCTCCTTTGAGCAGATATAGCCGTTGACGACACAGCTCCAGTCGGTTTCGCCGCTGAGGGTTGTGCGCTCTTTCAGGCTAGCCTCTTTCATTTTCTGGACTTCTTCTGGAGAGACGTCTCTAAGTGTTGTGCTTTCGTCCTGGTTGGGCTGAGGTGCTGTACAGCCGGTGATGTAAATTGCGATTAATGCGATTGTGAGTAATGTGATTAACTTTTTCATTTTTGATCCCTTCATAATTTGTACTAATGAATTGAATATACTAGTAGTATACTAGTATTTGCTGACAAACTATATTGATAGCCTGCCCTGATGATCCCTTTCATTTTTCTTCTTCTGAATGAGGTTGACCGAAAGACTTCTGGACCTATGGAAGCGTCCAGAAGTCTTTCTTGCTGACTGGCTGTTAGAAGCCGTATACCATTCTGAGATCTTCGTTAGTTGGCATACTTGGATAATACTCGCCGCGTGGACCGATGTAGTTTGGTCCGGATTTATGCAGCCTTACCGGTTTCTTGGAGCCGTTGGAATTTGTGATCCAGACGTCAACAGAGTTGTTTTCGGCGCGCATTCTGGCGAGTTCGGCATTGGTTGCTTGTCTTGCCTTTGCTTTATCGGATTCGTTTCCTACGATGTATCCTGCGCCACCGCCGATTAGTGCTCCTGTAAGTAGGTCTCCTGAATCGCCGCCGGTTAATGCACCTACTCCGACTCCGAGAGCTGCTCCTAAGAGACCTGTGTTTCCTGCGTCACTTTCGCATCCTGTTGTACTTAGTAAGATGCCCGACATTAGACAAATTGTTATTACAATTCGCTTCATTCTTGCTGCCCTGCCTTTCTTAAAAGAGGTTAATTAATGTTTAAATTATTTTTTTTACTCTTGTCCAACCGACTAGAGAGATTCCGATTCCTCCAAGAAGCATTGCACTAGGGACTGGTACTTGTGGTGTTGGTATATATGCTAGTTGGTCTTGCCCGAATATAGTTTCTCCATTGGGTCCCATGTAAGATAGATGTATTTGGATTACTTCGCTAGGATAGAGATCGGGGTTTAGTTCTATTTTTTCATTTGCAATATTTATAACACTCGCAATAAGATCGCTACTCGGCAGAATATTGTCTTTATGGAGGGTCCAGCATGCCAATTGAATGGTGTCGTTTACAAATGGGCTTGCTTGATATTGAGGGTCGAGTGAATCGAAATACTTTAGTAGATTTGCTATTAGCCTCTCTTTTGGATCGGCGGGGTCTAACATTGTGATGGTTATGTCATATGGCTGATTTAATTTGACTGGTATTTTCGGTTGGCTGCAGAATGTTGTATAATTTCCTGGGCCATTGCCATTGTCAAAATCAATCTTCGCATCGTATCCACCGCTATATGTTTCAGGAATTTGAGATAGAATTTCAATGGTTGGATTTGTTCCTATAAATAGTGTCGGGGTTGCGATTGTAACAGAACACATACAAATGAATACACAAGTTGCTACAATTATTTTTTTCATTTTTAATCTTTCTTTGTAATAAAGTGCTTCTAAATGTTAGTTATTGGCAACGTACCAATAACTCTTTTCATCTTCCTAACTAACTCTTATTTGTTATTTGTCTGCTTATCTCCTAAATTATTTGTTGTTTCTGTTCGTGAGGTTCTTTATTTTTGAGAATATTCTTTCAGTGATATTGAGACCTCTGAAAATAATTATGAGTACGAATATTATGTAAATTGCGTTCTCGATTTTCTCTCCGATAGATGTTGTGTTTGCTAAGATGTTGATCATCTAATTACTTTCTTTAAAAATTGTTTTAGTTTTAGTTTGTTGCGATTTTGAATATCACTAGACCTATTAGTATTACTATTAGTTTTGCTATTCTTGGTGTGCTGTATGGCATTCTAACTTCCTTGTTATTGGTTTTCTGTTTCAGGTTTTGGTCTTCTTATTCCGAGTTCGTCGCATCTTCTGAGGATCATTGCCTCTATTTCTAATTTTTCTTTTTCATCATACACGGTTGATTCCTTTCTTTCTTCTTGTTTTTGTTTACGGTTATTTATTTTGAATGGCCTTGTTATTGACCATATTGTTTTCATCTTTTCCAAAAGAAGCTCTGTCCGGTTTTTTGAACAGAGCTTCTTGATGGTGTTTTCATAACGACCTCCTAATAGGTTGCTGGGCTTGTGTGGTTGTCTTTGCCAAGGAATGCGGTTATTCCCATTGGGATCATGAAGGCCATGCTCCATATCACTTTCCATTGGGTTCCGATTTCGCTGGTGAACATCCAGTTGAGCCATATGAGGAGGCCGATTAGTGTTCCGATTCCCACTAGAAAAGCGGAGCCGCTCCACGAGAAGAGGATGTTGTAAAGAGAGACTACGATGCCTGCTATGAAAATTATGTAGGCATAACTGAAGTAATCTTTCAATGGATCTTCTTCGGTGGTTTCTTCGGTTGTTGCTTGTTCGACTGCTGCTTCTTTTGGGGTTTCGTCTGACTTTTCTGAGAAGTGTTCTTTGATTCCTTCCATTGGTGTCTTTAAGCTGTGGTAGGATTTTTGTACTGTCTCAGAAATTTTCTTCGGATGGTCTGTCTTGCATAGTATGTCTATTGCATTAAGGCCGTACGTGAAAAGGGTCGGCATTGTGTGGAATAGTATTACCATTATTATAATCCGGA
>Ga0233410_10000272_pt1 | contig 17964 bp, 15 predicted proteins | sample Na_anoxic_1_MG_FD_179869 | JGI IMG/M metagenome (GOLD analysis project Ga0233410, IMG submission 179869) | Seawater microbial communities from Saanich Inlet, British Columbia, Canada - Na_anoxic_1_MG | ecosystem: Environmental > Aquatic > Marine > Inlet | place: Canada: British Columbia...
CCACGGTCCATCTCTCGGAGGCGGTGGTATTTTGGTTTCATTGCTTTTGTGGTAAAAAACAACGTTACGAATGATCTGCCGCCTCCGTCTAACAATTATTCCCTAGCATATTGAATCCGCCAAGAACTACTCAAACAGCATCCTCATAAAAAATAGCAGCACTTACACTATAAAGGCTCTAACCTCATCCGCAGTTAGAGCCTTTAGGAACAACCTGTTCGATTAAAGAGGTCTATGCCTACATGCGCTCAGGCACTTGGATGCCGAGAAGCCCAAGACCTTGCTGAAGCACACGTCCAGTGAGCTCACAAAGGACCAAGCGAGACTTGCGCACATCACCTTCGCTCTTAAGAACTGGGCAGGCTTCGAAGAAGCTGTGGAAGGCTTTCGCTAGTTCGAGTAAATAGTTAGAAAGGATATTCGGCTTGTGCCCATCAAGCACAGTCGGCAGAATCTCGCCAAATTTGGAGAGTGTTCTAGCTAGATTGATTTCTCCTTCGTCTGTGATTTTTAGCCCATCTGCATCCAGAGCAACTTCCTCTTCTAACTTACGGAAAATAGCACGCACCCGCACATAACTGTACTGAAGGTAAGGAGCTGTATCACCCTGCAGAGCAACCATTTTGTCTAGATCAAAAATGTAATCAGAGGAACGATGGTGGCTAAGCTCAGTGAACTTCACCGAACCAATACCAATCATCTTAGCTAGCTCTTCCTTCTCTAACTCAGGCAGATCGCCGCTCTTCTCTTCTAAAACTGCCCGAGCTGATTTCACCGCATCATCTAGCACATCGGCTAGCTGAGGGAGGTCTCCATCACGCGTCTTGAGCGGTTTGCCATCTTTTCCGAGAATCGTTCCGAAAGAAATGTGCTCAAGCTCAGCATTGCAGCCACGGCGCATTGATACGTCGAATAGTTGTTGGAAGTGCAGACTCTGACGCGCGTCAACCACGTACCAGATTTTTTCCGCATTCCATTGCTTGAGTCGGTAATCCACTGTGGCGACATCTGTCGTAGCGTAATTGAATGCGCCATCTCCCTTGCGCACGATCATGGGGAAGTCAGACCATTCGCCATCGCGCTTTTCCTTGAAGGGGTCTTGCTTTGGCGGGAGTTCTTCTCCTGAGAAAACACAAAGGGCTCCACCGCTCTCGCGGGCTAGACCTTCAGCTTCGAGCGCTTTCACCAAGGGTGCCAACTCGCTGTTGTAGTAGCTCTCACCTAACCAATGATCAAAACTAACATCTAATCGGTCGTAAATTTTATTCAGCCCGACTTTGGAAACCTCAACGCACTTTTCCCAGATGGCATAGTTCTCAGCATCACCAGACTGTAGCTTTACTAGCTCGTCACGGCACTCATCTTTGATTGATTCATCTTCTTTGCAGAGCAAGTTGACGGCTCGGTAGAGCCGGAGCAATTCCTGAAGTGGATCAGCCTCAATCGCAACTGAGTCGACCAAGTTCTTCCAGCCATAAATGACCATGCCGAACTGGGTTCCCCAGTCACCAATGTGATTATCGGTCGTCACATTGTGACCGAGAAATCGAGATATACGAGAAAGTGAGTCACCTATAATCGTCGAACGAATATGCCCAACATGCATTGGTTTCGCCACATTTGGCGCGGAAAAATCAACAATAATATTCTGCGGCTCAGCCACACACCCTACACCGAGACGCGGGTCATTGATCAATTGGCCAACTTTCTGGCTCCACGCTTCTGGCTTGATACGGAAATTGATAAACCCAGGTCCAGCGATCTCCAACTCAGCGAGGTCATCGACCTCCAAAGCGTCCACCACCTGAGTAGCCAGCTCACGCGGATTCATCCTCAGACGCTTGGCCAATGCCATTGCCGTGTTCGCTTGGTAGTCGCCATGGCGCACGTCAGCCGCGGCGAAAATCTTGACAGGAAAGCCCGCTGGCACTTCGATTCCAGCCGTAGCCAATGCCGTGAGCAAACGCGATTCTAATATTTCCAAAAATGTGTTCATAAACAAAAAGTAAAAAAGCGACAGCCTCAGCTATCGCTATAATGAAAGTGAGTGTTTGATACGGTTAGCGTTCGCAATGGGTGCGCGACGGGCGGGAACCTAGAATATCGATCACCTCTTCGCGCGTTTCAGCACTGGCCAATTGCTGGCGCACTTCACAGTTATTAAAGAGTTTAGCTATCGCAGCCAGAGTCTGCAGGTGCATGTGGTAATCCTTTTTAGGAACGACGAACAATAAGACGAAATTGACCGGCGCATTGTCGAGCGCTTCAAAATCGATTCCCATCTTGGAACGACCGAACACAGCGACCACGTGGTCCAGTTTTTCAGAAAATGCGTGTGGAATTGCCACACCACTGCCGATACCAGTACTAATCTGGTCTTCGCGTGTGTGCAGGGCTTCGAGAACGTCATCTTTGCTCTCGCCCTTGAGAAATTCATGACGGTCTAGATACTCTACTAGTTCTACAATTGCTGGCCAGTGTTCCTCGGCTTTCATGTCGAGGATCACTTGCTCATTAGTCAATAAACTCGCTAATTTCATAATGGGTAATATGCCTCGACAACTGCCACAGCTAGTATGCCAAGTGGCGAGGCGTGCTGTGGAGTATAAAGATTTCTTTGACAAATCAAGTTCTTTCCTCGCAACTGCTCAATGACAGAACTCATTACCATAGAATCACTGCGCTTGGTAAGAGCCTCACAACTCCATTTTTAGCGCGTCTTGCATACTTTTCCTACTCAGATTTTTCATACGTAGATTGACAATCTAGAGAGCTATCGCCTACCAATAGACATGTCCACGGCACTTCCACCTAGACCCCGTCATATTTCGCAGACAAAAGCGCATATTTGCATCGTTGCTTCCGTCTATAATTCCGAATTTACAGATGCCTTGGTTGAGAATGCCACTGATGAGCTCAACAACATCCTCCCTCAAGCGACCATCAGCGTGGCTCGCGTCCCAGGCGCCTTTGAAATTCCTGTTGCCAGCGCTGCGCTACTCCACTCTGAAGACACACCAGTCGTGCTCATTGCTCTAGGTCTCATCATCCGAGGCAAGACCCAACACGGCGATCTTGTGGCTGAATCTGTCACCAACAGCCTCCAACAATTGGCCTGCGAAACAAAAATCCCAGTGATTCATGAAGTTCTTCTTGTAGATGACGAGAAGCAAGCGTACGCACGATGCATCGGGTCTCAACTCAACCGCGGTCGCGAAGCTGCACGCTCAGCGCACACGATGATTGAATTATTCTCCGAACTTGGCCTTCACCAAGATAACAAAAAGAAATCAACACGATCTTATCCCAGTAATGCATAGTAGACGCGCCATCCGAGAATCAGCCATCCAGTTCCTTTATTGTTCAGATTTAGAAGGCGGTGCCGCTGCCGAAAACCTTTCTGACACATTCTGGGAGCTTGCTCTGGAATCTGACAGCAACAAGCTGATCAAAGCTTCAGCCAAGGCCCTTTTACACCTTAACCAAGGCCGTGAAACTCGCCACATTAAGCTAGTCGACCGCAGCAAAGAGACTCTCGCCACCATCAGTGCTGATCCGGATGCGGAGAAACTCAAGACTGCATTCAATGAAATACTCAAGCTTGAAAGTAAATGGCAAGCAAACATCGATCGCGTCCAACGCCTCTACAATCCAGGTGTCGAAACTCCGGATTCCGAGCTCAATTCTGCAATCAAAGACATTTTCACACTCAACACGCAACTCACTGAGTCACGCAAACGCTGGGAGTTACAACTTCAGGATTTCCCCTTCGTCAATAAGCGCCTCGATGCCATTAAGTCAGTGATCACCGGCCTGCAAAGAGTCTCCGATCGCATTGTGATGGTTCAGAAGCCTTCAGACTTTGCCGATCATCCAGACATTAAACACATCCATGATACTGCTGAAAAAATGCAAGGCTTCCGCAAAGAGGTAGATGCTCTGGCACGTACGATTCTTAATAAAAAACCTGAGCTCGATGAAACCATCGAATCCGTCGTTGAGAACTATAAACCTGAGCGAATTGATCCAGTTGACCGCGCCATCCTCCGTCTAGGCACCTACGAGATTCTTCTCAAAGAAGAAATCCCAGTACCGGTCACGATCAATGAATGCATCGAGATTTCTCGTCGTTTCGGCTCCAATGAGTCATCACGCTTCATCAATGGTGTGCTCGATAAGATAGCTAAACGCGACTAGAAACAACCGCCACACATTCTTTTAAAAGCCCGTTCGCCATGTCTTAGGCGGTGGGCTTTTCTGCTTTTACAAGGGCATTTAAAATAGGCTGATTCTGTCATAGAATACTCATATTGTGACCGACTCACGGACTCAGTAATCAACAGTAATAGCGCTATTTGTGCAATCATCGATAAAAAGTGAGCAATCATCGATAAAGATTTCCTTGATGGATGGTATAAGATCTGACGATGATGACGCCGTCTCCTAAATCGATCAGGAAACATACTTTTCTAGCAACAAGCTCATGAGCAAATCTCCACGCATAATTCACCTAGACCGCATTCCAACCCAGCAGGCACTCATCCTACCTGGTAGACTTGACCACAGCGAGATGCTGGAGCTAGAGAAGCAACTGAACGGGCGCAAAATAATTTGGATTTGTGAAGAAAACGTGAACCTTTCAAAGGCAACAGAAAGTTACCTTAATAAGCGTGAAGCCATTGCCTTTAGCGCTTTGGACACCGACCTAAAAAACGTGGGGACTAAACTTGCTGCTGACTTGGGCGATAATGGAGTTGCCATTTTCCTCCCCGGCAAGGTGTCGTGCCTTTCTGGAACATCAGTGCACATCACTGGTGAAACACTTACAGCCCTCTGCGCACTGGACCTACCGACCCTACCACTCGCCGTCCACATTCCGGCGGAACTATCACTTAGCTTGGAAAACCCAGCCAGCCTGCCCTCTGCTATCCTCGTCTTTGGTAAACTTTTAAAGCCTGAGCTATGTAACCCAGCTCAACTGCGCCAAGAATTACTCACCGCCTTCGAAGAAGCTTTTTCCTCGCGAACTTTCCTACAGGGATCTCTCGGCTATGCCTTACTTGCTGGTTTAAAAAAACATTCTAAAACCAAGGTCATTGATGGCACTAACGACCAAGAAAAATCATTTCAAATCATTCTCGGTGCCTCACTCGCTTTTGCCAAACACATCCAAAAGACCAGCAATAAAAAGCGCGTAGGCATTATCCTACCACCAGGCCCGGGCGGACTGATCGCCAACCTCGCCGTCATCTTTGCCGGTAAAATCCCAGTGAACCTCAACTTCACTGCCAGCCGCACAGCCATCGACTCAGCCACCCGCCAAGCCGACCTCGACAAATTCATCACAGCCGACCCCTTCGTCCGCAAAATGCCGGATTTCGCTTGGCCGCCGAACCGCGACCTCATTTACATCGAACGGATCCTCCCAGAAATGAAGAAATCAATCACCCGCTGGGTGGTACTCTCTAAATTACTCCCCACCGCCGTCCTCGCTAAAATGGCTGGCATCTCGAATGATGGCGGTGACAAGGAAGCCATCCTACTCTTCACCTCAGGTTCCTCTGGAGAGCCTAAAGGAGTCCCACTCACACACCGAAACGTCCTCGCCAACGTCTGCCAATTTGGCACCCGTCTCAACCTACCCGAAAACTCCACCATCCTCGGGTCTCTTCCGCTATTCCACAGCTTTGGCTGCACCGTAACTCTCTGGTTCCCAGTGATCGAAGGCCTCAACCTCGTCACCAACCCGAGCCCGCTAGATTCCAAACGCATTGCCGAACTCATCGAGCAACACAACATTATCCTGCTGCTTTCGACCCCTACATTCCTGCGCGGCTATATGCGCCGAGTCAAAGCCGAGCAGCTTAAATCACTTAAACTCGTTGTCACCGGTGCTGAAAAGCTACCTAAATCACTTTCCGACACTTTTGCTAAGAAATTCGGTATAACTCCACAAGAAGGCTATGGCCTCACAGAAACCTCTCCAGCAACCAATGTTAACCTACCAGACCCCGAAGAAGTAGCGGGACTCTCGTCCATCTCAGCCTCTCGTCTAGGCACCGTCGGCAACTTCCTTCCCGGTATTGCTGTCAAACTAACTGATCCGTCTAACGACCAACCAATACCAATCAACCAATCCGGAATCATCTGGCTCAAGGGTTCTAACATCTTCCCAGGCTACCTCAACAACCAAGAAAAAACTGACGAAGTTCTAATCGGCTCATGGTTCAAAACTGGCGATGTCGGCCACGTCGACGCCGACGGTTTCCTTACCATTGAAGGCCGTATTTCTCGGTTCTCAAAAATTGCAGGTGAAATGGTTCCTCACGAAACTGTAGAGGCCGCTATCAACAACGCTCTACAGCTCGATGAAGAAACCGAACGTAAAGTGGCAGTTGTCGGTGTCCCCTGTGAAAAGAAAGGTGAAGCTATTGCTCTTCTCTCTACCATTGCTGGTGTCGCGCTTGAGCAAGAATGTCTCGACCTTCGTTACCGACTCCTCGACCAAGGTATTCCCTCACTCTGGTGCCCAAAAATCATTATCCCTGTCAATGAGATTCCTGTCCTAGCGTCTGGAAAGCTTGACATCAAAGCCTGCGAACTGCTCGCTAAATAGCTTCATCAGTCTGGCCTTTCTCCTTTCTCCTTTGAAAACACGCTTCGACACCTTCATGCAGCACGCGCTTCATGACCCAGATCACGGCTACTACGCCCGCAAGATACGTACAGTTGGCCATGAAGGTGACTTCTCAACCACTGCGACCCTAAGCCCTACACTGGGAGTTGCTATCGCGGACCGTGCGTCTCAATGGCTTAAAAAAAACCCAGGCAGCTTTCACCTGATCGAGATTGGTGCGGGTGATGGATCGCTCGCCAAATCCGTCATCGATGCCCTCCCCTTCCTTCAGCGGCTCAAACTCCACTACCACATTGTAGAAACCTCTGAGCCTCTAACAAAAGTCCAACAGGCTAAGTTAAAAAAATCACGAGTCAGCTGGCACACCGACCCACGCTCAGCCATCAAAGCCTGTAACGGCAGAGCCATCATCTTCTCTAACGAACTCGTCGACGCCTTTCCTGTCCGCATCCTCCAGCGTGAAGACAGTGACTGGAAAGAGCTTCACTGGGATGGTAAACAAGAATCCTTTCAGATTCCTAACACACTCCCAGAGTCAAGCGCTCTCATTTCGAGTCACCCTGAAAAGCACCGAGTCGAAATTCATGAAGCCTACCGCGAATGGCTCGAAAAATGGATCACGGCCTGGCGTGAAGGCGAGTTGATCACCGTCGACTACGGCGACACCTATCCTGAAATCTACCACCGCCGCCCCCAAGGAACGATCCGCGCATTCCTACTCCATCAAAACATCACTGGACCAGGCATCTACCAAAATGTCGGTCGCCAAGATCTCACCGCTGATGTCAACTTCACAGACCTTATTCATTGGGGCGATGAGCTCGGACTAGAAACCGTCTCGCTCACAACCCAATCAGAGTTCCTCGAACCTCACTCCCGTGGCACCACCCAAGACCTCTATCTGCTCCACCCTGACGGCCCAGGATCCGCATTTAAAGTACTCACCCAGCGCCCTCGCTCCTAGAGTGTAAATCCACGTAGAAGCGTGCTTCCAGCCGCTTTTTTATCATAACCAGTAATGCCAGCAACAGATAGCGGCCAGAAGCACGCTTCTACGATTCCTTAGCCGTTTCACCCTTGCCCCGCGTCACACAATATGCAAAGTGGCTATAGTTACCGTGAATATTCCCAATTCCATCACCGTTTTCCGTCTGATCCTCACCGCATTGTTTATTGCAGCTGCATCATTTGACGCACCGTGGGCGTACCACACCGCTCTTGTGACCTTTGTGATCGCAGCTATTTCTGATTGGCTCGACGGCTATCTCGCCCGCAAGCTCAACCTCGTCACCTCACTTGGAAAACTGCTAGATCCATTAGCTGACAAGATTCTCGTAGCTGCCGGTTTCATCTATCTATCAGTCCACCCAGATATCAACTGTCCAGTCTGGGTCACCTGCATGATCATTGGACGCGAGTTCATGGTCACTGGTTTACGGCAAATTGCAGTGGAGCAAGGCAAAGTAATCGCAGCAGACAAACTGGGAAAATGGAAAACCACCTTCCAGCTCATCTTTGTCATCGGCAGCCTTACCCATATTAGTTTCGCAACACTCGATCCTACAAACCCGCTGGTTTCATTGTTAGTTTGGATTGCCGCTCCCCAGCACGCCATTATACCAGCCACACTCTGGATCGCCACAGCCCTCACTCTCATATCTGGTTATAACTACATTTATAAAAACCGCGAACTCCTCCAGCATTAGGTTCAATCACCCTTTTTGGACATGACCACACTCATCACAAACGTTCACATCGTCTCTCCAGATGTAGAAATCGAAAATGGCTCCATCGCTATCACAGATGGTATCATTTCCGCTGTCTATCAGGCCGGTGAAGAACTCCCAGCAGCTGACACCACTTTTGACGCCAAAGGCCAATACGCCTTCCCCGGATTCATCGACATCCACGCACATGGCGCCGATGGCAAAGACGTCTGTGACAACAACCTCGAAGCAGTGAGACACATTGCTAAAACAAAACTTCGCGAGGGTGTCACCACTTGGCTCCCCACCACACTCACTCAGCCTCAGGAGAAATTGCTCGAGATTGCAGAAAAAGTGGCGCAGTACAATGCCAACCAAGAGTTCGTAAAAACACCAGGCCTCCACGTGGAAGGCCCATTCATCAATATTTCCAAAGCTGGCGCGCAGAACCCAGAATTTGTTCGCGAGCCAAACCTCGAAGAGCTCCAGCAGATCCACGCGATCGCTCCCGCTCTCATTTTCTCCATCGCACCATGCCAGTCAAACGCCTGCGAAGTCATCGCTGGCGCTAAAGCTCTCGGTATTTCCTCATCCGCGGCTCACTCTGAGGCAACATACGCTGAAATGCTTTCTGCTAAAGAAGCCGGACTGACTCACCTCACTCACTACGGCAATGCTATGACCGGCCTCCACCACCGCGAAATCGGCATGGTCGGCACTGGTCTGATTGACGACGACATAAAAATCGAACTCATCTGCGATGGTATACACCTCGCTCCTGACTTCCTCAAATTGATTTTCAAGATCAAACCTATCGAACAAATCATCATGATCACAGACTCCATGGCGGGATCTTGGATCAACAATGGCGAATGCTCACTCGGCGGCCTCGAAGTCGTCGTCGAGAACAAAGTCGCTCGCCTCAAACACGGCGGCGCGCTCGCTGGTTCAGCTCTCGTGTTTGACGAAGGTGTTGGAATAGTAGCCGGAATCACTGGCCTACCACTCCACCAAATCGTCAAAGCAACTTCGTGGAACCAGGCTCAGTCACTCGGGCTTGAGAACCACGGCAAGATCGAAGCTGGCTTCACTGGCGACATCGCCATCCTCAGCAAAGACTTCAAATCCACCGCCACCTTCGTCGATGGCGAGCAACGCTTCTAACCCCAGCTATAATCTAGCTCTCGTTGATTACTTGCTAGTTTTGACTGTATTGTCACGTCGATTGCATTTAGTAAAAAAATACCGTGGTCGCTTATTGAAACTCTTGGATATTCAGCACTTGCGATTCCCTTCCAAGACTCTAGCGTCGCTGGATGAAATCACTTTCGACAGTCCTAGCAGTCATCTTTGTATTGGCTGCCGCACTCACACCGCTCACGGCCCATGCTCATGATGCAGCGGTCAATGACATGAGTATGGCTGCTAACCTATTCATCACTTCCCTGGATAACGCGCAAAAGAAACAAGCAGTACTTGAGTGGCAAGACGACAAACGAGAAGGATGGCACTTCGTCCCGGATAAATTTATTCCAGAAGCAAAAATGCGCTATGGCCTCTCGATGAAAAAAATGACTCCGCGTCAACGCCTCTTATCGCATGCGCTTCTCAGCAGTGGACTCAGTAATAAGGGCTACCTCCAAGCCTCCACCATAATGACTCTAGAACAAATCCTGCATGATCTAGAAAACAAAAACCCCATCCGCGATCCGCAGCTCTATTATGTATCGGTATTTGGCAAGCCCTCCAACAAAGGCACCTGGTCTTGGCGTCTCGAGGGACACCACCTCTCACTCAACTTCACTATAGTGGATGGCCACCATATTTCCGTCACTCCTTCATTTTTCGGCACCAACCCTGGACGCGTCAAAGAGGGCCCATTCCAAGGCCTTCAAGTCCTCAAACGCGAAGAAATCATTGCGCGTCAACTTGCTCAGTCGCTTTCTCCTCAGCAACGTGAATCCGCCATCATCGCCGCCACAGCACCTGCCGATGTAATCACCGGTCAGAAACGTAGAGTCAGTAAGAAGCCCTTCCTCCCAGTCAAAGGAATCTCATATGATAAGCTCAGTGAACAGCAGCAAAAGTTACTTCTAGAACTCACTAATGAATATGTCTCCAAGTATCGCGCCGACATTTTGGATGATATCAATTCTCGCGATAAAATCCTCAGTGGTAAGGGCATGTATTTTGCGTGGGCTGGCAGCATCAACGAAGGAGAAGGACATTACTACCGGATTCAAACCCCAAAATGGCTCTTCGAATACGACAACACTCAAAACGACGTGAACCACGTCCATGCTGTCTGGCGCGATTTCGATGGCGACTTTGGCGCGGACCTCCTTCTCGAACACTACGAGAAAGACCACACCAAATAAACTGAGGTTACTCCCCCCACCTTTCGTTTCAACGAGTGAACTATAACTCATTCCTGAACCCTCAAACTTACAAACTAGACACACTACAGTCTATTCCCAGACCTACGGGTTCATCAGCTTCAAAAAGGTTACATAAAAATTATCTCTTGATCTCTGAACTTTCCTCATTAGTGTTTAATCTTTGATGCGTTCGCTTATTGCCATATTCAGCCTCTTACTCTTGGTGTCTTTCCAGGCGGCTGATGCGTGCTGTGATCATGATTCTACTAATCACGCACATCTTGAGGCTGTTTCTGATGCCGGCACTAAGCAAATTTCAGATTCCAACCAACACCATCAGCACGACGGCCCCTGCGGATGTGCCTGCCACCAAAAAATCCCCGCAGATAAAACTACATTCCCAGCTCCGCGGATTGAAGTAGAGCCGGTCTCAATGATCGAAATCTGTAATAGATATTGCTCTATTGATCACTTTTCTCCCCCGACCACTGGCCCACCGCTGACTAAAAAAAGCTCTCTCCCCCCCTCTAGCGCTAGAGAAATTTGTTCTCAGCACTGCCGGTTTCTCCTTTGATCTTCTTCTTGCTTAGAAGATTCGTGTCCATTTCTTGACCTAGGACACGGTCTACCTGCCCAGCCTCTATCCATTTTTCTGAGAGGCTCGCATTTGCTCTATCAATCGATAGAGAATTTAGACAGATCATTAATTATATCAAAATTTAAGCCGCCATTGGCGACCATTATTTATGAAAGCATTCACACTCGGACTCACACTCAGTGGAGTCATTTTTCTCAATTCCTGCAGCGACTTCAGCGGACTTAACATCGTCACAGCTAGAGCAGAAGACCCTGACCTAGCCCTAGGTAACACCGGGAAAATCGACCAAAGCAGCAGCCTAAGCGTGAAACAAATTTCGCAACGCATTGCAGCGAATAACCCCCAACTAAGAGCTGCCCGACTACGCATCAATGAAGCACAAGGCCAAGTGGTACAATCAGGCAGACTCTCCAACCCTGAACTAGAGCTCGATCTAAACAAAAATGTCCGAAACTCTGAAGGCGGGATCGAAGTCGCCTTTGCTCAGCGCTTCCCCATCACCAACAGGCTAAGTGTCGAAAAACGTATTTCTAACCAGCAACTCAGTATTGCTAAAGAGGAAGTCAAAGTGGCACAGAAATCTCTCACTTCACAAGCTCAAGAGCTGGCTGTTGAGATTCTCCATAACCGACAACGCGCACAGTACCTCAAAAAACAAAGTCGCTTGCTCGATGAATTTGCCAACTTCATCGATGAGGCTGCCCAACGTGGTGAGCTCTCAGCACTCGATGCTAACCAAACAAAGATCGAGGCCGCAACACTGAAGTCTGAACTCTCCAGAATCGATACCCTCGATGGAATTTTGCTCAACCAACTCAAATCCTACATCGGTCTTCACCCTAATCGACCGCTACAGCTTTCTGGAAATTTGCCTAGCGCCCGCATTCCGTCAGCCAACCTAGCCCTCAACAACCGTCCTGAGTACCGAGCAAAGCTGCTAGAGATCGAGCAAGCCAAAGACAACATTGCTCTACAAAAAGCAAATCGCTACGAAGATATCGAAGGTCGTGTCTTTACCAGCCTCAATAGAGAAGAAGACGCTCCTAACGGTCTCGAGAACGAAGGAACCATCGGTGCTGGCATCAGCATTCCTCTCCAGCTCTACAACAAGAACGAAGGAAACATCCAAACTGCTCGCGCTCAAGCGTCCAGAATGAACGCCGAGAAAACTGCCTTGGCTCTAGAAATCCAGCAACAAGTCGCCACCGAACGTGCCAAAATGAAAAGCTGGCTTGCACAGACAAGTAAACTCACCAAGAGCCTCATTCCTCTTGCTGACGACAATGCTGAACAACTAGAAAAAGCGTACCGCAACGGTCAGGCCCCTTTCACATCTGTGCTTAAAGCTAGAAGCCAGCAACTAGAGCTTCAGTCGCAAAATATCGATAACCTAGAGGCCTTCCATAAAGCCCGAGTCCGCTACTACGCGGCCATCGGCCGTGAACAGTCAGCACTCTAATTTCCACCATTCAAATCAATATGAAATTGAAATCAATTTTCTCGCTCATCACCGCCACATTTCTTTCCAGCACTTGGGCTGAAGAAACTGTCGATGCAGCAAACACCATTATCCTCTCAGAACAAGGAGTCAAAAATCTCGGTATTCAGTTAGCTAAAGCCAAAAAGGCAGATTTTGAGGACAGCGTATTTGCCATCGGTCACATCAAACCCATCCCTAACAAACATTCAGTCATCAGCACACGCTTCCCCGGACGTGTGGTCCAAACTCCGCCTATCGTTGGTGATATTGTGGTGAAAGGCCAAGTTCTGCTTAAAGTTGAAAGCCGCCAACCTGGCTCCCCGCCACCAGTCATTGATGTGAAAGCTCCAGAAGCGGGAATCATTTCAAAGAGTCATGTCACCCTCGGACAGCCTGTCGATCCCTCGCAAGAGTTGATGGATATCGTAGACCTTAAACAAGTTTGGGCAGTTGCTAGTGTTCCTGAGAGTCAGGCGTCAAAACTCAAGATCGGGACCACAGCTCACATCAAAGTCATCTCGCTAGGCGGTACCAGCTTCGACGGAAAACTCATCCGTATGGGTTCAGAGGCCAATCATGAATCAGGAACACTGGAAGCCATCTTCTTGCTAGACAACCCAGGACTCAAACTCCGGCCCAATATGAGGACTGAATTCTCGATCGTTTTAGACGAAAGAAAAGATGTTATCTCAGTACCACGCAAGGCACTGCAAGGTGACGCAGCAGACCCCTATGTATTTGTAAAGCACTTCGACCTGCCCAATGCTTTCGTCAAGTGCCCTGTGGTTGTCGGCGAGCGCAATGATCGCTATGTGGAAATCAAGTCAGGCGTCACGAGATTTGATGAAGTCGTCACCAATGGAGCCTACTTTTTAGGCTTTGCCCAGGGTGGTGGAATCTCACTCAGAGATGCTCTCGATGCAGCACACGGTCATAAACACAACGAAGATGGATCTGAGCTCAATGCTGATCAAAAAAATGCACAGAAGGTCGTACAAGATGGAATTTCTGCGAAAGCTGCCATGAGTTGGACCTCCCCCATCGTGCTCTTTCTGATAGTCTCTAATGCCATCACGCTGGTGCTTCTCACTATTGTAACGATCAAAAAGTCTCAGTAAGCCATGCTCTATAAACTTATTCGCTTCTCTCTCGGGCATCGCGTCATCGTCCTAGCCATTGCCTTTTTGGTATTGGCTCTGGGATTCCAGAAGACGATGTCGCTACCAGTTGAGGTATTACCAGATCTAACAAAGCCAACAGTCACCATCATGACTGAGGCTGCAGGCCGCGCTCCCGAAGAGGTGGAGCAGCGTATCAGCATGCCGTTAGAACGCTCTCTAGTGGGCGTCACAGGGGTGACCCGTGTCCGATCCATTTCTGACATTTCGCTTTCACTCGTCTACGTCGAGTTTGACTGGGACACAGATATTTATAAAGCCCGACAGTTCGTGCAAGAGCGCCTGCAATCAGTCGAACTGCCAGATGAAGTAGTTCCCTACATGACTCCAGTGGCCTCACTGATGGGGGAAATCATGTTGGTCGGAATTTCATCCGAAGACGGCAGCATGGAGCCTAGCGACATCCGCACCTATGCGGACTGGACTGTGCGAAGAAAACTCCAGAGCCTCCCTGGTATCGCTGAAGTGCTCTCGATGGGTGGTGGAATCAAACAGATTCAAATCCTCCCAGACCCTAACAAGTTACTCTCACACGGAGTAACCTTCGACGAACTCCACCAAGCGAGCAAGCAAGCAGCAAGCACCTCCACTGGCGGCTTCATCTCATCTGAGTCACAGGAAATCATGATCCGTAACTTGGCCATGACGACCGATCTCAAGGAGCTTGGTAAGACAGTCGTCAAAATGCTAGATGATCGTCCAGTAACCATCGCTGACGTCGCTGAGATCAAATGGGGCATTGAACCCATGCGTGGTGATGCTGCAGTGAATGGCAGAAAAGGCGTGGTGATGAGCATCACAAAATCACCTGGATACGACACGATCAAGCTCACTGATCAAGTGGAAGAAATCCTAGCAGAGCTACAAGATCAAGCACCTGAAGGAATCCTACTCGAGCCACTTTTCCGCCAGAAGAGCTTCATCGATCTAGCGATTGATAACCTACTCGAAGCTATCCGTGATGGCTCTATCATGGTTGTGATTATATTGTTCATTTTCTTGTTCAACCTTCGAACCACCTTCATCACCCTCACCGCGATCCCGCTATCCTTTGCGATCACAGCTATCGTCTTTTCTTTTGCTGAGTTGAGTGTGAACTCTATGACCTTGGGTGGTATCGCCGTAGCCATCGGTATCGTTGTCGATGATGCTATTGTTGATGTGGAAAATGTGTTCCGCAGATTGCGTGAAAATGCATCTCTCGCCACTCCCTTGCCAAGGTTAGAGGTCATAGCCAAAGCATCTGGAGAAGTTCGAAACTCCATTCTTTACGCGACCTTATTTATCATCCTAGTATTCATCCCACTGCTTTCTTTAAGTGGTGTGGAAGGACGACTTTTTACTCCGATCGCTTTAGCGACTATGGTCAGTATGGGAGCATCCTTCATAGTATCTCTCACAGTCATCCCGGTTCTTTGTTCGCTATTCCTACGCCCTAAGCCAGGCAAAGAACATAAGGAAGGATTTATTGTGAAAGGAATGAAATGGATTTTTGAAAAGACTTTCCTAACATTTTCGCTAAGAGCTCCCGCAGTGGTTCTCGCACTTGCGCTGATGGCGCTCACGGCTGCTGCTTTGCTCTACCCTCAGTTAGGAAAACAGTTCCTACCTGAGTTCAAAGAAGAAACTATCGTGGTAGCTATGACTGCCAGCCCCGGCACCTCACTTGGACAAACGAGCCAAATTTCTGCCGTAGTTGACAAACTATTGTTAGATATGCCTGACGTAAAATCAGTAGGCCATCGAGTCGGCCGCGCCGAGCGTGGTGACCACGTCGTACCAGTATCTACGGTAGAATTTGACATTGAGCTCAAAGAAAATGACACTCCACGCGGTGAGATCACCGGAGAAATCCGGGAAAGACTCAGCAGCAAAAATCTTCCTGGCACTTTCAGTGTTATTTCAGGTCCTCTTAAAGACAGGATTGGTCACATGCTCAGTGGGGTGCCAGCCAAGGTTGCTGTCAAATTATTTGGTCCTGACCTCGCAACCCTTCGGGGGATGGGCTCAGAGATCCAAAAGATTTGTAAAGAGATCCCAGGCCTTGAAACTGCCAGTATTGAACAACAAGCACCAATACCCCAATTGCGGATAGAGGTCGATCGCGATCGAGCCCTGGCGTACAACTTCCGCCCAGCTGCCGTCAACGAGCAACTCTCCACACTACTTGGAGGCTCCACAGTCGCTGAATTATTTGAGGGCGAACGTAGCATCGACTTGGTGATGCGCTTACCTGAAAGCTGGCGTGAATCACCGCAAAACCTTCACGAACTCATGCTCACCAATGATGATGGACAAAGAGTTCCACTGAAAGCGATTGCTGAAATCCGTAATGCCAAGGGACCAAATGTGATCAAGCGCGAAAATACTCGACGTCGATTTGTGGTCAGTATCAACCCCACCGGCAGCAACCTCGAATCCATGATCAACACCCTAGAAAATCGGATCAATGATGAAGTCATGTCACAAAGTAGATATAAAGAATACGACATGAGTATCGAAGGTGAATACCAGGCGCAAAAGGAAGCTTCTTCGACTATTTTCAAAGCCACGTGTGTCGTTTTGTTAGTCATCGCGCTCCTACTCTACACTTATTTTGGAACCATTACATTCGCCATCCAGGTACTCTGTGACATCCCTCTAGCATTGGTTGGAGGTCTCGTATTCACTTGGATGACGGTCAACAACATCAGCATCGCGACACTCGTTGGCTTCATCGCCGTAGCCGGTATCGCTGCTCGTAATAGCATTATGTTGATCTCTCACTACCTCCACCTGATGAAACATGAAGGCGAAGGTTTCACCCGAGAGATGATCGTACGCGGAACTCAGGAACGGCTTGTCCCAGTTCTCATGACCGCTCTATCAGCTGGCTTGGCACTTATTCCACTTGTCATCGCTGGCGATCAACCAGGCAAGGAAATCCTCCACCCAGTAGCCATCGTCATCACCGGCGGTCTCGTGTCTAGCACCATTCTAGGACTTGCTGTCACCCCAGCATTTTTCTACCTCTTCGGTAGAAACGCTGCAGAAAAATCAATCGCCAACAACGCTCCAGCAGCGGGCTAACAAGCTCACTAAAAATCACCAAACAATAAAACAAATAATATGAAATACACCATACCAATACTAACCGCAGTAGGCTTCGCATTCCTCAGTTCATGCGGGGATAAACCTAAAGAACATAGCAATAACGATGACCACGCTGAAGATGATCACGAAGGGCACGACCACGCCGCAGGTGAGCATGATGACCACGCCGAGGACGATCACTCTGGCCATGACCACATCAAGGCTGGACCAAACAAAGGTCGCATGATCTCCAGCGTCACCCCTCAGGCCGAGTTCCTGGTAATGGACGATGGCCGCGTACAGATTAGCTTCTTCAATGCTGACATGAAAACCGTGGCTCCTGCTGGTCAAACTGTCAGCGTCATTTCCGGTGAGCGTATTAGCCCACTCGAAATGAGTTTCACTGCAGAAGGTAATGCGTTGGTATCCACAGAAGCACTACCAAAAGGTAACAACTTCCCTACTGTTGTTGCCATCAAAACGAGTCCCGACTCTGAAGAGGTAGTCACCAAGTTCACTCTCGACCTCAGCGACTGTTCCAGCTGCTCGAACAAAGAGTACGCTTGTGAGTGCCACCACTAATAATACCCCTTAGCAAAACCAAAGAGACAAATGTTCTTTTTGCTGGCTTTAGGAAAATGCGCTACGCGGAAAGCTATGAGAGCTGGGCGCTTTCTTGATAAATCGGCGTTTCTCCTCGGTCATGGTGCTCGGTCCTTATTTAGCTCTTATCTAACCAGATAAAAAATCCCGCATGGAAGAAACTCCATGCGGGATTAGTATTTTGAGAGGTGCTGTTACCTTACTTCCACTGCTGCATGTAGCTAGCAATGTCAGCCACGTCTTGACCGCTAAGCCCTAACTGCTCAGCTGAAAGCATCAGTGAGCGACGCATCCACTTGGCCGATTTCACAC